>ERZ773027.108-NODE-108-length-51771-cov-6.462139_pt1 | contig 51771 bp, 61 predicted proteins | sample MGYA00511032_ERZ773027 | MGnify/ENA primary metagenome ERZ773027 (study PRJEB29015, sample SAMEA2738138) | human oral metagenome | biome: human oral; feature: human-associated habitat; material: saliva | place: China | collected 2190 ... | reverse complement strand
ATCGCCCACAGGTACGTAACGCGTTCCGTCCTAAAACTGTTATGGAGTTAATCGACGCTTTCACAGTAGCTCGTGAAGATAACGAAGTAGGCGTAATCGTATTGACTGGTGCTAACCACGGCAAAGGTGAAGATAAAGAAGCATTCTGCTCTGGTGGCGACCAAAGCGTACGTGGTCATGGTGGTTATGTTGGTGATGACAATGTACCTCGCTTGAACGTTCTTGATTTACAACGTTTGATTCGCGTTATTCCTAAACCTGTTATCGCTATGGTTAACGGTTATGCTATCGGTGGTGGTCATGTGTTGCACATCGTATGTGACCTTACCATCGCTTCTGAAAATGCTAAATTCGGTCAAACTGGTCCTCGCGTAGGTTCCTTCGATGCTGGTTATGGTGCAGGTTACTTGGCGCGCATGATCGGTCACAAACGCGCTCGCGAAGTATGGTTCTTGTGCCGTCAATACACTGCTGCTCAAGCGTATGAAATGGGCATGGTTAATACTGTTGTACCATTCGACAAATTGGAAGAAGAAACAGTTCAATGGTGTAGCGAAATCCTTGAATTGTCCCCAATGGCATTGCGCATGTTAAAAGGTTCCTTTAATGCTGATACAGACGGTCTTGCAGGTTTACAACAATTTGCAGGCGACGCTACATTGATGTACTACACAATCGATGAAGCAAAAGAAGGTCGTGACGCGTTCAAAGAAAAACGCAAACCAAACTTCAAACAATTCCCTAAATTCCCTTAATCGGAATATGGTTATCAGTCCTTATGTATGGACCTGAACCCTTTACATAATAAGCAGTGCGCCTCTATATGAGGCGCCTTTCTTATACGTATATGTTTTATAGTATTATGGCTAGCTAAGAGGTGAGATGATGGAATGGTTACGATATGGAAAACAGTACTATCCGAATCGTATATGTATGAATAATTACACCTATCAGGATATATATAGTGCTGTTGTGAACGTGGCGACGCGATTACAAACACTGTCAGATACACGTATCGCTATAGTGTCGGATAACTCCGTAACAATGGCCGTTTATCTCTTGGCAGCCATGCTAGTCCGCAAAGAGGTACTCTTATTAAATGTTCATCTTACAGAGGGCGAAATAGATAATCAGTTGTGTCAGCTACACATTACAACTGTGTTACACAGCGCTAAACGACGTGAACAAGTACCAAAATCTGTAATGGCTATTGAACTCGAATCTATGAGTGTTATGTTGCATGGTGAGGCAAAGGATATCTTTGACTGGACCGTGGATGATAATGACATTGCTGCTATTATGAATACCAGTGCTACAACGGGGCAGTTTAAATCAGTGCCGCTTCGTTGGGGTCAAATTAAGGCTCATGTACAAGCATCACAAGAGGTGCTGGGTAGGACCGAGCAGGATAATTGGCTCATGGTATTGCCGTTATTTCATGTAAGCGGATTATCTATCTTGATGCGGTCTTTGTACAATGGTACGGCTATGACCATTATGGAATCCTATGACGAAGAACAGGTGTTGCAATATATTCATGATGGTCGCATTAACATGATGTCTCTGGTGCCTACCATCTTAAAGAATTTAGAACCGCGCATTACTCACCATCAATTGCGTGTCATCTTATTGGGCGGTGAATTTATACCGCGGCCTCTAGTTGCTGCATGTATAGCAAAGAAGTTACCAATTTATAAAACCTATGGTATGACAGAAACTTTTAGTCAAAGCGTGACCATGCCTGTATTATCAAATCTAAATAAACTCGATTCGGTAGGTAAACCCTTGCCGAGGATGACTGTACATATCGTAAATCCTGATGTCGATGGGGTAGGGGAAATCCATTTGAATGGGCCCATGGTTATGAGTGGTTATATCAATCGCGAGCCGATTCATGGCGATTTTAATACCGATGATATGGGTTATGTCGATGAAGATGGGTTTTTATACATCTTAAATCGCCGTACAGATTTGATTATTTCTGGAGGTGAGAATATCTATCCGAAGGAAATTGAAGATACTGTGTATGCTATGCAAGGTGTGAAGGAATGTGCGGTTATTCCTGTAGCCGATACGAAATGGGGGCAGGTGCCCGCACTATTTGTTGCTTTTGATGATATAGATGCATTAGGTGTCGATTTGAAAATGATCGTACGAGACTATCTTTCTAGTAAGCTAGCCAAATACAAGGTGCCTAAATACATTATGATTATGGATGCATTGCCACGTAATGGGACAGGTAAGATTATGCGTAAGTCGTTAGCCTCCCATCTCGATATGATTGCGTCAAATAGAGGTTCTCATGAATGATGTATTGAACTTTAAATCCATAACGACGTATCGTGTGGCTTTGCCGTTAAAGCTTGAATTTAAAACGGCTAAGGGTACTGTTCGTGTTCGTGAAAGTATCATCGTTCGTATCGAGGATCAACAAGGCTATGTTGGATACGGGGAATGTGTCGCTTTCACAGACCCTTTTTATACGGCGGAAACTGTTGATTCCGCATGGAAACAATTGGTGGATACCTATATTCTAGAGTTGCGCTTGATGCGGCCAAAACCATTAATGGCCTATATTCGGCAGTTACAATTTTGGTTAAAGCGCGATAATATGCCCATGACGATAGCAGGCCTTGAAAATGCTTTAATTAATCTAGATTGCAACCGAAAAGGCGTGAATTCTGTGTCGTATATCATGGGGCAGTCTTTAGAATCAACTATTTCCAATGGCATCGTCATTGGTGACGTGTCCATGGATGAACTATTAGGTATCGTGGAACAGCATATAGCCAATGGTTGTAAACGAATTAAACTTAAGGTATCGCCTCGTGATGGTTATGAACGGACACGACTTGTGCGTGATGCTTATCCAGATCTAGCCTTAGCTGTTGATGCTAATCAAAGTTATACCTATGACCAGCTAGATATGGTGGCTGCCTATAATGATTTGAATTTACTCTGCATAGAGGAACCCTTTAGCATGACGAATTTGACTACCTATAAAGCGTGGAAGGAATCATTGCCTAATTGGCCTATTACGACCTCTATTTGTTTAGATGAGTCGATTTTATCCTATGATGACTTATCTTATGCAATCGAGTATAGATTAATCGATGTACTCAATGTGAAAGTAGGTCGTCTTGGGGGCTTAATACAGACGCGAGCCGCTATTTTACGATGCCGCGAAGCAGGTATTCCCTACTGGATTGGTAGCATGGTTGAATCAGGAATCTCAAAGATATTACATGTTCAACTTGCTGCCTTAGGTGATACCTATATGGCAGGGGATTTATCTGATTCTAGTCGCTATTTTGAACATGACCTTATCAATCCAGACATTTTATTTACCGATGGGTCCATGCAGGTGCCTAATGGTGCTGGTCTTGGCGTTGATGTATTGGATAATCGTATTGAAGAATATGCAGTGGAGAAACGAACACTATGACAATGATAGAAGCATTACAAATTGATTGTGTAGAGCTAACCGGACCTACCAGTGGGCAAGGGGTGATGCATTTAACTAGTTATCATGCGCAACCACAAGGCTATCTCAATGGCGGAGCTACCTTGGCCTTTGGAGAAATCTTATCGGGGATGCTCAGCAATCAACTGATTCAAGATGATCAATTTGCTGTAGGACAATCGGTAACCGCAAATCACATGCGCCCTATGAAAGCAGAAGGCGATTTGATTGCTAAAGGACAGCTACTCTTACAAGGGAAAACATCTCATGTTTGGCGCTTTGATATGTATGATGAAAGCCATCGCTTGATATCTCAGGTTACCGTAACCTGTGCGATAGTACCTAAAAATCGATAAAAAAAAGACCTCTTTTGTAAGTTGATACGGAAAAGAGGTAGATGATAGCAAAATTCGACTTTTGCCCTGCGAAGCCCGAAGGGCGTAGACAGACCCGGCCGGTGGAGAATTTTGCTATCATCTACCTCTACAAACGTATTTGCTACGAAAGAGGTCTTTATTTTCTTGTGATTTTATAGAGTGCTTCGATATCTGGGATATCGTAGATGGCCCAAGTTCCGTCACCGATGTGCTTCATAAGTACTCGGATGGGAGCTGTTTGGTTTGTTTTTGTGTTGTGAATCGTTACGGTTACTGTGGCGGTATCGCCATCATCTTCAGAGGTAATGTTCTTGATTTCCAAATGGCGTTGTTTAAATAATTCACCTCGTTGGATGCGGTCTACCATAGAGAACGTATTGGATGTGTCTTCGCTTTCAACATCTGAATCACTACTATTTTGCGATTTGAAACTATCTGGATCCTCTACATATTTACGAATTACATCATCAAGAAGGGCTGGACCAAATGTTTTTGTTGCTGCCACAGCGGCCTTGCCTAATGGTGAGGATGTATCCACATAGGTGTTGCCCTCGCGGGTAACGATATTTTTAACCAATGATGTTGTATCGATGTGCTCCAATACCGTATCCGCATCTTTGTTTTCAACGGCTTCACGTATAGTTTGGAACGTATAGACTGGTGTATGAGGAATATACCATAAGAAATACCACATAGCGCTCAGTGCAGCTATGATGGCAATAATGATTGCTATTGTTAATGTTTTTGATTTCATACTATTGCTCCGATGTATATAATACATATATTTTAACACATAAACTTCTCCTTCTCTATAGTTGTCAGCGCTTTAGATTATAGGTATAATAAAGAGTGCTCATTTTATATTCATCATTAAAATGAATGTGTAAGAGAGGAGTTAGAAATGAAAGACAAATTAATACTAAAAGCTCTGGTTTGCAGTGCTTTTATGTGCAGTCTAAGTGTGGGAACGATGGCTGCAGATGTGAGTACTGATGTGAAAGCCGGGGATACTGACCGAAGTAACTGGATGGATCGTACGGACATCGGTATTGGTTTACAAGGGTCTCAGAAAGATTCTTATCATGATTATGCAATGCCTAATAAACAAATGACCGATAATAATCTAGACTATGATACACGATTCCATTATCATAATCATAATTCTAAGCAGAAAATGAATGCAAAGTATTTTATAGAAACATTGCAACCTATAAAAAAATATGGCAAAAATGTCAAATCTATGGTGTTTGTACAAGGGCGCTTAGATGGTAATGGTGGCGAAAAAGTTTCCACTACTACATATTGGAATGGGGCGGACGCAGATTTTGGAAGAATTGTCGGGCAAGGAACTTATATTGATAAAGGTGAAGTAGTAGAACATGATACTCTTGGTGTTGTCGGTACTGCTGGTGTTGGCTATCGTCGCCTTAGTACACATGAGCATGCCTACGTCGGTGCCAATGTATTCTATGACTATGCTTTTAAGAATAAATTTTCTCGTGTTAGTGCAGGATTAGAATATGTAGCTGGTCTAAATACGATTAGTGTCAATGTATACCATGGACTATCAGAAAAAAAGGTGGGGCCTTATGACATTAACACACCTTTGCGTCAAGTACCGCGGGCAATAGATTTCCATGATAGCTTTAGTACACCACCTGATGGCATTCGTAGAACACCCCGATATTCTTATGAACATGTATTGGATGGCTTTGATATACGGTATACACGAGATTATAAGAATGCCCGTTGGCTATCTAGTTATGTGGAAGGCTATCATTGGAAAACAAAAGCACCAGGAGAACATCCAGCAGAGATGTTCTATATTGACCAACATAAGTGGCAATCCATACATGGGCTAAAGGTAGGCGCTAAAATGAATGTGACGCCTCATATCTCTGTAGACTTAGGAATTGGTAAAAGCAATATTAGTTCTGTAGAACCTTATGTATCTGTTATGTATACTTTAGGTAAGTCTAGATATGCGTACTTTGGTGGTAAACATGGTGAAAATGTGATGACTTCGGCACGTTCTAAGATGTTTGATAAGGTTAAACGCAGTGATATGAAGGTTGAGTATTATTGGGAACAAGACTTGCGTGACGGTCCTTGGGATCATTTATAATTTGTATCATACTTGTGAAAATACTATAATAAATAATTTTATATTATTATATTTAAATTGGTACCTATTTTTCGTTAAAGAAATTTAGGTGCCAATTTTTTTATTATCCTTAAGCTGGTTCGTGACAAAGTCACAAATCAGAAAAGCATCCGTTTTATAGGTGATGGTGATTTTAATTTCTATGATTATAGGTATAATTTGAAGTATATTCAAGCATACTGAAAATAAATGGCTAATATTTGCGATTTTTAGTAGATAGTTCTAAATTTCACATATTTTAGAAAAATTCATTAAAAAATTAGAAAAAAGTACTTGCATTAGTCGGTTACATCATGTTAATATATATGAGTAGTCAACGAGAGTTGATACGCGGCCCCGTGGTGTAGCGGTTAACATGTCGCCCTGTCACGGCGAAGATCGTCAGTTCAAATCTGATCGGGGTCGCCATTTTTTTTTACAAAAAAACGTGCCTCGGTAGCTCAGTTGGTAGAGCAACGGACTGAAAATCCGTGTGTCGACAGTTCGATTCTGTCCTGAGGCACCATTTGTATTCCATGCGGTTGTGGTGGAATGGCAGACACGCCATCTTGAGGGGGTGGTGAGCGTACGCTCGTGAGGGTTCAAGTCCCTCCAACCGCACCAAGCTGATTAAATAAGGGCTTACAGGTAATTCTGTAAGCCCTTATTTTTGTTTGACATCATAAAGTCTTGCGTGGTCTGACATCATTTTGACATCAGAATATTTTAGAAATACGTTCCACGATGTCATCTTCCATTTTAGGTGTCACATGTGAGTAGGTATCCATCGTTTCTTGAAATGACGCGTGCCCTAGACGTTCTTGTATGGCTTTCATATTGGCTCCATTTTCGATGAGAAGGGTGGCATGGGTATGTCTAGTACCATGCATAGTAAAAGATGGCTTACCGATTAAATTGGCGTATTTTTTACATAGTTTGCTGACTTCATCAGGACAGCGAGGAGCACCTTTTATACCAGGGAATACAAGATTATTATTAATCCAGTTCATGGTTTTAATTCTACGCTTGTCTATGACTGTTTTATGCTTCATAAGCTCCTGAAGCGTTTCCGTATCAATGGCAATTATCCGTTTTGAGGATGTGGTCTTAGTTGTATTAGATATAACTGCAGTAGATCCGATTTTGAGGGCTGTTTGTGAAATGGATATAGTTGATTTTTTGAAATCGATATCCGACCATCTTAAGCCTAATAATTCAGACCGCCGCATACCAGTTGCAAATGCTAATTTAAAAAGTGCATGATGCTCTACGTTATATATATTGGATAGGAAGTTTTTAACCTCATCTACAGATAACGTTACCATATGCCGAACTTTAACCTGCTTTGGCCTATCTATGTTTTTCATATAGTTCTTAGGGATGATGTCATCTTTTACCGCCTGCTCTAATATGGAGCCTAGAATTGTCATGGTGTAGGATATAGTCCTTGATGATAATCCATCCATTGATTCAAAAACATATCGTAATGTATTAGGTTTAATTTCGGCTAACTTTACGCCTCCGATTTTATCTCTTATGTAACGATTGATAATACCAGTATAACTTTGATAGGTGGCAGGGGTTATGGTCTTTTCTTTTAGTTGTAACCATATATTAATCCAGGTGTTTAATGAAATAGTATCATCGAAATTAGCACATGATTGATTAGTATTTATGTATTTTTCCATAGCTTCTATGGCCGCTTTTCTAGTGGTGCCATAAAAGAATTTACGCTTACCGTTGATGGTTTTCGACACTTGATATCGTCCATCGGATCTCTTTTTTGCCATAAAAATAACCTCCTTGGCTTAAATTTGGGTATAAGAAATAAGCCTTAGAGGTTTTATGTGATATAATGATATTGGAGTAAAAATGAAATACCTTTTCTCTAAGGCTAGGTATGTAGTTTTTAGTAGCCCTCACTGCGGTGAGGGCTTATTTTTATTTTAAACAATTCTATGATTGATTCACATAGCTTAAAAATCTATTATGTGTATCTACAGGCATGTCTGCGATGTTCGCATAACACTGAAATAAAAAAGGTTTTATCTCCAGGTCACCTTCGTCAATACCATTAAATACAGACAAAAAGTCTACAATAAATTGCTTCTTAAGGTAATCAATTTTTAATAAAACCATCATAGACAACATTACGCCATATACGCCCTTAAGATATATTTTTTCGTCTTTTGTTATCCTCTTGTTTTCTTTCTTTATTAAAACCCCTCCTGGCAAATATTTTGACAAGATGCTAGGAGGAATTTTTCGTGTCTCATCTGTTCTGAGCGCAGTAAAATCAAGATTATGAGCCGCTGCATTTCGGAATGCCCTGATAGCCTCTAATGTGCAAATAATAAAATTAGTTTTATCATTAATAGGTATTGTCCTATTAGGTTCGTCGGGCAACAATGCGTTTACAACGTCGTCGCGTTGGGCGTTCTTTAATAACTTAAAAAGGTTAATAGAATTACTAAATGATAAATTCTTTAATAGTATCCAAGGTGGTATATGATTATGGTTTTCTCGATAATATAATGTAGGGTTATTTGCGATTTTATCGTTATCTTTGGTTTTTATACATTCAGCTTGAACAGCGTCAAACGTCAATGTGTTATTGGGGTTTTGATAAGACTCTTTATATTTTGACTTTGCTAAATATACTGACATATCTACGCCAAAATCTTTAGATAAAGTGTAAGCCAGTTTTGTTTTAAATATATTTTCAATAAACATACTATATTTCAATATGAATGCTTGTATAGATCTATCAAACATTGAAAGACTATATAACTGTTCTATAGTAGTTCCCTCTATAAAACATTCTCCGTTTGGCATAAAATGTCTTTGGTAACGATTAATTAGATCATAATAAGATATTGTATCTAAAGCATGCATTGCAAATTGGGGGTCGCTTATGTTTAGATTCCTAGTGCGTAATATCTCAATTTGTTCCTCGTAAGTTTTAAAAGGCTTATCATAAATTGTCAAAATTTAGCCTCCTATATAATAAAAGGAGCCCTTGCTACCAATGATAGCAAGGGCTCCAGTGTCCAACAGTCACGCAATGTGGAAAGGGACAGTTCACTATCATTAGTATACATCATATAAAGTGGGTTTTCAATACTTATTCTCTCGTGAGTAAAACAGTATCGCCTATTTTTATAGGCGTTATTACCGGCGCGGAAAGATCGGTTGAAATATCATCTTTATTAACATTCAATGGCACTGTTCGAGCAATAGTTTTTTGAAGCACAGATACCGGGCTAAATAGCGTACTAGTGCGTCTAACAATGCGTTGGCATGTAGAGAATTTTGGATAAGGCGCGGTAACTTCAATAACAGCTTTTATGCCGTCATACGAACCGTAGTTTACACCATTTATAATTAAGTCTTCGCCCGGCTCGATTATACGTAAAACGTCACCTTCTTTAGCCCCATCGTTTAAACCGTAGTCAATTAATACAGTACTTTCGTTTTGAATAGCGATGATTTTATATTTATCAAGCATAATGACATCTCCTTATGTTAAATAATGTGATGATAAAAGTCTATTTGACCAAGCTCACAGTCTTCTAGCTGAGACATTCTAACCATACGCTCGACTAAATTTACATGATGGTCTAAATAAAAGTCGTCATTAATAATATGCATTAATTCGTGCTTAATTTCCTCTCGCATGCGGTCATGCGGGAGGTTTTTGTTTATATAGATATTATGAGTATCTATATCTTCACATTCCTCTGACACGGCATTGGCATGTGGCAAGTCGCAGTAAATCAGATTTACAATCAATATAACACTCTCCCTTGTGTATTATTTGTTTTTTAATTTTAAAAGCTCTATATATTCGACTGCTTTTTCTAAATCCTCCTTACTTATATCTTTAGCGGCAGAGAAGAGCATGCGAGCTCCTGGTCGTGTGCGTAGGTACTCGGCGAACTCAGCGGCTTCTCGGTCTGTGTAGTAGCCGTCTTTAGGCTTTGGTTCTACTGATTGCTCAGAATCATTCCAACCCATTAAATACGCAGGCGTGGTATTAAGAGCTTTAGCTAATGGTTCAAGAACATCAATTGGCATATTCTCTATATCACCATTTTCATATCTATATATAGTAGCCCTATTTTTATTTAACATTTTAGCTAACATATCAGCTGTATAACCTAACTCTAATCTTCTTTGTTTTATTCGTTCTCCGATTCTCATAAGATTCCTCACTTTCTAGTTGATTACATAATACAATACAATTCGCAAAAATGCAACAAATTTCTTTAAAATATTTATAAAATCGCATAAAATGCGAAAAAAGTTGTTGACATGTATATTGTGATAGAGTAATATCAAATTGCAAGGTGTCGCATATAAGCGACTAAAAAGGAGGTGAAATTTATGAATATTAGAAAGTTAAAGGCTAAATTAGTTGAAAAAGATGTATCCATAGCGGACTTAGCAAACATCTTGAACGTTGATAAATCAACGGTATATAGGAAATTTAATAAGTCTGGGGAGTCTTTTACCGTTAATGATGTAGATAAAATCGCTAAAGCTTTATCTCTAACTTATAACGATATTAATGAAATTTTTTTTGCTAATGTAGTCGCATGAAATGCGACTAAAAAGGAGGAACCATGAAATTAGTAAAGCTCATTACAAAAGCAACACACCAGAGCATAGTAGACGCAATGATTTCCATAGCAATAGCACATGGATTAACGATCACTAATGTAGAAGACATTATGACTGATGTAATAGCGTATTTGAAAGACCATGCAACGGTAAAAAAGTAAAAGCCACCAACAAAGTTAGTGGCAGTAGATGGGAGATGAAAATATGGAGTTTGTCATCGGATATATTGTAGGGCTCGTGTTAACAGGAATTTTGATTATTGTAGTTGCTGGACGTGAGCCTTAAGCCGTTGAGCTTCTTCGCGTAAAAATTCGACGTCCGAGTGATCTTTTACAACAGACATTTTTTCGATAAGGAGTGTGAATTTAATAAATTCTGTAGGATATGCTTTGGCAATTTCAACACGTATTTCGGGCCATAAAGAATAGTCCCATTCTGAAAATGCAGAATAGACGCCAGTCGTCATTATGAATCTTGCACAATTATCAATGCATCGAATGAACATAAGCAATAACGCCTTATTGTATTTTTCCCGTTCTTTTTTTAGTCTACTAACGTTTGTTAAGTGATTCAGATACGCACCTAGTGCAGATGCAAACGACGCCGTAAAAAGGCCTAAGAAAAAATCAGTGTAATTAATCATAATTAATACCTCCCTTTTGAGGTAATTATATCAGAAATTAAGTGAAAGAAGTAAAAGCCACTAACAACATTAGTGGCAGTAGATGGGAGGAGCTATGAATATAGAGAAAGAGTGTATCCCGAAAGAACATAAAGAACTAGCATTAGCAGCTAGACCATTAGTGAAATGGATAAGAAAAAACGGCACACCTCATACGACGATATTGGTGACAGACATTTTTGTGAATGTGTGCAATACCGAAATTGGCGTGCCGATAGATGATTAGTCATCTAATTTTATGTTGTGGTTTATGGACTAAATACTGATGCACAAATCTCCCTTTTGAAGATGCATTCAAAAAAGATTGAAATAAACCTTCACTACAGCCGAAGTATTGGTATACGGAACCATTTTTGAACCGCACTTGAATGACGCCATCTTCATACCCAATAGCGGAAACATTTGAAGATGATACATTTATCATTTCCACAATAACCACCTCCTTTCACGGTGGATTATATTAAAAGCATTTATTATCTCGAAAGGAGAATAAAAATGAAACCAGATAGTATTTTAAACACAGACCAATACACAAAGATTGTTATAAAGAGGGAAGACGACGATACAGTAGTTGCGGTTATCACTGAAGATGATGTCGAGCCTTCGCCAAACTATATCGCCGTACTAACTCCTAATTATGACTAGCCTTTTGGTGGATGCGGATCATGTCCGTGGCTATCCTTTTGAGATATCCGTCCATCTTTATTGTGGATTACTAATTCACTTTTTTGATTGCGACTAGTTTGTCTTCCGCAATCGATTGCAGCTTGCTTTGTGTCGAAGTGTTTGGTTGCTTTAGAATTTCCAGCGCCTTTGACATTCCAGCCGCCACTTTTGGATGGAACAACATGTTGATTTTTACCCATATAATCACCTCCTTTCTAAGGTGATTATACAAATTAAACTTTAAAAATATGCAAAATATACATGAACAATTTATGAATACGCTTGGAGGAGGTAGTTATGAATAAGATGTGCATTACGGTGGCGGAGGCTGCAGAACTTGCCAGCGTACCGGAAACAGTAATCCGAGAATGGGCGCAAGATTTTGACTTTCCGTCCATGAAAATCGGTAAGCGGGGTGGCAAACGTCTTATCCACGTTGAGTCGTTTAATGATTGGTTATCGAAACGATGCCAGGCACGAATAGGAGAGTAAGGAGGTGAAAGCCAAGATGAGTGCGATGACATACAAAGAAAAACGTGAACTTAGACGTGCTGCTATGGCTCCACAGTTAGCTGATATTATAGAGGGCTTTATTGTCGGATCGTGTTTCTTATATCTAGCAGTAGGTATTTTCTACTGGTGGATTACAGGGGAGATGTTAGTGAAATGGTAAAACGATGTTATCACTGTGGGTACAAGCTTACCCCGAATATTACTTACAGTCTTTACAATACCGCTATTGGGAAGGTGGTTACAGTATGTAAAGACTGCCATACCTCTCATTTGCGAATGAGGGCAAAACAAAGAAAAAGGGCTGCACTTGCTGGAACAAGTACAACCCACTATTAAATTAACCAGTTAAATTGTAACACATAAGGAGGCAATCATGCCAACTGTTAATAAAAATATAGACTTTAATTTTTTTAGCCGCTCTGGGCGTGTGCCCCCTAAAGTGCGATTTAACGTATGGGGCTCGGCTTGTGGATTAAGTGTAGACGCGTATAACGCAATTGGTAGACCTGAAGGCTTGCGAGTTGGAATTGATACATCAGCTCGTGAAATTCATGTATATCCTGTTTTAGAAAAGAATAATGAAGCAGCGATTTATCCACCTAAAGCTGCTTTACAAAAATCTAAAATCATTATCTCAAGGGCGAGAGTCGTATTAAAAGAGTTAACAGAATTAGGTATTACTAAAAATATTAGTGGGGACGTGATCATCGAAGGTGATTCCAAAAAGCTAATATTTAAGTTTTGAGAGGAGCTAACATGCCTGAAATAAAATCTAAAAAATTATTGCCATCTGTAAATACATTTGACTTCAACTTTTTCGCTGATAATAAAGAAAAGCGTCGTGCAGCAGAAACAGTAGCAATTGTTGTAACTAATAGTTATATCAAGCTTTCATTAGCTGCTTATAAAAAATTAAAAGGTCCTGAATATTTTAGAGTTGGTATAGACGTTCACAATAAAGTGATTTGCGTATCACCTGCGTTAAAAACAGAATCTTATGTTTTTAAGCCGACCGCAAAGCAAATCGAGCGAAACACTATTTTTATTACTAAAAGTAGTAGCGTAATCAAAAAGCTTAAAGAACTTGGCATTCCCAAGATGGTAACTGGAATGCTAGTTGATGGTGAGTTATTATTCAAATTTTAAAGGAGAAACTATCATGGAAAATCAAAATATCTTAACTATTAAATTCAATACATTAGATGATCTAGCGGTGCAAGTGGCAGATTGGAACGAACGATTAAATCATCAGTGCTGCGGTAATTGCTCTAATGTTGAAGCGCCTACAGTAACAGTTGGCGAGACTATCGATATTGAAGCAGTGGCGTCTGAAGTTGCAAGAAAAGTAGATGCAAAACAACAGCCTGACCCTGTTGAAGTTGAGCCAGCGCAAAAGGATGTTCCTGTAACCGATTTTGAAGGTAAGTTAGTAACAGATAAAAAAGAAGAAAAGGTTGAACAGGTAGAAGAACCTGTAGTAGAACCTGTTCCTGTTGAAACACCGACTGACGAATCAACTACAACAGAAACACCGGAACAGGATGCAGCATTAGATGTAACTGCTGAACCTGTAGATAAAAAAGCCTTTTATGGTGAAATTCGTAATTGGATGGGCACAGATAAGGTTCGTGCCGGTAAAGTTCTTACAGTGTTTAAAAAACATGGCATCGTAGGGAAAATTTCTAGTGATGCTTTGACTGATGATATCATCACTGATTTGAAAACAGTAATGGCAGGGGAGGAATAATATGGCTAAGCAACAATTTAAAGCTCAAGCTGATATCTGTAAAAAGGCGCTAGATATATTACACAAAGCAATTGAACTTGACCCTCTTAATGCCGAAGAATACGAAGCTGGTATCGCGTATACCGAGGGTGTCATGAAAGCATCCAATGCTATTGTAAAGGCTTGTGAAATCGTAGAACATACTAAAAAGCAAAAGGAAGCGCCTAAAGCGGAGGAAGCTGAAACTAAAAGCAAGAAAGCAAAGACTACGGCTAAGAAGTCTAAGCCTAAAGAAGAACCAAAGCCAGTGATAGAAGTAGAGCCTGCACCTGTTGAAGAGAAGGAAGCAGAAGACCTATTCGCTATGTTTGGTGATTAAAGGGGGTATTCACTGTGGAGATTGTATCCAGTACCTATATTCACAAAATGTTCGATAGCGTAATCCTAGAGGCTCCTTACGGTGCGGAGTATACAACTATACACCATATCGATTGTGGATTTACGTTTGGAGGCAGCTGGCAACGTAGATATTCATATCAGAATGGATATGTTACCGGTTCAAAATACTATACCTGTCCAAATTGTCGAGCTTCTTCTAATCCGTATGATCATAAAATTTACTTCTCTATAAATGATGAGAGCGTATACCCTGTATCAGCTTATGTCGAAGTTATCAATTACAAGCATTTCCTAGACTTGAAAATTCGATATCAAGCTATCCAGCTTTTCTTTGATGGCAAAAAAAATGACTTAGGAATGTGTACAGAAATATTGCGATTCGACTTCAAGAAACGTAAGGCGACGTTTATTGATAGATTTAGAATTCATCATGAATTGACTGTTGACTATATTCGTGAGAACGAGATTATGCCGGTACTGAAATTCTTTGGTGATTCATACGCCATGACAGATTTTAACCGGAAGTATTTAAATAAAACATTCAAGGCGTTACGGTTGATATTTGAAAAACGATTGAAGGAAACTTACGGATATGGAACAAAAGATGTATATGTAGCACCTGGAGCTACGGAAGAAAACGGCTACCATTTTACGATGTTACTCAATATGATTCTTAAGCTATCGGCACCTGATATGCCTAGCATTGTTAGCTTAATGAAACAATACGTGTATTGGACCAATGCTTACTGCTTGTATCGATATACAAATATCCCTTTTGAAGATGATGTACTAGTAGCTACAAGAAAGGGTATGAACTTTCAAGCAGCGCTTAGACAATCATATAATGCACCTAACAGTAGAGCCTTGCGAAAGCGTATGGTTGATGATCCATTGAGCGTATACATGTCTGATGTCCTTAATCTTTTTAACGATGAGAATTGTAGACGCACTATACTCACATTACAGCGTAGTAGGCATGATGGCACAGATCCATATTTTGGTAAGGCCCACAATGCTAATGATGTACGTAAGGCAATGAGGCTAAAAAGCCCACATGCAACGTTTATGTGGCAACAACTAATTAACCGGTGCGGTGAACCTACTATATTACGTTGGCTATTAGGTGAGGACATTCGTGTTATAGAAGATTGTGTGGATATGCACGCCAAACTTAAGCCAAAATACCAAGAGGCATTATGGAAGAAACGATTCAAGTTGAAGAACTTCCATGACGAAGTAATCAATATCTTTAATAAGCAGGAATATGGAGATGTAATATTGCCTGCTCAACCTCAATTACAAGCAGATATGAATGGGATGCACTTTATGGTCCCAAAAACTGCAGCTGATTTAATGACATATGGAAAGCGATTGAAGAACTGTGTAGGTTCATATCGTGACCGTGTCATTCAAGGGCAAGCAGCAATTGTGGTTGTCACGGATGATGATATGAATCCTATTGCATGCTTAGAACTAGCTACTGGTAATAAGGTTAAAAAGGGTCAACCTAAATTTAATCATCTAGTACAAGCGAAGTTATTCGCGAATGCACAACTAAAAAAAGACAATAAAATTCACTCTACAGTGATGAAATGGGCCAATCGTTTGAAGATTGAACCTCATACCATTGACGTGGACGCTAGTGTTGTATAGGAGATCACTATGAAACTCACAAAATTAGAATTACTAAATTTTAAAGGGCTAAAATCCTTTACCATAAATCTTAATGGCGATGTCGTAATCCGTGGTGATAATGCTACTGGTAAAACGACTGTATTTGACTCTGTGTGTTGGTTACTATTCGGGAAAGATAGCCTAGATAGAGCTGATTTTGAAATCAAAACATTAGATGGCGGAGAACCCATTCATAAAGTCAATCATGAAGTAACAGCTACCTTTACTTTGGATGAAGGGGGCACAGTTGAACTCAAACGTGTGTATCGTGAAAAGTATTCATCCCCTCGTGGTGGCGATATAACTCTCACAGGTCATACAACAGATTACTTTGTCGATGGAGTGCCTAAAAAAGAAAAAGAATATAAAGAAATTGTAAATACTCTTATCGATGAAAGTATCTTTAAATTAATCACAAACCCATTGTATTTTAATGAAACGTATTCTTGGCAAAATCGTCGCAAATTATTGCTTGAGATGTGCGGTGATATCGATGACATTTGTGTAATTAATAGCCGTGATGATTTAAGACGATTGACTGAACTGTTAGAGGGGAGAACAGTAGATGATCATCGTAAGGTTGTCGCAGCTAAGAAGACAGCCATCAATAAAGAGCTAGATATGATTCCAGTTCGCATCGATGAAGCTATGCGTAATAAACCTGAAACTGTATCTGATAAAGAAAAACTCATTCGTGATATTGAAACCTTATCCGCTGGTATAGATGAAGTTGAAAAGCAAAAGGCAATTATTCAAAACGGATTTAGTTCTACTGAAAAGGAATCTAAAATCCGTGATATTAAACGCCAGTTAGATGCTCAAAGCTCTAAAGTACTATCCGACTATCACAAACAAAAACAACACCTACGCGGTGAATATGAAACCTCTTTAACCAAACTAAAAATGGTGGAAGTAGACAGAGATAGATGTGTTGATAGACGAGATGAGCTCAATAAAGAAATTGAGCGTGAGTCTAAACGCATTGCAACTTTACAATCTGAATTTGATACGTTTAACGCACAACAATTCAATAAAGAATCTTGCCCTACTTGTGGCCAAGCACTACCCGCTGATAAGCAAGCAGTACTCGAGGCAGAGTTTAACACCAATAAAGCTAAGAAGCTTGAGGAGTGGAAAGGGCTTATTGAAAGTGCAGTAAAGCTTAAAGGAAACTATGAAGAGCAGCAAGAAATCATGGGCTCAAAGATTGATAGTTTAACTACTGAGGCGTCTCAATATAGTGATGCTTACAATGTTAAATTTAAAGAATATGAGGCGTACTCTGAGCCTAATATTGAAGATGATCCAGTCTATGCTGATTTGAAGGCTCAATTATTCTTACTCGAGATTGATGCTGAACCAGGTGCTGAAGCTGAAGAGATTGCAAAACTTAACGAAGAGTTGAGTTCCATGAAAGCTAAAAAAGCAGACCTCGAGACTGAGTTAAATAAATTTAAGCTTATTGATGATATTAATCATCGAATCTTGGAGTTAGAGAATCAACAACAAAAGTTAGTAGCAGAAAAGAACGCTCTTGATGAAGCATCTTTCTTAATGGATGAATTCATTAAAGCAAAGGTCAATATGTTGGAAGAAAACATTAACTCGAAATTCAAATTAGCTCGATTCAAAATGTTTAATGTTATGTTAAACGGCAATATTGAAGAGTGCTGTGAAACTACCTATAAAGGGGTACCATACCGCAGCATGAACAACGCAGCACGCATTAATGTAGGGTTAGACATTATTAATGCATTGACAAGCTATTACAAAGTTAATGCTCCGGTATTCATCGATAATGCGGAAGCAGTAACTGAATTCATTCCAGTTAATAGCCAAACGATTAAGTTGATCGTTGATGAATCAGCGCCACAACTGGTGGTTAAGGAGGTGTAAGTATGGCAAACAACCATAAAGTAATTATGAGTACAGATGAAATGGCAGCATATATTTATACTATTTTGTCTGAGCATGAGCTAACTGTTGGCGAATCGTTATCTTCGCTGAAAAAAGCGACTAAATTAGTACATAAGTCAGTATATTATGACTATTTAAAAGAAAGTGAGTATGAAGAATGCAATTAGTACCTATCAACGTTGTAGACAATACTCAATATGTAAGCGGTAGAGACTTGCATATGTTTTTAGAAATAGGAACAGAATATAAAGATTGGTTTCCTCGAATGTGTGAATATGGGTTCGAAGTTGGTATAGATTTCAACCCGCTCAAAAAAGAGCGAGTTCAAATTGAAGGTAATCGAGAGGTTAAACGCATTATCTCTGACCATGAAATCACAATTGATATGGCAAAGCAACTGTGCATGTTGTCTAGGAACGAAAAAGGTCGTCAGGCTCGTGAATATTTTCTTCAAGTCGAGAAGGATTGGAATTCTCCTGAAAAAGTAATGGCAAGAGCCTTGCAAGTAGCTAATAGAACGATAGAAAATTATAAGTTGTCTATATCTATGAAGGATCAACAATTGGCGGAGTTGCAGCCAAAAGCCAATTATTACGATGTTATTTTGCAAAATAAAGAGTTGCTAAGTATTACCCAAATTGCTAAAGACTATGGGAAAAGCGGAACCTGGCTTAATAAATTTCTAGCCGATAAAAAAGTGCAATTTAAACAAAGTGGCGTATGGTTCTTATATGCAAAATATGCTGACAAAGGATATACATCAAGCAAAACTTTTATTGATGATGTAGAAAAGGCGCATATGCATACATATTGGACTCAAAAAGGGCGATTGTTTATATACGATTTACTGAAACAAAATGGAATTTTCCCTTTAATTGAATTAGTAGATGCCGATAAAACGGCATAGGAGGTACATAATGGCAAATGAAATAGCAACTAGAAGTAATACTAATTTACCTGGTTTTCAATCTGCAGAAGGATTTGAACTGTTACAACGGCAAGCGAAAATGTTTACACATTCCACGCTAGTTCCTCAACAATTCCAGGGTGAGCAAAATATGGGGAATGCTATTATCGCATTGGAAATGGCAACTCGAATGAATGCCAGCCCATTAATGGTTATGCAAAACCTCTATATCGTATATGGTAACCCTGGTTGGTCCTCTAAATTCTTAATTGCAACGTTTAATCAATGCGGACGGTTTGAAGCTATTAAATACAAACCCACTGGTGAAAAAGGAACAGACTCTCAAGGTATTGTTGCTTATACTCGTGAGAAAGGATCAGATGAAATTATCGCAGGTCCTGAAGTAACCATCGCATTAGCCAAGCAAGAAGGCTGGTACGATAAAAAAGGCTCTAAGTGGAAAACCATGCCAGATCAAATGTTACGTTATAGAGCTGCAGCATGGTTAATTAGAACTACAGCACCTGAAATCTCAATGGGTTTACAGACTGCAGATGAAATCATTGATGTTGAAGGAAGGGTTATTGATACAGCTGATATAGTCGCTGAAACTATTAATCAAAACGCTAATAGTGAAGTTATTGATATTGAACCTACACCTACCAGTGAATTTGTTAATCCAGAAACTGGCGAAGTAGTTAATATGTTCGGTGATTAATTGTGATTAGTATTCAAGCATTCGGTAGTAGCTCTAAAGGGAACTGCTACCGAATCAAAACTTCAACCAATGGTGATGAACTGCTACTGGATGCAGGGTTATCCTTTAAAGAAATTCAACGGTATTGTCGATTTAATTTCTTACATCTATGCGGCACGTTGCTAACACATCAACACGGCGACCATAGCAAGGCTGTAAATGATCTATTAAAGCTTGGACACCGTGTGTATATGTTAAAGGATACTGCAGACGCATTATATGTAGCAGGGCATCACAAAGCTATCTATATTACACCTAAAGTTCAATTTACGATAGGTAATTTTAGTATCCTACCTTTTGAATTAGAACACGACGTTCCGAATGTTGGATTTTTAATTTCTGACGGTGAAGAGAAGCTGTTATATATTACGGATACATATTATTGTCGGTATACTTTTAAAGATGTGAATCATATCATGGTCGAGTGTAATCATTCATATGAAATCCTGAACCAACGTGTTTATGATGGAGGCCTGCATGAGAAACGCATGGAACGATTAATTCAATCCCATTTTTCGTTAGAGAATGTTATTAAATTTCTAAAGTCTATGAATCTTACTAAGTGCCAAGATATACGACTACTACATTTATCAGATGGTAATTCTAATGCTGCAGCATTTAAGCAAGCTGTTCAGGCTGCTACTGGTAAATATGTAATCGTAGAACAAGAAAGGAGTCCATTATGATTGTTAAATCGATTCAAATTACAGATAACGATATCAATATCGCCTATCAGAAACCATCTGCTACGGGTCTGACAGATGTCTTTACCATTAAATCTAAAGATGATCCGCGACCTGAACTTATGCAAGCCTTCAGTCGGCTACAGGCTATTATGAAAAAGAATTTTGAATTCCTGGAAGAGTTTAATATCCCGTTTGTCGTAAGACAATTCAAGTTTAAATATGGCGTTATAGAGGACGTGGTGGAGAAAGTCAGCGTTGAAGGTATTATACAAGATGCAAACTCTACTGATGAATTGAAATTCAAGACTGATTGGTTGTCGGTAGAGTATGCAGACCGTACATTTGCTATTTCAGTGCAAGACTTAATTGATGAATGTGTAAAGTTTATCATGGGGAACCGAGCCCAGGATAGTTTGTTTATAGATGAGGAATGATGATTTATGGCAAAAGACCAATCCTATTATTTTAGCCATGATGTTACAGCGAGCAGCGACCCTAAGATAGTGGCCATGATATCTGAATATGGAATGATCGCGTATGCATGGTGGTGGATTATTCTTGAAAAGCTAGCATCATATGAAGATTACAAACTACCATTAAAAAGATATACATTCCTTGCTCTTGATAATGAGTTAGGAGTAAAAAACAAAGAAAATTTAACATGTGTTGAACATGTGTTCAAACAAAATGAACATGTGTTTGAACAAAATGAGTTATGTTCAATGTGTTCATTTTTGTTCGTAAATTCATTGATTTCAGACTATGAATTATTAGCTTGTGATGATGAATATTTTTGGTCTCCGAGCTTAACACGGCGCCTTGAATTTCGGAAAGTTAAAAACGAAGAACTCCGCGAAAAACGTAGGCTCGCAGGCATTAAGAGCGGAGAGGCTAGACGTAAAAACGAACAAAAACGAACACGTGTTCAACAAAAAGGAACACATGTTGAGCAAAACGAACTAATAAAAGAAAAGAAAATAAAAGAAAATAATATAGAGAGAGATACGCGCGCGCGTGAAGATGAAAATCCTCTATCTATGTTTGACGATGATGAAGTAAAAAATAAACCTATTTACGAATTGTATATGAAGTCAATCGGAGATATATCACCTGTTATTAAAGAGCGGTTAGATGATCTAGTTGAATCATATGGCAAAGAACGAGTCATTGTTGCTATTAATACCACAGCCGATAATGGGGGTAATAGTATCAAGTATGTTGAAACGGTTACAGCAGGGAATTTAAAAAAGGAGGTGAATAAAGATTTTGGAACCACTAAACGTAACAGCAGCAATAGAGGCTCTTCGAGAAAAGACGAGCAAGTTGACTGGCAAGCGGAATATGAAAGAGTACACGGTAAAAAATGAGTTCTTTTATCCAATTTATGATAAACCAGTAGTCATTCAAACTAATGTTAATACTACCTATGCTACAGTTGGAATTCCTAAACGGTATTACGATATGGATTTTGAATGGTTACGCAAGCATGGTAGTTTCCCGAAAGAAAATACTGAAGCCTATGCTGTGGTTAAGGAGTACTCTCATAACCTAAAGGAAAATCTTGAGTCTGGCAAGGGACTTATATTAAGGGGACCAGCTGGCACGGGAAAGACATCTATTGCAGTTAGCCTTCTAAAAGAGGCCATGAAATTAGGCAGAGGATGCCTTATGATTTCAATGCCAAATCTACTAGATAATATGCTTACGTTATCTAAGGGCGATAATGTAGCCTATCTAAGCTATGAGCAAAAACTTAGAAATATTCCCTTGTTATTGCTTGATGATTTCGGGGCAGAGTATTCGAAGTCTGACTGGGTAGCATCTAAGGTTGAAAGCGTTATTATTGATCGCTACAACCGAATGAAGCCTATAATTCTTACGACGAATTATAGCGAGACCTGGACTGAAGAAAATTATAGTCAAAGAATATACGACCGCTTACGTGGAGAATATGAAGAGGCTATATTCAATGGAGAGTCACACCGATGAAGATTCTTCTGCGATGTCAGTTTAGGTTTAGAAAGAAAGCCCATAACCGGTTCCCAACGTTAAATGAGTATATTGACTGTGAGCGTGGTTCTACTATAGCAGCCGCCGCTATGAAAAAGAAATGCACAGAGCAAGTCAAAGAACAATGTCTATCACAACAGATAGAATCAGTTGAGGGCAAAGTAGACCTATTATTTGAATGGCACTCATCAACCAGGCATGATCCTGATAACGTAGCTTTTGCTAAGAAGTTCATTCTTGATGGACTACAAGCTGCAGGAGTGTTAGAAAACGATAATAGAAAGTTCATCGGAACTATGGCTGATGAGATTGTAAATGACAATGATGATTTTGTGATTGTACATATCACAGAACATATGAGTATATTCCTATAGTCGATAATAGCCATAAAAATTAAAATTTCATATGTATAAGAACGTTTTAATGCGTTAATGAGTAAATCTTCATGAAGCTCGAATAAAACACAATACGGACTAAAATAAAGCATGAAGGAGGAGTTGTATTTGAATGAATACGAAATCGAAAAGATTACTAGGTTAGCCACCGAGGTGGCCACTAAAACCTACTATGAATTAGCAAAGCAAGAAAATGCACAGCTAGGTCGCAAACTTCGACACAATACGATCAAGCTGCTTAAGCATTATAGTCAGTTACAGTCATACGTAGATAATGCTATCTCGGATTCGACACAAGCCGAGGATATATGGCTCAATGAACTGTTAATTGATATGTTTGACGATAAAAGCATTGTGAAAGTGAATGCGATTGTTAAATCTAAAGAAAAAACAGCATTGATGATGAGGCACGTAAATAACATGCTCGATATCTATGCTGAGAAGTGTAGCGGCAAGCAATTCAAATATTGCGAATGCATGCGTAGGTATTATATTGACGGAGAAACATTAGAACAGATTGCAGAATCATTTCCTGAAAAGCCAGATGTTCGTACCATCAAACGTTACATCGCTAGAGGGATTGAAGAGTTATCTGTATTGCTGTGGGGAGTTATTGGGTTAAATACAAAGCTAGCCTGAGAAATTGTCCCAAAACTGTCCTAGACCTGTCCTTCTTGACAGTTTATAATGATAGTGTGAGTTAATAGGAAAACAAATACTCTCTCTCAACGACACAGTGAATACCTAGAACACAAAAGCAAAAGACCACTTAATCTATACGGTTAGGTGGTCTTTTTGCATGCAAATTTGGGAAGGTGAGGTGAATGCGATTGACTGATGTATATTGTGAAAAGAGACGATGCCTAAATAATGTCAAAGGTTGGTGCAAGGCTAATGGAATTCATATTGATCATATGTGTAAATCGTATGCGCCGTCACATTCGTTAGTAAAAACAAAAACCGCAAAGGTACATAAGGAATGCGGGAAGTATAAACAAAATAAAGGGGTCCTGAAGTAGCTAGGAGGTGAGATAGTGGCTAAAATGGGTCGGCCAAGGGCTGAAATAGATAAGAAAGAGTTCGAGGGCTTATGTGGTTTACAATGCACATACGAAGAGGTGTGCGACTGGTTTGGGGTTACTCAAAAGACTTTGAACGCATGGTGTAGACGAACGTATGGAAAAACTTTCTCCCATGTTTTTCGTGAAAAGAGGGGCAAAGGCAAGATAAGTTTACGCCGTATGCAGTGGCAACTTGCAGAAAAGTCTCCGGCTATGGCTATCTTTTTAGGAAAGAACTTCCTAGGCCAATCAGATAAAACTGAAATGGAAGTCAATACAACTGTTCAAAGTAACCCTCTCGAAGGTGTAACAACAGAGGAACTTAAAAAGCTAATCGATAAAGAGGGGTGAGGATATGAAACTCACACCGGAACTCATGCAGCAATTCAAATATGAATTGGCTAGGCGTGAGTTTTTTTATTATTGCCACTTGCAAGCACCAGACTTTTATAGGAAAGATAGAGACTACCTAGTCGAATTGTGCGATACGTTGCAAGAGTTCTATGAAGATCCGGACGCAAAAGTTCTAATAATGAATATGCCACCTCGGCACGGTAAAAGCCGTACAGCTCAGATGGCAGTTAAATGGATATTAGGCAAAAACCCTGTAGAAAAGATTATGACTGGTTCGTATAATACGACTCTATCCACTACCTTTGCAAAGAATGTCCGCAATGATATTCAGGAAGTAAAGGCAGACGCAAACAGAGTTGTATATACAGACATATTCCCTAACGTGCGTATTAAACGTGGCGATGCCTCCATGGATATGTGGTCGTTAGAGGGCGGTTATAATTCTTACCTAGCTACATCTCCAAGTGGTACTGCTACAGGTTTTGGTGCGTCTATTCTTATCATTGATGATATTATCAAGAACGCCGAAGAGGCTTACAACGAAAATACAAAAGCCAAGCATTGGGACTGGTTCACTAATACCATGCTTTCACGTTTAGAGGAAGGCGGAAAGATAATCATAATCATGACTCGTTGGGCTAGTGATGATCTAGCCGGTAGGGCAATCGAACACTTTGGAGATAAAGCCAAGGTAATAACCATGAAAGCCTTGCAAGACGATGGTACTATGTTATGCGATGATGTATTGTCTTATGAAAGCTACCAAGAGAAGTGTAGGGCTATGGGCGAAGACATTGCATCTGCCAATTACCAGCAATTACCTATTGATATAAAAGGTAGGTTATATACATATTTCAGCACTTATGATGATATTCCTAAAGATGACAAAGGATATCCTTTGTTTACTACAATAAAGGCATATGTCGATTCTGCGGACACTGGGGAAGACTATTTATGTGCTATTGTTTATGGCGTATATAAAGACTATGCATATGTGCTGGATGTATTATTTACTGATGCCCCTATGGAGGTCACAGAAGAAGCTACGGCAGACTTATTACATAAAAACCATGTCAATATTGCAGATATAGAATCTAATAATGGCGGACGTGGTTTTGCTCGTAATGTTAAACGAATATTAAAAGAGAAGTATCCAGGCAATCGAATAAAGATTACAGCATTCCATCAAAGCAAAAACAAGGAGGCTAGGATATTATCGAATTCTACACAAGTTATGGATTATGTTTTATTCCCAGTTAACTTTAGGGACCGCTGGCCAGAATACTATACATCAATGTATAAGTATCAACGAAAAAATAAGAATGCACATGATGATGCTCAAGACGCAACGACAGGCGTTGTTGAACGTTTGAATGCGCCTGTTATTAAATCAATCAATTCTGATATTTATTAGGAGGAACTTCATTATATGTTTATTACAAACGAACAGAAGTATGCATACCAGTTATTACATGATGCGTACTATGGGTCCGGGTTATTCTCTTTAGGTCGTGGTTTAAAACAGCATCCAAGAGAAAGCATAGACAATTATAATTTCCGTAAAAAGTTATCGAGCTATTCTAATCATACAGCAGCGATTATTAATGCGAATGTAGATCCTATCTTTAATGATGAAATTCGAAGAGAGTATAAAGAAACGGCTAAATTCAAAGTGTTTTTAAAAGATGCAGATCGATTAGGCACATCATTACAAGAATACATTCAGCAACAAGCTTTGATTGCCAAAATGTATGGTGTTGTGTATGTCATTGTTAATAATGAAGCAGAATTTGGTGAAAGTTTGGCTGATAATATACGTGATAGACGGTTACCGTATTTAACTTCAGTTGAACCTGGTGATGTGACTGGTTGGAAACTGGATGACAAAGGTCGAATAATTAGATTCGAATATAGAACGATTATTACTGATGATAATGGAGGTAGTTCAACAGTATATTATGAATGGACAGATACAAAATGGACTATTCGTGATAAAGGGCGAGGCATTATTAATGAAGGTGAACATGGGTTAGGACGTGTCCCTGTAGTGCAATGGTTTGGCCGTAGCACTAAGAAAACAACTATATTACCGTATCCAGAGTTCTATTCGTTAGCACAAAAGAACTATAGAGTTTATCATCTAGATAGTTTATTGACACAGATTTTGAACTCTCAAACATTTTCTACTTTAACCATGCCATCGGATGAAGGTATAGAAGATTTAACCTTGGGCGTTAACAATGTACTACTATATCCATCAGAGGCCAGTCATCCTCCTGCTTTTATTGCTCCAGATAATGGGCCGGCACAGATCATCATGCAAGAAAAGGAAGCGGAAATTAAAGAAATGTACCGCATAGGTGGTGTTGATTCTGTAGTAGGGGTTCAGCAGGAAAAATCAGGGGTTGCTAAGCAGTGGGCATTCAAAAGAACAAATCAACGACTAGCAAACTTCGCTGTACAGTGTGAAAATGCAGAGAAAGCCATTATTGCATTATATGAGTTGTGGACTGGCGAGCAGTTGAATTATAAATGCGAATATCCAAGGGACTTTGATATTAATGATGTAGCTGATTGCTTATCTCAAGGACAGCAAGCCCTTGATTTAGGGTTTAAATCTAAAACATATTATGTTGAAGTGCTTAAACGGATACTTGATGGCTATATGCCTAACGTTGACGGCAATGTATACGATGCCATTGTTAAAGAAGTAGAGAATACTGCAGATCAAGAATTGATGGATAGAACGTATTCTAATCTAAATAATGACGAGGATGTAGATGTAGATGAATAAGGCAACAGAGCGTGTTATTCGGAAATTAATTGATCAGTTTGAAGATGAATTACACAGATTGCTAGAAGACGGATATAGCCCAAGAGTAGCAGTTAAAAAAGCCTATAAGAAGGTCCCAATCATGGAAGCTATGAGGGGGACATTGGTCGATGAGTTAGTGGCTGAATGTGCACGTGGATATGGTGTTGATGTAGGAGTAACAGGTAGTGCGAATAAAAATGCCATTATATCTGGTATGCCTTATAAGTTTGAAACCATATCAAAGGCCATGCAGAAGGCGTGGGCTCCAGACGGGCTGAATTTATCCAAACGACTGCACAACGCATCCTTAGCCGTGAAGCGTGAAGTAACCAATACTATTCAAGATGCAATAGTAAAAGGTGAACACACAATGGAAACCGCAAAAGCTTTATTTGATGGTTACGGTAGTGAAACTATTATTTCAAAAGCTGAAATACCAATATTCATAAAACGTATTAATCGATTAAGCATCGTGCTTCCTACAGATAAGATGGGGCGTGATATTGTAAAACATCAAATCAGAAAAGTACGATATTTAATCGAACAACGCACAACACCTGGGATGAGGGCTGCATATAGCGAACTGATGGATGTAATCGAAAAAGGAAATGCCGCAGCCGTTAATCGTGCGGTGTACGTTGCAACTCAAGAAAAGGCAAGATATCATGCAGAGCGCATTGCGCGGACAGAACGAGCGAGGGCATATGCTGAGGGGGAAATTGCAAGACATTTAGATGATCCTGATGTGGTAGCCTTTCGGTGGCGAATGAGTTCGAGTCACCCTATTGTCGATATTTGCGATGTATATGCTAACGCAGATTTATATGGGTTAGGCCGTGGAGTGTATCCAAAGGATAAGTTCCCACATTTGCCAGCACATCCACATTGCCTTTGTCGCATTATGCCAGTTATCGATGGCATGATTAATAATACTGTTGCAAAGCCTAATGTAGAAGCCGGGGGGCTGTCGTATTTAAAGACGTTGAATAAAACAGAACAAGAACAAATATTAGGGGTAAATGGACGCAACTTAGTAATGAATGGGCATATATCGTGGACTGAAAAAGCTAGGGGGTGGAGTGGAGATGTTTTTAAACGCAGACTCCCGGTGATTGAGAGTCTAAAAGACTACATAAAAGATGGTAAAGTTCGTGTCGAAGAAATCTCAAAACGGAAAGATGGCGAAATTAAAGAAGATGTCAAAGCTCGCATTATAGACTATATTAATTCTCCATATTTTAATAAATCATATGTAGCTCGGCAGAGCATGCATGTAAAAGATGGTAAGCTATATGATGCCTCAAAAAATAAAAGCTATTACGATGTCGAACCATCACATTCTGATGTATTAAAGGCAATAAGAGTTGGGGCGAATAATGGAGGAATAGGCTTTACGCGTAATGGCGATTGGAACCATAAAATACTAGTTGATATATCCCCGCATATTGGGTATGATGTACATGAGAAGACAGGCGCGAAACGGAGTACTAGTTTTGCAACTGTGCATGTATCTAATAAAGGCATTCATATTGTACCGAAGGGAAGTGAACGAAAATGACAGAAGAAGAATTGCGTAGACGATATGATGAAATCAAATCAGAAAATATTGAAGTCATATTCGTTGATGGAGATACTATGAAAGGCAAATTATTGGGATATACATCTAGCGTAAATAATGAGCCAGACGAAGCGTCTATAGACGTTGGTGAATATGAATTGTATGCCAGTGAAATCGTAGAAATACGAGAAATTTAAAACTTAATTTAACCAATCAAGCACTTGCTTATGCAGGTGCTTTTTTATTTGCCTTTTTAGTATTGCAGGCGTAAAAGAACAAGACCGCGGTCGTGAGGTGTGGCTCACGAAAATAAAGCGAAGAGGGAAAGTTTATTTTACAGGAGGTCATACAGATGACAAAAGAGGAACTAATTAAGTTAGGGTTAACGGAGGAACAAGCAGAGGCAGTGACTAAGGATTATGGTGAAAACTATGTTTCCAAGAGTCAATTTAATGCCAAGAATGATGAGGCGAAAGCAGCAAAAGCGGCAAAAGAAATCGCCGACCGTGAGCTTGCTGATGCGCAAGGCAAGCTAGAAAAAATCACCTCTACAGGGATTAAAGATGATGCGGGTATTGTAGCTATGCAGCAACGAATTAAAACCCTGGAGGATTCTGTAGAGGCCGAGCGTAAAGCAAGAGAAAATGCTGATGCACAACGTGTACAGTCTGAAATTTCTGCAGCCGTGGTTGATTCTTTGACGAAGCGTAACGCTATGGATCCTAAAGAATTCTCAAAGCTGATTGTTGGTAACATCAAAGTCAACGAAGATGGTACTTATGGATATATTAAGCCTGATGGTACTAGCGGAACTGTTGACGATTGCGTAGATGAATGGCTAAAAGGTAAAGATTATGCAATTAAAGATGTACAAAAACGCGGAAGTGGCTCAGGCACAAGCGGTGCAGGAAGCAACAATTCTGGCGGTAATAAGCCAGTAGGTTTAAAAGGGGCCGTAGCGGCTGCTATTGAAACTCAATAAATTTTATAAATTCTAATAACGGAGGAATAAACTAATGCCAATTACATTAGCTGAAGCAAAACTTAACGTACAAGACGATTTACAAATGGGAGTTATTGATGAATTCCGTAAATCGTCTTTTTTATTTGAAAACTTAACATTTGATGATGCTGTATCTCCTACTGGCGGTGGCGGTACTTTAACCTATGGTTATACTCGATTATTAACACAACCAACAGCAGATTTCCGTGATATTAATGCTGAATACACACCTCAAAGTGTAACTCGTAAACGTCATACTGTTGATTTGAAAGTATTTGGCGGATCCTTTGAAATCGACCGTGTAATCGCTAAAATGGGTGGTATTGTTGATGAAGTAACATTACAAATCGAGCAAAAGGTTAAGGCTGCAACTGCATTGTTTAATGACACAGTTATTAATGGCGATACTGGTACCAACGCTAAAGCATTTGATGGTTTAGACAAGGCGCTTTTAGGTTCTTCTACTGAATATACACCTACAGCAGCTATCGATTTGTCTGATAGTGGTGCTATTGATGCAAACTACAAGACATTCTTAGACCAACTCGATGAATTCCTTTTAGGCTTGGATGGTGCGCCATCTGCCATTATAGGCAACTCTAAATTGATCGCTAAAATTCGAGCAGTAGCTAGACGTTCTGCGATGTACTCTACTCAATTAAATGAATTCGGACAACAAGTTGAATATTACGGCATTACACCATTAGTTGACCTTGGCACCAAAGCTGGTAGCAATGATCCTGTAGTAGGTATTAATGGTCAAGGTGAAACTTCTTTATATGTCGCACGCCTTGGCCTCGATGGTTTCCACGGCGTATCTCTTGCGGGCGATAATGTGGTTAACTTATGGCTCCCTGACTTCACCTCTTCCGGAGCTGTAAAGAAAGGCGAGGTCGAAATGGTTGCCGCGGTTGCATTAAAAGCATCTAAAGCTGCAGGTGTATTCCGCAAAATTAAAGTTAAATAAGGAGGCCTAATATGCCGATTATAAAATCTCCAGTGCCTGATTATACAGGACAAACTGGCAATGTTTCTTTTGTTAATGGTGAAGGATTTACTGAAGATGCTAATCATATTGCGTGGTTTGCGGACCATGGATACGAAATCGTAACAGCAGATACTGAACCACCTGCAGATACTGAACCACCTGCAGATACTGAACCACCTGAAAAGCCTACAAAAGGCAGTAAAGGTGGTAGTAAAAAATAAGCACCGGTGAATAGCCAGGATATTTTCAACAAGCGTATTTGTCAGGCAGTAAAAGCGAGTACTATTGAAGTTCGAGATACTGCACAGGAGAAACATAGATTTACCTCGAGAACAGGGAATTTAGAAAAGGCTGTTGATTATCGAATTTCTAATAGTGGAATGCAAGGGGTCGTATTTATTGATAGTGATGTCGCTAAATACGGCCCTTTCGTACATGCAGGGACACCAGCACATGTAATTCGGCCGCATTTTAAGAAGATATTGAGATTCGTACCACAAGGCGGTAATGGGTTTATATTTGCTAGGAAAGTGGTTCACCCTGGGACTGCCCCAGATCCATTTTTGTATGAAGCGTTGCAAAATAATGTCTCAAATATTACTAGTATTTTTTCCAGATATACCGATATTGCACTAGATGATGTGGCACAAGGGCTAGTAAAAGATGAGATTACGCTAAATTTTAAAATATAAGGAGTACTGTATGCTATATAATTTTGAAGATATAGCCGGCCTATTAGGGGATGAATTGCTAACGCAAGAGGTAACAGAGGCCGCTGTATCCAAAGCAGAACAATGGCTATATGTACTTGCGGATAGATTAGGTGTGTCAAAGGATAAAGTTATACGTAGTTTTACTATCGATGAATTAGTCCTTGCATATATCTATCGAGAAGTCTGCGTTAATAAGTCGTATGCTTTACCAGGAAGTTATACTAACAATGGTTCGACGGATGACTTCTATTCTAAAAAATTAGAATACTATGAAGCTCGTATTAAATTATTGGAATCGCGAATAACACCAGGGCAGCTTACTGGTAACCCTACAGAATACAAGGGATATCGTTCTGTTGAAATCTATAGGGGGTAATATGTGGCTAGAATTAATGCAACATATTAAATCTACTATCGATAATAGCGGTGCTGCATTTAATGTCATGCTAGGTGCTATGCGACCACAAGCGGCGAAAGTCGATGAAAATGGCGTTATCATGATTATTCGTGGGGAAACTACGAGGGGTGATAATTCCATTCAATCTGAATTGGAGCAAGAACTATATATCGAGGTTTGGGGTAGAAACGATAACCCAGATTTAGAAGTAGGCTACGAATTAATAGCTAACTTGGAAGATAGGTTCGAGGCAATTATTAATGATCTACGCAAACGTTGTGGTGAATTAGACGAAACTGCATGTATATTACAGAATACTGGCTATCAGATTATAGATTTAGTATGCACAAGTAAAGTTGGCGACCATGATAGTGTGCGACCTTTAGTTGGTACGCAATATCGCTTTATGGTTCGCCTTATTGATTTAAAAGAGAAAACTAACGGAGGTATTTTCTAATGGCACCAGCTGCAACACCAAAAAAATTATACAAACCGGCTCAAACCGCAATGCCTACAGCCGGCAAGAATTATCTTATCTATTTAAATGTAGGCACTGACGAAACTACGAATGCTGAATGGCTTATCTTGGGCGGTCAACGTAGTGGCGATGTATCTCGTAAGGCAGACTCTATCGACGCATCTAGTAAAGACAGTGGCGGTTGGAAAGTTACTATTCCGGGTATGAAAGAATGGTCTATCGACCTTGAAACGCTTTTAATGCCAAACGAAGAAAGCCTTGTATTGCTTGAAAAAGCATTCTTAAACGATGAAAAAATTCATTTGAAATTCGAATATCCTGACAAGTCTTATATGACAGGATATGCATCTATTACAGAATTGTCCTTAAGCACTCCACACGATGATGTGGCTACATATAAAGGCAGCTTGAATGGTGCAGGTCCATTGTCTGAATTGAAGAAAGCCTAATTAACTATTAACAAGGAGCGTGTTTATAATGAAAAAAATTAATTGTGATCTATTCGCTATGGGCGAAACTATCTATTTCAACATTGGTCGTATTGCTGAGTTGGAACAGCTATGGGGTGAGCCTATCTTTAAAGCGGTACAAAGTGGCACAATGACTTTCAATCAGCTTATCACTGCATTAGTCGTAGGTATGAAACACCACGGCAAAAAGCGTGATTACATCTATTACCAAGATAAATTGCAAGAACTCTTTGACGAGGGAACAGTCCAATATGCAGACCTTGTACAGTTAATTGTGCAAGCACTTATTGGTAGTGGTGTATTTGGTAAGGCTGCATATTACGCATTATTCCCAGATGAGGCCGATGAGCAAGCACGCTCCGAGGTTGAGGCTGAAAACGAAACAAAAAACTAAGAGGGGGCGACACCGCCCCCTCTTTTAAAGTATGGATAACGAAAGCCGAACGCATGGCGTATGGTCCGCTTAATCTTAAACCGTGGGAATTCATGAATTTAAGCCCTATGGAATATTACAAACTTGCCGAGGGTTATGAGTTAAGAACGGAAATAGAGGACCGTAAGCAAGCGTATTTTGCGTGCCTAATGACAAATGTACATATCGCCGGCAAGCGAAAATTGACTGTCGAGGATATTATGAAACAACTACATCCAATGACATTAGCTAAACGCAAAAACGAAGAAAAGTTATTCATGGAAGAATTCAGACAAGAGGGAGGTGAGATATAGCATATGGCCGAAAGTCAAATTAATGTCAAAATTGTTGGCTCATCTAATAGTGCAGAACAGGCACTTGATAGAGTGGCAAGGAAAGCTGAGCAAGCACTAGGCAAAAGTATTTCTAATTCGCTAGATAGCGTAAGGAATAAAGCTCAAAAGGTCTTTGGGGTTGAAATTCCGGGGCTTATGAACGCTGCAAAGTCTGGTGCTGCATTCGCTGGTGCTGCGATTGGCATTGAGGCAGCCGGTAGGGCGTTAAAAGATATGGCCGTTAGTGCAGTTAAAACAACGGACCAATTAACGCAATTAAGGGCTCGTATTGATCTTATCAATGATGGCAGTCAAAGTACCGCCGAAATTATGGATAAGGTATTTTCTGCCGCCAATCGTTCACGTGGTAGCTTTTTAGATATGGCTGATAGCGTTGCAAAACTAAATTTGTTAGCAAAAGACGCTTTCACCTCCAACGATGAGGCCATTTATTTTGTTGAACAACTAAATAAACAATTTAAAATTGCAGGTGCAGGTGTACAAGAAACTACATCCGCTATGTACCAGTTAACACAAGCTATGGCAGCAGGTAAGTTACAGGGCGACGAATTCCGTTCCATTATGGAAAATGCTCCAATGTTGGCACAAAGTATCGCACAAGAAATGGGGCTATCTGTAGGGCAATTAAAAGAAATGAGCTCGCAAGGTCTTATTACTGCTGACATTATTAAGAATGCCTTATTCGCAAGTGCAGAAGAAACAAATGCGAAGTTCGCTGAAATTCCTATGACATTCCAAGATATAGGAACTAAATTGCAGAATGATCTTATTGCAGCATTTCAACCTGTAATGGCTGAACTGGGTAATATGACAAGTTCCGATGCATTTATGAGCGTGTTAAACGAATTGACGTTTTCTTTCAAAATAGTGGCTGCAGCTGCACAAGTATCAATCGCTATTATCAAGGGTGCGTTTAGTGGCTTGGGTGTTGTGATAACTACCATTAAAAATATCGTATCTAGCTTTGTGCAGTTGTTTGTTACGTCCATGCCTTTGATTACTGCCGCTATTATTGGCGTGAGTGCTGCGTTCTTAGCACAAAAAGCTATTATAGCAAGTCATAATACAATGCTTGCATTATTGACTGTTCGTACAACTTTGGTTACTGCTGCAAGCGTAATATTGGGCGGTGCTATTGGTGCGGTAGGTCTTGCATTTGGTGCTTTTAGGGCTATTGCAATGACTACACAAGCCGTAATTATGGCTATTAGGACTGCGAATATTGCTAGTGCGGTTGCAATGGGAGTGGCAAAGGTGGCTACACTTGCATTGAGTGGTGCTACAGCAATTCTAAATGCAATCATGATGGCGAACCCTATTCCTATATTTGTAGGTGCATTAATGACGCTCGTCGCTGTATTTGGTCTTTCTAGGGCTGCAGCAGGCGGTTTTAGTGAAACGCTAAGCGAGGTATTCTCAACTATCGTACATACAGCAGTTTGGGGCGTTAATAAGATTATTGAGGCTTTGAACTGGTTAATCGCTAAACTTAATAGCGTAGGCGATAAAGTGGCCAAATTCTTTGGCGGAACATTTACTGCAATTCAACAAGTAGACACCATTTCTGCTGATACGGCACAAAGTATCGTCAACACTGCCGGTGATATTATGGGCCAAATTACATCAGGATTATCCGGTGGCGGTGGTGATCTTGACGTCGGAGGTGGTGGCGGTGGAGGTGGAGGTGCTGACACCGGCTCCGGTAAAGGTGGCAAAGGCGGTGGCGGTGGCCACGGTAAGGGTGAAGATTTAGCAAAAGAGGCTAAACAAATCCACGAAAAAATCTTGCAATCTTTCCTTGAAATGCAAGGAAATCAAGTAGAGTTAATCGAACTTCAATACAAAAAGGAGCGAGAGGAGCTCGAAAAATCAAAAACCGCCAATGAGAACTATCACGAAGATTTAAAACTACTTGATGAAGTGTATTCAGAAAAGCGTATCAAGGCGAAACAAGAGGAAATGGAAAAACTGCGTGCCATTGAAACTGGTATTCGTGATATGCAACAAGATTTTGCGTTTAGAACTTCTAGTAAAGATAGTACAGGTAATGTATCTCCTGCCGTGCAGTTGAAAAATGATTATGAAAATGCCATAGATGAAATTGAGGACCGTTATGCAGAAATGGTCGATAAGTTCATGAAAATGGACAAAATGGAGCAACAACACCATATTGACCTGTTAAAACAACGAGGCATTGAATTCGAAATGAGTGCTGACGGACAAATCTCCTATGAAAAAATGAAAAATGAGGAGTTGTTAGCGGCACAAGATGAGTTCAATAAAAAGGCATTACAACAACATACTGATCTAGTTAACGAGAAATATGCTATTGATGAGGCTATGCGTACTCAAAACTTCGATGCGTTACAAGCTGCATTGAGTGATGAATATATTGCAGAGCAACAGCACTACGACGCCAAAAAACAGCTCATGGAGGAGTGGAAACAAGCCACAATCGATGCTCATTGGAATGGACAGCAACTATTAATTGACGCTTTAAACGCCGGTATAGATAGCATGCAGAGTGGCATTTCAGGTCTTATTCAAGGCACTACCTCTTTAATGACTGCCATTCAAAACATCGGTAAAGCTATTTTAAAGACTATTGCAGATTTTATTGCAAGTTGGATAGCGGCGATGGTTAAAAAAGCCATATTCGGTAAAATGATGCAATCGCAAGAAACTACAACCAGTATTGCTGCGGCTAACGCTCAATATCCGGCATGGGCTGCATTGGCTCAACAAGTTAGTATGGCGACGTTCGGTGCTAGTGCTGCAGCTGGTATGGCTGCGTGGACGGCTAACACTACAGCAGGAGCAGGGCTTTCCCTTGCTAATGGTGCAACAAGTTTTGCATCTTTAGGATCCGCAAAATTAGACTTACCTAAAATGGCAAACGGTGGTGTGGCCTATGGCTCAACTTATGCTGAAATTGGCGAGGGTAAATACAAAGAGGCCGTATTACCTTTAAGCGAAAGCACATACGACGAAATGGGTGCAGGCATAGCACGTGCCGGTGGTGGTGCTACCGGTGGCATTACGTTCAACGTATCTGCTATGGACGCCAATTCGTTTGGTGATTGGTTAGAGAATTCGGCAGGTCGTTCTTTGCGACAATTTTTAGTTAATCAAAATAGGGAATTTGTGGCTACGGAGGGTACATGGTAATGGCAGATTTATTGAAATTTCCGGACATTAGAACCCTTGCGTGGAAGTCTACAAAGGCTCAAAAATGGGACACTAAAATAAAGCGTTCTGGCAGTGGTCGAGTACGAACTATGACAACTTGGCAATATCCTCAATATACCATTACAACAGAATTCGCAGTACTAAGCCCAGAAGAACATAAGCGTCTTATGGGCTTTTATGCATCTGTAAAGGGTGGTACTGTTCCGTTCTTATGGTTAGATCCCGAGGACCATGAGGAGAAAGGCGTAAGGCTTGGAACTGGTGCACAATCTGAATGGCAAGCAGTTCGCTTGTATGGTGATTTTAGGGAGCCAGTAGCACATATTGAGAACCTAAAATTATACGCTAATGGTACGCAAGTTAATGCCGTATCAGATAAAGGCGTTATAAGATTGGCTGCAGGTGTTAGGGTGTCGCCTACTGCTATTATTACTGCTGATTACATTTACTATTGGAAAGTCATGTTCAGTGGTGATTATACGGACGAGGCCGTTTTTAAAGACGTATTTAAGTCTAAATCGTTTAAATTGGTTACGGTGAGGTGATTATAAATGAAACAAGTTAGCGAGGCATTAAGCGTTCATTTAAGCAACTCACAGACATTTGTATCTTGCGACTTGTATGAGTTAAGGCTTAAAAGTGGCATTTCTTACTACTGGGCCGATACTGACATTGATGTTAGCTATGGAGGAAACACATACAAGGGCGATGGGCCAATTATTGTGCGTGAAAAGATTTCTACAACCAGTACTGTTAGCGTTGATAAGTTGAACGTTACAATAACCGCTAATCAGTCCGACCAAATTGGTGGTGTTCCTGTTCTGACTGTTGCCCATAATGGTGGCTTAGACGGTGCTACGTTAAATTTAAGACGTGCTTTCTTTGACAATAAAGGGAATGTAATCGAATGCATTGATCTATTCAAGGGTATTTGTGAGGTTAGTCAGGGCGGAGGCTTTGCGTTGAAGATAAATGCAAAATCTGTAGTCCAAAGGCTTAATATTGAATATCCGAATAGACGATACTATCCGCAATGTCCTTATTCTGTATATTCCAAAGAGTGTGGCGTTGATATTACTAAATATCGTAAGCGTGTTACTGTTACCGCTGTTATAGGTACTAATAATGTGCAAGTCGATACTTCATTTGAAAACGGCTTTTATACTGCCGGTGGTATGGAATGGATAAGCGGACCTCTATCAGGGCAAGCAACTCAAATTATGGATAGTGCTACGAACTCAATTGTTTATATGAGTGCCACAAATACAACGCCTAATGTTGGCGATGTGGCATATATCTATCCGGGGTGCGATAAAACACCTGCAACTTGCAAGGCTAAGTTCAATAATTTTAGTAGGAATAGGGCAACGCCTTATGTTCCATTAAAGGAGACGATACGATGAAATTGACAACAGGTGAAATGATTGCCGATGCTGCAAAAAAGTGGATAGGCACACCGTATCAAAACAATACTATGGTTCATGGTGTTGGCGTCGATTGCTCCTATTTGTTAGTTGCTGCAGTTGTTGATAGTGGCCTAATGAAACGTGATGAGCTAGAAATAGAGAATTATTCTAACGAATGGCATTTACATCGTTCAGAAGAAAAGTATCTAAAGTATGTTCAAAAGGTAGCTGACGAAGTTCCTATTGATGATATTCGTATCGGTGATTTCTTGTTATACCAATATGGGCGTTGCATTTCTCACGGTGCCGTCTATGTTGGCAATAATTTAGTTGTGCATGCGTTTGTTGATCTAGGCGTTATCTATTCATCTATTGACGATGTATTATTCTATGATGCAAAGGGCAAAAGTCGCTTACGTGCAGTTTATAGATTTAGGAAAGGGGGTAAATAATGGGTTTTCTATTTAAAGGACGGAATACTACCAATCGTGCTGATATGATTTCCGACTTCATGATAAATACCGCCTCTTATGGTGAAGTAGTTCCAGAAGTACTTGGCACTACAAGATTAAGTGGCAACATTATTTATTACGATGATTTTACCCCTCATGAGCACAAAACCACTACACGAACTGGCAAGGGTGGTGGCTCTAAGCATACTGAAATAACCTACACCTATACAGTGGCATGTGCGATTGGCTTATGCGAGGGCCCTATACAGGGTATAGGCAAAGTATGGCGAGATAAGGAAATATACGACTATCCGAATGAAAAGATTGAGCTTACTGCATATAAAGGTGATTATGGACAAGCTCCATGGCCTTATGTAATCTCTAAGCATCCGGAAAAGGCGTTGCCTTATAGTGGTTTAGCTTATATGGCAGGCGTTGTTGATTTGGGTGAACGAGGAAGTTTACCGCAATACAACTTTGAAATAAAAGGCAAGCTCTTAGAAACTGGCGACGGTGTAGACGTTAACCCAGCCGATTATATTGTGTATGTGTTGAAGTCCATAGGCATTGACGATGTTAATATTGACGGCTTAGAACACTACAGGGAATATTGCAAGGCAGCTGACATTCTTATTAGTACACCGCCAGATAGTAGAAGTTCAAAGGCTCAAACTGTAATCAATGATATAGCTGAAATTACAAATAGTTTGGTCTTTTGGTCTACAGATAGGCTTAAAATCGTACCGTTAGCCGATAAACCTATCGGCACATGGAGCCCATACAATCAAATTCAATATAACTTAAATGCTGATGATCTTATTCCGGCTAGCGACGGACAGTTAGTTGTGTATAAGAGAAAGGACAGCTCAGAAAGTTATAACCAAGCGACTGTTGAGTTCATTAATCGTGCCAATGGGTACGAGAAAGAGACAGTCGCTTTTGAGATTGTAGCCGATGTGCAAAAAAACGGTTTAAAGCCAGCCTCCAAGAAGTCTGCACATTATCTGTACACTAAGGCGAGGGCTCAATACTATGCTGAACAATTAGCTATGAAACGGCTATACGCTAAAAATCAGTATACGTTCCGTTTAGATTGGGCATTCTGTAGGTTAGAACCGGGCGACCTTGTTACTCTTACCGACGAATTATGTGGCCTAAATAAACAGATAGTCGTTATAACCTCTGTATCTGAGGCAGCAGACGGACAGTTAGAAATAACTGCGGAGGGTAAACCGCCCGGCACGTATGCTCCGGCTAAATACAACGTTCATGAAAATGAACGGCCGTTTATCGATTATAACCAAGCTGCACCAAGCGTAAATGATGTTGCTATATTCCAAACTGTTGGCGATGTTGGTGGCAATCAGATATTCGTTGGGGTTAATGCTCCGAGCGGTTGGGGTGGTTGCTCCGTGTGGGTATCCGATAATGGCGAAAATTATCGTCGTATAGGATCTATCACGCAACAAGCTAGAATGGGCAAATTGAAATATGGCTTTGCTCAAAATGGCGATTTCTGTAACGTGGTTATCAATCAAGGCGTGCTGAAAAGTGGAACTCATGTCGATGCTGAACGTGCCAATACATTGTGTTGGATAAATGGCGAGGCGTTGAGCTATGAAACTGTAGAAACTCATCCGGATAATTGGTATACGTTGCGAGGTTTAGTCCGTGGCCAATATGGAACTAAGGCTATTAATCATGGTGCAAATGAAAGATTTGTCAGGGTTGACGAGGCTTTATTCCATTATCCTTACCGAAAAGAGGATATTAACAAAACCGTATATCTCAAGTTCACTTCATTAAATGTATTCGGAAGTAACGAACAGGGGCTTGATGAGGTAAGGGAATATCAGTATAAGATTGTGCCTTATTATATCCCAGAAGTGAATAATTTAACGTTATTTACTAAGTACTACAAGATAGGCAATGGGGTATTATCTTTTGATGTTGTAGCTCAGTTTGATATACCTCAAATTAATAGCTTTGATACAGTCGAGCTATGGTATCGTGAGGGCAATTCCGCTTGGAAGTATGGGGGCAATGGTAACGGTCAAATCTCTATCAGTGGTTGCGAACTTGGACATACTTACGAAGTGAAAGCTATCGTCAAGGACGTACATGGAAACACTTCGCAAGGGGTTACAAAGTCCATTACTGTGGCTATGAAAACGGAAGTTCCGAATGCACCGCAAGGCTTTTCTATTACGTTTAGTGATAAGGCCAATTTCAACTGGCTTGAAGTTCGTAATGCTGACATAGATTTCTATGAGTTGCGACTTGATACAAGGACAGGGCAGAACGATGGCTTGATAGGTAAAAGCAATAATACTACTTATAGTGGTATGCTGCGTGAGCGTACTGGCAAAGTTTACTTGTACGCACATAACCCATCAAAAGGCTATGGAGCACCTGCCGAGTTGACTTACAACGTGCCTGCTCCTCCTAAACCGACTAACGTTAAAGTTAGTGGCAATCTAAATGGCGTAGGGGTTATATTCCAATCTATTCCAGCCGGTTGTAAGGGGGCTAATGTCTACGTTGATAATACTGTATATTTCACATCAACGAATGTAATGAACATTCCTTTAGAGGCCGGTGTATATTCTGTCAGTGTTGCTTATGTCGATATCTTTGGTGAGGGGCCAAGAACCGACGCAATAAATGCTACAGTAAAAGCTAAAATAGACAGTAAATTGCTAGATATGGAGAGCCTCGGCATATCTGATATGGATAAGGCCGTTAAAGCCTTAAAATCAGAGGTTGGCACAGTCAAGAGCGATGTAAGCGGCTTTAGCAGCAAGTTGATAGACCAAGCGAATGCCTTTCAGCGTACAGTAAATGACTTAAATAGAAATGTGAGCTCACAAATCACTCAAATTTCTAACGGCATTGAGCTGAAAGTAACAAATGCACTCGGCAAGCTCGACGGCAAAGAGCTCATAAGCCGCATTAACTTGACGCCAGCAGGCACACGCATAGACGGCAAGCTCTTACATGTTACTGGGCAAGCGAAATTTGACGATAATATTATCACAAATAAAATGCTACAGGCTGACAGCGTAAACGCTCAAAATATACATGTAAATAGCTTATCTTCTATCTCTGTTAATACTGGCGACCTAACAGGCGGCTCTATTACAGGGGGCACATTCAAAAATAGTACTGGCACATTCGAGATAGATCGCAACGGCAATATTAAGGGTGCTAATATCACAGGCTCACGCATTGACGCTGCCTCAATATTCCAATCTGGGTATAAGATTAAAAATATTGATGTGCAGGTTTACAACGTTAAGCATGGTGATTATTGCCCTATTCCTGCTGGCTTTACAGAGCAACAATGTACATTTATCCCTGTTGGTTATAAAATGACAGAAGATTATAGTGATGTAACAGGCGGTACTAGCGATGGTCGAAAAAAATGGGATAACGCTAATGGGCGAAGGATTGATTATTGCACAATGTATTTCCAGTCTAATATATCGAGCGGATATCACGATACTAAGCCAACCATTGGATTAAATGGTCGTGAGGCTGTTTGTCAATCGATATGGTATAGTTATTTCAGCAATCGAGACGATAACGGCTATCATAAACATATCTCCTTTGGCGTACTATATGTTCTCGTCATTGGTAAAAAATAGTGTTGCAAACCATATGTTATACAATAAAAAGGGGGTGGCTTATGGTTAAACACGATTTTGAACTTCATCAAGGCCAAGATTTCCGCATCATCTATGAGGTTCCATCTGATAGCGACATGACTCTCAATGGATTTCAAGGTGTGTGCAAAATCCGTAAAAGGCACGATGAAGGTGTTATCTTCGAGTTAGAGCCGACAATCGAGGATAAGAGAATCACATTCACGCTTTTAGGCAAGACTACAGCTAAAAAGCAAATAATCAGCCGAAATTTGATGTATGATGCGTTCATTTTCAATGAAACCAACAGCATCAAAATCGGCATCGGCAAAATCACAGTAATTCCGGATATTTCAATGCATTAATAAGGAGATACAATCATGGCAGATAGCACTTTAACTTTAAAATTAGACAAAGATTCCATTTTCAACTTGCTTGAAGGTCTAAGAGGCCCAAAAGGTGAAAAGGGCGAGGATGGCCAACGTGGTGAACGTGGCGAAAAGGGCGAACAAGGTCTAAGAGGCCCAAAAGGTGAACCGGCAAGTGCCGAACAAGCAGCAGAATTGCTCAAACAAAAGAACGTATATCTCGCAGATTCTAGCGTTGAAACAGTTCTTGCAAAATTGGTTGAATTGTTAGGCGATTCCATTAATGTAACTTTCAAACAATTAGAGTATTTCCAACCTGTTGAAGGTCAAGAGTTCCTCGATATTAAAGGGGAACCTCACTTCAAGGTTTCCATAAATGGCGGCGAAAAACGTGCATTTGAAACTGATAATATGCGTGTTCCGATTGCTCCATTTGGTCAAGATGATATTCGTGTGGTGTATTTTGATTTGGCTGATCGTGAAGTGGGTAGTATATCCATTAAAGGTTTAGAATCTGCGACAGCTGATGAAACATTTACAGACACAACCGGTGCGAAGTTCGAGAAATATGGTCGCAAATTAGTGTTGCGATTGGCTACATATAACGGAAATTCATTCAATTGGCTTGGCAAATGGAATAAGTCTGATATTGAAACACTTGAAATTATCAGCAATGAGAAGAAAACAATCGTTGATAATGATAATGCACCTTACAAATATAGTGGCTTAACATTTATTGTGAAACAACCTACTAACATTAATTTCAGTACAGTATTTAATCAAGGCACAGTAACTGTGAACACATTGGAAAGAACTATTCAATTAACACTTGATAATTCAAGCATTCAATATGTTGATGGGGTATATGTTAATAGAGGAACAGGCTCATTAGACGCATTATAATTCATAATAAGGGGAAAATATGGGAGAAATTACACACTTCTTGGAAGAGGCTTGGCGAATGCTGACAGACTCATTTGCCATTAAAGCCTTGCTTGCGGTAGTTGCTGAAGTCGGTATATACATGTTAGGTCTTAAACACGTACAGGTGTTAGGTATATTCATCTGCCTAGTGTTTTTAGATCTATTTACAAAGTGGTCTGCGATTGGCTATCAAATGTTGATTGACATGGGGGCAAACCCTGAGAATATCAGCGGTTTTGACAAATACATAGCCATTCCAGCTGCATGGGGGAAAGGGCTTATATCGTCCAAACATATGCGTAAGCCTTTCATTACAAAGGTGTTAACATATTGCCTAGCGACAGCTGGGGCTTATTGTTTTGATTTTATGGCTGGGAACTACGCCTTTGCCGTAAATCTAGTTTGGCTATATCTTGGCTCAGTTGAGTTTCTAAGTATCCTCGAGAATATGAGGGACGGGGGAAATAGCACAATCGCAGGGCTTTTGGATATAGTGCATTCTAAAATTGACATGGTTTTAAAAAAATAATAGTGCATAAGCCACGCTTACATTGTGTGGCGTGGCTTTTATGTTTGAATTTTAAAAATAACGATAAAAGCACTATAAAATTATCGTTAAAAGCAGAAATAGAGGTGTATATAATGAAAATTGGCACACATTTTGATGATTATGAGTTCGCTTGCAGTTGTCATAGACATGAAGTTGATGAGAATGGGCATAATAAGTTAGACCATATTATCGACAAGCGTTTGGTGGACTTATTAGACGCAATTCGTGAACGTTTAGGCGTGCCGTTGACTGTTACAAGTGGTTATCGTTGCGAGGAACACAATGAGGAAGTAGGCGGCGTTTCTAATTCTCAACATGTAGAGGGTACAGCAGCCGACATTACATACGATGGCATTGATGTTGACTACTTGGCCGAGGTCGCCGAGGCTTGCGGTCAAGAGTTAGGTATTGAGGGTGGTATTGGTTGCTATTATTATCAGGACTTCGTACATGTTGATGTACGGGGCTATGCAGCACGTTGGAATGATCTAGACTAAATAAGGGGGCTTATATGTATGAGAAAATCACGAACTACATCAATGCGTTTAAATCTCAAATTACTATTAAGCGGTTTATTATTGCTTGTGGTTGTATGTTGCTCCTCGTTAGTGCATGCCAACTCATTGACGGCTACTTCACCGCAAGAGGCAACTATCAACGTGCCCTTGACAAGTTGGAACGAACTCAAAGGGAACTTGAAACAAGCAGACGCCTTAATCAAGAGCTCAAACTTGTCATTGAACGAGGCTCAGACCTTAACCGCCAAGCAAGCGACCGAATTGAACGAATTGAAGATTATCAACGAAGAACGGAGCAAGGAATTGGCCGAGCTCAAAACTATCAACGAGAAACAGGGGCAAGAGTTAGCGAAAGCATCGGAGCTAATAACCGAGCAAGCGAACTCATTGGAAACAGCCTCCGTATCATTGAACGAGTTGAAAGCGGAAATAAAGAATAATAAAAAGACAGAACAAAGGTTACGTAGGCAACGTGATACATGGGCTATTAGCAACGTTGCACTATTTCTTGCAGGAGCGTTACGCAAATAACGTGGAGGTGATCCGATATCTCCTTACTGCATAAAGGTGGATATGCAGACAACTTTTGTTAGTTAATATAGGGCACTTACTTTAACGGTAGGTGCCCTTATTTTTTTACAGTCTTGACATCGTTTTGACATCAATTTATATTAAAATATACTGAAATATATAATTATATATGTAGTGTAAAATCTGATTAATACTGAATTCCTTGATTTTATAAATGTGTATTAAATGCCACGCCATCTTGAGGGGGTGGTGAGCGTACGCTCGTGAGGGTTCAAGTCCCTCCAACCGCACCAAAATATAAGGACCTACAGTTTACTGTAGGTCCTTTTTGCTATGTCCATATTGGCAGGCTTTTATATTACGTGTACAATCATAGTAATTAATACTATACATTTGTGTGTGTAAGTTTATAAATGAGAGAGAATTATGGAATTTAATTATGGCGAGTCGCTGCGTATCCGAAGTGATTTATATACGATCTTAGGCAAGATACGCTACATTGATACTCATGGGCATATATGGTATGAGTATAAGCTAGTTAAACATAGTAATAACGCTGCATTTTGGCTTCGTTGGGATAAGAAGCGAGATGCGTACCAGTTTTCCAAGTTGTGTGGCAAAGCGGGTCTAGCCGATATGAAACTCGTCGATAGTGGCTACCAGATGGTAACGGGCACTTGGGGTGAGGTGGACGTAGGCATTACTGATACTGCTAAATATAAAGAGTATGAAAATGCTGATGGTACTGCTACGTTTTCTGTTCAAGAGTGGGCTTTTGAAACGGAGTATTCAAAGGGCTTTTACATTAATAAAGAATACGTATCTGTGAAACAGGATGTAGAGATAACCGATGCTATTAAAGATAGAATGGATACGGTTAAGATAATGAGGTTCGTAGGACCTATCGTTTGGATTTTGGCAAATATACTAATTTTTATGCCAAGATTTGACATACAAATATTGAATGGTATGCATGATTTCCTTACCTGGCCTTATATAGTAGGTGGGAATATAATCATTGGTATCATTGTGGCTTTTGTCCTCTTTAAAAGATAGCATCTAGAAAATCAGGGACACGCTATACCAAAACAAAAGGTAGTAACACATATCAATGTTACTACCTTTTTAGTTTGCTTAGGATTTTGTTGTTATTAGTTAGCTTCAGCTAGTTGAAGTTGTTCGAGTTCTGCTTCTTTAGCATCTAATTCTTTTGCACCAAAGTGAGCCAGTACACAGAATGTAACACAAAGAATACATGCTACCAATAAGAGATAGAAACCTGCGTTCCACCCAAATTTGTCAGCTAATACACCGAATAGTGTTGTACCGAGGTTGGCACCTACAATGTAGCTCATGAAACCGCGAAGACCAACGGCTGAGCCTACAGCAAATGGAGGTACAATATCCATTGTTTGAACAGAGGCAAGGAATTGAGGAATGTAGATTAAACAACCCACAATAGCCGCAAAGAATGTAACCCATAAGAGGGATTCACTTTGCCAATAGCCGAAGATACAGAAGAATATAATGCTTACAGCGATAATTGCTGGTGGCATACGATAACCTTTAAAGAATTTATCGGAAATGTAACCCGCAAAAATAGTAGAAGGTATAGCAGCCCATTCAAAGAATAAGAATGCTACAGACATCTCTGCTTTGGAGAAACCTTTTACTTGTAATAGGTAAATTGGAAGCCAAGTAAGCATACCGAAACGAATCATGTAAACAAATGTATCTACTAATGATACATACCAAGCATTTTTGTTTTTCAATACATATTTTACAAAAATTTCTCGTGTATTCATATGAGGTGCCTCAGAGCTTCTATGTGCTTTATGAGCCGTATCCGCAATGATTTCGCTTGTAGGTGGTAAACCTTCACGCTCAGGGCTTTCTTTGATTAAGAAGAAAATAGCGATAGCTACAACTATGGCAATGATTGCAGGGATACCATAGCTACCTAATTGCCAATGATCTGTAGTTGTGAAATATAGTGCAGCCGTAACGATTGGCGCTACGATACCGCCACCAAGATTGTGTGAGATATTCCAAATTGCACCATAACGGCCGCGTTCTTGTTTTGGATACCATTTCGCTAGAGTAATGAAGGATGGGCCTACACCAAAACCTTGGAAGAAACCATTAAGAACTACTAGTACTAAGAAGAAGGCGAGGCTGTCGGCAAAGCTCATAAAAATGTTGATAATTGCACAGCAAATAAGACCGAAAGCCATAAATTTTGCAGGACTTGCTTTGTCAGCAAGACTACTCATGAAGCCTTTACTTAGACCGTAGGCGATAAGCATACCACTAGATAGCAAACCGATTTCCGTTTTGCTCATGTGTAAGATATCTGATAAAAAATGAGTTGATAAGGCAAAGTTGTTACGAACGATATAGTACGCCGCATAACCAATAAAAATACCAAGTAGAGATTGAAATCTGTATTTATAATATAGATTCATAATCATACTTTGTGGTACAGATGATTTTGCCTCTTTAGGTTGTAGAAATGAAAACATAGTTATTACCTTTCTTTATTAATAACTAAATCCTGTTGCATTGATAATACTAACATTTCTATAGAAATTATGTAAATGATTTATAACACAAAAGTAAGTGTTAATGTTATAAAAATAATTTATAAGATGGTTATATTATAGTAAAATGTATATAGTATAAAAATAACTTTCAGTATGATGAGCATTTTGGAACTGAATAAATATAGTAGTCTATAGTGTTGGAGTTGTATTGTAATCAATAGATTTGTTTTGTTATAATTATACTGTTATTAAATAATCATTATTCTATTACTTATATTAAGGAGATTGTATATGAAAGGCTTTACTAAACGTGCAATTCTTGCTGCTTGTGTTGGCGCAGCAATGCTTATTTCTGCAGGTTGTGGTTCCAACCAAAATGCACAAAATACACAATTAACATATAATGGTTCCTCCACATTGGCACCAGTTATTTCTAAAATCGCTACAGATTTCACAGAGAAAAATAAAACTTGGAATCATGCAGATAGCTCTTTGCCAGATAAAGATATTACTATCTATGTATCTTCTGGTGGTTCTGGTACGGGTATCAAGGCTGTTATTGATGGCACTGCGGACTTCGGTTTAGTGGCACGAGAAGTAAAAGACAGCGAAAAAGCAAAAATCAAAGATTACAATGAAATTAAAGTAGGTATTGATGCCTTAACAATTGCTGTAAATCCTGAAAACCCTTTATATGCTATAAAAGATAATCTTACTAAAGAAGAAATTATTAAAATCTTCTCAGGCGAGTATAAAACTTGGAATCAAGTAGATCCTTCCTTGCCTAATCAAGAAATCATCGTAGTAACACGTGACCTTGGTGGCGGTGCTCATGAAGTGTTCCAACAAAAAATTATGGGTTCTGTAGAGGTGACTAAAGATGCTATTCAAGCTCCATCTATGGGTGCTCTTGTAACTAAAGTTAAAGAAAATCCATATGCTATTGGTTACGCATCTTATGGCATGTTAGGTCAAAACAAAGGCCAAATCGTTGCTTTCAAAGTCAATGGTGTAGCACCAACAGATGAAACGATTACTGATGGTTCTTACATGATTCAACGTCCACTTCTTATCGTAGGTAAAGGTAATATGGGCGGCGTAGCAGACGCTTTCACAAAATACTTGAAGTCTGAAGAAGGTCGTAAAGTTATTCATAAAATGGGCTTTGTTCCTGTAAACTAATCAGATAGAATAAAAGCAAGGCTGAGGCCTTGCTTTTTTCTTATGAAAGGAGAGTCTATGCATTTATCGGATCGTTTTACATCTGGCATAGTACCGATTATGGCGGTATCTGTTCTCGCCTTATATATAGGGCTCGTGCTTTATATGGCGATAGAGGCGTGGCCCGCTTTGATACATATGTCTTGGACGGATATTGTAACCGGTACAGTCTGGAAGCCTATGGCACAAAGTCCTGTATTAGGTCTGGCCTATATTATTTCTGCTAGCCTCTATGTATCTCTGTTATCTTTGATATGGGCATTGCCCTTGGGGATTGGTACCTCTGTAGGTTTGAGTCTAGGTGTATCACCACGTATTCGCCAATTTTGTTTATCTACTATAGATATGATTGCCGGTATACCTTCTGTTATTGTTGGTTTTATCGGTCTTGCCGTAGTGGTTCCGGCCATTCAATCGATGTTTTCTTTGTCTACCGGTGAGTCTATTTTATCGGCTAGTCTCGTATTAGCCTTTATGGTTTTGCCTTATATTGTGACTCACTGTACGGAATCTATCGAAACTTATCGCCAGCGCTATGATGAAGCGGCTTTGGGGTTAGGCATATCGCCGTGGCATACGATGAAAGCTATCGTATTACCTAGTGCTAAAGGTTCTATTATCCTTAGTTCCGTTCTAGCCTTTTCCCGTGCAATGGGAGAAACTATGGCAGTTATGATGGTTGTCGGTAATGCGCCAATTCTGCCTAATTTGCTGGGTAAAGCGGAGCCAATTCCATCTCTTATTGCTCTTGAAATGGGTAGTGTAGAGTACAATAGCTTACATTATAGCGGTTTATATGTAGCGGCTTTAGTATTGCTTCTTATCTTGATACTGACTAATATTCTAGTCTATATGTATTCTTGGAAAACTAGAAAGGACGGTCATCATGAAGTTATCTAATCTTGCATTAGCTACTTGGGCTTATGGCAGTCTAATCCTAGTTATGGCAATACTCATCGCTGCGTGTAGTTATATTGTGTATCATGGGGGGCCATTAATAACTGTTGATTTCCTCTGGCTCTACCCAGCGGGCATGCCTCTCGGTGTAGAAGGGGGCATATTCCCTGCCATAATCGGTAGTATTTTAGAGGGCTTATTAACGGCTTCTATGGCGGCTATTGTAAGTGTTCCTTGTGCTCTTTACATGGTATATGGCAATATTTCTCGTTGGAAATCAGAATGTTTTTTATTCACTCTACGCTGTATGTCTGGATTACCATCTGTATTGATTGGTTTGTTCGGTTATAGTGTACTGATTTTATATTTAGGTATTGATAAAAGCTTATTATCTGCGTCGATTACGTTAACGGTAATGGTTATACCTTTTATTACGTTGCGCCTTGTGAAAGTATTCCACGAGTTTCCTCGTGAAACTTATGAGGCGGCTCTCAATATGGGACTTTCACCAAGTTATATATGGATGCATATGGTCATACCGAGTGCCATGCGTGACGGATTGAGCGCTATAGCCCTTGGAGCGGCCTATGCGATGGGGGCCACTGCACCGATTATGTATACTGGTGCCGTATTATATACTAGGGCTATACCGAATATAACGGATCCATTTATGGCCTTGCCATATCATTTGTACATTTTGGTCAACGAAGGTTATTCAGTAGATTTAGCCTATGCTACAGCCTTTGTATTGATGGTTATATTGCTTTGTATTAATATCATTTGTCGCTACATAGGAGGGCGGTCTTGATGAGCATCATATTAGATATTAAAGATATAGAGGTGTCCATTGATGAGCATCCTATTTTGCAACACATAACCTTGCCTATTACAGAACATGCTATTACGGCTGTTATTGGGCCGTCTGGTTGTGGTAAAAGTACATTGTTAGCTACGCTTAACGGTAGCTTACAGGCACCGAAAAAAGTCACTAATGGACAAATTATTTACGATGGCCTATCTGTAGACTCAATGGATCCGCAAATGTTACGTCGCCAAATCGGTCTTATCGGACAACAACCGACCGTATTTCCTGGTACCATTGAAGATAATATGGTATTTGCTCTAAATTATTATAAAGAGTTATCCTCTGCAGACAGAAAGGCTAAAGCGATACAATGTTTAGAGCAGGCTGGATTATATAGCGAAATTAATGGCGATATGAAGCGCTTGGCAAGTTCTTTATCTGGTGGTCAACAACAGCGCCTGTGTATTGCGCGAAGCTTGACCGTAGATCCTCGAGTAATGCTCTTTGATGAGCCGTGCTCTGCTCTTGATATAAAAAACAGCTTGCATATTGAGGCATTGCTAACAGAGTTAAAAGTAAAACAAACGATTGTCATTGTTACTCATAATTTACAACAAGCTAGACGCATTGCAGACTACACTGTATTTATGAATGATGGTCGAGTTGTAGAGTGGGGTGCTACAGAGCAAATATTCTCTGATCCACAACAAGAATTAACTCGTGATTACTTGGCTTTTGGCGGATAATCTTGAGAATTTTATATTTTTGTAAAAATTAAAGATAAAATTTCTATAAACTGTTGACATAATTCGTTTAAAAATGTATATTATAGGTGACATACTGGCGTGTCGTTAAGGGACTGTGAGAGAGTTTAGCCAGACTGACATACGATATAGTTCGAGAGTAACTATATACATAAGAAGGCGTACCGCTGAGAGACGAGAGAAGGGCGGTATGCCTTTTTTGTATGTAATATACGATCTACCTTGTTTTTTACAATCTAATAAGCAATGTAAATTATTAATATTGTAAATATAAAATTTTATTAAAATAACGGAGGTTGCGAGTTTAAAATATAGACTAAGACCTCCTTATGTAATACAATGTATTACATAAGGAGGTCCTTTTATATGGCAAATATTTCAGTCCGTCTAAATGAACAAGAAGAAGAGTTATTTAA
>ERZ773027.104-NODE-104-length-52360-cov-4.363330_pt1 | contig 52360 bp, 40 predicted proteins | sample MGYA00511032_ERZ773027 | MGnify/ENA primary metagenome ERZ773027 (study PRJEB29015, sample SAMEA2738138) | human oral metagenome | biome: human oral; feature: human-associated habitat; material: saliva | place: China | collected 2190 ... | reverse complement strand
AACATCGTTTTTAAGAGATAACTAGATAGAAAACATCTAAGAACGGAAGTTTTTGAATAAAAAGAGAAAGCAGCCGAACTATAAGCCGGGTTCTGTACACAAGTAAGTGTGTCCGTCATTTATCCGCATTTATTGTTGCCAATAAATTGTATCGTTCTACCCTCTGGCGCGCTAAGCTCGAACGGGCAGCTCTCTAACGCCAGTTTACATGAACTTTCAGCAATCGATGTGTACGGCTTGTGAGTCGCCCCACAACCGGTAAGCTCTTACCTCACCTTCTCACCCTTACCTTATACTAATTAAATACAAGGCGGTTGTTTTCTTCTACACGAATTTGCCTTCACAGACAACTTCCCATTAAGAAGCGATTTGCCCTATGCTGCCCGGACTTTCCTCCTACATTATAAGATGTACGCGACGGACCATCCGACTGCTTTCTCGCTGCAAAGGTACGACAGAAGTAATAGAAGCCCAAAAGATGAATAGGCTTTTCTTCATTCCTAACCATTTGTATAAGCTCAGGAAGAATTTCAAATGAAAAGTATTCCGATAAATTTGGTCTTTCTTTTGTCATACGCTAATTTTGCCTCATAAATCAATCTCTACTATATGATCCTCTTCTTTTCCAATACAACCTATAATTATATCGTTGTAGAAACTACCGAAACATTGAGTCCGAAGAACCTTGAAGCGCTTTGTTGGCTCTTTGGTGATGCTAAGCTTAAACATGAACAAACAATCGAAGGTTGGTTTATTGGGCCACGTCCGGAAATGATTACTCCCTGGAGTACCAATGCCGTTGAAATCACGCAAAACATGAATATACAGGGGATCACTCGTATAGAAGAGTTCTTCCATGTTGAGGATGAGACGGCTGAATATGACCCAATGCTCCAGCACCTCTATCATAACCTTGGCCAAAACGTATTTATAACAAAAAGAGAACCAACTCCTATCCAATTTATAGAAGATATTGAACGCTACAATGAAGAAGAAGGGCTGGCTTTATCTGCTGCGGAAATTACCTATCTTCACAATGTTGAAGAGCAACAAGGCAGACGCCTGACAGATTCCGAAATATTCGGTTTTGCACAAATCAATTCAGAGCATTGTCGTCACAAAATCTTTGGAGGAACCTTTATTATTGATGGAAAAGAGATGCCCTCCAGCTTATTTGCTATGATAAAAAAGACGACCAAAGAGTATCCCCACAAAATTGTTTCTGCCTACAAAGACAATGTAGCCTTCTCTGAGGGGCCCACGATAGAGCAATTCGCTCCGCAAGACCATTCAACCAGCGACTACTTCATCATTAAGGATATAAAGAGTGTAATTTCTCTTAAAGCTGAGACACATAATTTCCCGACGACTGTAGAGCCTTTTAATGGCGCAGCAACAGGAACGGGCGGCGAAATCAGAGATCGTATGGCCGGAGGTACAGGCTCGTGGCCCATTGCTGGAACTGCGGTCTACATGACAGCTTATCCGCGTTTAGATAGTGGACATCCTTGGGAAGATATTTTGCCTGTGCGCAAGTGGCTCTATCAAACACCTGAGCAAATTCTGATTAAAGCCTCCAATGGGGCAAGCGACTTTGGCAACAAGTTCGGTCAACCACTGATCTGCGGCTCAGTTCTCACTTTTGAGCATCAAGAAAACGGAGAGAAATACGGCTATGATAAAGTTATTATGCTTGCCGGCGGTGTCGGATACGGCACAAAGCGCGACTGCTTAAAGGGTGAGCCTGCAAAAGGAAATAAAATTGTCGTCGTAGGCGGTGATAACTATCGTATAGGTTTGGGCGGCGGATCTGTATCTTCCGTTGACACGGGCAGATATAGCAGTGGTATCGAGTTGAATGCTGTTCAGCGGGCCAATCCGGAAATGCAAAAGCGCGCCAATAACTTGGTTCGTGCTTTGTGTGAAGAGGAAGTTAACCCCGTAGTCTCAATTCACGATCATGGATCTGCAGGGCACGTCAACTGTTTATCAGAACTCGTCGAGGAATGTGGAGGATTGATCGATATGGACCAGCTCCCAATCGGCGACCCCACGCTCAGCGCTAAGGAAATCATAGCAAATGAGAGCCAAGAACGCATGGGACTGCTTATCCAAGAGGAGCATCTCGCACATGTTCAAAAGATTGCCGATCGCGAACGCGCTCCAATGTATGTCGTAGGCGAAACAACCGGAGATGCTCACTTTGCTTTCCAACAAGCAGACGGTGTTCGGCCGTTTGATTTGGATGTTGCTCAAATGTTTGGCCATTCGCCCAAGACAATTATGCAAGATGAAACGGTTGAGCGCAAATACGAGAATGTCGTTTATCAAAATAGCCAATTAGAAGAATACTTAACGCAAGTTCTACGATTAGAAGCTGTGGCTTGTAAGGATTGGTTGACCAATAAAGTAGACCGCTCTGTAACCGGAAAGATTGCACGCCAGCAATGCGTGGGAGAATTACAACTTCCTTTGGCTGACTGCGGCGTCGTAGCCTTAGATTATCGCGGCAAAAATGGTATAGCTACGGCCATCGGCCACGCACCTCAGGCCGGTTTAGCTTCTCCCCAAGCCGGTAGTGTTCTTTCTGTTGCAGAAGCTTTGACTAATATCGTGTGGGCTCCCTTAAGCGAAGGGCTGGATAGTGTTTCATTATCAGCCAACTGGATGTGGCCTTGTCGCTCACAAAAGGGCGAAGACGCGCGCCTTTATCAAGCTGTTGAAGCACTAAGCGACTTCTGTTGCGACTTAAATATCAATGTCCCGACAGGCAAAGATAGTCTTTCACTCTCTCAACAATATCCTGATGGCGAAAAGATCATCTCTCCGGGAACGGTAATTGTTTCTGCCGGTGGAGAGGTTGATAACATAAGACAGGTTGTGACGCCCAATCTCAAAGATGTCAGTGCTTCAAAACTTTATCATATAGATTTCTCCTTTGACGACTTACGTTTAGGCGGCTCCGCCTTCGCTCAGACGCAGAAGAAGGTAGGTTCTGATGTACCGGTGGTAAAAAATCCTGACTATTTCCGCGATGCCTTCAATGCCGTACAGCGTCTTGTGAAGCAAAACTTATTACTTGCCGGCCACGATATATCTGCGGGTGGTCTGATCACGACTTTACTCGAAATGTGCTTTGCTAACGTCAACGGAGGTTTGGAAATCAACCTCGACGCATTTGTCGGAGGAGATTTAATCAAAATTCTCTTTGCAGAAAATCCCGGCATCGTCGTTCAAGTGGCCAATGAAAATGAGGAAGCCTTCCAAGAGCTGCTTGATGAAGAAGGAATCGGCTATGCGCTTATCGGCGTACCGGCTGAGGAGCGCCATATCCTGCTCAAACAAGGCAATGCCACTTATCAATTGGGCATAGATTATTTGCGTGATGTTTGGTATGAGACGTCTTACCTCTTAGATTGCAAACAAAGCAAGAACGGTTGCGCAAAATTACGTTTTGAAAACTATCGCCAACAGCCCTTGCAGTTTGATCTGTCTACACTTAAATTTAACGGAACGTTTAAATCTTTAGATATAAATCCTGATCGCCGAGAGCCCAGCGGCTTGCGGGCAGCCATCATTCGCGAAAAAGGCACTAACGGAGAACGAGAAATGGCATATGCGCTCTACTTAGCGGGCTTTGATGTCAAGGATGTGATGATGACCGATCTGATTAGCGGTCGCGAAACGCTTGACGACATTAACTTTATAGTCTTCTGCGGTGGCTTCTCCAACTCGGACGTGCTGGGCAGTGCTAAGGGTTGGGCCGGCGCATTCTTATATAACCCGCAGGCCAAAGCGGCTTTGGATCGCTTTTATGCGAGAAAGGATACCTTAAGTTTGGGTGTATGTAATGGTTGTCAATTAATGATGGAACTCAATCTTATCAACCCCGAACACACGGCAAATGGAAAGATGCTGCACAACGATTCTCATAAGTTTGAAAGTGCATTTTTAGGCGTTTCTATTCCAGAAAACAACAGTGTTTTATTGGGTAATATGAGCGGAACTCAATTGGGCATTTGGGTAGCTCACGGAGAGGGAAAATTCTCCCTGCCGCTGGCTGAAGAAGCGTATAATATTGTATTGAAATATACTTACGACGCCTATCCGGGTACGCCTAACGGCTCAGACTATGCTGTTGCCGGACTTTGCAGTGCCGATGGCCGCCATTTAGCTATGATGCCCCACTTGGAACGCTCTATCTTTACGTGGCAAAATGCTTATTATCCGGCCGACAAACTCAATGACGATGCCACGCCTTGGCTGCAAGCTTTTGTCAATGCACGCAATTGGGTGGCAGCACATCAAAAATAAAAGGCAAGAAGACTCACAAACACGTATTCAAATCATTCTCTATAAGGATATAATTCCGGTAGAGAATGATTTTTGTATACAAACGATCATACAGCGACCGTTTTTTTTGGCACAGTATCATATGCGATTCCAATTAGTCTTAGTTTTTCACTCCTATACACGATAGCTTTTCAGTTATACTCCGAATAGACTATTTTCTTATCGCTAATTATACTGTTTTTAGGAAGATTATATTTCATCACAACGTACTTGCTCGTTCACATAACGCATTTGTCATCCAACAACTTATTAGTTTACGCTACAACAGCCTCACAAAGATTTCGTAGGACAAATTTGTGGGCAAATAGAATCATATAAATGACACTCAAAATCAGCCTTAAAGGCACGTTGAACAAGTAATGATAATGTACCAACGTGAAAGTATGGTTGTACCTTCACGAGCGTACATTCGTCCTCTCACGATGGTACAAGTATTTTATCACGATGCAAATCTTGAAGTAAAAGATCTGGGTTTCAGTTCCTAAGCAAACTGCAAAGCAAAAGTAAACTTTAGTGTTATGAAAAGGGAGATATTAAGAAAAGTATAAGGCAGAGTAGCATTGAAAAGACGGATAGTTTTGACTTATTATAGTGTAAATGTCACTCTAATGAAGCAGTTTACCTCTTTCTTTCTCATATAGTTGCCACGAATTATATATATTGTGCCAAATAGCATAGGTGGCGCCGGCCAAAGATGTGACCGGGTTGAGAAAAGCAAAGCTGATCCACATTTCAAAAGCCGTGTTTTTCTGTCCCAAAGATTGACCTGCACCTATTCTGCAGTTGTATTTTCGGCCAATTTTATGACCTAGCGAAAACTGTATGAGGCAGCAGAGTGCGGAAATGGTGGCTATACAGAAAAAGTCGAAAAGCGTGATGTTGCTGTGTACGATATATTTCGTGGCAAGTGTGATAGAAATAGCCAAAGATACGGCCCAGATATAAAAGGCTAAATCTTTTGTGCGTGTAACTCTTTGATGGAGTTTGTGAAAATATTTCTGCGTGATGATTGCACTGAAGAAAGGTAGAATCAACATCGGAAACACTTGAGCCAGAATGCGGCAGGAGGCGGAGAAAAAGGTTATACCTTCTTGTGGATAGATAAGGGGCAGACCAAGGGGTAGGCATAGTGCGACAGACAGGTTGATGAGTATGCAGTAAGTCGTAAGTCCGGCTACGTCGCCGCCCAGTTTTTGCGTGATGACCGGTGCTGCTGTCGCCGTAGGCGTAATAAAGCAGAGCAAGACCGACTCCCATAACAACTTTTCCGGAATCTGCGGGAATAGATAGAGTAGCAGGATAATAGAACCATAAATAAGCATTTGAATAAGAAAGAGCCACAAATGCCAGACCTTGAATTTGATCTCTCGCAGATTGATCTTGCAGAATGCAATGAAGAGCATCGCAAAGATTAGACAGGGCTGGATGATCGGGAGTGCGATGTTGGCAAATTTATGCGTGCTGTCTAAGAAGGGAATGTTGATATAAATAAAATAACTGAGGACGCCTGCAATCATTGCAATTAAGAGCGTCCATGATTTCAGCGTTTGTTTAATGTCCATTTTTATGCTCCTTTTCAATTGCTAATAATTCGTCGCGCAATTGTGCTGCCAAAACAAAATCTAAATGCTCTGCAGCAGTTTTCATTTGCTTTTCCAGACGCGCATGGCGCTCCTCGTATGTTTCTTTTTTTCCATACACGGCTTGATCTTCTGCAGCTTTGAGCGTGGATGTTTGTCGTAGATCGTAAGTTGTCGTACTCTTCTCGCTTTGCCGTGCTTCGGATAGCTCTGTCAGTTGGTTGGTCTTGATTTTCTTCTTGATTTGGCGGGGTTTCAAGTGATGTTGCTCGTTGTAAGCTATCTGCTTCGCACGTCGTCGGTTGGTCTCATCGATCGTCTGTTGCATAGACGTGGTAATACGATTGGCATACATAATCACCCGCCCATTGACGTTTCGTGCAGCTCGACCGGCCGTCTGCGTCATGCTTCGCGTACTTCTCAAAAAACCTTCTTTATCGGCATCTAAAATAGCAACTAAGGCTACCTCCGGTAAGTCCAAACCTTCGCGTAAGAGGTTCACGCCGACAAGAACATCATACGTACCCTTGCGGAGATCCTCCATAATGCGCACGCGCTCTAAGGTATCTATGTCGCTATGGATATAAGCTGTCTTAATCCCATTCTTTAGTAGATAGTCGGTGAGTTCTTCTGCCATCTTTTTCGTTAGCGTAGTCACCAAAACGCGCTCTTCTCGCTCAATGCATTGCCGTATTTCCTCCATTAAATCATCAATGGGGTAGTCATTTGGGCGTACCTCGATCGGAGGGTCGAGTAAGCCGGTGGGACGAATAATTTGCTCGACGATGACTCCTTCGCTCTCTTGTAATTCATAGTCGTCAGGCGTTGCGCTTATGTAGATAACCTGCTTGGCCATTTGATGAAATTCGTCGAAAGTAAGCGGTCGGTTGTCTAATGCAGCCGGAAGGCGGAAACCATAATTGACTAAGTTGACCTTACGATGACGATCACCTCCCCACATGGCGCGAATCTGAGGCACAGTAACGTGACTCTCGTCGATTACTATTAAGAAATCTTCCGGGAAAAAGTCTAAAAGGCAGTAAGGCCTTGTGCCGGGCGATCGCCCATCAAAGTAGCGGCTGTAATTTTCGATGCCGCTGCAATGGCCCAGCTCTCTAATCATTTCTATATCGTATGAAACGCGCTCATTTAGTCGCTTGGCTTCAAGCATCTTGCCCTCTTCTTCAAATTTTTGCACTTGTTCTACCAAATCATCTTGAATAGAGCGGATGGCAAGCTCTTGTGTTTCTTTAGAAGTCAAGAATAAATTGGCCGGATAGACCTTGTATTCCTCAAACGTCGCGCTTCGATAACCCGAAAGTGCGTCAATCTCTTCTATTGTATCGACATCGTCGCCCCAAAACGTAACACGGATGATCTCTTCCGTATAGGCCAGGTATATATCCACGGTGTCGCCGTTCACACGAAAGTTACCGGACTTCGGCGCTACGTCATTGCGGGTATAAAGACTGGCTATAAGCTTTTGCAAAAGTTGAGTTACGCCTATAGAAGAACCAACTTTGAGGTCTATAACATTCTCATAGAACGCCGCCGGATTGCCCATACCGTAAATACAACTGACCGAACTGACCACAATCACGTCCTTTCTGCCTGATAGGAGCGCCGAAGTTGCCGCTAATCGCAAACGGTCAATCTCTTCATTGATGGCCATGTCCTTTTCTATATAAAGGTCCGACGAGGGAATGTAAGCTTCCGGCTGATAATAGTCATAGTAAGAAACGTAATACTCCACGGAATTCTCAGGAAAGAAATCTTTGAACTCCGTATACAATTGAGCGGCCAAAGTTTTATTGTGGCTCAAGACAAGTGTTGGCTTGTTCAAGTTCTTAATCACATTGGCTATTGTGAAAGTCTTGCCGGAACCGGTTACTCCTAAAAGCACCTGTGCCGGAGTTCCGGCTTGTGCTCCTGCGGTTAAGGCTTCGATAGCCTCAGGTTGATCGCCGGTGGGTTGATATTCTGAGTGTAATTTAAAAGCAGACATTCTTTTCAATAGAAATGCAAAGATAGAGAATTTTATCCCTACCTTTGCCTAACGCTTAAACAAATGCTTATGAATAATTTTGAGTTTTACAGTCCTACGGACTTCGTTTTTGGGAAAAATACAGAAGAGCAAACGGGCCTGCTTGTGAAACGCTTTGGCGGAAAGCGCTTGCTTGTCGTTTATGGGCAAGGTCATGCAGTTAAGAGTGGCTTGATGGATCGCGTAGAAAAAGCTTTGAAAGAGGCCGAACTTTACTACGTCTTATTGGGAGGCATTCAACCTAATCCTACTGATGAGGAAGTTTATAAAGGTATTGATTTAGGCCGACAGCATAATGTGGATATGATCTTAGCCGTTGGCGGTGGTTCTGCCATAGATGCAGCCAAGGCAATGGCGGCCGGGATTCCGGATGATGGAGATTTCTGGGATTTCTATGAGGGTACGCGCACCGTGGAGTCTGCTTTGCCGGTTGGTGTCGTGCTTACGATTCCCGCGGCAGGGAGTGAAGGCTCGGGCAACTCTGTTATTACGCAAGTTGCCTCCAATAAAAAGATCAGTCTACGCACTCCGCGAGCATTGCGTCCGAAGTTTTCAATCTTAAATCCGGAGTTGACCTATTCTTTACCGCCTTACCAAACGTCAGCGGGCGCTGTAGATATGATGGCACACATTATGGAGCGCTATTTTACCAATACGGAGCACACGGAGTTGACAGATAGATTGTCGGAGTCAATATTGAAGACGATTATAGAAGTTACACCGCAAGTTTTGGACAGACCTGATGATTACGATGCCCGAGCCACACTCATGTGGTGCGGAACTCTGGCTCACACGGGTCTTTGTGGGACGGGCAATGTGGAAGATTGGTCTTCGCATGCTTTAGAACACGAGTTGTCAGCTTTTTATGGCGTCACTCACGGTGCCGGTTTGGCTGTGATTTTCCCTGCTTGGCTTACGTTTATGGTGGAGCACAATCCAAAGAAGGTTATAAAATGGGCGCATTGTGTGTGGGATGTAAATCCTTCAGGCAATGATAAGGAAGATGCACTCGAAGGTATAAGCCGCTTCAAGAAGTTCTTGCATCGGATTGGTATGCCTACGACCATTAAGGAACTGGGTATAGACAATTATGATATAGATATGCTTAACGAACATCTACATGTGATTAAAGGAGAAAAGGTTGGCAACTATGTTCCTTTAGATCATAAGATGTCTAAAGAAATTTATGAAATAGCTCAGCACGAATAGAGGATAGAATAGGCCGATAACAAACGGATGAAAGTTAGCTTTTACTCTCCTCGTATTTGTCTTTGTATGGCTATTGAAAGTAACTACTCAAAAGGTCTGCGTTTCTCTTGGAATGCGGGCCTACTATTCTAAAAGAACAATATGAAAATTATGAAACGAATTCTATTTTTTTTGGTGTTTCTTTTGAGCGGATTGACGCTTTGCGCACAGGAAATATACGAATTTACAGTGACCAATGCCGATGGTAAGTCTGTGGCGCTGTCCAACTATCGCGGCAAAGTTTTGCTCATAGTTAATACGGCTACGCGTTGTGGTTTCACTCCACAATACAAAGAGTTGGAAGCGCTCTATGAGCAATATGCCGCGCAAGGACTGGAAATTCTGGATTTTCCTTGCAATCAATTTGGGCAACAGGCGCCTGGTACAGCCGCAGAGATTCGACAATTTTGTTCGACCAACTTTGATGTGCGTTTTCCTCAGTTTGATAAAATCGTTGTAAATGGGCCTACAGCTGCTCCGCTCTTTACTTACTTGAAGGAGCAAAAGGGTTTTGCCGGATTCGACTTGAAAGAAAAAGCCGGCCAAGTGCTTGATAGGGTGTTGCGCAAACAAGACGCCGACTATGACAAGAAATCGGACATCAAATGGAACTTTACAAAGTTTCTTATATCGCGCGACGGACACGTATTACGTCGCTATGAGCCAACAGAACCCATTAGCAACATAGAAAAGGACGTAAAGCAACAACTGGCATCTGTTTCCAAAGAGCAGAAAACCGACTGTGGGCAGAGTTGTAAAGAAAAAACGACTCGTTCTATTGCTCGTACTAAGAAATGATATGACATTTCAGTTTGCAAGGTAAAGGCTGGTAGCCAAGATTGCCAATTATGTATTAAATAGTAATAGCTTTTTAAGGCTGCTTCTCTTAGTAAAACGCCACTGCATTAAGCATGTTGTGGCGTTCTTTCTTTGGGGGAAGATACCGGTCTTAATATGTTGGTATATAAAGATATTAAATAAGAGCTAATTGTCTTTTTATTTGATTAGAATCGTGGGAAATAGTATTGCTGTTTTCCATGTAGAGGAGGTGTTTCGCAAGTTTGAGGGTTACTAAGTTTTGGAATAGAAAGCGACAGTTTTGAAGAGATTTGAAAGAGTGCTTAACGGGGGCGGATTATTTCTATAAATGAAATATTTCTTGCGCATAAAACAGAAAATCCCCTGCTGAGATTATGATTGTAGCATCAACTGTTATCACTTCCTTTCGTGAAGAAAAGCACGTACCATCGTGATGGTACGACAATTCCATCGTGATGGTACGACAATTCTTTCGTGATGATACGACTCAAAATTAAGTTGCGGTTGGGCATTTATGAGGTTTTATCGTGAAAAAATAAGCGATGAGATGAAGAAAATAAGTCGTAAGCCGAAGACGTTTTGTGGGTAGCTTTCATTGTGCAGTCGTTGTGTTTACGATTTGAAAATTAAATGCATAATACGGCCGGGTGAGATGTCAAGTCTGGCAATATTAAGAAGGATAAGGGGAGATAAGAATATGGCTTCTTGAGATCAGCAAGTCTCAGATGGATAAGCGCCGATGATTGCTAAGAAAGACTTAGCGCAGAACTATTTGCCGAAATAAAAACCCGCGTAGGTATTGATGAAATTGACAGAATTGATGGCCGTAAAACCTTTACGCCGATAGTCGTACAGCTGGCTAATATAGGAGATTCCGACGAATCCTCGTCCTGTATTCCAAACAAGGCCTACGCGACCTACGAATCCGAGATTCAGATTTGCGGCCTGCGCGTCTGGTTTTGTACCTGCGACCTTTCTTCCTCTTTCAAGACTCAGGCCGATAGTGGGCGTAAAGGAACCGGCCAACAGACAATTGCGTGCAAAAGCCCAATTGTAGGCGTAGCCGGCACTTATACTGTAATTGCTATATGTGCGATTGGCTATTTTTAGCTGTTCGAAGAGGGGTGTTTGCTGCGTAAGCGTTGGGGGGAGCTTAGTATAATCGAATTCCAACTTTTGATGATCATAGCGAAAGCCAAAGAGTAGTGTGCCTGCACTTTTGCGCTGGATTGTACTTTGATTATAGGCGGCAGGATAAGAGAACTTCTTGTGATTGAAAATGCAATAGAGGTTGAAGCTAATCAAATACATTTGCAATCCATCGAAGTTTTTGTTGTGAAAAGTTCTGGGAGAGACGCCTTGAAAGCCTACCGTGCGTTGCAATTGGAAGTCGCCCTTATTTTTTAAATAAACGAAATCTCCTCCAACTAAATTACTATATAAACTAAGGCTGAACTCTGTATTTTTTCCTGCCTTTTGTATGCGGCCAATATCAATAGTGTAGCCTAAGAAAAGCCAACGCCAACCCAGAAAAGGACCAATCTTGAAAGACGGACGAGGGAAGAAAGTGAGTGATTGTCGCTCTTTGTTCTTCTCCGTCGCACTGAATGATACAAAATGTAAGAAGTTGGTGTTCTGCATCATTGCCGTCCAAGTGTAGTCGTTAGGTTGTATATAAGTAGTGTCAATCGTATTCAGTTGGGTGATGATTTGCTTGAGTCGTTGACCAAAGTTTTTTTTCTCTACGTGTATGGTCGTATCTGCGACAACAGTCGTTTGCTGCTCTTGAGTCGTTTGAGCCGCGCATAAAAAGGGAAGGCTCAAACCGAAAAGCAGATAGATTGTTTTTTTGCAGGGATGGGGGATACTGAAGCGCAGCCGTCCAAGCATAGAGAAAAGAGAGGCGATTGACATATACGGTTAAGTTTTACCTAAAATCCGATCCATTACCCAATTGACCGGAGTGGCCGAGATACTATCGCAATTGCATACATTTTCTCCGCGTAGGTGGTCTACGATTGATTGAATCAGCGGTAACTGAACGTGGCGTGGATTTGCTTCATTAAATTCTTGTCGGCCTTGACTGTTTTGTAAGATGATGGGTTCGTATGTAAAGACAGAAAACTTAAGTTTTCCTTTGTCGCCGGTAATTTCAATGCTGTCTTCTCTTGCGGATTCGTGGGCGACAAAACACCAGCTGCCGGAACCCGGAAGCCCTCCATTAAATTGGAAACAAGCGCTAAGCGTATCTTCGGGCTGATAATAGCCACCACGATTGGACGTGTAACCCGTAGCCTCAATAATGGGACCAAACATTTCTTGAATTAAATCAATCTGGTGTGGCGCTAAATCATAAAAATAGCCGCCTCCTGCAATGTTGGCTTGTACTCGCCAAGGCTGATCTTTTCGTGAATGATCTAAATCACTGGGGGGAACAGCAAATCTGATTTGTACGTTCATCACGCGGCCTATTGAGCCGGAGCTGATCAGTTGTTTGACGCGCTGAAAATAGGGTAAGTAGCGCCGATAATAGGCTACAAAGCAAGGAATTCCGGTTTTCTCAACTATCCTGTTGACACGACAACAATCTTCATAATTGGAGGCTAAAGGTTTTTCGACATAGACGGGTTTTCCAGCCTTTAAAGCCATAATAGCGTAGGTGGCGTGGGTGGAAGGTGGGGTAGCAATGTAGACAGCATTGACATCCGGATCGTCTATCAGGATTTGCGGATCATTATACCATTTCTTTATGCCATGATTTTGTGCATAAGCGCTTGCTTTAGCAAGATTGCGGCTCATAATGGCCACAACTTCTGAATGGGAAGCTTCTGTAAATGCCGGGCCACTCTTCTTTTCTGTGGCTTCTCCACAACCAATAAAGCCCCATTTTACCTCATCTATCATGTGTTGCCTTATTTAGATGAGCAAAGTTACTATTGTTAGTTTTTGTATCCAAAATAAAGGTGAAGAAATCAATACTTGCAGATGCTTTTATCGTATTAAAATCTGCTGATTATCTCTTGTATTGATGCGAAATAAAGGCCTGGATTTAGAAAAATGAAAATGTTTCAGGAGTTATAATAGGTCTAAGTCTTCAAACATGACCTTGTATTTTTCTGCTTTCTTTTCCAATTTTAGAGGATATGCACGGCTACTGCTAGGCATACGGTATAGGCGCAGTTCTTTCCCTACATACGTAAATGTTTCATAAGTGCCGACTGCAGGCTCTTTGATGTTAAATGCTTGCAGTAGCGTATCTGTAGCTTTTTGTCCGGTAGTAACGATGGCCTTTAGTTGTGTAAGTTGATCAAATAATGCTGGCAGATCTGTCGGAGTAATGACTTCTAAAAATTTGTCTGAAGCATTATCTTTTAATCGTCTGACTTCAATAGCTGTGTCAAATATAGCAATGCCTTTTGCTTTTAAGAAGGGGATCAACAAATCTAACTTAAATGTCTTATGTTCTTTATCAACAAAGGCGTCTTTGTCGCCTTTAAAAAGTAACCCATATATACGCCACATATCATTGATGTAATTGGGGTAGAAGAAGTGCATTGACCATCTCTTAGTTTGAGGCGGGAAACTACCTAACATCAATAGTTTGGCATTTGCAGGAAGAAAAGGGGAAAGAGGGTGTTGTTCTATCATTTTATTGTGCCTCCGGCAATCCAATGTTTTCGCCAATAATCCCTGTTGAGATCATCTATTACTACGCCTTTGCTGCTGCTTGCGTGAATGAACTTTGATCCTTTCAAAAAAATTCCGACGTGATCAATACGAGAAGGATCATAGGAAGAGGAGAAAAAAACGAGATCTCCTTGTTTGAGCGCTTCTGGGCTACGGGGATGTCCTAAATCTTTTTCGAATTGTTCTTTGCTGATTCTATGTAGTTGCACACCATATACATTATTATATATAGCACACGTAAGGCCGGAGCAATCTACACCAAGTTTGGAAGAACCGCCCAAAGTGTAGGGCGTACCAAGCCAAGAGGCAGCTTCTATAAATAATCGGTGATCGTCTGTGCGCTCAATTTCAAAACCTATACGATCTGCAGTACGTACTAAGGTTTTAAAATCGTAATTTAATGATTTATGAGAAGAGCAAGAGAAAAGTAGGAATAGGATAGAAAATCCTAAACCTAAGTGTACTTTTCTCTTGCTATAGAGGCTCATTACAAGTTGTTCTCTGCTAAATATCGATTAGCTTCAAGGGCTGCTTTACAACCACTACCTGCTGCAGTGATGGCTTGTCGGTAATGAGGGTCGGCAATATCTCCGGCTGCATAGACGCCTGGTACGCCTGTTCTAGGTGTTTGACCCTCTGTGATAATATAGCCGCTTTCGTCTGTTTTTACCCAAGGCTTGAAGAGGTCGCTATTCGGTTTGTGTCCGATAGCTAAGAAAAATCCATCAATTGGAAGGTCGTATTGCTTTTCATCAGCTTCTCCACGGCGATATACTAAATGTGCTCCGGAAACTCCGTCTTCACCAAATAGACCAATTGCGTTTGTCTCAAAAAGTATCTCAATCTTGGGATTTTCCATTACACGATCTTGCATAGCTTTGCTAGCACGTAAGAATGGTTTGCGGACAATTAAATATACTTTCTCTGCAAGGCTGGATAGGTAGGTTGCCTCTTCACAAGCAGTGTCGCCTCCGCCAACAACAGCAACAATTTTTTTGCGATAGAAGAAGCCATCGCAGGTAGCACAAGCACTAACTCCTGTTCCTTTGTATTTTTCCTCATCGGCAAGACCTAAATATTTAGCTGTAGCACCAGTAGCGATGATCAATGTATGGCAAAGAACTTGGCTTCCATCGTCAAACGTTACTTCATATGGTCTTTTTTCTAAATTGACTTTAGTTGCCGCATGTGCGCGAATTTCCGTGCCAAAACGCTCTGCTTGGCGACGCAAATCATCTAAGAGTTGATTGGCATCTACTCCTTCCGGATAGCCGGGAAAGTTTTCAATTTCTGTTGTGGTGGTTAATTGCCCTCCAGGTTGCATTCCTTCATAAAGAATTGGGGAGAGACCGGCTCTTCCTGCATAGAGGCCGGCAGTGTAACCTGCTGGGCCTGAGCCTAAGATTAAACAACGTACTGTTTCCATAATTTTTATCTTAAATCAATAATTTCGATGTTAGGGAAGTCTTTTGGGTTAAAACGAAATGCAGAATTGCTCACTTGCTGATTAGGCTTGAACTCAGTTATTGCAAATCGAATCCAATTTCCTTGTTTATTTTTAATGCGAATGTTGAGCGGGGTATAGTTGGCATCAACTATCACTAGTAACCTCTGAATCTGATTACCTTTGTTTTGTGCTTGTAGGGCAACTTCCTTGCAAGGCTTTCCAGCATATTTCGTATCTTTAATACTTGTATTGTAATCCTTTTTATAAAGGTTGATGAAGGTATAGGGATTCATCACTGCTGCTTCTGAAGCAGACGGAGTAGATACATTGACTTCATTATTTCCGGCAACTAAACTCCATTCTGTTTTACCGTCATACCATACGGAAACTTCCCGAGAGGTCAGTTTGTACTTATTTCCTTTAAGCAGTATTGTGCCATTTGTGTTGCCATTGGGCTTTAATCCGTTGTAGAATGTCGTAGTAAAGCTAACTTTGAGGCTTCCACTATTTGCAATCTTAGCCGCCGTTTTATCCAATACATCTTTTGCACTTTGTGAAAAAAGTGAGGAAAAACATATAACGGCAATAAAGAGAGTGATTATTCTTTTCATATTATACTTGTTTTTATCTGTTATCAGAGCTTTTTAATGTCGGATATCATTTAATAGGGCTTCTAAATTCGTGTCGTCTGTCACTAGCACCTCGCGAGGCTTTGCCCCTCTTGAAGGGCCAACGATACCAAAGTGTTCAAGTTGATCCATCAAACGTCCTGCTCGATTAAAGCCAATGGAGAACTTGCGTTGGATCAAGGACGTTGAGCCTTGCTGGTGAATCACTATAAGGCGAGCCGCATCTTCAAACATCGGATCAAGACTGTTTTTATCTATTTGTCCGATGGCATTACCGACTTCTTCCTCGGATTCAACTTCTGGCAGTTCAAAAGCCGTAAGATATGCTTGCTGTTTGCAAATAAAATCGTTGATGCGTTCAACCTCAGGCGTATCAACAAATGCACATTGAACGCGGACTGGTTCATTTCCATGTAAGAAAAGCATATCTCCTCGCCCGATTAGTTGATTGGCGCCAGTTCGGTCAAGAATTGTTCTACTATCAATGACAGACATAACTTTAAAGGCCATACGTGCAGGGAAGTTGGCTTTGATTGTACCTGTAATGATGTTTGTTGTTGGACGTTGGGTCGCTATAACCATATGCATTCCTACGGCACGGGCTAATTGGGCAATACGGGCAATAGGCAATTCTACTTCTTTTCCTGCAGTCATTATCAAGTCGCCAAACTCATCTATTATCACAACGATGTAAGGCATAAATTCATGCCCCTCTTTTGGATTCAGTTTCCTTGCTTTGAACTTAGCGTTATACTCCTTTATGTTTCTTACGTGGGCTAATCTCAGAAGATCATAACGATGGTCCATGACTTGGCAAAGACTTTTGAGCGTTTGGACAACTTTTGTTACATCTGTTATAATTGGCTCCACTGCTGTTGGTATCTTTGCTAAGAAATGACGTTCAATAGGGGTATAAACGCTAAACTCCACTTTTTTTGGATCAACCATCACTAACTTCAACTCTGCTGGATGCTTTTTATAGAGTAAAGATGTGATGATAGCATTTAAACCTACTGACTTTCCTTGTCCAGTCGCACCTGCAACTAACAAGTGAGGCATTTTGGCTAAATCTACCATAAATACTTCGTTCGTGATCGTCTTTCCTAAGGCTATAGGTAAATCAGCTTTTGTTTCTTGGAAACGCTTTGAGTTAAGTATACTCTCCATCGAAACAATTTTAGCTGTTTTGTTTGGTACTTCTATACCAATCGTCCCTTTTCCAGGTATGGGTGCAATGATACGTATGCCGAGGGCTGATAAGCTCAAGGCAATATCGTCTTCTAGATTTCTAATCTTATTGATTCGCACTCCGGGAGCTGGCGTTACTTCATACAAGGTGATTGTTGGCCCTATGGTTGCGGTTATCGCAGAAATGTCTACGCCAAAACTCTTTAGAACATTGATAATTCTATTTTTGTTCCCCTGTTGTTCATCCATATCTATCTTGGGCCCATTATCTGAGTAGACTTTTAGTAGATCCAATGTGGGGAATTTATAATTTTCAAGATCTTTTCGTGGGTCAAATGGCTCTTGTTGTAAAACTTCTTCTACCGTTTTTTGTGTAGCTTTTTCTTCTTCTTGTTTATCTACAATGACGAGGTCTGTCTCTCTGGATGAGGCTTTTGATAGATTTACTTCATCTTTAGTTGGATTTGCAGTTATGATAGGTATTTCTTCTGTAAGATTAATGACAGTGCCTGTTTCTGAGTCTTGAGGTACTACCTCCTCTTCTTCATCTTCAAATTCCTCTATTTCTGTTTTATATGCAGTGTACGGTTTGGCTCCGTCATTTAATTCATTTTTTACATTGTCTGAGTCTGTATTTTCCGGAACAGTTTCTGATGCTACTTTATTTAATAGATGTTTAGGGTGCATTAGGTTACGAAATACAACAATAGTTTCATCAGTTAGATAAACTAAATAAAGAAGTCCTAATGCAATCATCAGGATAATGGCTCCAGTGAGTCCAATAACATCACAAAGGTAATTGTTTATGTAAATCCCATGTCCTCCTCCCCAATCAAAAGGAAACATCTGTATCCATTTTTGAGGAAAGAAATTTGCTTGTGATATGCTTAAGACGATAGACCCCCAAACCAAGAGTATAACACAATTGAGAAACCATTTCCAAAGTCTTATTTTGTATGTGCGCATGAGTTTCATGCTCAGCCCCAATAAGAATATTGGTATGAAGAAAGAGCACAAGCCGAAACAATTCTGAAGGAAATAATAAGCCGTGTATCCACCGAGACGCCCACCATAATTGGCCGCCTTAAAGGTCTCTTGTGCTTCTATGTGGGCTTGATCTCTATAGCCGTTTACTAAATAAGACGAGAAAGAGAGCAATAGAAACAAAGCGACAATGAGAATAACAACGCCAAAGATGAAGCGAAGCGTATCTCCACGCAACATATCGCTCCATCCGCCTTCTGGCCTTATAACTTGCCGAAATGATTTCTTTTTAGCTCGCTTAGTTTTTACCATTACGTTGTTCTTGTGTATAATAATCAATGAGTCTGCGAAGTGCACGTTGACAGACTGGACAGAAGGCTTTACATTCGTTCGTCTTCATTCTGCAATCTTGAAAAGCGCGATAAACGCCTTTAGATTGATAGCCGCCGCCTTCGTATACGCCGATTTGATCCAACTTTTTAAGGTTGGGTGGGGTAGGGATCTTCGTCTTTGCAGGAAGCATATCTTCCCACTTAGCCGCAAAGTTGTTTAACGTCGTGAGGTTTTGCTCCCAAGGTTCAGCATCCGGATAATAATAGTTTGTATATTGATCATCATAATAGTATTCGTCAGATAAACCGCCAAAACTATGTCCAAACTCGTGAACGATGACCGGTTTAAACAACTTATGTTTGGCTGTTGTTAAGGTATAAGAATTATATATACCACCTCCTCCATAATTGTCAGTGTTGGCTAAGATAATAAAATGCTCATATGGTATGCCAATAAGACTATTGTGGAGGTTCTTAAGGTCGAGCGTAGTTAAATATCTATCTGAATAGAAGGTGTCAAAATGGCTCTTGAGCGCCGTATTCTTCCATTCTCCTTTTCCCGGAATACTTACACCTGACTCGAGCGAAGGAAGTGCTACGGCAACAACGTTAAATCTATCCTTCATAGATTTAAATGGCTCGTGCAAGAACAATTGCTCTGTAGCAATCTCTGCGTGATGGTAAAAGCTGTCGGCCTCTTCTGCGCGATAACCTTCTGCCAGAATTGCTATGTCGATGCATTTTTCTGGAGCGCCGCTCTTCAAAATATATTTGTGAGGTGGAATCTGAGCCGGATTAATCTTGCGAATCAGAATATCTTTTGGATTAATTTTGTGAGTGTACTGTGCTAAAAGTTTGTTGTGGTTGCCATAAAGCTCGATCGACACAAGCGCAGAATCCGTAGGCATTGGGAGAAGGAATACGTTTTCAAAAGCTTTACGTGTGCGCGTAGCCTCTTCTGTATTCAACCATTCTTGAAAGAGCGTTGAGAACGAATTGCAGTAAAGTAAGCGTTTTGTGTGCGCATCTCTCAAATAAATTTTTCCATTTCCTTGTAAGGCAAGCGTGTCAAGATTTACATGTCGGCCGTACCAACCATCAAACGTATTTAGTTCGCTTACAGCTATTTCACGCTGCTGTACATCACCCGAGAATATATAATCAATGCGTAACGTTTGGTTCAGGTTCAGTTGTTGTGCGTGAATGCTTGCCATAATCAGCAAAAGCAATCCGGCTAAGGCGAAGATCCTTTTCATATGTACATCTTATATTTTATCGTACAAAAATAGGAAAAAGTCTGTGAAGGGCCAAGATAGAGCCTAAAAGCAAATAAAAAATTGTACCTTCGCCGCGCAATGACACAAATCATATCTGATGAACCGTAACGTCTTTTTTGCGTGGTGGCGTCGATTTATTCGATATCGCGTTGTCCGATTATATTTAAATGCAGGTATAACTTTTTATCGCGAAGGTCAGTTGGCTGCTGCGCGTGCTTTGACTTTTTCGTTGCTTTTTGCTGTTGTTCCTATCTTAGCCATTGCTTTTGCTATTGCTAAGGGTTTTGGACTTGACAATATGTTGGAGCAACAGATACGGACAGCCTTTGCTACGCAACCCGAAGTGACTACCTTTTTGCTGAATTTTGTTCATAATTACCTGATGCGAACGCAAGGTGGCATCTTTTTGGGCTTAGGTATCTTCCTTTTACTTTGGACGCTGTTTTCCTTGGCCGGAGAAATTGAGGGAACTTTCAATAAAATATGGAAGGTAAAGCAAGATCGAACGATTTATAGGAAGGTTACAGAATATACATCGCTGTTCTTCCTCTTACCTGTTTTGCTGATTTCGAGTTCAGGCTTCTCTATTTTTCTTACATCTTTCGTAGAAAAACTGCCCGACGTCTTTTTCTTACACAATTCTCTCTTGAAATGCCTGCAACTTGTTCCATATCTTATTATGGTGTGCTTTTGTACCGGACTTTATTTCTTTATTCCCAATACGAAAGTTAAGTGGAAAAGCGCATTTTTTGCCGGCTTGCCGGTCGGGTTGGCGCTTCAGGCTTTGCAGTATGTCTACATTCATTCGCAGTTGTACTTATCTGGTTATAACGCTATTTATGGCTCGTTTGCCGCCCTTCCGATGTTGATGATCTGGCTTCAATTTAGCTGGTATATCGTCTTGTTTGGAGCTACGCTAAGCTATTTACATCAAAACCGTGAGGCGCTTGGTGTTCCGCTGATGCAAAGTGCCTGTAGGAAAGATCGAGATGAACTTTGTTTGCAGCTGTTATGTGTTGTTTATAAAGCTTTTGAGCGCGGTGAAGCACCGATCAGCGTTGATCGGATAGCTGAAGATTTAAAGTTGAATCCTTCACTGCTCAAAGAAGCTTTGGAGCTGATGCAGTCGTTGCCTTTTTTGCTGTATTTAGATCAAGAAAGGTATGCACCAGCACGTGATCCACGCCAGCTCACAATAGGTGAGGTGATTAAAGCGCTTGACCGAGATGGGCAGGCATTGCATTTTAAGCAACTCAATCAAGCCTTCAGTGCTTATCGTATAAAGATTTTTGAGCAAGAAGCGGCTAAATGTTTGGTAGTAGACTATTTATCTTTATAGCCTCTGATTATGAATTTACTGATAGCTGATAGTGGGAGTACGAAAACTGATTGGAGTTTGCTGCAAGACGGCGATGTGACTAAGCGTATCGTCAGTCAGGGAATCAACCCTTTTATGGTTCCGGCTGATGAAATATCTCGCATCGTGGTGCAGGAGTTAATACCTCACTTAAGTCAACCTATCGATGCGATTCGTTTCTATGGTGCCGGTTGTCGTGGGAAACAACGGCTTGTTGTAAAACGTGTGCTTCAGCAAGTGCTTAATACGGAAGATGTGAATGTGGAATCTGATTTGCAAGGGGCTGCTATTGCACTCTGTCGTGAAGAAAAAGGTATAGCCTGCATCTTAGGTACCGGTTCTAATAGTTGCCTTTTTGATGGACAAACTATTGTAGAAAATGTAGCACCTCTAGGATTTATTTTAGGAGATGAAGGGAGTGGAGCTGTATTGGGGCGTCGTTTTCTGAGCGACTTGCTTAAAAATCAATTATCAGCGCAGGTACGTTCTTACTTTGAGGCGCAATATAGTTTGTCTGTCGAAGATATTGTGCAGCGCGTCTACAAACAACCTTTTCCCAATCGGTTTATGGCAGGCTTCGCCATATTCTTAGGGAAATATAAACATCTCGAGGAGATACAAGCTTTGGTGAAATCTGAATTTGAACGCTTTTTTCGTCGAAACGTTGCACAATACAATCATCCGGATTTGGCTGTACACTTTGTAGGTAGTATTGCTTTCTATTTTAGAGTAGAACTACAGACTGTAGCAGTTGACTTAGGTTATAGAATTGGCCGAATTTTGAAAAGCCCTATTGCCGGATTAGAAAAGTTTTATGCTGAAAGCAAAGATACCAATTTGACTTAATAGCGAATTATGCTTCTTCTGGGGCAACCTATGACAAGATGAAATATAAGCGAGGTTGAATTTCATCTTATAAGTTTCTAATATACTTATGTGTGTACATTCTTTTCTAAAGACGTAATTCTTCTTTCTTGATTGTTTGGTGCCGGCAAACCATCGTTTGCTCCCAGCATACTATCGTTTGGACTCAGCATATTATTGTTTGCTCCCGGCAAACAATAAGTCTTTTGAAAAAAGATCTAATTATGTTGTTGTTATATCTTGAAAAAGAGATTATTGTGCTTTTTTTGTTAGATGATCTCAGACCAAATATAAATAAGGTGTCTTGTCAAGTGGAATTTGTATCAACCCTTGTTTGTTGTCTGTGTCATGTTGGGGGATGCTAATTTCGGAAGTCTATACGTCATCTACATATATTGGAGAAAGGTGGGCTTGGGCTTTGTTGTTCATATTTCTGAAAGCATACGTGTTATTGTATATTCACCCTCAAAAACAGAGACATAGGAAGATAAGGGCCTAAAATATTGTCGTTGTGTTTTGTGGTGAGATGTTAGACCATTCTTTGTTGTGAGATTTGCAGTAGTATCGGAGATTTTTCTATTTTATGTACATAATCGATAGCTTCAATATCTTCTTTTTTTTGACCATAAAAAGCAAAAGGAGCTTGGGTTATTGTAATAATATATTGTATCTTCGCTCGTAGATTTAGATGACAAGAAATTAGACGCTGGATATGAAGAGGCGAACAGCAATTAATTGTTTAAAGAAAAGTGGAGTAAAACCTAGTTTGCAGCGCATTGCGATATTGGATTATCTTTTATCGCATGCTACTCATCCTGCGGTGGATGAAATCTACGAAACGTTAGTAAAAGATATTCCAACACTTTCTCGAACGACTGTGTATAACACGCTTCATCTCTTTGCCGAGAATGGGTTGGCTACGCAAATGGCTTTAGATGAGCAACGTGTGAGATTTGATGGCAATGTCTCTCCACATGCGCATTTCTATTGTCGTTGTTGTCAGAAAATTTTTGATTTGCCGCTTCCTTCCGGAATGCCAATGGAAGGAGAAGCTTTGTCTGAAGGTCTTAAAGTAGAGCAAGTCGAAGTCAATTATCGAGGCATTTGTGCCGAATGTCAGAAGAAACAAGAATTTAACTGACGCTAATCTATAAATAGAAGAATTTAAGCAGCTTATGTCGCTGAAAAGCAATACTTTCAATCTGTTACTAGATATAATTTAAGGTCTCTGATGGGCAGTATGCCAACCAGAGACCTTTTATTTTACAATTGCTCGAACTAATGCTTAATGAAAGTGTTCAGCTGCGTGCAATTGTTAGATAAGATATTGAGAACTGATGCTCTCATTGTCCATTACGCGGCGAATAGTTTCAGCAAACATTTTAGAGACAGAGATCTGCTTTACCTTTTTGCAATTGCCTTGATAAGGAATACTATCGGTGAAGAGCATTTCTTCAATAGGTGATGCTTCGATTCGCTCATCTGCCGGATTAGACATAATGCAGTGGGAAGCTATTGCACGAACACTACGTGCGCCATTCTCTAACATCAGCGAAGCAGCCTTGGTGATTGTGCCTGCAGTATCAACCATATCGTCGATTAAGATTATGTCCATATCTTTTACATCGCCGATAATCTGCATATCACCAACTACGTTGGCACGTTTGCGCGTCTTATTGCAAAGCACCATAGGGCAATCAAGATATTTTGCATAAGCACTTGCGCGCTTAGAGCCACCAACGTCCGGAGAAGCAATGCATAAATTTTTCAAATTGAGTGATTGGATGTAGGGGAGTACGACTGTCGATGCATATAAGTGATCTACCGGTACATCAAAGAATCCCTGCTCTTGGTCGGCGTGAAGATCCATTGTGATCAGTCGGTCAATACCGGCTGCACTGAGCATATCGGCAATGAGTTTTGCGCCGATAGATACGCGTGGCTTATCCTTTCGGTCCTGTCTCGCCCAGCCGAAATATGGAATTACAGCATTGATACTCTTTGCTGAAGCACGCTTCGCCGCATCAATCATTAGAAGAAGTTCCATCAAGTTGTCAGAATTTGGGAAAGTAGACTGAACGAGAAATACATCGCGCCCGCGTATTGATTCTTCAAAGCTAACGACAAATTCTCCATCAGCAAAATAGGTAATATCAAGGTTACCTAATGGGCTGTCCAAGTCTTTGCAGATTTTTTCTGCTAAGTAGCGCGTCTTGGTACCGGAAAAGACCAAAAAAGATTCTTTATTCATTGTGGTTAAGTAAGGGGTGTTAATCAATTATTTTTTTCAACTTTCGAAAATGGTTTATCAGATCTTTGTAATCTTGGTTGGAAAAGATGTTGAACCGATTCCAGATTTCGCCATAAAGCACTGCGCCGCCAAAACCTCTTTCTTTTAGCTGTAAGAGATTGTCAATTGTGACCCCGCCGGCAGCATATACTTTTTTATCAATCAACTTACCCATCGTAGCAAGGTCTTCTTCTAATGCCATGCTGCTCGCTTCTTGCTTATCGTCTGGTGATGGGGAGAGAAAGACGTAATCCATCTGCTTTTTTCGCTGTTGTAATTCTTCCTTGTTATGACAAGTGCAACTGATTTGACCGCGATAGTTGTCGGGGGCAGCAGTGTTGCGCTGGTTCAGGTGGATTCCTTTTAAGCCAAACTCTTGTTTGAGATAAAAATGATCGTGAGTAATTATACGCTTTCGATATCGGTCAGGCAATAATGATAATAAGCGTTCTGAATAGACCGGTTCGCTATTCGGCTTTCTCATATGAAGCAACTCTAAACCTTCATCAAAGAGCGTCGATAGTATCGCGTGTTCTTCAACAAAGAAATATGGCGTAGTTAAAAGGACAAGTTTAAATGCTCCCATACTTATTATATATGAATAGCGTGGCGAGTCGCCTTGTACATTCACCCTGCAAAGATACAAAGTATAAGTAGAAAAAGCCGATTTGCAGGCCGCTCTTTTCGTGAAATTCTTATAGAATGTACGTTATTATTGAACGTGTACTTCTAAAAGTACTTCTACTTAATGTTTTGAGACATCAACAATCGCTGTTGGAGGGAGCGATTCGTTGCGTTTCTTTGTGGCCTTAACTACTTCTTGGGCTAAATGACGAAAGGCTTCGCTTATGATTTCGCCCTTCTTTAGTGAAACAGGTTCTCCTTCGTCGCCACTTTCGCTGATGCTTTGTACGATTGGGATTTGACCTAACAAGGGTACTTGCATCTCTGTAGCTAAATTAGCTACGCCCTCTTTACCAAACAAGTAGTAACGATTCTCTGGGAGTTCTTTAGGCGTAAACCAAGCCATGTTCTCAACAAGTCCTAAGATGGGGACATTAACTTTCTCGTTTTTATACATATCAATGCCTTTTCTAGCATCGGCTAGCGCTACTTGTTGTGGCGTTGAAACGATTACTGCGCCCGTAACGGAAAGTGTTTGCAGTAAAGTCAGATGAATATCTCCCGTTCCCGGCGGAGTGTCAAGAATAAAATAGTCGAGATCACCCCAATCTGTATCGGCTATTAATTGTTTGAGTGAATTAGAGGCCATACCTCCTCGCCATAATGTGGCTGTGTTGGGGTTAACAAAGAATCCTATTGAAAGTACTTTGACACCATATTTTTCTGCCGGAATAATCAGTTGCCGCCCGTCTTTGTTTTCTGCGAAGATTTGGACTTGCTCTAAGTGGAGCATTTTAGGAATTGATGGGCCGAAGATATCCGCATCAAGCAATCCAACTTTGTAGCCTAATGCAGCAAGACTTACAGCAAGATTAACGGACACAGTACTTTTTCCTACGCCTCCTTTTCCGCTACTGACAGCGATGATATTTTTTACGTCAGGTAGCAGCTTTCCTACTTCCGGACGTGCTTTTTGTAGTGTTTTGACGCTAATTGCAACATTGATATCCTTATCTACAAAAGTATGAATGGTTGATTCTGCCGCCTTCACCACTGATTTAATAAAAGGGTCGGTAGGCTTTTCAAAGAGTAGCGAAAAACTTACGTTCATGCCATCGATGCGCATATCGTCTTCAAGCATTTCTGCTTCGATCAAGTTCTTTCCCGTTCCGGGATAACGCACTTGTTTGAGTGCATCTATAATGAGTTGAGGATAGATAGTCATAGTAGATTTGAATTTTATGTTTGTTATTTTGATGTTTCTAAAGAAGAGCGCTTTGTACGCTTGAAACTCCGATAATCGTCTAAAGGTATTTCGACCTTGGTTTCTATTAATGTACCAGCTTTAGGCAGTTTGAAGCTTAAATACTTTATATTGATGCCTCTTGCTATCCACTGTTGTTCGTAATAGGTTTTTATGGATAATATCTTGTCGTCCTTTTTCAAGCAATCGCTATGATAAAGGTCGTAAGTATCTGCTTCGATCGGCAAATGGTTCTCTTCAAGCAGTGTTTTTGTATACGTATAGAGAAAATTGCTATCAGTTTTTACGTGAATTAGTCCGTTGTCGAGGAGCATCCTACGATAACGGTTCAGAAAGAACGTGGATGTCAAGCGCTTAGTCTTGCTTTTCATCTGCGGATCACTGAATGTAAGCCAAACTTCTGCAACCTCGTCAGGAGCGAAGAATCTATCTATTACTTCTATGTTTGTACGCAGAAAGGCAACATTTGTAAGCTGGCTTTCTAATGCTTCTTTAGCCCCTGTCCACATTCGTGATCCTTTGATGTCAACGCCAATGAAATTTTTGTTTGGAAAAGCTTTTGCAAGGCCAATCGTATATTCCCCACGCCCACAGCCCAATTCTAGTACAATGGGATTGTTATTTTTGAAATAATGTTGATGCCATTCTCCGGCTTTAATCTGTTGAGTGGCGTTTTTTAGTAGCGGGTATGTGTCAGCTGTTTGTTCCTGCGCCCTAACCTGACTAGCTGTCATTTGGAAAACGTTGGCAAACGTTTCCATATCTGCAAATTTTGAGAGTTTATTCTTCCCCATCTTGTAGTATGATTTGAACGTCCTTTTCTGTTTGTTGCAAACGTTTCTTGCAGTATTTAAGTAAATCTTGCGCTTCTTTGAGGTGTGCGCTAAGCTGATCAAGTTCTAACTCGCCATTATCAAGAGCGTCCACAATTGTTTGCAGACGGTTGACGGCTTGCTCATAGCTTAGTGTGATCTTCTTCATTTCTTTTTTACTTTTACAATGCTCGTGAAGCTTCCGCTGTTCAGTTGCGTTTCTACGATGTCACCCTCTTGTAGCTTTGAGGCGTGTTTTACAATGACACCATTTTTCCTTGTGATACTGAAGCCCAATTTTAAGATCCTATCGGGGCGCGCATACTCAATTTGCTTCTCATATAAAAGCATCCGGTCTTTTTCTCTTTTTAAAAAGTCTTGTGTCGCGCTTGCTAAGCGTTCTTTTATTGTGGACAAGTGTGCACTGTGGGCTTCCTGTTGCTTATTGATCAGAATATGCAAACGGCTTTGTAGACTGTATAAACGATGGTACTCGCGTCTGGAAAAGCCAGTCGCGAATGCCAATACCTTTTGACTTAACCGAGTCAACTCTTCCTTTTTCCAACTCAAAGCCTGTGTTGCATAGCGTTTGAGTGCCGTGGAGAAATCCGCTAAAAGCGCCAATTCTTGTTGCCGCAAATCAATCAAGTAAGCAGCTACGGCTGTCGGCGTTTTGAAATGCTTAAAAGCAATCAGGTCAAGAATTGTCTCGTCTCTTTCATGCCCAATACCGACTAAGATCGGTAAGGGAAATTGGGCCACATTTGCAGCCAGATCGTAAGTCTCGAAGCTGCTGAGGTCGCTTGTTGCTCCTCCTCCCCGTATGATGATTACAGCATCCCATTGATCTTGTTCTGCGGCTATCCGTTCCAAGGCTACAATGATGCTACTTTCAACCTTCTCGCCTTGCATAAAGGCTGGAAACAGCTGCGTCTTGAATGGGTAACCGCTTTGTTCCAACTGGTGAATGAAATCCCCATATCCTGCTGCTGTTTGTGCAGAGATTATTGCAAAGCGCATCGCGGGGCGTGGCAAAGATAATTCGCGGTTCAAATCTGCAACTCCGTCAGCTTGTAAACGAGTCAGGATTTCATTTCTTCGTCGCACGACATCACCAATCGTATAAGATGGCTCAATGTCTGTAATGTTGAGTGAGTAGCCATAGAGTTCATGAAATTCAATCTCTACAGCAATCAACACAGACAAGCCTGCTTGTAATGCTCTTCCGGTTACTTTGTAGAAGTGGGCTTGTAAGAGTTGATTTCGATTACTCCAAATGTGCGCATTAGCCTTTGCCGTTAACCTAGCTCCATTTTGGTCGCGTTCAATGAGTTCTAAATAACAATGTCCATTGGCTGCCGTCCGACATTCGTTGATTTCGGCCACAATCCAGTAAGACGACTCCAGTGTTAGTGCAATGGTCTCTCTGATTAAACCGTTTAACTCGGACAGCAGCAGATGCTCCATCATTTTTGCAATGCAATAAGCAAGTGGGTCTCTTGCCTTTTTATTGCCCTAAGATTTGATGCGCTTTCCATAAGTCCGGTATGCCATAACCAAACACCTCATTAGGCGTTGCATAGTTGTTTCCGGCACGTTGCACGGCCTTTATAATCTCTACAGGCGTCTTGTCGCGATGCGCCTGCCACAAACAAGTCACGGCACCGCACAAGATCGGCGTAGAGAAAGACGTACCATTTGCTTTGCCGATCAGTCCGTTTGGCTGATAAACCGTTGATGCCTGCCCCATAGCCATCACATCCGGCTTAATACGTCTGTCTGCCGTATAACCAAGAGAAGAGAATAACGTGTTAACGCTATCAGCCCTTACGGCACCTACGGTCAATATATCTTTAGCATCACCCGGGAAACCAATTTTCTTCCAAGTATTGTCACCTTCATTGCCTGCGCTGTTTAGGAATAACATTCCTCGGCTCGCCGCAATTGATGCTGCTATACTATTGATTGAAGTCTTGCCATCCAAGTCTGCATAAGTCGGATTCATTTCCGGATAATCGAATCGATAATAACCTAAAGATGCGGTAACAACGTCGCATCCCAAACTGTCTGCATATTCTAAAGCAGAGCAAAAGTTGTCTTCTTCAACCAACTGCTCCGTATCGGAATCCTCACTTTGTAGTAAATAGAAAGAAGCCTCGGGGCAAGTACCCACAAAAGAATAGGGCGTATGAGCAGCGATGCAGGAAAGCACCATCATGCCGTGCGACTCTTCTTCAAAAACGCTGCGTTTAGAATCTACAAAGTTTTTAGTTCCTAATACCTTAACTCCTTTTAATCCCTTTATTGTGTCAGCATTCAAGAATCCACCATCAATGACGGCAATAGTCATACCTTGACCGCGATAGCCGGCCTCGTGAAGTCGTTGCGCATTGAGCATTTCTGCTTGTGCTTGACCTTGTCCGTAGAAAGACGATAAGGTATCTTGGCGATACGTTAGTCCTTTAAACCGCTCCTTAGGGTTAGTTTTTTTAGGCTCATTGGTGCCGATCCAAACTTTTCTAATGCTTTTGACGAAAGGTAAAGCTTTTAAGGCAACCACTTTCATCGTGTCGTCAGTCTCAACGACCAGTGAATTAGTCCATTTACTCTGATTGTATATTTTCAAACCTTCTTGTTTGATCTTTTTCAGATAAGAAGGGGGAAGAGGCAAATCGATTTCATCAACAGCAATTCCATAGCGGTTGCGCCTTTCTAAGGCCTTGGCAGAAAGAAAGGCTTGAGGCTTTTTAATTGAAAAGCTATTGTTGTCCTTATCGGTCAGACAAACGCGATAGCGATATAAAGCCGTTGGTACAGAGTGCTTGTTGTCGTTCTTTTTAGATTGTGCGCCGCTATTCGTAGTAGCAGAAAAAAATGCGGCCAGTAGAAGAGTAGGGATAAATAGCTTCATATTTGAAAATTTGATAGCAAAGTTAGTCAAAATCGTGGTATATACACATTTCTTATACACTATTTTTCATAGAAGAGTACCTTCAACTTGCTTGGCGTGATCTGTTATCGGCTTTTTCGGAGTCGAAATATTGATGTTTAAAACTTAAAATCAACTTGTTGTTGTTTGTGGTAAACTATTGATTTACATATAAAAATGTAGCATGATTTAAATTTCGTAAAGAGAGATTTGCTGAGAGTTGGGCAAGTTTGTACAATAATTCAGCAGTCTTTAGTTTTTGAATATTTACAACAAATTTCATTACAAGTTTAACGTACTTTTTCTGTACTAGAGCTTGTTATATTCTCCTACTATCGTGACGGGAGGTTTGTACCATCGTGAGAGGACGCTCGTTTTATCGTGAGAGGAAGTTTCTACTTTCGTGATAGTACAAATGCAACTTTAAATTTTAATGTCTGACTCTAAGATTTAGTTCATAAAAAATGCGTCAGTGAGCTTTCCTTTTCATTAGCCACTTAGAGCGGATACAATCTAATGCTTTACTATAAAAGCATTTCATTAGGTTGTGTAAAGAACATAATGAGGGTAGGAAAGACTACAGAAATCCCGTGTGGTGAAGTTCGCATTCGAAATGAAAGGCAACCAAAACAATAATACGTTGGTTCCAAATATAAACAGAAGGTGTAAAACAGGCAGAGAACAGAAGACAAAAAGAGCTGTACCGATGATGTGATGAAACTCCGAGCTAAAATAAGATTTGAGCGCCATTTAATCTTTGTAATCCGACCCCGTCGAAACGTATCGGCACGCCATCGAGAAAAGTGGCATTCTCGGTTTTCAGTTAATTATTGAAGAGTATCCCAATCTAACCGGTACAGCCTTTATGTATTGCAAATATAAGTAGTTTCTGTGATGAAGCCAAATTTTTACTTGTTTTTTTTAGAGAATAGGCGCGTTATACGACTGTTTAACCTAATTTTGTGCATTCAACAAGAAATGACGATGTCAAAACTGCGGTTTCAGATAGAATATTATACAAAATGGGGGGAGTGTTTACAAGTAGACCTGCAAACTTCTAACGGGGAAAGTGGGCACATTGCGCTATCAACAAAAGACGGACAGCAATGGTGTGGTGACTTTATACCGGCTCCTAATACGACTTTCATTCGCTATATATATTGTGTGTATGCTGGTGGAAAAATTATAAGAAAAGAGCTACGCACACCTAGATTACTTCAATTTCATGCTGAAGATAGGACTAACAAAAGTGCGGATAGAGCTTGCGTAAACATACAAAGAAACATCTTGCTTTCTGATTGTTGGACGGACGAATCTATAGCCGCAGTATATAATTCGAAGGCTTTTAGACAATGTATATATCGAGAACCTGCGATAATTGAATCTGATCACAATTTTACCTCTCTTTATAAATTGCGCTTAGAGGCTTTGCCGGCGCCGGAAGGCTTTCGCTGGGGCATTTTGGGGAGTTCGGCAGCCTTGGGTCAATGGCAGACGGAGCAAACTCGAATATTCCGTCGCATAGGTTCCTATACGTGGGAGGTTGACTTGGATAAAATGGATCTAGACGGGAAGACTGCTTATAAAATAGTGCTTGTCAATGAGATCAATACAAGCCAGATTCACTGGGAAAAAGGAGAAGATCGGTATATTCCCAATACGCAAGGAGCTGATAATGCAACTATAGTATGGGTTAATGCGAGTGTTCCTCGATTCGATCTACCTCGGTGGCGTGGTGCGGGTATAGTATTGCCTGTTTTTTCTCTACGTAGCCGAACAAGTTTTGGAGTTGGGGACTTTGGCGATTTGAGAAAGTTGATTGATTGGGCGCATCTCTGCGGTCTGAAAGCGGTACAAATTCTTCCAATAAACGATACTACGCGTACCGGAACTTGGGCTGACTCTTATCCTTACAGCGCGATCTCTGTCTTTGCCTTGCATCCGATCTATATGGACTTGAATGAGTGGGGCGATTTGCCACTCTTTCAAAAATATAGAGAACAAGGAGAAGAATTAAACGCATTACCGCAGTTGGATTATGAGCGGACTTATGCCCTTAAAACGACTTTTCTTCATGAGTTGTTTACCTTGAAAGGAAAGGAAATCTGTTCTTCTGAAGCCTATTCAGACTTTGTATGTAAAAATAAAAGTTGGTTGGAACCTTATGTCTTATTTTGTCATAAACGAGATAAATATGGTACGGCTGACTTTAGGATGTGGCCACAGGTAAAAGCAACGACGGAAATAGAATACGACTATTATACCTTCGTACAGTTTTTACTTTTCCGCCAATTGTCAGCCGTACATAAATATGCAACGGAAAAAGGCATTCTTCTAAAGGGAGATATTCCTATCGGCGTAAGTAGAGATAGTGCGACAGCTTGGCACGCGCCGCACTTGTTCCATTTTGAGGGCTCGGCCGGCGCACCTCCGGACGCCTTTGCTGTAGATGGGCAAAACTGGGGCTTTCCTACGTATAACTGGGATGCGATGGCGCAAGATAATTATGCGTGGTGGCGTGAAAGATTGAAGTATATGGGGCAATTTTTTGATGCTTATCGCATCGATCATGTGTTGGGCTTCTTTAGAATTTGGGAAATTCCTGTCAGTCAAACCTATGGTACATTAGGTTATTTTCGTCCGGCTTTACCACTTTCAATGGCAGAAATTGCAGCTTATGGGTTTAACTTACCTGTTTGTCAATATGTCTCGCCGAGAATAACGGAATTGGATATGTCTGAGCTATGCAAAACCGTGAGGTGGGAGGAGCTTTCTCCTTTTATAGACAAAGCGGGGGGGTATTATGTTTTGAAATCGCAAGTGGCTACTCAGAAGGAAGTCTTGAAACTTGAATTACCGGAAGTACTAAAGAAGATTTTGTTGGACATTGTCGCTGATGTGTTGTTTATTGAAGACCCGGAAAAGAAAGGTTTTTACCATCCCCGCATAGCAGCACAAAAGACGAGGGCCTTTGCACAATTGCCTACGGATCAGCAACAAGCCTTTAATCGTTTACATGATGACTTCTTTTATAACCGGCACAATCATTTTTGGGCGGAAAAAGCTGCAAAGAAGCTTGCAGTAGTAACGCAATATGACGAAAATGAGACCATGTTATCTTGTGCAGAGGACTTGGGAATGGTGCCTGCTGGTGTGAAAGAGGTTTTGAATGATTTGCATATTCTTTCTTTAGAGATAGAAAGTATGCCTAAAACTTTTGGACAACAATTTGCTGACTTGAAGTGTAATCCTTATTGTTCAGTTGCAACGATAGCTACACACGACATGCCTCCCTTTAGGCTTTGGTGGCAGCAAGATGCTGAACGCAGACAGGATTATTGGACTAAGATACTAAAACGTGAGGGTAAAGCGCCTGAAAGCGCCGACTATGAAACCTGCGAGGCTGTTGTTCGTAATTTTTTAGCAGCTCCTTCTATGCTGTGTTTAATTGCTTTTCAGGACTTTTTAGCTATGTCGAATTTGCGAAATCCTATTCCGGAAGCTGAACAAATTAATGATCCGGCTAATTCGCACCATTATTGGCGCTATAGAATGCATCTTAATATCGAAGACCTCTTCTTGGCGTCAGATTTTAATGAAAAATTGCGGGCGCTTATCAAGTGCGCCGGTCGTTAGTCTTCAAGAATGAATAGAGAAGATCAAGCATCGTTTGGCTTATGCTTGATCTTCTCCTTTTAAAATAGGAAGGCGTAGACGTAAACGAATAGATAGTACACGAATCAAAACTACTGTAACGCCACATAGTGGGTAAGAGATTTCTTCTGAAAGGCCTATAAATGTGCCCAACCAATAAATAATACCTCCTCCTATGCAGGCCATAGCATAAACTTCTTTCCGAAAAATTAACGGTTCCTCGTTAATAAAGACATCTCTAAATACACCGCCACCAGCACCAGTTATCGTACCTAAAACAATTGCTGTCCAAATAGGAAAACCGGCTTGTATGGTCTTTTGAATACCGGTTACGGTAAAAAGAGCCAAACCTATGGTGTCAAATAAGAACCAAGTGTTGTTTTGTCTTACGAGCAATTTGCGAAAAAGTATGACCCAAACTAAAGCTATCGCAGAACAAATTAGATAGGAATAGCTTTCCATCCAAAATGGTGTGCGACTTAGCATTAAGTCACGCAATGTCCCGCCACCAATAGCAGTTGTCAGTCCGACAACATAAGCCCCAAACAAATCAAAACGTTTGGCGGAAGCTAATCGGATACCTGAAATAGCAAATGCTATCGTGCCAATAAAGTCACAAATTTGAACGATTGTAATACCAAACATATCAATTCACAAGGCGCTTGGGCTTTCCGTCAAGGAACGATTTGATGTTGTCTATTAATAGGTCTATGATGCGTTGTCGAGCTTCAGTTGTAGCCCAAGCTATGTGCGGCGTAACGTGAGCATTTGGAGCGGAGAGCAACGGATTGTCCGCCGTCGGTGGTTCTTGCGAGAGCACATCACAACAATAAGCCCCCAACTGTCCGTCTTTAAGTGCGTCGGCAATATCTTGTTCGTTGACTAAGCGACCTCTTGCAGTATTGAGAAGGATTAAACCTCTTTTCGATTGAGATAGCAATTCTTTGTTTATGAATTGGTTGTTTTTTGATGTTAATGGGCAATTCAAACTCACGATGTCGCAAGTTTTGAAGGCCTCTTGCAAAGAAATAGCTGTGACGTCTTGTAATTCATTTTGCGGTTTTGAGGTAACTGCAAACAGTTTCACGCCAAATGGGCGTAACAAATCAGCAAGTCTTTTCCCAATATTGCCGTAGCCAACAATGCAAACTTTCTTATCCGTCAACTCTATTTGCGCATGTTCCCGATTACAAAAATCTTTACTCTTAGTCCAAAAGCCTTCACGATTGATTTTTGCGTAATGAGCTACCTGATTGGTAACATTAAGTAAATGTGCCACGGCCATCTGAGCCACTGCCGCGTTACCATATCCTGCTGCGTTGGATACAGGTATGTTGCGAGCGCGAGCGGCTTCTACATCTATCGTATCATAACCTGCAGAAGCTACACAGATAAATTTTAATTTAGGAAGCTGATCTAAATGATGAGCGTTCAGTTCCGGCTTGTTGAGAATTAATATTTCCGCATCTTTTGCGCGTTCAATCACTTCTGTAGATGCACTCCGGTCATAAACGGTGAAGTTACCGAATTGTCGAAAAGGTTCCCAACTAAGGTCGCCTGGGTTGGTTGTATAACCATCTAAGAAAACGATATTCATTATTTATGATGTTGTTAAGTGAAAATGGATACCAATAGTGGCTTATCGAATAGTCTTGAATCTATATTGATTCGTACCAACGAGTTGCCAATAGCGGTCTCCTGTCCTTTTATAATATACCAATGTCGTGTAAGCGTTGTCCGTTTGGAAAAAATTACCTTCAATAGGTCCCGTTTGTCCTTTTGTCATATTGTTGGGGACCACTAAATACTGATAACTATAGTATCCGGTCTTCAATAGGACAGCGCATTCATATAGTTGTGTTGAAGCATTATATGTCAATTCATAATCGGGTAAGAATTGATCATAAGTCCAGTCGCCTTGTAAATATATTTGGGCATCTTTTATTGCAGGAATAGCTAAGGAGAAATGAGTAAGAATATATTCCGACTCTGTTTCTGCAGCGGTGTTATCATCATTCCTGATGACAGACTTTCCGTTCGTGTCCTGAACGTATAAATAGTTTTTGTTAGGATAGTCCGTAAAGGGCGTAGCGTGGTAAAACGGAGCAAAATATTGCATCTTTTCAATGCCCATTCCCGGATAGCGTGAGGAGAGCATCTCAAAAGCTCTATACTCATTACCGGCAGGAAAGATTAAGTCGCGAGCGTGATCCCAAATCAGCTGTTGTCCGTTAATATAAGAAGGCTTTGGACAAAGAACAGCATTGTCCCATCGCCCATTTTGTAGCACAAAAGTTTTAATTTCTTCCGTAGCATCACGGACGATTAAGCTATTTAGGTTCACTTTCAGCCCAACTTGCTGATGAGAAGCATTCCAATCAATATCGGTATTGGTTGAAACGGAAGTGCCTATATTTACTTGTGGAGCAACGATGGCAAAATATATGCGAGCTACTTCCTGATGCTCCCCAGCTCCATCGTTCGCATAAATAGATAGGGCATAATTGCCGGCAATTAAAGGTTGGATATGCTTATTCGGAAATGAGAAAGAATAATGCGTATAGTTGACTACGGTATTTCTACTTTCCCTATAATCTTCTATGAGGATATAATCTGCGTCACTATTTACGAAATCATTTTCCATAAGATCAGGTTCCGGCTTAAAGGCATAGTCTAAATGCTGAATACGATACTCATATCGCTTATAATTGTGCGACATTTCATCGAAAGAGATTGTCAGTTGTTCGTTGCTGCCCAGTGAAAGGATGGGGAGACCCGGTCCTGTCTCGCCACCGACTATGCGTAGCGTCTTGATCTGCAAATCAAAGATCATATTGCGCTGTGCACGTACCGGGATGATGCTATAAACGATCATAAACACCCAGCAACAAGCAAGAACTATTCGATAGAGAGTATTCATTATTGTATAAGTCGAGCTGAGAGATGGCTTATTCGATGACGATGATGTAATCTGTAGGATCTAACGTTTGTGGTAGAGTGATGACAACCCCTTTTCCGCTTTGTTTGAATTTCAATTTTTCTTTCGTTGCGAAACTTGTGACGCGTTTGATCTTATGTTGATAAGAGAACTGCAATTGTTTTAGCTCATTATTTAAGACATGCAGATAGCATTTGTTGCCCTTGCGCGTTGATACGACTTGATCTCCCACAGCAACTTCCCCTCCGGTCGTACCATAAATCGTTTCTCCGTTTTCCGACAACCATTTTCCAATCTCCTCTAATCTATTAAGGGCAACAGCCGGTAAGGATCCGTCGGGTTGAGGGCCTATATTTAGAAGCAGATTCGCCCCCTTTCCACTGGTGCGCACAAGGAGTTGGATCAATTCGCGTGCAGTTTTATAGTTTTGATCTTTCACTTTATACCCCCACATCCCATTCATCGTCTGGCAAGTTTCGAGTGGGAGTCGACTAATGTCTTGTCCTGAAAGTCCGGCCTTGTTCTCGCCGGGCACGTCGCGTTCAAAAATCTGAATATCCTCTCCTTCAAATGGATGCTGATGGTGATTATTACCAATCAAACACGCCGGCTGAAGGCGATGGATCAAGGCATATTGCTCCGGAAGTTCCCAATTAAAAGGAATGGAATCTTGATCATGATCCCACCAACCATCAAACCAAATGGCGTTAATCTTTCCATAGTTCGAGAGCAACTCAGTTAATTGCTTGTTCATAAAGTCATAATAGGCCGGCCAATTTGCTTTGCCTGCAGTACGTCCCGTGCCTTGTCCCGTTCGTCCGATGGGGTAATCATCACGCGTCCAATCCAAGTGAGAATAATAGAGATGAATGCCGATTTGTTGCCGATGACATTCGTCGGCGAGTTGTTTGACGATATCTTTGCCATAAGGCGTGTGCATGATGTTATAGTCGCTTTGTTTCGTATCCCACATTGAAAAGCCTTCATGGTGTCTTGTCGTAAACGTAATGTAACGTGCGCCGCTTTTCTTAATAGCTGTAATCCATTGGTGTGCATTAAAATTGTGCGGATAAAAGGCTTGGGCTACTTTAGCGTATTCACGACAGTTGATGTTCTCATTTGTCATATACCATTCTCCTTGTCCGAACATACTATAAAGTCCCCAGTGGAGAAAAATGCCGAATTTAGCGTCAGCAAAATCCTTTCTGGCTTTCATATTTTCCGGAGAAGGAACATACGATTGCGCAAAGGCGAAGCAGCAACAAATCCAAGCAAATGCAGTAATTGTCCTTTTCATTTCATCATACGTAAATATTCAGTGGGCGAAGTTAGTTGAAATCTCAAGAAGTACAAAATGATTTTAACCAAGATGCAGTTGAGAGCTTTATGTTGGTAGAGTAGATTGCCGGGGTTGTGATAATGTGTGGTATAATTTCCTCCTATGTCAAGGTGGGTTCTAGTTTTATGGATAAACGCCCCTAAACATTTTGCGTTTACTATAGTATTTTTTTCAATCAAATGGAATACATAATTCTTTTGTCTATAGCAACGCTGTGTATATCTTTTTAGAATGTTCTCATTGGTCAGTTCAGTATGGTTCATTTTGAAAATCAATTCGGTCAGTCTTACGTATCAGTAGATTTCCTTTTATTTGTAGGCTTTTCAATATACGCTTCACTATCATTTTTTTTCATGGTTCTATCGTTTGCTGGCACAAAACGATGGTTTGCTGGCGTCAAATGATAGTTTGGCGCGACCAAACAATGGTTTGGCGGCACCAAACTATTAAATCCCCATTTTAGTTACTGATAGATCAAACGAATGGAAAATCATACATTAAAATTTACTCAGGCTTCATCAAATTGCATTACGAAATATGTTAAATATTGTTTTCATAGAAGTGGATTTGTCTGTGATTTGCTTATTGATTCATAGAAATAACTTAAATTTGCAGCTCGTAGGAGATTGGTTTTACCTTATAAGGTTGGAGATGGGCTGTCATTCTCACAAGATAATTAGCCTAGGAGGATACTCAAGATACATAATATTCAAGTTGTTATTCATTAGAATGTAATTTTTGTTTTAGTAAGTTTGAATAGACTTCAAGTGTGTTTAAAAGATATTGTCATTTAAGTAAGAAGATGAAGGAGATTTATAAAAAACCATCCACATACATTATAAGAATAGAGAGTGAGGGTGTAATATTAAGAGATAGTTTGACGGGAAGCCAGCATGAAGGCTTTACTGACAGCAATAACCCTCCGCCTAAAATTGACGATTCAACCGACGATGACTCTCCGTTCTGATGGTTTGTCAGTAAGACCAAGTTACTTTGGGACAAAATTTTAAAGTATAAGTGAAAAGAATTAGCCCCTACGAGGGATCGTTTTCTTTTCACTCTTTTTTTGTGAGCTTACAAAACTCAATCAATATGTAGATATAGCGATCTAAAAGAAAAGATCTGAACTTGTGAAGAGAAAGTGATTAAAAGACATAAATGAATTTAGCGAAACGAAGCCTTTAAACCAAAAAAACTTTGTATTTTTGCGATGACAATGAACTATGACTATATGGAAGTAAACGGACAATTCGATCATTTTAATTTTAATGTAACAGACTTAGAACGCTCTTTGCTTTTTTACAAAGATGCTTTAGGATTAAAGCCTGTTGGAGAAATAAATGGCCCGGATGGTGCTTTTAAGATTGTGTATTTGGGTGATGGCATATCTAATTTTAGGTTAGAGTTGACTTGGGTGCGTGATCACCCCGAGGCATATAATCTTGGCGAATGTGAATTTCACCTGTGCTGTCGTGTGCCAGGAGATTATGAGGCTACCCGTGAGTTCCACAAAGAACGTGGTTACGTTTGTTTTGAAAATGAAGAAATGGGTTTGTATTTTATCAAAGATCCTGATGGATACTGGATTGAAATACTGCCTTCTGAACAATAACATCATTAATTAAACATAGTTGTTATGGAGAACCAAAGCGTACTAATTCGTGAGTGTGAAGAGAGAGCAAAAGTATGGATGACTTCGCCGCTTTACGATGAGAAGACACAGGCATCTGTACGTAAAATGCTAGAGAATCCGGATAAAACTGAATTAATCGATGCATTTTATAGAACATTAGAGTTTGGTACTTCCGGCCTACGCGGCATTATGGGGCCGGGTACGAACCGTATGAACATTTACACGGTTGGAGCTGCAACGCAAGGTATGGCTAATTATCTATTGCAGCACTTTAAAGACAGAAATGAAATATCCGTGGCTATCGGTCACGACTGCCGTAATAACAGTCGCTTGTTTGCCGAGACAGCTGCCCAAATTTTCTCTGCCAATGGCATAAAAGCATATCTCTTTGATGCAATGCGTCCGACGCCGGAGATTTCTTTTGCTATTCGCCATTTAGGATGTCAGGCCGGCGTTATTTTGACGGCCAGTCATAACCCCAAAGAGTATAATGGTTATAAAGCTTATTGGGATGATGGTGCGCAAGTGTTGCCTCCGCACGATATAGGCATCATTAAAGAAGTAGGAAAAGTAGATGTCAAAGATATCAAGTTTAAAGGAAACAATGATTTGATCCAGATTATTGGAGAAGAAATAGACCGAGAATTTTTGAAGAAGATTCACACATTGTCTATTGACCCTGAGGTTATCAAACGCCAGAAAGATCTTTCAATTGTTTACACGCCTATTCATGGAACCGGAAAGATTCTTATTCCGGAGTCCTTGAAGCTATGGGGATTTGAGAACGTGCATACTGTGCCGGAACAAATGATCGAGTCGGGCGACTTTCCAACAGTTGTAAGCCCGAATCCGGAAAATGGTGAGGCGCTTGAAATGGCGATTAATTTAGCTAAGAAGATCGACGGAGATATTGTGATGGCCTCTGATCCGGATGCAGACCGTGTCGGTATGGCTTGCAAAGACGATAAAGGCGAGTGGGTATTAATTAATGGTAACCAAACCTGTATGCTTTTCTTATACTATATTATCAAGAATCGCATTGCACAAGGTTTGATGAAAGGCAATGAGTTTATTGTCAAGACGATTGTTACGACAGAGTTAATTGCAGAAATAGCCAAGAAGAATAATATCAAACTTTTTGACGTCTATACTGGCTTTAAATGGATCGCTCGTATGGTTCATTTGGAGGAAGATCAAGGAAGCTTGAAGTATATTGGTGGTGGTGAAGAAAGCTATGGCTTTATGGCTGAAGACTTTGTTCGTGATAAAGATGCTGTTTCTGCTTGCTCTTTGTTAGCTGAGATCTGTGCTTGGGCGAAAGATCAAGGTAAGACGTTGTACGATGTTTTAATGGACATCTATTTAGAGTATGGCTTCTCATACAATAAAGCAGTTAATATTGTTAAGCCTGGTAAGTCTGGAGCAGAAGAAATTAAGGCAATGATGGAAAACTTCCGCACTAACAGACCAAAAGAGTTGGGTGGTAGCAAAGTTGTTTTGACAAAAGACTTCCAGTTGCTAAAGGCTTACGATGGAGAAGGCAACGAATCAGCGATCACTATGCCACAGTCAAGTAATGTTCTTCAGTGGTATACAGAAGACGGAACAAAAGTTAGCGTTCGTCCTTCAGGCACCGAACCCAAGATCAAGTTCTATGTAGAAGTACGGGGAGAGATCGGGTGTGCTAATTGCTATAAAGGAGCTTGCGCCGATGCTGGTGAAAAGGTCGAGATGATTATGCGTGAACTAGAAAAAAACTAAGTCTGCTCGGTCTATAATTATATATGCCGCCTGCCTTACTTTTTATGGTAGGCGGCATGTCTTTAATGTTTCACGCTTAACCTGATTATGATCAATGGGGAAAGAGGCTTATTGGTTTATATTTTGTAGCGACACTATTTTGTTGACAGAGGAGAAGCGCTTACCTATAGCTAAGACTTGTCCGCTTCATTTAGAAGTATGGCAAACTGTTATAACTCTACCAGAATTAAATGGACGGCCTTGCTTCTCCGTTCAAATGTCTGCGCCTATTACCCAAGCCTCCTTTACAATGATGCCTTTGCGGCAAAGCTATTATCATCTTCCTTTTGAAGAGTATCTAATGGCAGGCAAAGCGCGAGAACTACAATATTGGGATACTACTACAAAGTTTTGTGGTGTATGTGGATCCCCAATGAAATTTCACACCTCAATCTCAAAACGCTGCATTAGTTGTGGAAAAGAGATTTGGCCCTCTTTAGCTACGGCCATTATCGTTGCGATTACGCGAGGCGAAGAGATTCTTTTGATTCAGAGTCGAAATTTTACAGCCAATTATATGGGGTTAGTGGCTGGTTTTGTTGAGACTGGCGAATCTTTAGAAGAGTGCGTACACCGCGAAGTGTTGGAAGAGACAGGATTAAAAATTAAAAACCTCTCTTATTTTGCCAGTCAACCTTGGCCTTATCCCTCAGGTCTGATGGTCGGTTTCAAAGCAGAATATGATAGTGGACAACTTTGTTTGCAGCGATCCGAACTTAGAAAGGGCGGATGGTATAGATACGACGCTTTACCTGCAATTCCAGGGCCAATGAGTTTGGCGCGCATACTAATAGATGATTGGTTACGTTCTTTTTCTATACACCTTTAACATTTGAAACCTTATGGAGCAACAAGGAGGATTTACTGCGGAAGAAAGAAGAGCCTTTCTTATATTGTATCGTAAGGCTCTTCGTGCTGCTCACTACGATTTGTCATTTACTCTTCGCCGAAGAATGCAAACGTTCATTGAGCGAGAATTGGCTGAAGGATTTTCTCTGCACGATGATTTAGGGCTAAATCGTCTCAATATCGCTTTAGCTACGATTCTTGAGACGGTCAACGAAATCGGACTACACGGCGATAGTTTACTCTCTTGCTTGCTCCACGCCGTAGTGATTACTCCTGAACAATTACAGCGCGCCCAACGACTGTTTGGAGAAAGTCTCTGCCGCCCACTTTCCTCTTACATGAGTGCTGAACGCTTACTTTCTACAAAAGTTGCGGCGATGGAAAGTGATGATTTTCGTAATCTTTTCGTTTCTCAATGCGGAGATATGCGCGTTATCTTGTTGCTTATTGTTGATTGCGTTATCAGGATGCGACAGATCAAAAATACGCCATTTAAGGAAGCACAGCAGAAGCTTTCTGTCGAAGCAGCCTACATCTATGCCCCTTTGGCGCACAAATTGGGTCTGTATACGATTAAAAGTGAGTTGGAAGACTTATCATTGAAGTATCTGGAACACGATGCCTACTATCATATTAAAGACAAACTCAATGCTACCAAAACTGTGCGCGATGCTTACGTCGAACGCTTTATTGCTCCGCTTCGAGAAAAACTCGATGCAGAAGGATTACAATATAAAATAAAGGGCCGCACTAAGAGTATTCATTCCATTTGGAAGAAGATGCAGAAGCAGCATTGCGACTTTGAAGGCGTATATGATCTCTTTGCAATCAGAGTAATCATTGATGCGCCCATTGAAGAGGAAAAAGCACTTTGTTGGAAAGTCTTTTCGCTGATAACCTATGAGTATGAGTCCAATTTGAAGCGCTTACGCGATTGGCTCACTGTACCTAAAAGCAACGGATACGAGAGTTTGCACATCACGGTGCTGGGCCCAAAAGAAAAATGGGTTGAAGTGCAAATTCGCTCTCAGCGTATGGATGAAACGGCAGAGCATGGACTAGCCGCCCATTGGCGTTATAAGGGCATTAAGGGTGGGGATGGGAATATCGATTCTTGGCTAGCAAATATCCGGAGTGCTTTAGAGCGTGGCGATGAGCAGTCGCTTTCGGAGAATCTCGGAAGCAAGTTGGAGAAGAGTGCAGTTTACGTCTTTAGTCCTAAGGGAGATTTATATAAACTTCCTGTTGGCGCAAGCGTATTAGACTTTGCCTATCATATTCACACCGGTTTAGGTAATCGTTGTGTAGGAGGAAAAATCAATGGTAAGAATGTTTCGTTCCGCCAACGCTTGGAAAGTGGGCAGAAAGTAGAGATAATTACCTCATCATCTCAGACGCCAAAATTAGAGTGGCTTGATTACGTCGTCTCTCCGCGCTCTAAAGCCAAGATTAGAGCTGCACTCAACGACCGTGTTTCCGCAGATGGCAATATTGCCAAAGAAACTTTTGAGCGAAAATTTCGTAATAGAAAGATAGAATGGGTAGAAAGTATCTGGAATCATTTGATTATCAAGTTAGGCTACAAAGAAACCAACGAATTTTATAAGGCTGTGGCCGATGAAACGCTGGATACAAACGAGATCATTGACCAATATATAGCCATCTACAATAGAGAAAATACCCATAACGAACTCCCTACTATTCGAAGTGCAGAGGAGTTTAATCAAGTTGAATCCCCTCTTCAAGATTTTAATTCGACCGACGACATCCTAATGATAGGGAAGGATCTGAAAGGGCTTGATTTTGAAATGGCTAAATGCTGTAGTCCCGTTTATGGAGACCAAGTTTTTGGTTTCGTGACCGTTAATGGCGGTATCAAAATCCATAGAACGTCCTGCCCTAACGCAGCAGAAATGAAGACGCGCTATCCCTATCGTATCGTGCAGGCACGATGGGCCGGAAAGGGCACAAGTAGGTATCCGATTACTTTAAGAGTGATAGGCAATGATGATTTAGGCGTAGTCAATAATCTGACTTCCATCATTAGTAAAGAAGAAGCTGTAGGTCTACGATCTATTAAGATAGAGGCTAAGGACGGGCTTTTTGTCGGCATCCTGACGCTATTAGTCAACGATAATAGAGTGCTGAATACCCTAATCAAAAAATTGAAGATTGTAAAGGGCGTTAAGGCTATATCTCGTACTTGAGTTGCTTTCCTTACCTGCTTGTTTCTGTGCGCCCGAGACTGGTTAGCACATTGAAGGAGTAAGGATGGCAGGAAGCCCATTAAATATTGAATGGAAAAAGGCCGATATGCGGTCTTTTGGTATACAAAGAAAATTATGGCAGACGGAAATTATAATAGAAATATCTTACCTTATCACAACTATCAAAGCGGCTATCGTGCCGGCCGAGCAGCTATGCGCCGTTTAGCATTAGAAGCTTTTGATAAATGGCTTCAAGAAAATGAAGAGGCCTTTACGGCTGATAAAGCAGATGAAGCACGTGCTGCTTTCCAACTGTTGATAAGGGATTAACCGATAGGCTGGAGTAGCCTTTGATTCAGCTCTGAAGGAACAGTGTAAAACGAAGAGCAAGAAAGTATCAATAATCCTTCGGATGACTTCTTTTAACGGCAATAAAACCTTCTTATCGGGATTTTATTGTACTTTTGTGGCAGCCAATAGGCTTATTCTACACAAAATATAAATAGCTAAACAAATGATGGAACGTACACTTGTCCTACTCAAACCTTGCACTTTGCAGCGAGGATTGGTCGGAGAAATAATCAGTATTTTTGAAAAGAAAGGTTTGCACCTTTGTGGTATGAAAATGATGCAGTTGGATGATGCCATCTTGAACGAGCATTATGCACACTTGGCGCAGCGTCCATTTTTTCAGCGCGTCAAAAGCTCTATGGAGGCCGCACCTATTATCGCAATGTGCTTAGAGGGCGTTGAGGCGGTCACAGTTGTGCACGCTTTGTCAGGACCTACGAATGGACGCAATGCACCGGCAGGCACCATTCGTGGTAATTATTGTATGAGTTGTCAAGAAAACATCGTACATACCAGTGACTCTCACGAAACGGCAGTAATAGAAATCAAGCGTTTTTTCAGGCCTGAGGAGTTGTATGATTGGCAACCGGCTACGTTCGACTATCTATATGCCAACGATGAATATTAAACCAGGCGATAGGGAGGGGGATTATATTCTCAATCTCTAATTTTCTCGCCGATTAGTGCTTAAGATTGGGAGTATCACTCTCAATCTTTTTGTTTTCTGAACTTATTTTTATCGCTCGGATTTTGATTTTCGGCTGATCAATTTTAAAAGGGCGAATATACCACCGTGATGGTACAAATGTCCCCTCGTGGAAGTACAAACGTCTCATCGTGAAGGTACATTTTTCCTTCCACGATGAAGGAAGATAAAATCAAGTAGTAGTTTTTTATAGACGAGGCTTAATCTACGGCGTTTGGGACGCAACTTATTCTTCTTCTTGCCCTACAATATTGCAAGTCTCTTCTTTGAGGCAAAAAAGAAAAGAGTCTCACGCCCTTATGCTGAGTGAGACTCTTTTTCGTCAGAAGTTTGTTAAAAACTTATCCAATAAAACTTTAAGGGATCAAGACTTTCTGAGAAGAAACTCGGCCGTCAGATGTCGTTGTACGTATGATGTAGACACCTTTTGTTAACTTGTCTTCAGCAGTCTTTACACCATTGATTGTATAGTAATCGCGAGCTACAACTCTGCTTGTCGTGGTTTGCTCAATGTTGGTAACTAAAGCATTGAAAGAAATACTTTCAGCGTTTTCAATCACGCAGTTTGTTGGATTTGTGCTATCATAGTCACCAATGAACGCGACGATGTACATATTACTCTTCTTCCAGCTGTCGTCAACTTGGAATGAGTAGGTGTTCATAAAACGATTGTTTTCCCATTCTACGACATCACCCCAAGTGCTGTTGAATGCACGAATTACATGTTGATGTGTGAATGTGGGTGCACCTGCCTGCTTCACTGCTTTTATATTATCTTCCACGAGATATACTGTCAGGCGAGCCGGAGTTTTAGAAAAATCTTCACTACGTTTACCTCTAGCTTCAATGTTAAGCTTGTGTGTGCTTTCATCATAGTAACCGCGCAAATTCAAAGAAGCGCGTGCTTTCTCCTCCAAGCGCTTTTCAATGTACATGATGAGTTCTTGCTTATTAGGGGAAACAACTGTTGTTGGAGTTCCTTCTCTTGAGAAGAAAGGATAACGATCGAACATTACGCCAGGTGCGAAAGTAGAACCACCCAAATTGTACAAAAATAGCAAACCTTTATCGCATTCTTGCGTCAACCAGTCAGTGTGATAACCAGAATGGTGGCAAACAGCAATAACGTCGTCTTTATATTTGGGTTCACTCAATACTTCATGCAAATAATTGGATACACGCGGACAGTTGGGGCACTGCTCTGTCGTAAATTCCTCAACAAGAACTTTATGCTTGAAAGAATAAGAGGGTACCTGCATATTGTTGGCATCGTTTTCATCCGTTCCATTTTTTAATGCAGAGATCTTGATATTAATAGGCTGTTTAATGCCGGCATCACTCACGTCCGGAATGCTGTAAGTTACTTCAGTAGATCCATTGGAAGCAAGAGCATTATCAAACTGATTGCTTACTTGCAGACTACCATCAGGAAGACTTGTGGACAAAGTGAAACCTTGGATTGTCTTTACTGCATAATTACGTACTTTGGCAGTGATCTTAATAGTGTTGGAGGCCAACTCTGGTACTGCAACAGCTGAAACAAGACCTAAATCATATTGAGGAAGCTTCTCGCCCTCAAATACGGCTTCGAGGCTTAAAGCACCTTCAGCAGATTTATCCTGCCAGGAAGATGTGGATCCGAGTCGTATCCAAAAAGCATCTTTTTGTGGCTCTTCGATAACGGCTGTCGCTTTAGTTTTGTCGCGTTGTTTAAAGGAATAACCGATATAAATCCCTTCCTCGCTCTTTATTTCATATGGCTGGTCGAGCTGGATTTTGTTCCATCCGCGTATGATTTTAGGATTATCCTCTTTAGATAAGCTCTTTTCTACAAGATTTGGTCCGGTTAAAGAGGTCCGAATCCAAACACGAATGCTGTCAATGTTCACTTTGCTGGCAAGGCCTGCATCAATTTCCACAATTCGACTCCCTTTATACATTTTTATTTTTGTGGGAGGTAAATAAATGGCTGCATCGACCCAAGTTCTTCCGGACGCTTCATAGTTGCTTTGCGTCGCAACTTGCCCATAACTATAGCCTACATTTAACCTGTCTTGTGAACTCACGCTTTGCATGGCCAATAGAGCCAGCATTGAAAGTACGAATCTTCTCATTATCGCATATTTAAAGTTAGATATGTTTGGTTATTGATCATTGCTCGTTTATCTACATCTATTGTTTGAATATCGAATGCTCGGGACATCACTAATAAGCAGGTCTCCTGCGGATCAGCCCAAAAGTGGGCGAAAAAAAATTATCGCTTGCAAATATATAGATATTCCCAGATAACTTACAACATTTCTATTGTTTTTATTTTTTATCGCTAAAAATTTGCGTTTTAGAAAACAATCATCTACATTTGCGACTGCCTAATCTTTTTATTAAACTCTTGACACATAAGATCTATGCGTAAGAAAACCTTAGCACTAATGGTCGGTCTTATGGCCACATTGACCATTGAAGGAGGATTGCACGCGCAGTCCCGGTTTAAAACACAGGGGGGCGAAAAGCTTCCCAAAATGATGAAAGAAAGTGAGAAGCTTTCTATTCCACCTGACGACATAAGGAAGGATTATCCTTTGCTACTAACAGCAAAGCCTTCCGGTCGGAATCTGTTTAAAACTCCTGGTAATATATCAGCAACAACGAAGACTCGTTCGCTAAAGGATGAAGCGTCTGACTTTACAATGTGGGGAAATCTAGTTTCTGCTGCATCTTGGAAGCAATATACTTCGTCTTCTAAGTATCCGTACGGGGTTTATTCGTTCTCTGTACCAAGTATGACCAAGCAGGTCTTGAAGCAGTCTTTAAATATAAATGCAAATGGTGGAGGCGCTATTTATAATGATCGCTTCCACTTCGTACATTTTACGCAGGTATATGGGGCAATTTTTGCATCTTATTATGAATATGATGTGAATACGTGGAAGGTTGTAAAATATGATGACCTTAGTGATAACGCTATGATTGCAACATCAGTTGCCTTCGATCCTACATCAGGAAAAGTTTATGGTTGTTTCTATACAAGCGACTTGAAAGGGCTAACAATAGGAACGGTAGATTATGAAAAGGCTGAAAGAGAAGTGCTTTGTCCAACTTCCTTATCGTTCTTAGCCATTGCTGTCGATAAATATGGCCGCTTGTTTGGTATTGATAGAAATGCAGATTTATATCGTATTGATAAGAAGACCGGCGCTCAAACAAAAATAGGCAATACGGGCGTTGCAATTGGTGCTTACTATCAGAGTGCTGCTTTCGATTTCAAAACGAACAAAATGTATTGGGCTTCAGCGGCAGAGTCAGAAGAGAATAATGTTCTTTATGAGGTTAATGTTAATACAGGACAAGCAACTGAAATAAAAGAATTTCCTGACAATGAGCAGCTAGTTTGCCTTTATATTCCCCAAGCGGTAAATAGAAAAGCTCCGCAAGAAGTAACAGATGTTGACCTTAATTTTACAGGTGCTTCTACGACGGGAATAGTCAAGTTTAAGCTCCCAACCAAAGCGATTGATAGTACAGCTCTTTCTGGGTATGTAGAATATTTTGTTTTAGCAGAAGGAGATACACTGAAAACCGGAAAATCATTTCCTGGTCTTACGATTAACGCCGATGTTACTGTTGCTGGTGGAAAGACTCCGTTTGTGGTTTTTGTAAAAAATATGGCAGGCGAGAGTAAGCGGACAATTGTAAAGAAATGGATAGGGAAGGATGTTCCTCTACAACCAGAAGGTATTAAATTGACCTTAGATACTAAAAGCAAGGTGACTTTAACTTGGACCGCTCCAACCAAAGGTAAAAATGGAGGCTATGTTAATCCTGCTGATTTGCGGTATAAGATTGTACGTTATCCAGATGAGGTTATTGTAGCTGAGTCGCACGTTGGAACTACTTTCTCTGAAGAAATTACTCCAGAGTCATTAACTGCATACTATTATAAAGTAAGTGCAATTAATGAAGGTTATAAAGGAGAAGAGATTGTTTCTAATAAAGTGCTTGTAGGTGATCCGCTTGAGGTCCCTTATACAGAAGAGTTTGAAGGACTACCTGCATTTGATTTATATACGGTGATTGATGCGAATAAAGATGGCCGCACTTGGGTGATGAATAAGGTAGACAACATGGTCTTTAATCAATTTAACCCCATTAGGGATGCTGATGACTGGCTGATTTCTCCACCTATTCATTTGAGTAATGATAGACAATACTCATTCTCATTTGTTGTTAAGTCGACTAATAAGCTTAATTCAGAACGTATTTCTGCTTCATTAGGTAGTGGAAATGTAATTAACGATAGCTACAAAGTAATTGTTCCTGATACTACATTCCACGGTCCAAATGAGGTGACTATCTCCACGTTGGTTTCTGTTAATAAGGATAGCATTTACAACTTTGCTTTCCACGCTACTAGCCAAAGTAATCAAGGTTATCTTTTCCTTAATAAGATAATTATTACTGAAGGACCCAAATATGCTGCTCCGGACTCCGTTACGGACTATACATTAACTGCAGGTGCTGAGGGTGATTTATCTGCAGAGTTAAAGTTCCGCACACCTACGAAGGATCTTGAGGGTAAAAATCTTGGGACTCTTACAAAAGTAGAGATTCTTCGCAATGGCAAGCTCATTCATACAGTAGAAAATCCTGTAAAGGGCGTAATGCTTACCTACAAGGATAAGTCTGATGATATTGCTAATGGGTTTAACAAGTATTCTGTAGTTGTAAGTAACGCAAGCGGCGCAGGCCGAATTGTTGAGAGAGACGTTTATCTTGGCTATGATGTACCGCGTGCACCACAAAATATTAAACTCGTTGACAACTTTGATGGAACCGCTCTCTTATCCTGGGATTCTCCAGGTATTAAGGGTGTGAATGATGGCTACGTAGATGAAAGTGAACTCACTTATAATGTATTCTCTGTACAGGGAGAGTCTGTGTCTCCTTATAGATCAGGTATAACAGCACGTTCTCTTGATGTTACCGATGTTCCGCAGACAGGCGAACAATCCTTATTTTACTTCTTACTTAAAGCAAGTTCTAGTGTTGGCGAAAGTACGATTGGACGCTCTCCTTGGATTATTGTAGGTTCTCCCTATTCCTTGCCATTTCACGAAGGATTCTCTGGCGGGACTATAGAGAATAGTTTCTGGACCAGAGGTAAGGAAGGGAAAAACAACTTTGATATTGTAAATGAGGCATCTTCTGATAACGATGGCGGATGCTTGAAGTTCTTGGCTGATAAGAGTGGTGAGTCTGCAACCATTAGTTCTGGAAAAATTGACTTAGCTCAGGCTAACAATCCAAACTTGCTTTTCTCTTATTATGCTGTTCCTGGAAAAGATGATGTTATACAGGTTGAAATCAGCAAGGATGGAAATACTCCTCAAGTTGTCTCTACTATCAACTACAAAGATTTAGATGGCGATGAAGGATGGAGAATAAAGAAAGTTGATCTGAACAACTTCAAAGGTGCGAGGTTTATAATCCTCACTCTACGCGGAACTGATAATAATCCCAAGGCGACTGCAATCATGATCGATGATATCAATGTGCGCAATAACTTTGATTATAATCTTGATGCTCGTTTGACTGCTCCTAAACAAGTTATAGCAGGGCAATCAGCACAATGTCTGGTAACTATTCGTAACATTGGTGATAAAGTTGCAGAAGACTATACTATTGATCTCTATGCTAACAATAAAATTGTGGCTACACTTAGAGGCGAGACGCTTGCTCCAGAAGCAAGTAAGACTGTTACGATGCTTTATAAGTCTAAAGTTACAGATCCAGAAGTATCTAAATTAAAAGCTGTAGTTGTTTTTGACAAGGATATGGATAAGGCAGATAATATATCAAAGACTCTTGATATTAATCTAAAGGCTTCTGATCTTCCTGCGATCAACGATTTAGTTGGGCGTGTAGATGAATCTGAAGATATCGTAACTTTAACTTGGACAGCCCCTGATACTAAGATCAGCGTTAAAACAGAAGACTTTGAAGGGTTCAAGGCCTTCGAAATAAAAGATCTCTCGCCTTGGACTATTGAAGGTGATCGTGAGCGCAAGACCGTAGTATGGGATGGCTTTACATTCCCACATGCTGGTGAGCCATTCCCTTTCATCGTTTTCAATCCATCTGAGATTACTGAATACGATCTCTCTCGTTGGTGTGCCCCGCATTCCGGCAAGCAGCTCTTAGCTTCAATATCTAATTATTCAGCGAAAGGAAATGATAGCTGGCTGATTTCACCCTCACTCTCAGGAAAGAAGCAAATTGTCCGCTTCTGGGCAAAATCTTTGGATGGTTATGAAAGCTTAGAGGTTCGTTGCTCTAAGACGACAGCTGACACTGCCGCTCTCAATAATGTTCTTATAACAGAAAATAAGGTCCGGAACAAGTGGAAAGAGTATCAAGTTGAATTACCTGAAGGCACTAAATACTTCGCAATTCACGTAACTTCAAAGTTTCAGCAAATGCTTATGCTTGACGATATCACATATGAGTCTGGCGTTGGTACTATCATTGGCTTCAACATCTATCGTGATGGTCAAAACATCGGTACTGTAGATGCACAGACTACTATCTTCAAAGATAACGCGGCTGATAAGGGTAACCACAACTATACTGTGACCGTCATTTACGATGAAGGCGAATCTAGAATGTCCAATAGTGTTTCTGCTGTTACTTCATTAAAAGATAATGTAAAGGCAGAAACGATTGTGCGCACAATCCCTGGCTACATAGTCATAAGCAATTCTATTGGTCAAGAAGTTGCAGTCTTTGCTGCAAATGGTAAGCAGGTCTTCTCCGGAAGCGGCCAGCAAAACTTGTTGATTCCGATGATGCGAAATACCTATGTTGTGAAAGTTGGAAATAAGGCGTATAACGTTTTAGTACCATAAATCACAGGTGACGAAAAATGATAGGAGATGCAACCAAACCCTGGTTGCATCTCTTTTATTTCTACTAAAACGTAGTGTATTGAGGTGGTATTGTACTGAGACATAATTTTTTACTCCTTTTAGATTTTAAAGGTGACATCTTATTCAGTACACTATAATGTGAAATTGATGCGAATGTCGCTCAATAATGACTTATCAACCCCAATTCGGTTTAAGGTCACCTCCTTTTTACTCAGGTTATAGCCCACAACGA
>ERZ773027.95-NODE-95-length-54372-cov-31.317488_pt1 | contig 54372 bp, 32 predicted proteins | sample MGYA00511032_ERZ773027 | MGnify/ENA primary metagenome ERZ773027 (study PRJEB29015, sample SAMEA2738138) | human oral metagenome | biome: human oral; feature: human-associated habitat; material: saliva | place: China | collected 2190 ... | reverse complement strand
ATCGAACCCCCGACCAAGAGATTAGAAGGCTCCTGCTCTATCCTCTGAGCTACTGAGGCCTTCCTCTAGAGTACATGAGAATTTATGCTTCTCATGCACAGCACGTCTCAGGTAGGGGCTACCCCGCCGGATGTTCGCGCTAGGAGCCTACCTTGGCGGCTTCCCGTTCTGCCTTCTTCACCTCGCGGCGACGTGCACGGCGGCTTGACGCGCCGGGGAACAGCTGCCACCACAGGCGGATGGTGGTGCGGCGAATCTGCGTGGGGTGCAGGCTCACGTACACCAGGCGGCGGGTTGCCGGGTCGAGGGTGACCAGGTAGATGATGTAGCCCAGGCAGATGACCGTCGCGATGAGTCGGCCCATGTCCTGGTTGAAATCGCGCAGGTAGGGCGAGACGTTCAGCTGGTCGCTCACACCGTACGCCATGAAGAACAGCGTGGTGATGAAGTACCACATGAGCTGGAAGTGTGAGCGCAGGCCGGTTGCGGCGAGCATCGGGATTGCCCAGAGCAGGTACCAGGGCTGAATCATGGGGCTGCACAGGAGCATGAACAGGATTGCGAGGCCGGCGTGGCGCACGATGTTGCGGTCGCGTCCGACGAATGCCATTGCTACCGCGCCGAGCATGCCGATGCCCTTGCCGACGGTTTCGATGAGCTTGCGGATGACCTCGAAGGCGTCGCCCTGAACGAACAGGGATGCGGCGCCGATGACCAGGCCGAAGGGGGTGTACCAGATGTACTGACCACCGGTGGTGGACAGTGCCTTGATCCAGCCGAATTCCAGTCCGGTTGCCCAGCCCATGAGCGCCATTTCGGCGAGCAGCAGCACGCCGGAGAGCGCCCAGAAGATGAACTTGCGCGGCCAGGAGGCGTTCTTACCCGCCCAGAGCAGACCCACGAAGGGCAGCACCACGAGGGCGAGCGGCTTGACGGCAACTCCGAGGGCTACGAAGGTCACGCCGAGCGGGCCGCCCCACCAGGTGTCGCGGTAGCGCTTGGCGTAGTAGAGGCCGCCGAGCATGAACATGGTCATGAGCGAGTCGTTGTGGCCGCTGGCGATGAACGATGCGATGAACAGCGGGTTCGGGCCAATCTGCCAGAGGGCGCGGACCTGGTTGAAGCCGTGCGCCTGGGCGAGTTTTGCCACGTAGAAGAGGATGCCGATGACCGCGAGCACGGAGAGCAGGCGGAAGTAGAAGAGGGAGAGGTCGATGTTCTCCCCCGCCAGGCGCACAATCCATTCTTCGAGCTTGAGGGAGACCGGTCCGTACGGGGGCGGGGATTCCGCCCACATGGGGTCCGCACCGTTCTGCATGAAGTTCGAGATTTCGGAGACACCGTGCTTGTACGGGTTGAGGCCGTGCGCCATGACCATGCCCTGGCCGTAGTAGGAGAACATGTCACGGCTGTAGATGGTGAAGGCGAAGACCTGCGGCAGGGACCAGCTGGTGATGACGGCAATCATCCAACGCATGGTGTTGGGCTCGTCCCAGTCGCCCATTTTCTGGTAGATGCGCAACCATTCGCGGCACATGATCATGGCGCCGAGGGCGAGCATGATAATGCCGGTGATGACCCATGCGGCTTCGAATCGGATGGCGCGGATAGTGTCGTAGCGCCAGAAGCTGGAGCTGTCGGCGAGCCAGCCGACGGCGTAGGAGCCGAGGGTGACCATGATGGAGCCGATGGTGCCGATAATCAGCGTGCGCAGACGGTGATTATTGACGTAGTCCAGGAGTTTGGGTGAGAGGGGTGCGTCGTGTGCGCCGGGTGTGGTGAGCCGGTGTGCTAGCTCCTTTGGTGCGCGCATAACTCCCTTTCTGTCTGCATCGTGGTTCTGGTTTTTATCATACCGGAGCCCTTGGATGCACTCGTGAGAATCACTGCCGCGAAGACGCTTGTGGACATACCGCAGGGCACACCGGATAGCACACCGGACGGCACGCAGACTGGTGCGGTTCTCCCCTACTGCCGCCGTTTGCGCATCCTCTTATGCCCGATGTGCCCTTTTGTGACGTGCTGTTCGCCGGGCCGGCGGCGTTTGGGGGTAGAGTGGGAGGGTGAGTATTTCTAGTGAACGTATTGTATGGATTGACTGCGAGATGACCGGCCTGGACGTGGAGAATGACGCTCTCGTCGAGGTGGGCGTTCTGGTCACGGATGCCGATTTGAACATTCTGGGTTCTGGCGTTGAGTTCGTCATTAAGCCCGGTGATGAGTCTCCTGCCGGTGCGCTGGAGAACATGAATGACTTTGTGCGTTCGATGCATGAGGCGTCGGGTCTGCTGCCCGATATTGAGCATGGCGTGTCGATGGATTACGCGCAGGAGCAGGTGCTTCGCTACATCAAGAAGTATGTTCCGGTGGCGGGCAAGGCGCAGCTGGGCGGCAACTCGGTGGGTATGGATAAGCGCTTCTTGGAGCGTTACATGCCCGAGGTCATGGCGCACCTTCACTACCGTGTGATTGATGTGTCGACCATTAAGGAGCTGGCGTCGCGCTGGTACCCGGCAGCTCGTCATAGCGCCCCGGCGAAGACCGGTAACCACCGCGCTCTGGGTGATATCAAGGACTCGATTGATGAGTTGAAGTATTACCGCCGCGCTATTTTTGTGCCGCAGGGCCCTGATGCGATTGCTTCAGCGCAGATTGCGCGTGAGGTGGAGGCTGAGCGTGCCGCACGCGAGGCGGCTGAGCGCGAGGCTGAGGCATCCGCTTCTGAGGCAGCCGAGGCACCCGAGGCGTAAGCACAGCATGTAACGAGCATCACTGCTTTTCAACTTGGCAGGTTTCTGAATCTCCTGTACAGTAGTATCCGTTGCATATCGCAAGGGAAACCAAGCGAAGCACATGGTGGTCGTAGCTCAGTTGGCAGAGCGCCTGGTTGTGGTCCAGGAGGTCGCGGGTTCAACCCCCGTCGATCACCCCGATGGAAAGGGTCGTTATGGTTATCCGTAACGGCCCTTTCGCTTACCCTCGATTCGGTTTACCCGCTGTTCGGTTTGCCCGCACACGGCGTACCGAATTAGAGCCCTACACCCGCACTTTAAACCAGCGAGCGGAAACAGAGTGCGCCCCGCATCTTCATGAGGCCCATCTTCATGAGGCAGGCGCACCCGGCAAGTTCCCGTTCAACACAAGCAAAGGATAATTCCGTGGCTATTCGCCCCATCGTTATTCACGGCAACCCCGTTCTGCACCGCCCCGCGGCACCCGTCACCGAGTTTAATGATGAGCTCAAGGAGCTCGTGGCTGACATGTACGAGACCATGGACGCATCCAACGGTGTGGGCCTGGCGGCACCGCAGATCGGCGTGGGCCTGCGCATCTTCACCTACAAGATGGAGAATGAGGACGGCGTTCCCCCGCGCGGCTGCATCATCAACCCGGTACTGACCCTGGGCAAGATTTCTACCGCCGACCCGGACCCCTACGAGGAGGAAGAGGGCTGCCTGTCCTTCCCCGGTTACGGCTTCCCCCTCAAGCGCGCCGAGTGGGTAACCGTGAACGGTCTTGACGAGCACGGCAACCCCGTCCAGTTTGAAGCGACCGGCTGGTTCGCACGCTGCATGCAGCACGAAACCGACCACCTGGACGGCAAGCTGTACGTGAACCGTCTGAACAAAAAGTGGACCAGCAAGATGAAGAAGGTCGTGAAGAAGGAAGGCTGGACCGTCGACGGTAACTCGTGGATGCCCGGCGTTGATCCGGATCCGTTCGGCCACTAATCAGCTCTTCTGAAGGTCATACCGACCTTTCGAGAAGTTTAAAACGAAGACCGCGAATGCACTCTCAAGCGCATTCGCGGTCTTCGTTTTCTATCAGCCGATGATGTTTTTCATCAGCCGACGGTAGCGTGAAACGGGTCATCCTATGAGCCGGGTTCTGTCTAAAACGCCACCCGAAGGGGCGTTTCGAGGCAATCATCTATCTAGAACGTACGTTGCCGCACGTCTCAAGCAGCCTACCCGAATACGCACCCCACCTCCGTGAAGGAAGCTGACGGGGATCGGGCGCACTACCCTACCATGGCGTATTCTGTTTGACCTTGCTCCGAATGGGGTTTACCTAGCCGGGCACGTCACCGCGCCCGCTGGTGGTCTCTTACACCACCCTTTCACCCTTACCGCGGCGAACCGTGGCGGTTTACTTTCTGTGGCACTGGCCTGCGGGTTACCCCGAGTGGATGTTATCCACCATCCTGTGCTGTGGAGCCCGGACTTTCCTCGAAGCACGTGTGCCTCGCGATTGCCCGGACGGCCCGTTTCACCCAACCCATTATACGCACACCCCCGGCGGTGACTATTTCTCGGGTTCCCTCGCGGGTACACTGGAGAGATGCTGATTCTTCTTCCCCCCTCTGAAGGTAAAACTCCCGCCCCCGCAGGCAACGCGCCCGTATGCTTTGCTGACCTCTCGTTCCCCGAGCTGACGGCTGAGCGTGAGAGCGTCCTGGAGGAGCTGGCGGCTGTCAGCTCGGGACCCGACGCCTTGGCGGAGCTCAAGGTGGGTGCTTCCCTCGAAGCAGAGGTGGAACGCAACACGCGCCTGCTCACCGAACCGGCGCAGCCCGCGATCCGCACCTACACTGGCGTGCTGTTCGAGGCGCTGGACTATGCGAGCTTCTCCCCCGCCGAACGCGATGCCGCGCACTGGTCGCTACTGATTTCTTCGGCGCTGTGGGGTATTCTGCGCCCCGAGGACGCGATTCCCGCCTACCGCCTGTCGATGGGCGTGAAGCTGGGTTCGGTGGGTGCGCTCGCCTCCTTCTGGAAGGGCGCGTTGGGTACCGCCCTGGAGGCTACCGCAAAGGACCAGCTGATTCTAGATTGCCGTTCTGCCGCCTATGCGAAGTCATGGGTGACTCCCCCGTCGCAGACTCTGGCGGTTCGTGTGGAGCGTGTGGCGACTGATGGGTCACGTAAGGTCGTCTCGCATATGGCGAAGCATTACCGCGGTCTGTTTGCGCGGTACCTGATTCAGTCGGGCTTGGCGGCTCGTCCTATTGACGGCTCCACAGCGGGTATTGCCGAGTTTTTGGAGGCGGTCAGCGAGGACTGGTCAGTGGAGTGTACCCTGCCGACGGCGCGTAAGGCGGGCGTTTTGACACTACTGGTGCATGAGCAGTAGGTCGCCCAACTATTTGTTTTCGCCTATTTTTTGCATCATATTGAAAATTTTTTAACTATTTTTCTAGGGGCTTAAGCCTGTATCGTCCCCTGTAAAACCACATTTCCCCACATTTCAGGGGTTGCCTTCAATGAGCGGAGAAGGCGGTTAGTGTCCAACTATCCGCCTTCTTTTTGCGAGTAAAAATGTTTATAGTGTTAAACGGCTCGCCATTGGTGGCGGGTATTTCACTCACAAACACTCATATTCCCAACTCAGCACACACGAAGCACGACATGCCATCTACGTGCAGCAAACTCTCAGAGGCTTAACCAACGGTTATTAGTTTGCTAGCGTAGAAGTGAACACTCAGAAACACGTCGATGGGACAATATCATGTCTATTTTTTCCTCTCGTCGCGCCCTTTTTAAGGGTGCGGCAGCACTAACAGTCGCTGGCGCTTTGGGTGCGCACCACGCCGGTGAGCAGAGCGCTCAGGCTGCCACCTTGGACGTTAAGACCACTCCGCTGACGTTTAAGATTACTGAGGCGTCATTTGATATTAGCGGCTTCAACCTCAGCTACGAGATTACCGGTCTGCAGGCTGTGCTTGATACCGGCCTGTACACCCCGTACATCGAGGCCGGCTACTACACCAAGGAGAAGGGCTTCAAGCAGTTCTACTTCTTCGCTCTTGAACCGAAGAAGCGCATCGAGAATGATGTCTACATTAGGCACCACATCATTAATCGTGATATCACCGGCGGCCCGAATGCAAACTATGGTATTCGTCTGTCTCTTCGTCCGCGCCGTGAGCAGTACACCATTCTGCGCACTCTTGAAGTTCGCCCCACGATTGACACTGAGTTCGCGTGGGCACCGTTCATTGTGGACATTGATATGGATGGCGAGTACGCTCCCGATATCTACAGGTCATGTAGCGCGAAGGTTCTGTTGCTCGATAAGAACCGTTGTTTCCACCCCCAGCGTGCGGTGACCCGCGGCGACCTGATGGATGCTATCTACCGAAGCGCCCGCTCGCCGAAGGTGAAGCTTCCTGCGCGTTCTCCCTTCCCGGATTTGTCCCCGAAGGATGAGCGTTACCCGGCGTATATTTGGGCGTATCAGAACGGTCTGACTTCCGGCTGGTCTGACGGTAAGATGCACCCGGAGGCGGTGGCTAGCCGCGCTACGATGGCTGCGTTCTTCTACCGTTACTTTATGCTTACCCCCGGTCGTCGTTCTTATTGGTTCCGTCCCACTACCCCGCAGGATATGAAGCCGGGTGCCCCGTTCTACACCGAGTCGGTGTGGCTGCACTCGTCGGTGAATATCGATACGAGCTATCACTATAAGAGCAAGGATTTCCGTCCGACCAAGACTGCTACCCGCGAGGAGCTGGCTCGTGTCCTGTCAATGCTCGACATGCTTGACACCATCCCCAATAGCCCTTATATCGATGCTTAAGATTTGGCAGGTGCCGTGAACCGGACGGCTGACCCTACACGTTTTAGCGTGAGTTGACTTCTGAGAACAGCAACTGAAGATAGCGGCTATAGAAGGGGCGGTGAGAGTTTTTCTCTCACCGCCCCTTTTTTGGTGTGGTCTTTTGGGGGTCGGGCTTTATATAAAACCGGGGGCGTAATTTTCGATTTTTTGTCTTATAACTCTCATTGGAATGTTTTTCTCGTGTTTTCATTGAATGTCTAAGACGCGGGTTGGTAGGCTGAAATTGCACTTCAGCATGCCGCCGCTACGGGTCCTCTACTATGTGGATTCGGTGCGGGTTCGGTGCGGTGGACTGTCACTCATTGATCCTCTCAACTTCTTTTCTCATTCGCCCTCTTTCATGCAGAAAATTCAGGTTGGATAATGATGTCCTCTTTCTTTAAGCCTGCTCGTGGCACGCACCGAAGGGTTGCGGGTGCTTCCCTGGTTTTGGGTTTGTCTCCGCTGCTGGCTTTGACGCCGCTGGCGGCTCAGCCTGCGCCCGCCTCCCCTGTGAACACGCAGCAGGCAACTACTCAAGAAACACCGGCCCGTCAGGTGCCTCGAGTGCAGGGTGGCGATCCCGCCTCTGAGCTGGAGAAGGTTGATTTGAAGGTCACGACAGGCCCCCTCAACATTTCTCAGGGCGGTATCGTGTCGGTGACGACCTCTCCGTTGAGCGCTGAATTCCGTCAGAAGTACACGTTCCACGAGCTCGCGTTGGTGGAACGGGGTTCCACGTACGTCCATGCCGGGCATCATAATTATGTTCCTCTCACTCAGTACGGTGGGATGGTTAGTGACCTCAAGCAGCAGGGTAATGTGCGAGAGAACCCGGATGGTAGCCTCACCTTCACGCTCGTTGTTCCCGCCCAGGTTGTTGAGGCTCCAGAGGGGACTCTCTTCGATACGGTACTGACGTACTACCCGTCGAATGAGTTTGCGCCGGATCCGTTGACGTGGTCGAATCGCCGGATAACCCGTACTCCTACCGATGTGGTGCAGGACGCGAAACCTACGAAGACCACCTACCTCTTCAGTTCACCTTCTATCGAGCATCCGGAGGAGGATACAACCCTGACGGTTGAGGGCTTCCATATCCTCTCGAAAAGCACCTTTTGGGGTCCTGAAGGCCCGGCGGTCCTGACCCTCTATGAGGTTGATCCGGTGACTGGTCGGGGTATTGGTTCGCCTGTGTTTACTCAGAATCTGAATTACACCAGGTGCGGTCAATACTGTGATTCGTTCTTGAACGACCATTTCAGTACGGCTATCACAATTCCCGGGGGTACTCTCAAAGCGGGCAGGCAGTACAGGATTGGTTTCTACGGCGGTGGTTATCCTGGCCCGGGTTCCGAGGAATACCCTGGTGCATGGATGACCGATGTGGCAGATTTCATCCCGGTGGGTACCCCGGAGCAAGATGCAGCTCCCACCAGCATCTACGTCTCGGGAGATAAGGTGAGCCCTTATCGCGAGAATAATACTTTGAAGGTGACTGTTTTGGGTCTGCCGCAGCTGACCAATGGCTACTACCGTTTCTCCTTGCAGCCGATTGATGATCATGGCCGTCCGACTGGGCAGAAGTCTTGGGAGAAAGTGATTCCTGCCGAGAGCATTCAGAAGGGTCGTGCGGAGCAGACGCTTTCTCTTCCCGGTTATGCGCTGAATTTTGAGGTGGCCTATCGGCTCTTTGTGGAGAAGGTAACCCCGAATCAGGGTGATGCTGTCGATTCGGTTGAGCAGGTTGCTTCCAAAGACCTGGACTTGGATATCAGTCAGGAACGGGAAATGGAGGCTGCCAGGAAGTGGATTGTGAACCGTCAACTTCTGCCGGACTACCCCACTGACCGCGATTGGGAATCAGTGAATCGCCGTTCTGTGACGGTGGCATTGTACCGGTTAGCGGGTGCGCCGCAGGTTGAGCTTCCGGCAACCAGCCCTTACACGGATATTACGCCGGACAACCCTGACTATACCGCTATTATTTGGGCTCGTCAGCGGGGTATTACGTTCGGCTGGGTTGATGGTCGCTTCCACCCGAATGAGCCACTTTCGGACCGTTCCACAGCCGCGTTCCTCTACAGGTATCAGCGGTTCCAGGGGGAGGCGTCGCCAAGCTTACCGACGTCTCCTTCACTGCCGGACTCTAACCCGAAGAAACAGAAGCATTTCCCGCTTAGCTCTCATTGGCGGCTCTGGATCAGCCCGGAGACTGCTTTTTCACGTGAGTCTCGCTGGGCTATTGAGCAACGTATCTGGGGTTACATGCCTGATCAAGGTTACTTCTATGAGAGCTTTGACGGCTTCAAGATGTCGTACCGTCAGGTGGCTGTGATGCTGTACCGTATGGAGCACGGCGGCAGCCGCCTCAGGTAACGCCCGGTCGTGGTGAGGGGTAAGCGGTGGACTGGGATGCTCGACGTAGTTCGGCTTTTCAGCCCGCCGGTGCCGCCTCGGTTTCCCCTCTCCAGCGGCCTCTCTTACCTGACGCCAGGCTTTACGGGGCTTCTTCTCCTCTAGTCTGGCTTTCAGGTTCTATCCGCTCAACTTCTTCACTCACTTCATCTACTCACTCATTTCAATCACCGTATAAATTTTGTAGATGGGATTATGATGTCTTCATTCTTCGCCCCACGAGGTGCCCCGCACCATTCTGAGACCCCGCGCCACCCGGCGAGCGCACGCGTGCTCAGCCTGTCACTGCTGCTGGGTTTGAGTCCGCTTGCGGGTATTACTCCTGCTGCGCTGGCGGCACCTGACCAGCCGGCGCCCGCTTCCCCCTCCCAGCAGGCAGGCAAGCAGCAGGCAGGCAAGCAGCAGGCAGCACTTCAAGCAGCGCCCGTGCAAAACGCACCCGTACAGGGTAATAAGCAGGATGCTTCCCTGCCGACCCTGCGTGTGTCCAGCGGTTCCCTCGACATTCTTCACGGCGGTACCGTGCACGTGGAGGGTACCGGGTTGAGCCCCGAGTTCTTGGCGCATCATGAGCTGCGTAGCCTCACGATTGCTCCGAAGGGCTCTTCGACCTACGCTAACCCCTACCAGAAGGTCGATCACCGCGGCCTTGTCTTTGATGCCCCGGCTCCGGCTGCTGACGGCAGTTTCAGCGCTGACCTGACGGTTCCGGCGAATAGCCTGCCGGCAAATCTGGAGTACGAGGTCATTCTGACCTACCGCCCCGTAGACGATGCGCACCCCTATGCGTGGAACACTGAGGATCGCGTCCGTACGGCGCTGCCGGTGGAGTTCAACCTCCCGAAGGCGCAGCTCCCCTCCATCACCTATGATGTTTCGGCTATTTCTGAGGAGCAGATTGCTTCCGGCCAGCCGATTGAGGTGACGCTGACGGGTACCGGTTTTCAGGATGTCAGCTCCGTGGACTTCACCCTGTCCGAGCATGATGAGCAGGGAAAGGTCACGAACTCTAATGTGGCTTCGCTTGGTGAGCTGAAGGCACCGGATACGGAAGAGAATCAGCGCATTTTCAAGGGTCTGATTCCTAACGGCTATTTCCAGAAGAAGATTACTATCCCTGCGGGAGTCCTGAAGTCCGGTAAGGGGTATTCCCTGGATGTTTCCGGTGTAGAAACCCACGGGGGGAACGGGTGGAAGAAGCTGTCGCGTAAGTTCCCCTTCGTTCCTGTGGGCAATCACCCTGCGCGCATGGCATATCAGGATAATTCGTTCAGGAATACCCTGCCGAAGGTATCTGTTGCTGCGCAGGATTTTGATCCCGGTCAGGACCGCGTCTATAAGGTGACTATTTCTAATATCTCACCCGAGGTGGACCTGGGGTACTACCTTGAGTCTGTGGCGATTTATAACGCTACCTCTGGTGAGAAGGCACCTTTTGCGAAGAATGATGTAGCCGACCAATACTATAAGCGTGACGAGCTGGTAACCCGCAATGCTGACGGTACTCTGACCGTGGAGGTTGAGTATAAGGTTGACGGTTATTCCAGCTATAGGCCGACTTCTCGCGGTTCAGTGGCTGAAGTGCGTGTGGTGTTCTCGGACTATGAGTATTCGTACGGTCACCATAAGTTCACGGTGAGCACCCAGCTTCCGATGGCGCCTCTTGCCGCTGATGCTTTTGATTGGGTGAACCCGGCAAATGTTCAGTTGAAGGTCGATTCGGGAACCCTCAATATTTCTCAGGGTGGCACGGTGTCGGTGACGACTTCTCCGTTGAGCGCTGAATTCCGTAAGAAGTACACTTTCTACGAGCTGGTTCTGGTGCAGCGCGGATCGTTGTACGCGTATGCGGAACACAATAGTTATGCGCCTCTCGACGAGTACGGCGGGTTTCTCAAGGACTTGAAGCCCCAGGTGCGGGAGAACCCGGACGGTAGCCTCACCTACACGTTTGAGGTTCCCCCGCAGTACATTGAGGCTGCCGACGGTGAGCTCTTCGATGTGGTGATGACGTACTACTGGTCGTCGGATGAAGCTGAGCTGGAACCTTGGAGTTTGGCGGACCGTTTGTATACCCGCGCCCATATTGATGTGGTTCAGGAAACGCAGCCGACCCGTGGAACCTACACCTTCAGTCAATCCGCTATCGATAACCCGTGGAAGGATACGACGCTGCGGGTTGAGGGACGCCATGTCCTCTCCCAGGCTAGTGAACTGATTTCTAATGAATCGCCGGTCGTCGCTATCTATGAGGCTGACCCTGCAACGGGAAAGATGGTGGGTCAGCCCGTGTTCACTCAGCAGGTGGACTACACGTACTCCGGGGTTAACTCCAGGTGGTTCCGCAATAACTATTTCAGCACGGAGCTGAAGATTCCTGCGGGTACGTTGAAGCCGGGCAAGCTCTACTTTATTGGCATGTATGGGGACGGGTTGCCTTCCCCCGGCATGGAAGGTTCTCCGGGTTCCATGCTGAATGATGTTGCTGAGTTCCTTCCGGTGCATTCTCCCGAGCAGGACTCTGCGGGGCCCACGCTGCACCTTGGGTCGGTGGGCCTGAGCCCTTATGCGCAGACGAACTTGTTTACGGCGCGCGCTACCGGGCTTTCTGATCCGGGTGAAGGATCGTACCGCCTCTCGGTGCAGCATGTTGATGAGCAGGGGCGTTTGACCGGTCAGACGGTGTTCCAGCAGGCAATCCCGGCTGACCTCATCAAGGACGGCAGGGCGGAGCTGAATCTGACGATCGCTCAGCCGCTGAGCTATTCGGGCACTTATCGTCTGGTCTTGGAGAAGGTCACCCCCGGTAAGGATGGTGCCGGCGAGTCGGTGGAGCAGCTTGCTGTCGAGGATATTCCTCTGAAGCTGACGCGTGGGGATGAGTTGCAGGCGGCTGAGCAGTGGTTTGCTGATCGTGATATTTTGCCTAATCCTTCGCCGATGTCCTGGCATAGCGGTATGACGCGCCACGATGTGACGGTGTCGCTGTACCGTCTGGCGGGTTCCCCGAAGGTTGAGCTGCCTGCTTTTAGCCCGTACGCGGATGTGGCACCGAGCGACCCGGACTATGCCGCGTTCATTTGGGCTCGTCAGAAGGGTATTACCTTTGGCTGGGTGGACGGCAAGTTCCACCCGGAGGCGAACCTTTCGACCCCGTCGACGGTGGCGTTCCTGTACAGGTACCAGAAGGCGATGGGCCAGGTCACGCCGAAGGTGCCGACCTCTGCCTCGCTGCCGAAGAACAGTAGCCTGCCGGGCAATAATGACGCGCCCCGGAGTGCTAGCGGCTGGCAGCATAAGGTTCGTCAGGGTAGCGCTTTCTGGCGTGAGGCTCAGTGGGCTGTTGATCACCGCATGTGGGGTTACCGCATTGACGGGGAATACGCTTATGAGGACTTTGATAGGTCTTTCGTTTCCGCTGGTGATTTGGCGTTGATGCTGTACCGTTTGGAGCACGGCGGCAGCCACCTCAGGTAGCGCGGTCGTGGTAACCGGTGGGCTGGGATGCTCGACATAGTTCGGCTTTTCAGCCCACCGGTGTTGCTTCTGTTTTTCTTCCCTGCCTCTGCGAGTTCTTGTGCCCGACACCGGGCTTTACGGGGCTTCTTCTCCCCTAGTCTGGCTTTTCAGGCTCTATCCGCTCAACTTCTTCACTCACTTCATCTACTCACTCACTTCAATCACCGTATAAATTTTGTAGATGGGATTATGATGTCTTCATTCTTCACACCACGAGGCGCCCCTCGCCAACCAGCTACCCCGCACCACCCGGCGAGCGCCCGTGCGCTCAGCTTGTCACTGCTGCTGGGTTTGAGCCCGCTTGCCGGTATCACCCCGGCGGCTCTGGCAACACCGACCCAGGTAGCACCGGACCAGCCGGCACAGGCAACCCCCGCTCAGGCAGACCCGGAACAGGCGACCCCCGCCTCCCCCGCTGCAACTCAAGAAGATGCTGACGAACCCACGTATTCGCTTCCGGAGGTAGATGAATCTCGCCATCCTGAAATGGAAGGGTTTACAGTCTCTCCCAAGACTCTCAACATTACTCGAGGAGGCACCGTCACGCTGACGACGCCTCCGCTCAGTGCTGAATTCCGTCAGAATTACGAATTCTACGAATTTTCTCTGGTTGATCGCGGTTCTTCGTACTTCAAAGCCGCGCATGCCCGCATTGACGGATATGCCTACTTTGGCTACCTCTTTGACCGTGACCCCAACCCGAAGCAGATGGTAGAAAACCCAGACGGGAGCTACACCTTCTTCCTCAATATTGGGCCGTACATTATTGAGGCTAAAGAAGGCACTCTTTTCGACGTCATTCTGACGTACCACAAGAAGGGTCACCGGAAGGATTTTTGGCCGTCCGAATTCCGTTTTGTGGCGCGTGCACCTATTAATGTTGTGCAGGATCCTAAGCCGACTGAGACGACGTACATTTTCAGTGTGCCCGCAATTGATGACCCGTGGAAGGATACGACTCTGACGATTGAGGGGTTCCATATCCTTACGAGCGGTAGTCGAGAGGGCAAGGATGGCCCCGCGCTTCTGGCTTTTTATGAAGTCGACCCGAAGACCGGAAAGATCGTAGGCGAACCAGAATTCACCACTCGGATTCCGTACCCGGCTTCCCTTAGCGGAGAGCGCTTTTATTTCCTGAATTGGCATTTTAAGACGTCTATTACGATTCCTGGGGGCACGCTTAAGCCGGGTAAGGTCTATAAGATTGGTTTCTACGGTAAAGACCGTCCGAAGGATGAGAAATACCCCGGTGAGTTGCTGAATGATGTTGCAGATTTCATTCCGGTACGTTCACCAAATAAGGAATCGGCTAGCCCTGAAATGTATCTGAAGGCTACGACGGTGAGCCCCTATGATGAGGAAAATATCCTTCAGGTACGCGCCGTCGGCTTGAAGAAGCAGCCCGGGGTCTCTTACCGTTTCTCGGTGCAGCATGTTGACGAGCAGGGACGCCTGACCGGTCAGAAGGCGCTGGTGCAGGAGATTGCTGCTGAGAGCATCCATGACGGCACGGTGGATGAGAAGCTGAACGTCCCCGGTGCGCCGCTGAATTATGACGGCTCGTACAGGCTCTTCTTGGAAAAGGTGACTGCCGGCAAGGACGGTACGGTTGAGTCGGTTGAGCGGCTTACTTCGAAGGATCTGCAGTTGCAGTTGACGAAGGATAAGGAGGCTAACGCCGCATGGGCATGGTTTAAGCACCGTCAGGTTCTTCCTGAGGTTTCTTCTTTGTGGGAGGGAAGCAATCGCCGCGATGTGACGGTGGCGCTGTATCGCCTGGCGGGTTCCCCGAAGGTTGAGCTTCCGGCGACGAGTCCTTATGGAGATGTCACCCCGGATGATCCGGACTACGCCGCGTACATTTGGGCTCGTCAGAAGGGCATTACGTTCGGTTGGGCGGATGGGAATTTCCACCCGGAGGCGGAGATGCACAACTATTCGACGGCGGCGTTCCTGTATAGGTATCAGCGTTCGCGCGGTAAGGTGTCGCCCATCTTGCCGACTGCCGCGCCCCAGCCTCGTAATGGCAGCTTGCCGGGGTCGAAGGATTCTGAGCTGAGCACTAAGAATTGGGCTACGGAGTTGGAAGAGGGTAGCGCTTTTTGGCGTGAATCTCGGTGGGCTGTGCAGCAACGCATTTGGGGCTACACCGGGTATTCGGAGGGCTGGCGAAGCGAAGACTTTGTCTGGGAGAGAACAGTCGCCTATGACTTGGCGTTGATGCTCTACCGCATGGAGCACGGCGGTAGCCACCTCAAGTAGCGCCCGGTCGTGGTGAGGGGTAACCGGTGGGCTGGAATGCTCGACGTAGTTCGGCTTTTCAGCCCGCCGGTGCCACCCCGGTTTTTCTTCCCTGCCTTCTGCGAGTTCTTTTGCCTAGCACCAGGCTTTACGGGGTGTCTTCTCCCCTAGTCTGGCTTTTCAGACTATATCCGCTCAACTTCTTCACTCACTTCATCTACTCACTCATTTCAATCACCGTATAAATTTTGTAGATGGGATTATGATGTCTTCATTCTTCGCCCCACGAGGTGCCCCGCACCATTCTGATACCCCGCGCCACCCGGCGAGCACCCGCGCACTCAGCCTGTCGTTGCTGCTGGGTTTGAGCCCGCTTGCCGGTATCACCCCGGCGGCGCTTGCAACACCGACCCAGGCAGCACCTGAGCAGCAGGCACAACCGGCGCAGGTTGCACCCGCTCAAGCAGACTCGGAACAGGCGCCCCCCGCCTCCCCCGCGCCGTTAATTCCTACCACCCCTGCAGCTCAGGGCGAGCAGACCAATTCGCTACCGACTCTGCGCGTCACTAGCGGAGCACTAAGAATTTATGCTGGAGGCACGGTGCATGTTGAGGGCACCGGCTTCACTCCCGAATTCTTGGCACACAATGAGCTACGTAGCATCATTATTGCGCCCAAGGGTTCCTCTACCTACGTGGGTCCTCACCAAGAGCCAACATACCGGGGACCGCGTTTTGACGTTCCGACGCCTGCTGCAGACGGGACTTTCAGCGCCGACTTGGAAGTATCCTCCAACGGCATCCCTACGGGCATGGAGTACGAAGTTATTTTGACCTACCGCCCGCTAGATGACGCACACCCCTATCAGTGGAATACTGAGGACCGTATTCGTACGGTGCTCCCTGTAACAAATGATTTTCCGGCATCTGTTCTGCCTTCTATTACCTATGATGCGGATTCTATTTCTGAGGAGCAGATTAATTCCGGAAAACCAATTGAAATCAATATGACGGGTTCGGGTTTTGACGGGATGAATAAGCTAAGTTTTACTCTCGTTGAATACGACCCGACTGCAAATGTTACCCATAAATATCTCAAGGAGCTGGGGGCTTTTGACCCTTCAGATTCTCCGTACTTTAAGCGTGTTTTTCATGGCTTAATTCCTAACGGTCATTTTCAGCATAAAATTACGATTCCTGCCGGTCTTTTGAAATCAGGCAAGGGTTATTACCTGTCGGTACAGGGAGATTCTCCTTCAGGCCCGATTGCTATGAGGCGTGCCTTCCCCTTCGTTCCCGTGGGCAAGAGCCCCATAAAAATGCCTTACCAGAGCAATACGTACCGCAATACTCTTCCGAAGGTTTCATTGTCTCCTCAGACGGTTGACCCGTACCATGAGGGGAAATATAAAGTCACTATTTCTAATATTTCCCCGGAAGTTGATTTGGGATACTATATTGGATCGATCAGTGTTTATAGTAAAACCGCTCAAAAAACTATTGCCAACCTCAGCGTTAATAGTGACCATTACTATGAACGTGACAAAATTGTGGTCCGTAACCCCGACGGCACTCAAACCGTAGAACTTGAAATTAATGCGGAGGATATTAAAGAGCTACGGGGCGTGTATTTGGGTTCCGAAGCGGAGCTGAGGGTCTATTTCTCAGATAATCCTTACTACGGTTCAGAGAACCATAATTTTACGGTTGCTGCACCAGTTCGGCTGGCGGATTCCCCTACCCCGTTGACCCCTCCCACCCCTGCGGAGGATAAGAAACCTGACAACCCGGTTGGCATGAAGCTCACCTCGGGCACCCTCAATATTTCTGAGGGCGGCACTGTCTCTGTGACCACCGCGCCGCTAAGTGCCGAGTTCCGCGCGAAGTACACGTTCTTTGAGTTCGCCATTGTGGAGCGCGGTCAGAATTACCTTTGGTCACGTTATGGCGATCGCCTTCCTGAGGCGCAGTACGGCAGCAAGGTTGCCGACCTCCGTGCTGAGGGTAAGGCACACGATAATCCTGATGGGAGCGTCACGTTCACTCTTGATATCCCGAAGCAGTGGATGATGGTTCCGGAGGGTACCCTCTTCGATGTGGTGCTGACTTACTACCCGTCTAATCAATCGGAGCCGGACCCCTATTCTCCGTATGATGATCCCCGTAGCACGGCACGAATTCCCTTGCCCACGGTGCGCGACCCTGAGCCTGACCAACCGACGTACCGCTACAGCATTTCGGCGATTGACAAGCCGTGGCAGGATACGACTCTGACGGTTGAGGGTTACCATATTCTTCCCCCGAACATCGTAGGCGGGTACGACAGTCAGGCGTACGTCACTCTGTATGAGGCTGACCCGGCTACGGGAAAGATTATGGGACGCCCTGTTTTCTCCCATGTTGTTCCGTTGACGGGCAACTGCTTGCATCACTGTACGGGTTTCCGCAATAACTATTTCGGCACGAAGATGACAATTCCGGCGGGTACGTTGAAGCCGGGCAGGCTCTATGTGATTGGCATCTACGGTTCTAATCTGCCTCACCCGGGCGAGGAGGACTATAACGGCAGCTTGCTGACCAGCGTTGCGGAGTTCCTTCCGGTGCGGTCTGCGCAGCCGAGCGATAACCAGCCGAATCCTGACCAGCAGTTGGCGCGTCCGGACTTGTACATTCCGTATAAGCGCCTCAACCCGTATCAGGAGATGAATACTCTCACCACGCGTATTTCGAATCTTCCGAAACTTACCGAGGGCCACTACCGTTTCTCGGTTCAGGCGACGGATGATTCCGGTGAGCCGACCGGCGAGAAGGCGTTGGAGCAGGTTATCCCCGCTGAGCGCATCCACAATGGTGCCGCGGAGGAGACGTTGAACATCCCCGGTAACGCTCTGAATTATGAGGGGTCTTACAGGGTTGTTCTGGAGAAGGTAACCCCCGGCAAGGATGGCGCCGCGGACACGGCCGAGCCGGTGGCTTCTGAGAATCTTGATCTCTTGGCGAACACTACCGAGGAACAGAAGGCGGCTGTTGAGTGGGTTAAGCAGCAGGCTCTTCTGGACGAGAGTAAGAGCGTTTTGAGTCGCCGCGATGTCACGGTGGCGCTGTACCGCCTGGCGGGCGCACCTCATGTTGAGCTGCCTGCAACCAGCCCTTACGCGGATATAACCCCGGACGATCCGGACTACGCCGCATACATTTGGGCTCGTCAGAAGAGCATTACCTTTGGCTGGGCGGACGGCAAGTTCCACCCGGAGGCAAAGCTTTCGATGCGTTCTACGTTGGCGTTCCTGTACAGGTACCAGCGGATGGTCGCACCGGCTCCTGCGCCGGAGTCGAGCAGTTTGCCGTCTTCGTCTGCGCCCAAGAACAGTAGCGTGCCGGGGGATTCTCCCGTCCGGGTTTCGCGTTCGCATTGGTCCGATTATGAGCGTACGGATACTGCATTCTGGAGGGAATCGCTGTGGGCTACTCAGCAGTTCATCTGGGGTTATAAGGATTATTCTCGCCGTTACGCTGAGGATTTCAGTTCGGATACTGTTTCTTCTTCGGAGTTGGCGGTCATGCTGTACCGCATGACGCACGGCGGTAGCCGCCTCAAGTAGTTTCGGTGCGTAAAGTGGCTGGCGGGCTGTGTTCTTCGAGTCGTTATGCCTGCAGGCTCAACAGCTAGACCAGTCCCGCCCCTAGCATCCTTTACAGGCACCGGTGAGGGGAATCGGGAGCGTTACCCGATGGGAATCTTCCCGTGAGTAGCGCCCCGGTTTCCCGGCCCTTGGTTTACTCAACCTTTTTCACTCGCTTCACCTATTCACGCTTCACCTGTTCATTCGCTTCACTCACCGTACAGTTTTTTGTAGATGGGATAATGATGTCTTCATTCTTCACACCGCGAGGCGCCCCGCGCCGCTCTGATGCCCCGCGCCACCCCGCGAGCGCCCGCGCGCTCAGCCTGTCACTACTGCTGGGCTTGAGTCCGCTTGCCGGTATTACTCCGGCGGCGCTTGCAACACCGGCTCAGGCGGCACCTGAGCAGCAGGCGCAACCAGCACAGGCGACCCCCGCCTCCCCCGCCGCAGCTTTGAACCAGAGCCAGGCAGAAAACCAGCAGATTCTTGCAGCTCAGGGCGAGCAGACCAGTTCGCTACCGATTTTGCGTGTCACCAGTGGCACGTTAAAAATTGAGACTGGCGGCACGGTGCATGTTGAAGGCACCGGCTTCACTCCCGAGTTCTTGGCGCATCATGAGCTGCGTAGCCTCATTATTGCACCCAAGGGTTCCTCGACCTATGTCGGTCCTTACCATGAACCGGCGTATCAAGGGCCACGCTTTGATGTTCCGAGTCTTTCAGCAGACGGAACTTTCAGCGCTGACTTGGAAGTATCTTCCAACGGTATACCTGCGGGCATGGAGTACGAAGTTATTCTGACCTACCGCCCCGTAGATGATGCGCACCCCTATGCGTGGAACACTGAGGATCGTATTCGCACGGCACTCGCCGTGACGAGTAATTTCCCGCAGTCTGCTTTGCCTTCTATTACCTATGATGTGGATTCTATTTCTGAGGAGCAGATCAATTCCGGAAAACCGATTGAAATCAATATGACGGGTTCGGGTTTTGACGGGATGAATAAGTTAAGTTTTACTCTTGTGGAAATCGACCCGAATAATCCTGAAAGTCATCATCGTTATTTAGATTTCGAGGATTTAGTTCCTGCAGATTCTCCGTACTTGAAGCGGGTTTTTCATGGTCTGATTCCTAACGGTCATTTTCAGCGTAAGATTACGATTCCTGCCGGTTTTTTAAAGCCTGGTAAGGGGTACTATCTGAGCGTGGTTGGATCTTATCCCTCTGGGGTTGATTCTTCTCCCTTCGGTATTAACGCTATATCGCGCGATTTCCCCTTCATTCCTGTGGGTAAGAACCCCGCGAAAATGCCTTACCAAAGCAATACGTACCGCAATACTCTTCCGAAGGTTTCACTGTCTCCTCAGACCGTTGACCCGTACCATGCAGGGAAATATAAAGTTACTATTTCTAACATTTCCCCGGAAGTTGATTTGGGGTATTACGTCAAGTCCGTCGACATTTATAGTAAAACCACTCGAAAGACTATCGTCGAAATTACTGACATTCCTTACTTTGATCATGACATTATTGTTGTCCGTAACCCTGACGGTACCCGCACCGTAGAACTTGAAATTGACTCTGAAATCATCAAGAATCTGCAGAATGTGTACCTTGGTTCTGAGGCAGAGCTGAGGGTAACTTTCTCAGATTCTCTTTATATGAAGGGAAGTCACATTTTTACGGTCGCTGCGCCCGTGCAGCTGGCTGCTCCTCCGACCCCGATAAATCCTCCCGCATCTGATGAAGTGCGTTTGAGTGTCACCTCGGGCACCCTCAATATTTCTGAGGGCGGTACTGTCTCTGTGACGACTGCACCGCTGAGTGCTGAGTTCCGCAAGAAGTACACGTTCTTCGAGTTCGGCATTGTGGAGCGAGGGAAGAACTACGAATGGTCAAGCTACGGCAGTAAGCTACCTGAAGCCCAGTACGGTAAGAGAGTCGCTACCCTTCGAGATCAGGGGAAGGTTCATGAAAACCCTGATGGAAGCGTTACGTTTATCTTTGATGTTCGCAAGCAAATCTTTGACGTCCCCGAGGGCACGCTCTTCGATGTCGTGTTGACGTTCTACCCGTCTGATGAAGCTGAGCCGGATTTGCGTTGGGAGTCGACAGACCGCCGTCTTACAGCACGAGCTTCTCTGCCGGTAGTGCGTGACCCTGAGCCGGTTCAGCCGACGTACCGTTACAGTCTCTCGGCAATTGACAAGCCGTGGCAGGATACGACTCTGACGGTTGAGGGTTATCATATCCTCAGTCCTCATGCGGTAGGCGGTCATGAATCGGTTGCATACCTCACCCTCTACGAGGCTGACCCGGCCACCGGAAAGATTATGGGACGCCCTGTTTTCTCCGATATCATTCCGCTGACAGAGTGCGGACAACTTTGCGGCGGATTCCATAATCGTTACTTCAGCACGGAGATGACAATTCCGGCGGGTACGTTGAAGCCGGGCAGGCTCTACATGATTGGCATCTACGGTTCTAATCTGCCTCGTCCTGGCGAGGAGGAGTACAGCGGTAGCCTGCTGACCAGTGTCGCTGAGTTCCTTCCCGTGCGGTCTACGCAGCCTAACCCTGACCAGCCTGTAGCGCGTCCGGACTTGTACATTCTGAATAAGCGCATCAGCCCGTACCAGGAGATGAATACCCTCACCGCACGAGTCTCGAATCTTCCGAAGCTTACCGAGGGCTATTACCGTTTCTCGGTTCAGGCGACGGATGATTCCGGCGAACCGACCGGCGAGAAGGTCCTGGAACAGGTCATTCCTGCTGAGCACTTTCTGAGTGGTTCTACGGATGAGAAGCTGAATATTCCCGGTAGCTCTCTGAATTATGAGGGGTCTTACAGGGTTGTTCTGGAGAAGGTAATCCCCGGCAAGAACGGTGCCGCAGATACGGTCGAGCAGGTCACTTCTGAGGACCTTGAGCTCTTTGTAAGCTACACTGCGGAGCGGGAAGCGGCTGTTGAGTGGGTTAAGCAGCAGGCTCTTCTGGATGAGCATAATGCTGTGCTGAGTCGCCGCGATGTCACGGTGGCGCTGTACCGCTTGGCGGGCGCGCCTCATGTTGAGCTACCTGCAACCAGTCCTTACGCGGATGTAACCCCGGACGATCCGGACTATGCCGCGTACATTTGGGCTCGTCAGAAGGGCATTACGTTCGGTTGGGTCGATGGTAAGTTCCACCCGGAGGCGAACCTTTCGACTGCCTCGACGGTGGCATTCCTGTACAGGTACCAACGAGCGCTAACCCCTGCGTCTTCGCCGGAGTCGAGCAGTTTGCCGTCTTCGCCTGTACCGAAGAGCGATACGTCAGATAGCAGTAATGTACCGGAGGATTCTCCCACACGGGATTCACGTTCGCGGGTGCACTGGCCCGAGTATGAGCGTATGGATACTGCGTTCTGGAGGGAATCGCTGTGGGCTACCCAGCAGATTATCTGGGGATACGCAGAATACTATCGAGGCCACGGTGAGAATTTCAGCTCGGATACTGTTTCCTCTTGGCAGTTCTCACTGATGCTCTACCGCATGACGCACGGCGGTAGTCGTCTCAAGTAGTTATTCCTGAAGTAGTTATTTGAGAGTCGCCTCCTGCGGCCACGCAGCCTGATGCTGTGTTGCTTTACAATCGGTGATGGCGGGCTGAAATTTCGGGCTGATTCGCCCGGCTTTTCAGCCCGCCAGCACTTTCGCTAAGACGCACTGTGCACCCCCTTTTCTACTCAACTTTTCGTTCATTTTCACCGTTCATTTCTCCCCTTCCACTCAACGTTTTCCCTCACTCACTTCAATCACCTTGCAGAAAACCACCGTGCAGAAAGCCGCTGCGCAGAAAACCACTGCGCAGAAAACAACCGCGTAAAAAGCACAGTGCAGAACATTAGATGGGATAACCGTGTCTTCCTTCTTCCGACCAACCACCGCTCAGGGTGCTAAGACGCCCGCCATAAAAGCCCCTACCCAAAATGCCCGCACTCTAAAGACTCAGGGCAAGAAGGCGATTAGCCTCTCCTTGTTGCTGGGCATGACCCCGGCGCTGGCGGTCACCCCTGCTGTGCATGCTGATGCGGCACCGGCGAAACCCGCACAGACTGCTCAAGCGGCCCCCGTTCAGGTAGGCGCCGCCTCCCCTGCTGCATCGTTGCAGGCAACCCCCGTAGCTGCTACCCCCGGTGCCGCTGAGGCAGGTGCCGCTGTCGACGCTACCGGTATTAGCGATGCTGACAAGATTGATTTGAAGGTCACCACCGGCACTCTCAATATTTCTCAGGGCGGCACGGTGTCCGTGACGACCTCCCCGTTGACCCCCGAGTTCCGTAAGAAGTACAAGCTCTTCCAGTTCGGCCTCGTGAACCGTGGTACCGGTTACGAGTGGTCCCGTACCGGCGAGGCAACCCAATATCCTCTGTACCGCGGCAAGGTTGATCATCTTCGAGATGACGGTATTGTCCGCGACAACCCGGACGGAAGCATCACCTTCACCTTCGAGGTTAAGAAGCAGACCATCCGGGCGACCCCTTCGCCTGCCCTTGACGTGGTGCTGACCTACTATCCGGCGGGTGAGCGCGAGCCGAACGCCGATGAGTATGAGGACCCCCGCCTTACTGCCCGCACTCCGCTCAGCCTGACTCAGGACCCTGAGCCGGATCATACTACTTACGTGTACAGCATGCCGGCGATTGATAACCCCTGGGTTGATACGCAGCTGACGATTGAGGGCTACCATATTCTCTCTAAGCAGCTTGTTGAGCCGGGGAGTGCCCCGGCGTATCTGATGCTGTATGAGGTTGACCCCGCCACGGGGTTGATGGTGGGCAAGCCTGTTTTCACCCATAAAGTTCGTTATACGGATTGCGGTGAATACTATTGTTGGAGTTTTCTGAACAACTATTTCTCTGCGGATGTGACAATTCCTGCGGGTACTCTGCGACCGGGCAAGTCGTACATGATTGGTGTCTACAGCGGCCTCTTCCCGAATCCGGATGAGGAGAAGGTACCCGGTAGCCTTTTGACGGATGTTGCCCCGTTTATTCCGGTGCGCTCGCCCAACTCGAACACCGAGGTGAAGGATGCCGCCCCGGTTCTGCGCGTTGAGCCGCAGCAGATGAGCCAATATCGTTCTGATTCACCGCAAGTGAGCCCCTATTGGGAGAAGAACACGTTGCAGGTGCGTGCCGTGAATCTGCCGAAGCTCACTGAGGGCCATTACCGCTTCTCGCTACAGGCTACGGATGCTTCTGGCAATCTGACCGGCCAGAAGGCGCTGGAGCAGGATATTGCGGCTGACCGCATCCAGAGCGGTTACACGGAGGCGACCCTCACTATTCCCGGTGAGGCGCTGAATTATCAGGGCGGTTACAAGCTGATGGTGGAGAAGGTTCTTCCCGGTCAGGGTGGTGCCGCAGATTCTGTGCAGCAGGTTGTTTCTACTGACCTTGGTTTGGTGGTGAACGCGTTTGAGGAGCGTGAGGCTGCGAAGAGGTGGTACAAGGCTCAGCAGCTTCCTAAGTCAGAGTCCTATTCTTCTGAGAATTTGACGCGCCGTGATCTGACGGTGGCTCTCTATATGTTGGCGGGTTCGCCGAAGGTTGAGCTTCCGGAGACCAGCCCGTATCCGGATGTTCAGCCCAACGACCCGGACTACGCCGCATATATTTGGGCTCGCCAGAAGGGCATTACGTTCGGTTGGATTGATGGTAATTTCCACCCGGAGGCGAGTGTTTACAATTCTTCGGCAGTGGCGTTCCTGTATAGGTATCAGAGGGCGCAGGGTAAGGTTCCTGCGGCGAAGCCTCGTCCTGTTTCTTCGGCGTCAAAGAAGAGTAGTCTGCCGGATGGTTCTTCTGAGCGCGGGTGGAATACTGTTCTTGGCTGGCATTACTCGTTCCGTAAGGAGTCCCAGTGGGCGATTGATCAGCACATTTGGGGTTATATCAGCGAACAGTCTATCTATGAGGCGTATGGGCAGTCGTTTATTGGGCACACAGAACTCGCTACGATGCTGTACCGCATGGAGCACGGCGGCAGCCGTCTCACATAGTGTCTCGCCATGGTGTTAGCCGTTCTGGTTGGCTTTCGTCAAATAGGCGACTTTATGGCTCTGTTTATGTGCCATTTTTATTGTGGGTGACTTTTATGTTGCCTTACCCACCGCATTGTGAATATTCTCAACCTGCAGAGGTTGCATAGGTGCGAATTTTTCGAATGCGGTGGGTTTTTTACGCTTTCTTTTTTGTACAGTGACCAGTGTTTGTGCTTATCAGCACACTATTTAGGCATATTTTCCACGTCATGCACATACTTTTTAAAGCTATACTTCACCTTAAGACATGCGATAAAACACACAGGCATTTTTCGCACTGATGACCTTTCAGGTTCCAGCACGTCTTAACTATTTGCTACGGTGTTTATGCGCACCACACTCGATGCGTGACACCGATAAAAACTGATTGGATAACAATGTCCTCACTTCCCAACCACATGCGCTTTGCGCTACCCAAAAATGTGGCCAAGAGCAGCTGCGCCATCACCCTGGCTGGCGCTATGCTCTTGCCTCTCTCCCCCGCGTTTGCCGCACCTGCTACTCCGGTAGCAACCCAGGCTGTTGAACAGGGCGAGGCTCAGGGTGCTCAGCGTCTGCAGGTTACCTCCGGCACTTTTGATATTCTCAAGGGCGGCAACGTGACGGTTAGCGGCTCCGGTTTCTCCAAGGACTTCGTTCAGGGCAAGTCGTTCCGCCTGTACGTTGTTCCGAAGGGTGAAAGCGTCGCTTTCCCGCCGCACCACCCGCGTGATTACCCCTTCTATGTTCAGGATGTTCCCGCCTCCGCCTTTGCGGCTGACGGCACCGTGAACCTGACCGCTTCTATCGGCGCTAACTATCTGGAGGCCAATGGCTCGTCCTTCGATGTTGTGCTCGGTTACCGCGATGACGCTGAAGACGGCTGGATTCCCGCGGATGAGGTTCGTACTGAGCTGAAGGTCGCGGATGTTCCCACCGTTGATTCCCCTACCCTGTCGTACAGCGCTTCGTCGGTGAATGCTTCTGAGAACGCTAAGGTCACTGTGAACGGTGCTGGCTTCCAGAACATTTCGTACAACGGTAGCGAGTCGCTGATTGTTGCGGTTCGTGCGGTTGATCCGGCGACCGGCAAGGCGACCGGCCCCGCGCTGGCTCAGTCGGAGGCTAAGTTCACCTCCTACTCTGCGTTCTTCGGCCAGTACATGGGTTACACCAACGGCCGCTTCTCGACTGTTCTGGACATCCCGGCGGGTACCCTGAAGTCCGGTAGCTCCTACGTTGTGCAGACTTTCGAGTTCAATGTTCCGGAAGATAACGATGAGGCGAACAACCAGGCACTGAGCACTCAGGCGTTTGTTCCGGTGAACGGCGAGAACGCTAAGACTGCTTCGCCTTCGGTGTCCCTGAGCACTGACAAGGTTGATCTGAGCTCTTCGACCACTATCCGTGTAAAGGGTAAGGACTTCAAGGTTCCGGCTGGCGCTACCGTGAACGTTCTGTTCTCTGAGGCTGAGGCTGACGGCAACCCGACCGGTGAGGCTCTGGATAGCATCACTCTGAGCGCTGACCGCGTGGCAACCGGCGCGTTTGAGACGACCGTTAACGTTGACGGCACCAAGCTGGACGCTGATGGCCACTACGCTATTTTCGTGACCGTGAACTACGCCGATGGTGACAGCGAGCGCATCGCGGCTGATTACCTGACTTTGACCGGTGAGTCTGCGAACAAGAAGGCTCGTGAGCGTTTCGCTGATGTTCCGGCTGCTCACGCGAACCACAAGGCTGTTCTGTGGGCTGCTGATCAGAAGCTGATTGATTCTCGTGAGAAGGATTGGTTCGGCGTTAATGATGATGCGACCCGCGGTGAGCTGACTGTTGCACTGTACCGTATGGCTGGTTCCCCGAAGGTTACCCTGCCGGCTACTAGCCCGTACCCGGATGTGAAGACCGATGACCCGAACTACACTGCGTACATTTGGGCTCGTCAGAAGGGCATTACTTTCGGCTGGTCTGATGGTAAGTTCCACGCGAATGCGTCTGTTTCTAACGCTACTGTTGCGGCGTTCCTGTACCGTTTTGATGGTAAGAAGCCGGTTGCTGTGACTGAGGCGCCGTACACCGATGTGAAGGTTGGCTCCGCGTTCTACCGTGAGATTACTTGGGCTAAGCAGCAGAAGCTGCAGGTTTTCCCGGGTTCTGAGTACCACCCGTCTGCGCTGGTGAGCCGTGGTGAGCTGGCTGGTTTCTTGATGAACTATAAGGTCCGCTAGGGCTTTATAAGGTTCGCTAAAGTTAGCCTCTAGGGTCTATGGATTATGCTGGGCTGGCGGCGATGAAACATTGGTTTCAACGCCGCTGGCCCGGCTTTTCTGTGCTCTTGCGGGGTGTTTATGAGGTGACTGCAAGGTATCTGTAGGGGCGCGTGCGGGACTGTCGCCCGGTGCTGTTCCGCGGTTTTCGGCGTATTTTTGGCGGTTACCACGCTAGTGTGGGCTGTACCGCATGTGGGGCGCGCCTCATGCGGCACCCGCTATTGGGCGGATTTTTGGGTGCTCTACTCCCCTCTTTTCAAGAATGTTCTGTGGAGTGTAAATTAATATTTTTCAAGCTGTGGTTTATGCTTAGGACTGTTGCGCCCCCTTAGTGCGCACCCTTATCCGGCTGGGTGCGTAGAAGAACTAGAGGGAGCCCTGCACACACCGATACATCAACCACATTGAGGATTTATGTCCCAGAATTTTAAGCAGTCGACTGATACTGCCCATAATTCTTCTGCACCTCTGCTGGCACCGGAGGGCACCCCCGAGGCTTCTTCTCAGGCTGAGTCGAAGAAGCGTAAGCGCCGCCGTATTGAGCTGGCTGTTGGCGCTGTGGCGTTGGCGGGTGTTTTGTATCTGCCGTTCTCACCTCTTTTCTCTTTTTATGATTCGTCGGAGGCGCGTCTTTCTTCGGCGGATACTGCTGCGCCGGTAGCTGCTTCGGTGCCTGCTACCTCCTCTCCTCTGGCGTCGAGTTCTTCGACTCAGGGCCCGAAGATTCTGCGTCCGTCCGTGACTGCGCCGGATGCGAACACTATTTTTGCTGATGCTCCCGAGGACTCTGCGTACTATGCGGGTATCCGTTGGGCTGTTCGTACTGAGACTATGCTTCCGGTTTCTGAGGACCATTTTGGTGCTGAGGATCCGGTGACTCGTGGCGAGCTGATCACCATGTTCTATAAGCTGGCGGGTTCGCCGGCAGTGACCCGTCCGGAGCATTCGCCGTATGCAGATGTTGATGAGTCTGACCCGAACTATGATGCGTACCTGTGGGCGCGTCAGGAGCGTATTACGTCCGGTTGGGTTGATGGTAAGTTCCATGCGGAGGCGCGTCTGTCGAATGCTTCTGCGGCGGCTTTGCTGTACCGTGCTGATGGTGCGCAGAAGATTCAGATGTCGGGTTCTTCGCCGTTTAGCGATGTTTCGTCTGTGACTCCGTTCTACCGTCAGATTGTGTGGGCGTCTCGTCGTGGTGTGTCTACGGTGTCTGAGGGTAATGCTTTTGAGCCGACGGCTCAGACGTCTCGTGGTCGTGTTGCGATGATGATGTACCTGTACTTCCGCACTTCCTAGTTTTTGCACTTCCTAGTTTCTGTGCTTTGTTTTAGCGCTTTGCTTTAGCGTGTTTGGCGGCCCCGCACTCTTGTTTGGGAGTGCGGGGTTCTTTTTTCGGGCTTTAGCCTGCTGGGCTCAGTTTTTAGCGGCTGGTCAACCTGGGAAAACCCTCAGAACCTTCAAGTCTCTATTGAGTGTTTCCTGACATCTGTTCAGCCCTTTGATAGGGTGAAATTGTCCCCGAAATTGACGGGGATATTCGACCACTTCTCATTGGGTTGGCGCAGATTCGACGAAGATTTCTCACTCCCCTTTTAGAAACTGCATTGGCGCGATGGGTTCGACCAATAAGGAATGATTATGTCCGCTCTTCCGAATTTCAAGGCTTCGTCCTTCTTCCGTGCAGCACGGGGTTGCGGTGCATTGGCGCTGGCTGGCGCGATGGTTTTGCCGATGTCTCCTGCGCTTGCCCAGAATGTTGCCGCGGATGCTCCTGCGGCGGCTGTTGCTGGTTCCCTGCCGGATGATCGCGTCCGCGAGAATCCTGTTGCTACTTCTGATGAGTTCGCTCCTCATTGGAGCTACAACGCTTTGAAGGATACCGGTAACGATCAGGTTCTGAACTTCTCAGGTTGGGGTTTCAACGGCGATATTAACTCCCCGAAGGGTGTTCAGATTGTTGTGCGTGAGAAGGGCTCGAACACCCCCGTCCTGGCTATTAGCGACATCATCGAGTACAACGACCCCGAGTATGCGTTCCAGTACCAGCATGGGCTCCTCAACGGTAACGTTAAGATTCCCGCTAACACCCTGAATAAGGCAAAGCAGTACGTTGTCGAGGTATGGGGCAACAACGGCTACCAGGAGGGTAGCGAAGACCTGGTGACCCCCGTTGTTGGCAAGGCACCCGAGGGTCGCGGTACTCTGCTCGCTTCTCAGACGCTGAACTTCAATGGTTCTGACGGCACGACGGCTGCGGATGTTCCGGGCGCTAAGGCCACCCAGGAGGACGCTCCGACGTTCGAGGTTCTGTACGACGGCAAGGCTCAGTTGCTGTACACCTTTGAGGGCGGTACCGTCCACGTGAAGGGTTCGGGTTTCACTAAGGAGTGGCGTGAAAAGCACGGCAAGGTGGCGGTTTACCTGGCCGCTTCTCAGGGTGTTCCCGACGGTAGCCTACTGCCCGCTGATGATACGCCGCTGCGTTTTGAGGAGGGTAAGGACTTCACCATTGCTGAGGACGGCACCCTGGATGCTCAGCTGACGGTCAAGCCGGACGTGCTTCAGCGCTACTATGAGCCTCGCTACTACTTCCCCGGTATCCCGACTTACGATGTGCGTTACGAGGTTGACCTGGTTGCTGAGCAGCAGGGTCAGCCCCAGCTGACCATTGAGAATCTGTGGGCTGGCAAGAATGTGATTCGCCGTATTGCAGTGCAAACTCAGGCGTTCCGTCCCAGTCCGTTTGCCCCCAAGGTGGAATACAAGGCTCTTGGCGATACCACCACTGATCAGGACATTTACTTCTCGGGTACCGGTTTCTACGGTGAGATTCACTCCGTCAAGGGTGTTCAGTATGTAATCCGTGAGAAGGGTTCGAACACCCCTGTTCTGGCGACCAGCGACATCATTGAGTACAACCACCACGACCGTGCCTTTGAGTATGTGAACGGCGTAGTGAACGGCACCGTGAAGGTTCCGGCTAACACTTTGGATGCTTCGAAGAAGTACGTGGTGGAGGTCTGGGCTAATGACGGCTACAGCGAGAGCGGCGAGTTCCTTGCCCCCGTTGTGGGTAAGGCGCCCGAGGGTCGCGGTGAGCTGCTGGCTTCTCAGGACCTGAACTTCAAGGGCTCTGACGCTGTTGAGGATAAGAAGCCTAGTCTGACCGATGAGCAGCGCAAGGAACGCGCTACCCGCGGCGAGCTGGCGGTGGCTCTGTACCTTCAGGCTGGCGCGCCCGAGGTGAAGCTGCCTGAGACGTCGCCCTGGCCGGATGTGAAGACTGACGACCCGAACTACGCTGCGTACATTTGGGTTCGTGAGAAGGGCATCAGCTACGGCTGGTCGGACGGCAAGTTCCACGCGGACGCTGGTATCTCGAACGCTACCGTTGCGGCGTTCACTTACCGTGCGGCGGGTTCTCCTGCGGTGACGGGTGATTCTCCCTATGTGGATGTTAAGCCTGGTGCTCCGTTCTATCGTGAGATTCTGTGGGCGAGCCAGAATTTGCCTACTGTGTACGGTGGTCACTATTTCATTCCTAAGCAGCTGCTGACTCGCGGCCATCTGGAGACTGTTCTGACTGCTTTCCAGTCTCGATAAGCTGGCTCGCTAAACTGGCTCTGCTTATCGACTAGTCGCACGAATAACCCCGTGTTCCCGAGTGGTGTTTCTATTCGGGAGCGCGGGGTTCTGTTTTCGGGGTTTGGCTTGCTGAGTTTGGTTTGCTGGGCTCATTTTTTAGTGGCTGGTCAACCTGTGAAAACCATCAGAACCTTCAAGCCTCTCTTGAGTGTTCTCTGACATCTACCTGAGGGTTTGATAGGGTGAAAATGTCCCCGAAACCGACGGGGATACTCAACCACTTCTCATTGGGTTGGCGCAGATCCGACGGAGATTTCTCACCCCCAGAAACCCTATGAACCTGCATCATCCCGGTGGGTACGACCCGTTAGGATGATGCATGTCCCCGCTTCCGAATTCTAAGTCTTCTTTCCTCCGTGCGGCTCAGGGTTGCGGCGCACTGGTGCTGGCTGGCGCTATGGTTCTGCCGATGACTCCGGCACTCGCCCAGGATGCGGCACCTGTTGCTAATGCACCGGCGGCAAATGCTGTGACCCCCAAGCCGGCTGCTCAGGATGCAGCGGCACAGCCGACGTACTCCGCTGATTATGACGGTATTCTGTACACCGGCGAGGGCGGCACCGTGACCCTGAAGGGTACCGGTTTCACTAAGCAGTGGCGTGAGCAGCACGGCACCGTTGTCTTCTACATTGCGGCTACGAAGGACCGCCCCGGTAACGCTGAGCCTTCCACGTCGATGCTCCGTTTTGAAGAGGGTAAGGACTTCACCATTGCCGATGACGGCACTTTTGAGGCAAAGCTGACCATCAAGGCTAAGGCCCTGGAGAGTTTCTACACTCCCATCGATTATTTCCCGGGTATCACCCTGGACGAGGTACGTTACGAGATGGGTATTTTGACCGAGGCTAAGGGTCAGCCGCAGTCGAGCATTGAGGATATTTGGGCTCGTAAGAACGTTATCGACCACGACCCGATGTACACCCGCGCTTACCACCCTGAGGTCATGGCACCTAAGTTGAAGTACGATGCGCTGAAGGACACCACGAAGGATCAGGAGCTGCTGGTCCAGGGTGAGGGTTTCGTTGGGGAGGAGCTGCCTGGCCGTGAGGGTGCCATGTACGTGATTCGTGAGAAGGGCACCGCCACGCCCGTCCTGGCGCTGAGCGATATGAAGTCCTACTATGAAGGCCCCGATGGCGTAACCCGCCTGGAGGGAGGCACTCTTTACCGCACCATCAAGATCCCCGCAAACACCCTGGATCCGTCTAAGCAGTACGTCATTGAGGCGTGGAGCGACTACGACTACGACCTCACCAAGAAGGACAGGCCCCTCATCACCCCGATTGTGGGTTACGCGCCGGAGCACCGCGGTGTTCTTATGGCTCACCAGGATCTGAAGTTTGAGGGTGTTCCGGACTTCACGGATGCTACTGTGCCCAAGGGAGAATACAAGACCCTGACTTCGAAGCTCACCTACCAGGAGCAACAGCAGCGTGCTACCCGCGGCGAGTTGACTGCGGCACTGTACGCTCAGGCTGGTAGCCCCAAGGTGAACCTCCCGGCAGTCTCCCCCTGGCCGGATGTGAAGACCACCGACCCGAACTACACCGCTTACGTGTGGGCTCGTCAGAAGGGTATTACTTTCGGCTGGTCTGATGGTAAGTTCCACGCGGATGCCGGTATTTCGAACGCTACGGTTGCGGCGTTCACCTACCGTGCAGCGGGTTCCCCGGCGGTATCAGGTGTGTCTTCCTTTACCGATGTGAAGCCGAATTCTGCGTTCTACCGTGAGATTCTGTGGTCCACTCAGCAGTATGTCATTAATCCGGATTTCGGCTCTTTTAATGCGACGGACCTGGTGAATCGTGGTCAGTTGGAGCAGATGCTGTTCAATTTCCAGAACCGCGCCAAGTAAAGCGGACTAGTTCCAACCTGAATACCCCGTGCATCCTGAGAAGTCCTCTTCTCACCGGGTGTGCGGGGTTCAGCTTTTATCGGCTGATCAACCTGTGAAATGCCTCAAAACCTTCAAGCTTCTCTTGAGTGTTCTCTGATATCTACCTGAGGGTTTGGTAGGGTGAAAATGTCCCCGAAACCGACGGGGCTTCCAACCACTTTTCTCATAGGGTGTGTGCAGATTCAACGGCGAATTCCCTACCCGCCGTTGAGCCCACAGATTCCTGCGAGAAACGACTTTAAGGATGTATTATGTCCTCGCTTCCGACCTCTAAGTCTTCTTTCCTCCGCGTAGCTCAGGGTTGCGGCGCGCTGGCGTTGGCTGGTGCTATGGTTCTGCCGATGACCCCGGCGCTGGCTCAGAATGCGGCTCCTGCCGCTGATGCCGCCGTTGTTGCCGCTACCCCACAGGCGGCCAACCAGGTCGCTGCGGATACCCCGACCCTGGATGTGTCTCTCCCCAATGGTTACAACTACGACGGCGTAAACATCTTCCTCGTAACGACCGAGGGCGGTACCGTCCATGTGAAGGGCGCGGGCTACACGAAGGAGTGGCGCGCCCAGCACGGCACCGTAGCGCTGTACATTGCCCCCGCGAACTACGCGCCCTCCGGCTACGAGATTCCGACTTCGAAGATGTTGCGCTTTGTGGAGGGTCAGGACTTCACCATTGCCGATGACGGCACTTTTGAGGCTGATCTGAAGGTTGAGGCGTACAAGCTTGCCGCCTACTACTTCGTTGATGACGATTACGCCCAGGATCCGACCGGCGGCACCAAGTACGATGTCCGCTACGAGATTCACGTGGTTGCTGAGCAGAAGGGTCAGAAGCCGCTGACCGCTCAGGAACTGTGGACCAGCAAGAACGTGGTGAGCACCCAGGTTTTGAACACTCTGGGTAAGAGGGCAGAGCCGTTCGCACCGCGTCTGGGTTACAACGGTGTGGCTGATCCCGCAAAATCGCAGGATCTGAACGTTGGCGCTCAGGGCTTCCACGGCAATATCGACTCCGTTAAGGGCGTTCAGTTCGTGGTTCGTGAGAAGGGCTCGAACACCCCGGTTCTGGCAACCAGCGACATTATCGAGTTTGACCACCCCACCATGTACTCGGCGTACCGTGACGGCAACCTGTACGGTAACGTACATCTTCCGGCGAACACCTTGGATGCTTCGAAGAAGTACGTGATTGAGGTCTGGGCTAATGACGGTTACAGCGAGAAGGGCGAGCTGCTCGCACCGGTCGTGGGCAAGCCCACCGAGGGCCGCGGCGCCCTGCTCGCGTGGCAGGACCTGGACCTGAACGGTACGAACGGTTACCGGGACGCGAACCTGCCCAACGCGCAGGATCCTAAGAAGGACGATGACCAGAAGCCTGCTCCTTCCGATGAGAAGTTGAAGACTCCTGCAACCCGCGGTGAGCTCGCAGCTGCCCTGTACGTTCAGGCGGGCACCCCCGAGGTGAAGCTGCCCGAGACCTCTCCCTGGCCGGATGTGAAGACTGACGACCCGAACTTCCCCGCTTACGTGTGGGCTCGTCAGAAGGGTATTACTTTCGGCTGGTCGGACGGTAAGTTCCACGCGGATGCCGGTATTTCGAACGCTACCGTTGCGGCATTCACCTACCGTGCAGCGGGTTCGCCCGCGGTTAAGGGCGACTCCCCGTACAGCGATGTGGCTCCCGGTTCGGCGTTCTACCGTGAGATTCTGTGGGCTCAGCAGAACAAGGTGGTGCTGAACGCTAGCGGCGCTTTCGATGCTCAGCATATGGTGACTCATGGTGAGCTGGAGACTCTGATTGAGGCGTTCCAGGCTCGCGCTAAGTAAGGTCGTTTAGACCGCCCACGTTTGCGGGGTAATGCCCCGCAGAAGTAATGCCCGGTCTGCACGTTCCCTTGAGGATTCTCGTTGAAAGGTTCCTGTCGGGGTCGTACAGGCCGGGCTTTACTGTGCCTAAATTTTTGAAGCCTGCTTCTTGGCAGCTATTCAGTAGCTACTTTGAGCGTTTACTTTTCAGTCAGGCTGGTCCATGCGGCGGCGGGTTCGGTGCTTGCCGAGTGCGCGTCCTGACCGGTTGCCACGCCGGTGGAGACGGTGAAGTCCCACGGGTCGGTGTTCAGTGCGGACAACTTCGTTTCGATGGCGAAGCCGCGCTCGGCGAGCAGGGCGCGCAGACGGTTTGCCGCCGACTGTAGCCAGAGGGATTCGCTGGCGGCGTGGGAGCAATCAATCAGGGCGATGTTGCTGCCGTCGATTCGTGCGGTTTCGCGGAATTCGCTGGCGGGGTGGTGGCGCAGGTCGGCGGTAATGTACACCTGCGCGTCGGTGGCGCGCACCGCGTCGAAGAGGGAGTCACCGGCACCACCGCAGAGGGCGACGCGGCGGATCGGCTGGTCGGCGCGTCCGGCGATGCGCAGGCCGCCGGCGGTTGCGGGCAGTGCCGCAGCAAGGCGTTCTGCCAGCTCCTTGAGGGTGATTTCTTCGGGCAGGGTGCCGAGGCGGCCGGTGCCTACCGCGTGTTCCTGCTCGTCGAGTACCTGGGTTTGCGCTTCGGTGAGCGGCTCGCGGTCAATCAGGCCGATAGCGTCGCAGAGTGCTTCGTTCACGCCTTCAACGGCGGCATCTGCGTTGGTGTGCGCGCCGAGCAGGCCGCATCCGCCCTCGATGAGGGTGTGCAGAACGTTGCCTTTGTAGTCGCTGTCGGGGATGAACTTTGCGCCGCGGAGTAACAGCGGGTGGTGGGTGATGAGCAGCTGTGCGCCTTCGGCTACGGCTTCTTCGGCGGTGGCGGTGAGGGCGTCTACTGCGAAGAGGACGGTGCTCACTTTAGCGGCGCCACGTCCAGCAACGAGGCCGGAGGCGTCCCATCCGGCGGCGAGTTGCGGCGGGAAGAGCGTGTGGAAGGCGTCGACGACTTCTGCGAGGGTGGGGGTTTCTAGTTTTTCAGTCATACCTCTATTGTGGCAGGTGGCGCAGTGGGGATGTGGCGGGGTTGCGGGCGGTTTACGCCGAAGCCTGCGACTGTGCAGGAATGGCTGCGCAGGAATATTGTGCGGCGCGGCGGTGTTCTTTAGGTAGTGTGGTTTTCTACATGTTAGTTCGAGACTCACTATTCGAGGAGGAATCATGACTGATGTTGTACTTGCCGGCGGCTGTTTCTGGTGCCTGGATGCGGTGTACCGCCAGTTCCGCGGGGTTGAGGCGAGCGTCTGCGGCTACACGGGCGGCGATACTCTCGACCCCGATTATCGTTCGGTGTGTTCGGGTACGACCGGGCATCAGGAGGCACTGAAGCTCAGTTTTGACCCGCAGGTGATTGACCTGGATACGGTGTTGGATATTTTCTTCACGAGCCACGACCCGACGAGCTGGGATCGTCAGGGTGCGGATACCGGTTCGCAGTACCGTTCAGTGCTTTTCTACGCGGATGAGCAGCAGCGTGAGGCGTTTGAGCGTGCCGTGGCACGTGCTCAGCAGCTGTACTCCTCCCCCATTGTTACGGAGATTAAGCCCTTGGGCGTGTTCTATGAGGCTGAGGAGTATCACCAGAATTATTACGCGTTGAATCCGGCGCAGGGTTATTGTGCGTTTGTGGTGAGCCCGAAGGTGGCTCAGGCGCGCCGTAATTTTGCGCATCTGCTCCGCTAGCTGGTCTGTTAGCCGCTCTGTTAGCCGGTGCTTCCGGTTCAGTCGAGGTGTATTACGTTGTTCACCCCGTAGCTGTCTTTTGTTGTGTGGCAGCTACGGGGTTTCTTCGTGTGCACCGGGCTATTTGTTGTTCGCCTGCGCTTTAGGGTTGCTATAAGGTGCGCCCGGTATGATGGGGGTGTCGACTCACTCCTCCTTGTCCGTTGACCTCACCGAAAGACTGCTGATGACTAGCTCCTCTTTTAAGCCCGTCGCTTTGAGCCGCCGCGCCGTGTTGGGTGTGGGCGGTGTTGGTCTTGCCGCCGTGTTGTCTGCGTGTGCGCGTACGGTGCATCCGCCGGTTGATGTTGCCGCTTCTGATTCGGCGAGCCCGTCTGCTTCGTCGGCGTTGCCGTCTGCGAATAAGTCGTATAAGGGTAAGGTCACTTTCGATAACTTTGAGAAGAACGGCGAGTACGTTCCTGCCACGGCTGAGAAGAAGGCGCAGAACGTGCCCAAACCGATCATGCCGGAGAAGGTGCAGGAGCTGAGTATTGACGGTATTTATGCGCTGATTGGCTATTGGATTTCTAGTTTTAATTATCTGGCGTTGACGGGTGATATTGAGCCGTTAAAGAAGACGGATCCTAGTAGTGAGTACTATAAGGAGCTTGAGCCGATGGTCAAGCTCTATGAGACGGGGCGCGGCTGGATTTATGACACGAGTGAGCCGATGTCTGTGTATCTGACGACGGATACTCCCACGCAGATTGAGGGTGACCGTATTCTTTATTTCTGGCGTGCCCGTTCGCTGGTTGATCAGAATGGGAAGAGGCATCTGACGGAGGGCGATAACCGCGATAAGTCCCTGGTTGGGGCGGCGGATGCGCAGGGCCAGGCGATGAGGATTGTTGTGGAGTATAAGGAGGGTGCTTGGTTTATGAGCACTCAGCAGGATAAGGACGCTGATAAGAGCACGGAGTCTACGAGTCCCTCAGCGTCCTAGTGCACTCATTGCAGCTTTTGAAGTTTTTCTTCGCAAAAGGATATAAGTAGCGACATTTGATAGCTACTCACGTGTTTAGGGTATGATGGGGGTGTCAACTCGCTCAATTCCCTTTGTTGACCTCCTTTGAAAGGCTGATCATGACAAGCCCTTCCCCCACTTCTGCTGGCGTGAGCCGCCGCGTGGCGCTGGGTGCGACCGGCGCCGGTATGCTGGCTGCATTGACGGCGTGTGCCAGCGATATTCGCCCGCTGGCTGATGGTAGCGCATCCAGCTCTCCTTCTGCTTCTGCGAGTGCGTCCGAAAGCACATCCGCGAGCGCCTCAGCTAGTGCTTCTGCTTCTTCCCGCAAGGCCTACAAGGGCTTTGTGAAGTTCGATAACTTCGAGAAGAACGGCGAGTACGTTCCCGCTACGGCTGAGAAGAAGGCGCAGAATGTGCCGAAGCCCCTCGTTCCTGCAAACATGAACGATCAGAACGTTGACGGCATATACGCGTTCATTGGCTACTGGCTGGCGAGCTTTAACTATGCGCTAATGACGGGTGATACTGAGCCGATGAAGAAGGCTGACCCTGCAGATGTGTATGTTACGGATTTCCAGGAATTTGCGTATATGTACGAGAATGATCTGGGTTGGATGTATGGTGTGGATACCCCGGTTACTATTGAGCTGATTACTGGTTCGCCTCAGAAGGTTTCCGGTAGCACTACCCGTTATAACTGGCCAGCTTACATGAACGACAGCCCTGATGCGAAGATCCATCGTGAGGGCAAGTCTGACGTACCTTTTAAGACGGCTTCTAGCCCGAACGGCAAGCTGATGAAGGCTATTGTGGAGTACAAGGATGGTAAGTGGTTTATGCTCACCGGCGATGAGGACTCTTCTTCGAAGGCTTCTGACTCTTCCTCCAGTTCTTCTTCTGTATAAGATTCTCGTCGTACTGAATGAAGACATAACAGTTTGAGATGAGCTTCTCCCCCGCCCGCGGTAATGCACCGTGGGCGGGGTTTCTTTATGCCGAGACTCGGTGATGCTTTGCGGCAGCGTTAGGCAGAGCTTTGTAATCGACGCTATATGACGGCTTCTGAGGGGCGGCTGTGTGATTGCCGGTATGATGGGGTTGTCAACTCACTCAATTTCCTTTGTTGACTTCCTATGAAAGGCTGATAATGACGAGCCCTTCCCTCACTTCTGCCGGTATGTCCCGCCGCGTGGCACTGGGTGCGACCGGTGCCGGTGTGCTGGCTGCATTGACTGCGTGTGCTAGCGATATTCGCCCGACGGCTGAAGGTTCAGCGTCTAGCTCTGCTTCCGCGGGTGCTTCCGAAAGCGCCTCGGCTGCTGCTTCTTCGGACAAGTCCTATAAGGGCTTCGTGAAGTTCGATAATTTCGAGAAGAACGGCGAATACGTTCCCGCCACTGCCGAGAAGAAGGCGCAGAATGTGCCGAAGCCCCTCGCCCCGGCGAACATGAACGAAGATAACGTTGATGGCATGTACGCGTTCATTGGCTACTGGCTGGCAAGCTTTAACTATGCGCTAATGACCGGTGATACTGAGCCGATGAAGAAGGCTGACCCTGCAGATGTGTATGCGAAGAGCCTGCAGGAACTTACGATCATGTACGAGAACGATCTGGGCTGGATGTACGGTACGGATACCCCGGTTACTCTTGAGCTGACTAGTGGTTCACCGAAGAAGGCGTCCGGTAAGGGTACCCGTTACGACTGGCCGGCATACATGAACTACAGCGCCGATGCGAAGATTCACATTGAGGGCAAGTCTGACCAGCCCTTTAAGACCGCTTCTAGCCCGAATGGCAAGCTGGCGAAGGTTGCCGTGGAATACAAGGACGGTAAGTGGATTATGCTCACCGGCGATGAAGGCTCTTCTTCGTCGGCTTCCGCTTCTTCTAGCTCTTCTGCTGCCTAGGTCTTCTGTCTAGACCCCACCATAACGGTTCAGGCATAACAGCTTGAGCTGAGCTTCTCCCCCGCCTGCGGTAATGCACCGTGGGCGGGGTTTCTTTGTGCCGAAACCCTGCCGGAACTCTGCGGAATCTCAGGGAACACCCAGGGGAAAACCCGGCGGATGTTCGGGGGCGGCGGAGGGCGCCTCGGGTACGCTTAACGTATATACATTGATGTACTACATGTGGTCTTTACCTGCAGGTTGTGAGCTTCGTGCTGACGGCTTTGGGGGTGAAGGTTCCAACGAAGGACTTCCGATGACTACTTTCTTCACTCGACGTACTGCCCTGGGTGTTGTTGCTGCTGGCGCGCTTTCTGCGTTGACTGCGTGCGCTAGCGATATTCGCCCGCTGGCTGATGGTACCGGCTCGACTTCTCCGTCGGAGGCGGCGACCGCCTCCGAAACCGCCTCCGAAACTGCTTCCGCGTCGGCGTCTGCGAGCGCTTCTCCTTCGGCGTCTGAGAGTGCTTCTGCTGCTTCGGGTCTTCGCTCTTCGGGCAGGAAGTATAAGGGCATCATCACTTTCGAGAATTATGTGGAGAACGGCAAATATGTTGCGGCGACCGCTACGAATCCGGCTGAGAATGTGCCGAAACCTGCGCCTCCTGAGAACTTCAAGGAGCACAGTGTTGATGGTGCGTACGCTTTCTTGAGTTTCTGGCTGGCGAGCTTGAACCATCTGATGATCACGGGTGACCCGGAGCCGATTGAGATGGTTTACTATAAGGGCTACGGCTGGGAGAAGTATCAGAGCACAATCAAGCTGTATGCATCGGGTGCTGGTTGGGTGTACGGTACGGAAACTCCGTATATTGTTGAGCTGCTGACTGATGCTCCTCGTGAGGTTCCCGGCAGCAATAATACTGCCTTCATTTGGGAGGGCCTCGCCCATATGGACCCGAAGATGAAGCGGCATTATAGGAGTCAGCCTGATAAAGAGACGAGCGCTGAGGAGTCAAAGAAGAAGGTGGCAAGGTTCCGTCTGGAGTACAAGGACGACAAGTGGGAGCTGTCTAGCGCCGCTTAGTTGCCGTCTGGCGGAGGGTTTCCTCTCGCGGTGATTTCTCTGTTATACGACCCCGCATCTGGTAAAACGCTGGGTGTGGGGTCTTAATTTTCTGAACATTCGAGGTGGGCGCGGGGCTATTTGGTGGCTCTCGGGTACCCTTAAATGTATATACATTGACGTACTGATAGGCCTGTACGGGATGCGTATGCACACCACGGTGTGTGGCGTGATTTGCTTTGTATTGGCTCCAACGAAGGGCTTCCGATGACTACCTTCTTCACTCGACGTACTCTCCTGGGTGTGGGTGCGACCGGTATTCTTGCGGCGCTGACTGCGTGCGCTAGCGATATTCGCCCGCTGTCGCAGGACTCGCGGTCGCAGGGTTCCGGCGGTTCCTCCGGTTCGGCTTCTGATGCTGCTTCTGGCGCGGCTTCTTCTGCGAGCGCCTCTGCGTCGCCTTCGCCCACTGATGATCACACTCCCGGCTCGTATGTTGGCCCGATTAAGTTCAATAACTACGAGCGGAACGGCACCTACATTGCGGCGAGTGCGAATGCACCGGCGCAGAACGTGCCGAAGCCCCTCATCCCGGAGAAGATGAAGGAGAACAGCCCCGAGGGAGCCTACGCGCTGATGGGTTATTGGCTTGCTTCCCAGAATTATCTGATTCTGACCGGCGATGTTGAGCCGCTAATGAAGGCGGATCCGGCGAAGGCCTTTTTGAAGAACTCTAAGACCATGATTAGGCTCTATGAGTCGGGTCTGGGTTGGATTTACGGTTCGGATCAGCCGTACAAGATTGAGATTGCGGAGAATGAGCTTCAGCCGGTTGCTAATAAGCCGGACCGTTATGAGTGGCTTGTAACCGTCGCGTATGATCCTGCCGCTAAGTACCACATTGAGGGTGAGCCTGATGCGACTATCGTTGAGGAGGAAAAGACGATTCCTCGCACGACGAAGTTCATCATGGAATACAAAGAAGGCATGTGGCGCATGCTTTTGAACAACAATAGTTAGTTTCCCTCATCTTCTGATACGCACTACTTAAGGATTTCTGATGACGACTTTCCTTTCTCGACGTGCAGCCCTACTAGCTGCCGGTGCAGGTGCTATTACGATGCTGAGCGCCTGCGCCAGCGATGTCCGCCCGCTGGCTGATAGCTCCGCCTCCGGTGAGGCTTCCACTTCTGCAAGCCCTAGCGCCTCTGCGGGTGGTTCTTCTGAGAAGTCTTATCTGGGGCCGGTAAAGTTCGATAACTATGAGAAGAAGGGCGAGTACGTCCCCGCGGATGAGACGCACAAGGCGCAGAATGTGCCCAAGCCCCTCCCTCCGGCGAATATGCATGAGAACAGCATTGATGGTGCCTACTCTGCCTTTAGTTTTTGGCTTGCCAGCGTCAACTATCTGGTGCTCACCGGTGACGATGAGCCGTTGAAGCAGGCTGACCCTTCCGGCAGGGATGTGAAGTCTTTCCATGATTACGTGACTTTTTATGAGTCCAATGAGGGGTGGTTTTACGGTTCGGAGCATGCGCTTCAGGCTGAGATGATGACCCCGCAACCTGAGAAGGTATCGGGTAGCGACTCCCTCTACTACTGGCGTATCACGCTGTCCAAGGACTCTAAGGCGATGATGCATGTTGAGGGTAAGGGAAACAGGCCTATGTACCAGAACACTTCCATGGAGCCTGAGCTTTCCGCCCTGAAATTGTCGTATCAGGACGGTAAATGGTTCACTTACCCCACTAAGATACGCGGACAGGGCACTGCGAGCCCGAGCACCAAAGCATCCGATGATGCTAACTCTAAGACCGCCTAGAGCATCTTTGCAGAGTTCACCTTAGGGCGGGGGTATACTTCGCTCACAGGCTTCATAAGGTCTAGGGCTTCCTCCCCTGTCCTACACATTACTTAAGGATTTTTCATGGCAACTTTTCTTTCCCGACGTGCCGCGCTAGCTGCAGCTACCGGTGCTGGCGCGGCTGCGGCGCTGACTGCGTGCGCTAGCGATATTCGCCCGCTGGCTGATAGCTCCGCCTCCGGTGAGGCTTCGGCGAGTGCCAGCACTTCTGAGTCTGCGAGCGCATCCGCCTCGGCATCTGCTTCAGCGACTGAGTCTGCTAAGAAGTCGTACAAGGGCACGGTGAAGCTCGACAAGTACGAGAAGAACGGCGAGTACGTTCCTGCCACGGCTGAGAAGAAGGCGCAGAACGTGCCCAAGCCTGTTGTTCCGGAGAAGATGAACGAGGCAACCATTGAGGGCATGTACCAGTTCCTCAGCTACTGGGTGGCAAGCTTCAACTACATGTTCATGACCGGTGATTACGAGCCGCTCAAGAAGGCTGACCCTGCCGGCGAGTTTGCGAACGATCACAACAACGTTGTTCTTGTGTACTCCACCGGCAAGGGCTGGGTGTACGACACAGATGCACCGGTTACCGTTCAGCTTCTGACCGATGCCCCGAAGAAGGTCGCTGGTGGCCCCAACCGTTACGATTGGATCGGACGCTTCATCCAGGATCCCAAGGCGAAGGTCCACATGGAAGGCCAGGAACCCACTCCCCTGGTCGAGGAGGGATCTTCCAAGAGCGAAGCGACTAACTTTGCGATGGACTACAAGGACGGCTCCTGGTTCATGGTCAGCGAGGAAGAATCCTCCGATGTGGGTTCTTCCAAAAAAGAGTAAGTCTAAGGACTAGAAAACCAACGCCTCTTACGGGCGGTCACTTTTAGATTTAGAGGAAGAGATACAGGGGAAGCTCCCGCATGTAGTTGAGATTGCGTGCGGGGGCTTCCCCTTTTTTTGCTTGCACGGCTTTTGTGTGCATGGCTTTTGTTTACACGGTCTGCGTGCGGTCATGTTGAGCTGTTTCCCCAGACGAGCAGATGCAGGCTTCGAGCGTGTCAACGACCCTGCTCAGGTACGCTTAAAAGCACACGAACAAACTATTGAGGGGTTCTCATGCCTACCTTCATTACCCGACGCGCAGCCTTTGGCATCGCCGCCACCGCCGCGCTCGCCTCCTTGACTGCCTGCGCCAGCGATATTCGCCCGCTGGAGGACCCGAGCGTGGTCGACCCGATGCGCCCCTACAAGGGAGAGTTGAAGTTCAATAGCTACAAGTCCACCGGAACGTACCGCCCCGCAAGCGCCACGGAGAAGGCAGAGAACCCGCCCATGCCCGTCCCTCCCCAGAATATGAAGTCAAAGACGACCTCGGGCATGTACGCCGCTATAGGCTACTGGGTCGCGTCCCTGAATTATCTGACCGTTACCGGCAATATTGAACCGCTCGAGGACGTGGACCTGGACGGTATCTACGTGCAGAAGATGAAGTCGTACGTAGAGTTGTATGCAAAGGGTGAGGGGTGGATGTACGGCACCGAGACGCCGCTCATGGCTGAGCTGACCGAGGAGACCCCGCAGAAGGTTGACGACGAGCAGTACCGTTGGAAGGGTATTGTCCGTGGCCATAAGGATGCTGTTCTCCATTACGTACCCGAGGACAGGGACATTCGTGTGGGCGAGTCGAGCGGTGATTCCAGTAACGATGAGGTCACTTTTGTGTTGAACTATCGAGACGATGCGTGGATGGTCACCGTTGAGACGAAGAATTCCTCGACGACTTCCCCCGGGTCCTCGGGCGGAAGCGGTTCTGGCCTCAACGTCTAGGATGCGGCGGCGCAGAAACATACCAGCGCAGGAAAGCGGCGGTGTAAGAAAGTTGCAGCACAGGGAGATGATGACACTTTCCCCTAGTAAACGGCACTTTTCATTAGCTAACGTAGCTTTTGTAGCATTTTCCAAGGTTCGATAACGAGAAAATCATAAACATACCCAAATGCACTAAGGTACCCTGAAATAGATACACCGATAATCTATTGAAGGGTACCTTATGTCTACCTTCGTGACCCGACGCGCCGCCTTTGGCATCGCCGCCACCGCCGCGCTCACCTCCTTGACCGCCTGCGCCAGCGATATCCGCCCGCTCAGCAACCCGAGCACAGCCGATGCGCAGCGCTCCTACAAGGGTGAGCTGAAGTATAACAACTACGAATCGCGCGGCACCTACGTTCCCGCAACCAGCTCGAAGAGGGCAGAGAATCCGCCCAAGCCTGTCCCTCCTGCAGAGATGAAAGCCAAAACGACGGAGGGCATGTACGCCGCCATAGGGTTCTGGCTGGCTTCTTTCAATTACCTTATGATTACCGGCGATATTGAGCCCCTTAAGGTTGTGGATACGAATCAAAATGATATCTACGAGGCCGAACCTTTCGTCGAATTTTACGAGAAGAACAGCGGCTGGGTGTACGGCACTGATGCACCGTTCTCAGCGGAGCTGACCGAGGATGCTCCGCAGAAGGTTGACGAGCAACAATACCGCTGGCTGGGTGTTGGCCGTTACAACAAGGAAGCAAAGATCCACTACACAGATGGTAGGGAGCTCACCATGGCCTCATTGAGTAGCGGCCCTGGTGATTATGAATTCTTCTTTATCTTGGAGTATCAGGATGGTGCATGGACGGTTTGGAATGAACCCACCAAACTTACGACGAGCTCGCCCAGCTCAAGCGCAAGTAGCTCCGGCGCCTCCGTTTAGAACCCCGGTCATATCGTAGTCGTGTGAGAGCCTTAGGTCCCGTGTTTTTCGTCATCTACCGCCGCTTTTACCGTGATGGAGGCGCACACAACATTGGGCTGACCGCTCCCCTGCGATATTCTGGAATTAGTTCAATACCGGCACATACTTTATTCACCTCAGAAAGAGCCCCATGTCTACCATGTACACCCGCCGCACCGCCCTGACCGCACTGGGCCTGGGCACCGCAGCGCTTCTTGCCGCTTGCTCCTCCAAGTCTTCCTCCGAGTCTTCAGCGACCGCGAGCGCGTCCGCTACCGAGTCTTCGACCGCGAGCGCTACCGCATCCGTCTCCCCCACCGCGGAGGCAACCACCACCATTGAGCCTGGCCCCAGCATGAAGGGTGAGGTCGTTCTTGCCGACTATTCCTCCACCGGCACTTTTGAGCCCGGCACCAAGGAGCACAAGGCTGTCAACGTCGCGATTCCGGTTGAGCCGGCGAAGCTGCGTGAGAACAGTGTTGAGGGTCTGCACGCGTTCATCGCGTACTGGCAGGCTACCCTGAACTACCTGCTGCTGACCGGTGACGGTACCCGCTTCACGAACATTGACCACACCGGCGACTACTCGACTGTGGCTGAGTTCTTCCAGAGCATGTACGCTTCGGAGAGCGGCTGGGTTATCGGTTCGGAGCGTCCGATGGTTCTGTCGCTGACTGCTGACCGCCCGACTAAGGATACTCGCACCGGCTACTACACGTGGGCATCCGAGATGGTGATTGATGGTGCTGAGGGTGCTGGCGTGTACAGCAAGACCAATGATCGCGTGCAGCCGCTGACCGAGGTGTTCAAGTACCCGGGTAAGCCGGTGGCTGGCCAGATTGTGGCGCACTACCAGGACGGCACGTGGCGTATGGTGCGTCGTGCTCCGGGTACTGCGTCTGCTTCGCCGGTTCCGTCGCTGAGCCCGAGCGCTTCTGCTGGGGGTGCTGCGTCTGCGGAGGCTACTACTGCTTCTGCAGAGGCGTCGGCACAGTAGGTTCTGGATCCCCTATACCGGACCCTCTATACCGCCGAGAAGCCACATGTGTTTCGAAAAGCCACAATCATGGTGGCTTTTCGAAACACATGTGGCTTTTCGCTTTTACTCTTTCTTTGAAAAAGACAGATATAAACAAAAAAGCCTTGATTCCGAAGAATCAAGGCTTTTTTCCTAGTGTGACCCCAACCGGTTTGTAACGGTGACGGAGGGGCATGATGCCGAGCGCGCGAGGAAATCCATCATGCCCCGGAGTGCCGCGACGTAAGGAGCGGCGCCGTGAGAGGCTCACGGCGGCACCATAGAATCTAAGAGGTCTTCCCACCGTCACAGATATAAACAAAAAAGCCTGGCTTCCGAAGAAACCAGGCTTTTTCCTAGTGTGACCCCAACCGGATTTGAACCGGTGTTGCCGCCGTGAGAGGGCGGAGTACTAGGCCGCTATACGATGGGGCCGTGAGATTTACATCTCTTTTACCAGGTCCCCCTGGCAACACATATAACTATACAGAGGTTCCCGGAAACAACCAAATCGAAAAGCGGTGAATTGGGTCACATATTTTACACTGAGTGCAGGGCCCACCGTATGGGCTCTTTTTCAGCTATACCAGCCAGCTACACCAGGCACTCCCCCGGCAGCTTCCACCGCCACCATACCCCGCCTCCACCCAATAAACACCTCACAAAACGCCACGACGCCAAGACGCAAAAATGCGCCCCGCACAGTGTACGGGGCGCATCCGCTCAAACTAGAGCAAGAAACTATGCCTTACGGCGGCGAAGCACCATCACAGCAGCACCAGCAATCAGCGCAAACGCACCGACAGCCGCCAGGCTCAGAACACTCTGAGCACCAGTCTTAGCCAGCGAGCCCTTGCTCTGAGGCGCAGACTTGGTCGCAGAAGCGCTCACCTGAGAATCAACACCGGAGCTCTTAGGCTGAGACTCAGACTTCGCCGAAGAAGAGTTCTTCAGCGGCGCGGTCTTCGTAGTAGTTCCCAGCTGGTCGTTAGCTTTCTCGGTCTTCGAAGGTTCATCCTTCGACTGCTCAGCCGCAGGCTTCTCTGCTACTGCAGGTGCAGATGCGGAAGGCGATGCCGAGGCAGCGGCGGGGAATGCCGACTCATCAGCCTCATTGCGGTTATCTGCATTGCCGGCATCCTTCGCGTCATTAACAATCAGCGAAACAGCCGAATCATAATTGCGGTTGGTAGCCACATCAGAACCAGCAGTGACGGTGCCGAGCATGTAGCCCTGGCTGTACTGCATGGTGTTCGCCGGAACACGCAGAGTTGCCTCGAAGGAGTACTTGCCGGTGCGTGAGTTGTAGACGAACGCGCTTGCCGGAACGATAGTGGAGACCTTCTGAATGTTTGCCAATTCGCTATCGGTCAGCTTGTCATAACCCATCGACCACTCGCCCTCCTTGACCAGGAACAGGCGGAGACCTTCGGCCGGCGGCTTATCATAGTCGTAGCCGGACACGTGGAAGGTGTAGGGGCGAGTAATGTCGACGGTACCCTCAGCGAAGTTCAGGGTGGGGTCAATCAGCACTGCGGTAGCCTGCTTCGGGTAACCCTGGAAGGGAACCTTTGCGGGATTAATAGTCGCGGTGGAGGTGAACTCACCCTCGGAAACCTTAGCGTAGAACTTCACGATGGAGTTCGGAACCAGCTTCTGCTGCGAGGAAGGAACAGCCTTGCCGTTACGGTCCACGGTCGCCTTGGAGGTGTAGGTGTCAGTCAGGGAGCCGTCACCGGTCTTCGCGTTCAGCACATAGGGTACTGCCGCGGTGGTGTTGGCGATGTCCTGCTTATCCACTGCAATGACGGAGCCGTCCTCGGCGATGGTCAGGTCGTTAGCCTTACCGCCATTCATCTCAACCTCACCGATTACACGGTCGGTCTTAGCGTCGAAGATGGCGATCTTACCGGTACCGAAGTCGGTCACGTACACCAGGTCGCGGTCCTCGTCGTTCTCCATGGACAGCGCCTGGGTGCCGAACTTGACGAACTTCTTGAACGCACCAGTGGTCAGGTCGTAGACGGAGATACCGGAGTTTACACCATCCACGCCCTGGGAGGAGACGTAAATTTCGTTCTCGGAGTGGTCAATGGTGACGTCAGAGGGGCGAACCTCAACAGAGGAGTTCTCGCCGCGGGTCTGAATAACCTGCTCGGTCTTGAAAGTATGGGTGTTAATGACGAAGACCTTGCCGCCGGTGCGCTCAGGCACGTACAGCTTGTCGCCATCAACGGTCATGTTCATGCCGATGTAGCGGGTACCGCCATTGGGGGCACCTTCCAGCTGCAGCTTGGTGACCTCGAAGGTCTTCATATCGATTGCGGACACGTAGTAGCGGCCGGTCACGAACACCTTACCGGAGTTGTGGTCCACCAGCACAGAGCGGGGGTGCTCAATCCAGTTCGGGTCACTCTCTGCAATGCCGTGGTTAGTCCAAATCTGCTCCATGGTGTTCTGGTCGAACACAGACAGGGAGTTGTCGGTGGTGTTAGTAACCCACACGGTGCCGGACACATCATCAACAGTGATGCCGTACGCGGAAACGTAGCCAAATTCGCCGTTCTTATCCAGCTCGAAGGGAAGCGCTGCCACTTCTTCAATCTGAAGAGTGTCTGCGTTGACACGAGCAATAGTGGAGGCGAGGTCGCCGCGTGCACCCACGCCGACCATCCAAATCTTGTTGGTCGCCTTGGAGTAGGCAACCTGGTACTGGCCGGGCAGACCCTGGGTAATCTGCGCGACGGATGCGGAGGTGTCAACAACGCGGCTCAGCGATGCGGTGGAAGGAGCCGATGCGCTGGAGGCGGCGGTCTGGTTTGCGGTATTCGGTGCTGCGAAGGAGGCAGGAATCATGGCTGCGCCGGAGATCGCGAGCGCGAGGGAGCCGACGGCGAGCCCCTTCAACGCCTTGCCCGAGGAGGGAGTGAGGTTCAATGTGTGTCCTTCAAATGTGTAACGGAAGTGCTCACATGCCGCATGCGAATGCTAACGAGACACCCGTGAATATGCGGTGACATATTCGACGGCACGAAAAGCAGAAATGTAGGTAACGCATAAATTTACCTACCTTCTAATCCTCAGTGTTTTCCCAGGAAAATACAAGCAGCGACGTGGGTGTGTTTTGTGTTTTTATGAGCGAGCCCCTAATTCGCCTTCAGTATCACGTGAAGGTTGAGCTGTTTCCAGGGTTTTTCCTTGCTCTTGCGAGCAAAAACCCCGGTCACTAGGGGTATTGTGATGCTTTTATATTTACACATTAATGTAAAAGTTTAGGTGAGGCGCGCCAGCAACATTCACCTTGGGACACACATTTTTTCGACATTCAAAACCTATATTTTTACAGACTAGTGCACATATATGAATATGTTTTAAAACCCCTACCCAGCATTAGCCCAAGCAGGCACACAAAAGGCGGGTACCCTCTCCCCCAGATTCAAAGAATCCGAAAGAGAAAATACCCGCCTTCTCACGCGTTACATCGAGCATTTACGCCCGAGAACTAAACGCTACACTTTATGCCTTGCGGCGGCGCACCACCAGAGCAGCACCCGCAACCAGAGCCACAGAAGCGAAAGCAACCAGCGGCATCACAGCGTTCGCACCAGTGTTCGCCAGAGCGCCACGCGAAGAGCCAGCCTGCGAGGAACCTGCGTCGCTCTTAGCTACCGAGGAGCCACTGCCCAAATTATCGGAGCCACCTGCAGAGGAGCCACCGTTCTTCACAGCCGAACCGGACTTATCAGCCTTCACAGCATCCGGAGCAGACTTGGAGTCCTGTGCACCGGTCTTAGCGTCAGACTTCGAATCAGACTGAGATGCCTGGTCCTTGGAGGTCTGATCCTTAGCCTCTGCGGTGTTCTCGGACTTAGCGTCAGACTTCTTGTCCTCACCCTTCTTGTCCTCAGGCTTCGGGTCAGCAGGCTTCGGATCAGCAGGCTTCGGGTCTGCAGGCTTCGGGTCTGCAGGCTTCGATTCCTCAGCCTTCACACCGGTCACCGTCGGGTAACCCGCAAAGTCCAGCGAAGTCGGGGTGATACCCACCGGTGCTGCGCTCGCGTCGGTGTCCTTCACGCCAACCTTGAACTTCAAAATCGAGTTAGCCTTCAGCTGCTGAACCGATGCGGGAACGTCGTTACCCTGGCGGTCCTTGCCGGGCAGGGTGGTGTACTCGCTGGCGGTGGTAATCTCGCCGGTGGTGCCGTTGAGCACGTAGGGCAGGGTGACCTTCTCGTCGCGGTCCTTTTTGTCGAGAACCAGCACGGAGCCGTCCTTGAGCAGGGTCACGTCGTTCGCGGCTGCGCCGTTCATCTCGACCTCGCCGATGACCTCGTCAGCGCGGCCGTCGAAGACAGCCACCTTGCCGGTGCCGAAGTCGGTCACGTACACCAGGTCGCGGTCCTCATCGTGCTCCAGAGCAAGCGCCTGGGTGCCGAACTTGACGAACTTCTTGAACTCGCCGGTGGTCAGGTCGTACACGGAGATACCGGAGTTGACGCCCTTCACACCCTGAGAAGAAACATAAATCTCATTCAGCGAGTGGTCCACAGCAACGTCGGAGGGGCGAACCTCAACAGTGGAATCCTCACCCTGAGTCTGGATGGTCTTCTCAACCTTGAAGGTCTTGGTGTCCACGACGAAGAGCTTACCGCCGGTACGCTCGGGAACGTACAGCTTGCCGCCATCGAGGAACAGGTTCATGCTCACGTAGCGAGTACCGCCGTCGGGTGCGCCTTCGAGCTGAATCTTCTCAACCTGCTTGGTCTTCAGGTCGATTGCGGATACGAAGAAGCGGCCGGTCACGAATGCCTTGCCGGACTCGTGGTCAACCAGAACGGAGCGGGGGTGCTCGATCCAATTCGGGTCGCCTTCCTTCACGCCCTCGTTAGTCCAGATGAGCTTGAGGGTCTGCTGGTCGTACACTGCCACGGAGTTGTCGATAGTGTTGGTGACCCAGACGGTGCCGTCCACGTCATCAACAGTCACGCCGTATGCGGAGGTGTAACCGTACTGGCCCTTGTCGTTCTTCTTCACGGGCAGTTCGGCGAATGCCTCGGTCTGCAGGGTGTCTGCATCCACGCGTGCCAGGGAGGAAGCGAGGCCGCCGCGCGCACCCACGGTGGGTACGAACAGCTTGTGGTTCTTCTTGGAGTAGCCGACCTGGAACTGGCCGGGCAGACCCTGAATGATGTTCGCAACGCTACCGTTTGCATCCACGGTGCGGTGTGCCTCGGTGGAGGGGGTGGTAGAGTCGGCTGCCTTGGTCTTGGTAGCGGTTGCCGGGTAGCCCTGGAACTCACGGGTTTCGGGGGTGACCTGCTTGACCTCGGAGTTGTCGCCTGCGGTTGCGGTGACCTTGAACTTCAGGATGGAGTTCGCCTGGATATCGGTGGTCTTTGCGGGCACGTCGTTGCCCTGGCGGTCCTTGCCGGGCTTGCTGGTGACCTTATCTGAGGTGCTGACGGTGCCGGTGGTGCCGTCGAGGACGTAGGGCACGGTTGCGGTTGCGCCAGCCTGCTTGTCCACAGCGATAACGGAGCCGTTGGGCAGTACGACCAGGTCGTTTGCCTTGCCGCCGTTCATGGCGACCTCGGCAATCAGCTTGTCCGCTGCGCCGCCGTCAATCACGCCCACCTTGCCGGTGCCGAAGTCGGTCACGTACACCAGGTCGTTGGCCTCATCGTTATCGAGCGAGAGCGCCTGGGTGCCGAAGGGGATGAACTTCTTGAACTCGTAGGTGGTCGCATCGTACACGGATACACCGGAGTTCTCGCCCTTCACGCCTTGCGAAGAGACGTAAATTTCGTTCTGCGAGTGGTCAATAGCCACGTCGGAGGGGCGAACCTCGCCGTCCTTATCGCCCTTCACAGAGATGGTCTTCTCGACCTTGAAGGTCTTGGTGTCGATCACGAAGAGTTTGCCGCCGGTGCGTTCGGGCACGTACAGCTTACCGCCGTCCACCAGAATGTTCATGCTGATGTAGCGGGTACCGCCATCGGGTGCGCCCTCAAGCTGAATCTTCTCAACCTGCTTGGTCTTCAGATCGATAGCCGAGACAAAGAAGCGACCGGTCACGAAAGCCTTACCCGACTCGTGATCGACACGCACCTCGCGGGGGTGCTCAATCCAGTTCGGGTCGTCCTTGCTCAGACCCGCATTGGTCCACAGCTGCTTCATGGTCGCCTGATCGTATACGGCAACGGAGTTATCGCGGGTGCTGGTCACCCACACGGTACCTTCCTCGTCATCGACGGTGATACCGTACGCACCCTCGTAGGAGTAGCCCTTCGCGTCCTGGACGATGGGCAGCTCAGCAACTGCCTCAATCTTCAGGGAGTTCGCGTCAATACGAGCAATCGTAGAAACGTGCTCGTCGCGGTCTGCAGTGCCCGCAACCCAAATCTTGTTGGTCTTCTTGGAGTATGCGACCTGGAACTGACCGGGCAGGCCCTGGGTGATCTTTGCCATCGCCTTGTCGGTGATGGTGCGAGCGTCGCTGCTCTGGCTTGCTGCCCGGGTGGATTCTGCCGCGAACGATGCGGGGATGGTGGCAACGCCGGAAATTGCCAGTGCCAGCGATCCAACGGCGAGACCCTTGAATGCCTTGCTTGATGCGAGCTTCATATGTATGTCCTTTTTCGTGGGTGGTGTGTGGAGGTGCTTCTCTCCCCCACCGATGGGTGGTGAGGTGCCGCGTTTTCCCTGCTCTCTGGTGTGGGTTTCGTGGGCCCACGAGGAAGGAAACTAGTCTTCACACAGTATTAAGTAAGGCAAACATTAACTTGCCTTCTAGGTAATACTTACTTAGCGCACAGGATTTTGCAAGATTTTAGGTATATATAACGCAAAATTTCATATGCCAGGCACAGCCTGTCACTAAAACTCCCCGAGGTGCGGCAATACAGCAGCGAGGCACGACGGGGCATGACAAAACCCCCGCCTCCAGCAAAGCCAGAAGACGGGGGTTCCACGCACCCCAACACACGGTGCCGGGGTGACACAGTGCCAGGGGTGACTAAAAATTAGGAGACATACGAGAAGTCAGTGAACAGCAGGTTCTGCAGCTTGTAGCGGCGAATGAAACGAGCCAGCTCTGCGCGAGTAGTCGGCGCGGTCGGGTTGAACACACCCGAAGCATCCAGCACGATGTCGTTCGCGCCAGCCCACGCAACGTAACGATGCAGAGTACCCGCACCGAGCACGTCGCGGAAACGAGAACCAGTGCCCTCCTTCATTTCGGTCAGCTGAACCTCCGCGTTGTACTGGAACAGCACAGCCGCCAGCTCCTCGTGAGAAACCGGTGCGGTCGGGTCAATCTTGTCGCCACCGGTGAGCGGCTCGGTAATCTTGCGGTCACGAGCCCAGTGCAGCGCGTTCGCGGTCGGGCGGCCTGCCGCATCCGCGAAGGGTGCAACATCCGAGTTTTCGCTCACGCCAGCGTGACCAGCAGCGTGGTTCAACAGAGCAATAAGCTCCTCACGGGTCACGGGACGGTCCGGCTCAAACGCGCCAGTCTGCGGGTTCGGCATCAGCCACTTCTTCTGGTTCGCCATGCGGATATCCTCAGCGAACGGGTGGTTATCCGGAACATCCTCGAAAGAAGTCTTCAGAATCTTGGTCTCAGCCACGGGGATGCGCGCAGCAATCTGGCGGGTGATCTCCTGACCCCACGGGTCGGAGCAAATATCCAGCTGCAGGGCGTGATCAACGCCCTCACCCTGCATCAGCTCGATGGGGAACTGGTCGCTACCGCTGAAGCTGTCAGCGTCACCGTCAAATTCGGGGGTGAGCGGCCAGGAGCGCAGAGTTTCGAAAGAGTCGTTACGAACGTAGCCGTGGCGTACGGTCAGGGTGGTGCCTTCGGTGAGGAATTCGCGCAGACCGTGTGCAGTGTAGTTGACGGTCATACCGGTTTCAGTGATGGTGGCGCGCTGAATGACGAGGCGCGGGCCTTTAGTTTCCTCGGTTGCCGGGGCAAGGTTTGCGGGAGCTTCGTCTGCATGAGCGGCCTGTGCCTGCAGGGTCAGTGCGCCTGCAGCGGCGGCGGCGGAAGCACCCTTTACGAAAAATCGTCGTGAGAGTCGATGGGTAAGCAAGGGCATGATTGTCCTATTCAGTTCTTGTTTGAGTTGAGTGAGTTACGGGTGGCAGGATGCGCGGACAGCGGCGTAAACGGTGAGTGAGGCCGATACGTGAGGTCCCCTCCCCTGTGTGCGTGAGTGAGACGCAGTGTACGGGGTGCGGGTGTCTGTCGGGCGGATGCGCGGTGAGTGAGACCGGCATGGTTCCCTGACCCAGTCATCTAGCGTACCTTAAGGTCCCCTTTAAAGCGAAGACGAAACGGCGGTGATTTTACGCCCATTCTCGGTGTTCAACGAAGTAGGGGCGTTATCTGGCAACGTTTGCCGGAAGTTGGTACGCCGGAAGTTGGTACGGGTTTTCGATGGGGCGGCCTCAGCCGCTCTACGCCGGGGCGTTCCGGGATATGGAATATGTGGGGTTCTGAGGTTTTATGTGCGACACGCCGTTTCGAACCCTTTTCAAAGAGTTATAGTTATTGGTACCCTATCACTGTTTCTATATCCTCAACAAAGGAGTTACCCATGGAGGCCAAGGAATTCTCTGAGAAGGCTCTCCTCTTTTTCGCCAAGTCCAAGTACGCCGACCTTTTCGGCGTAGCACTGGTTATCGCCATCGCAGTCGCATCAGGATACCTGGGCACCCGCCTCGACAAATACGTCGACTGGGGCCCGATTACGCCCTTCATCCCCCTCGGTGTGATTTCCGTGATTAACGTGGGTATTTCAATGATGTCTACCCGCCTGACCGGCCGCC
>ERZ773027.92-NODE-92-length-55591-cov-7.572638_pt1 | contig 55591 bp, 48 predicted proteins | sample MGYA00511032_ERZ773027 | MGnify/ENA primary metagenome ERZ773027 (study PRJEB29015, sample SAMEA2738138) | human oral metagenome | biome: human oral; feature: human-associated habitat; material: saliva | place: China | collected 2190 ... | reverse complement strand
TGGGATATGTAGTAGTTGAAAATATAAAGATAATATATAATAATTAATATCTCTTTTATATTTTAGAATGCTTTTACACTTCTGATGATATGATATCATCTCTTCGTGGGTTTAACGAATGCATTTAAATGATACTACTCTTTATTTCAATGAGTCGTTTTAAGAATCCCTAGCAGGGTGAGATGTCTGTTTGGTTTTTAAGAAGTGAATTAGGACAAAAGAATTTATTAAAGAAATAAACGTGGAGCTGGAAAGCTGGGCCTTGAATTGGATTATATAAGAGATTCGAGTGTGCCTAATTTTTCAGATAATGAAGTAAAGCAAACTGTTGATAGTATAGAAGAACGTTTTCTATATATGATTCTATTCAACTAACAATAGATGAAGCTTTGCAACAAGCAGAAGCAATACGTCAAAGTATTCTAAAAGAAGCATTTGAAGGGAGACTGTAATGTTATATTTTCAAATGGACAAGAATCCTCGTAAAAAATTAAGTACAGAGGAAGATTTCATAAAATATGCTGAAGCTGCTTATGAAAGTGCAAAAGAATATATGCATGCATCTTTAATACTATTGCCACATTTAACTGAGTGTAGTATTCCAATGATGTCCAATGTTGCCTTTACGTGTGAATTGTTTCTAAAGGTAATTTTGACATACACACATACAGTTACAGATGAGAAGCAACTTCGAGAGCATAATTTATATAAACTTTATAACAAGATTGAAGATAAAAGTATGCAGGAAAGAATTCGCAAGGATACTTTAGAAGAATCATTTGATTTAAATTTGAAAGAGATTGGAAAGGCTTTTGAGGTTACTCGGTATATCCATGAATATAAGGGAATGGCATGTAATGTAAAGTTTCTGTATATGTTAATGAATTCTTTGCATAATAATTGTTTGGATCTTATGAATGAGAAAAATGATAAATGAAAACACATCTGCTATTTTATCTAAAGTATGGGTGAATTTTTAGTCATCTTAGAGACGGTGGTGCATCAATAGAGATTATTCTGAACAATTGACATATCTTATTTTTTCGAAAATTGAAATAACAGCTTTAATAGAAAAAATATACCAGGACTTAATGGAAACAACTACTGCACGATGAGGCACAGATTAAATATGAACGTTATTCCCCATTGCCATCCCCCTCCAAAGATGATATAGCCATAAAACTATTCACCAAAGGAGAAACACATGAAATTATACATGAATTCCGTCCTAGCATACGCAATCCTCGCCATGCTTGGAGGCGTATTCTACCGCGAGTTTACCAGATACCACGGTTTTGACGGCAAGACCTACCTCAGCGTAGTACATACACACTACTTTCTGCTCGGCATGTTATTCTTTATCTTGTTACTGTTACTGGAAAAGAATTTTTCGTAAATTGCAATTTCAAATTGAACACCTAAACAAAAATCATGCTGCATAGACTTCGTCTAAATATTCATCGAAAAGTTCATCAGGTATTTTGTAGTCTAACACCTTTCTATGTGTGTTATTCATCTCATCTGCGAACTAGAGGATTTATTCCGCTGAATAAGTCTCAATTGACTTACCTTTAGGTACGTACTTTCTGAATATGCGGTTATGGCGCTCATTTTTAGGTCGTTCGTAAGAAGAATAAGCATGTGCGAAGTAAACTTCAGTTCCGTACTGCTCTTGTTTTGAAAGCGCTGCAAACTCTGAACCGTTGTCGGAAGTAATCGTTTTAAACAAAGTACTGGACTTGGCGCCAAAACACTCTCGGAGCTGAGATATAGCTTTCCCTACCGATTAACTTGTCTTGTTGGCAATCTTAATAGTAATGAATTTGTGAGTTAGCTTCTCAATAATTGTAAGCACTACAGCTTCTTTACCTTTTTGTTTACCTAGAACAGTATCGATTTCCCAGTGACCAATTTCACTCTTTTGGTTAGCAATTTCTGGGCGTTCATAGATGCTACGACCAGAACTCGCTTGTTACGACCACGATTAGTTTTAGTCTTGCGGCGACTTAATAGCTCTGGCACATCAAACAATGTTAAAGGCAAACGTCCTGAATTGAGAGCTACGTGTTTGACGTCCAGAGTTCTTGCGGTTAGCAGCATATACAGATGGACCTCTAGCTGGAAGATATTCTGTTGGCCTGTCTATACATGAAGTCTTAGTAGCCGTACCGCGTTTTAACTCATACCAAGCGGTACTTGGAGATCAATTCACAACTTTTGCGATATACCGATTTGAAAAGCCTTGCTTATGTAAAGCCTTAATTTCGCATCTATCTTCATATCTAAGGTGTTGCCCCCCTTTCGCGAGATAGGGGAAGGATGGTATTATTTAGGTGATCCATAGTGATTGCCTCCGGTAGTTTTGTGTCTTGACTTAATTTTACCATTTAGGCAATCCCATGGATCTTTGTTTAGTTGTGAATGTTCAATTTCATTTTACAATTTACCTTTTATAACCAAGGAATTAATCATTTAAAATTTTTGCATTATATTAAGCATTAGAAATATTACCTATATTGATTTATGATAAGGACTACATGTATTGGAATAAGTACATATATATGATAAATTATTAATATATTGTGGGTTTAGAGTTGTTTGGATTAGTAACTATTTTATGTTTTATAACTAAGGAAATTAAATATAATTGATTAAATAGGTAATTAATAATTGAAAATTAGGTATTTTTGTCAATGATAGTCATCATTTAGAAAAAACAGTATTAAAAAGATAAAAGAGCAATAATAAGCGACACACTTTAAAATGCGACAGAGGAGTATTAAAGGAAACTTGTTTAAAAATAAGCGTGAAAAATGTTTAAATATCTTGAAAAGGTAAAATAAATCAATAATGAAGACAATTATATTCGTGCTATTACAGAGACTATAAATACTCTTAACAAAAATAAGTATGGATTTAAGTGTGTAGAGCTCTCAAAAGTTGATAAAAAGGATGTTTTTTTGAATATAGTGGACAATAAAAAATATGACGAGATATGTTTTATAGTGATTTTTTATTAGATATTAATTATGGAGGATGACAATTTATGGATTTTAGTTCAAAACCGATAGGTTTACAAACATTTTTTACTGATAAAAAATATAAAATTCCTAGATATCAAAGAGAATATTCGTGGAGTAAAGAACAGTTAGAAGATTTCTATTTAGATATTGTATCTAACATAAAAGAAGTAAACGGAGAGTATAAAACGCAAGAGTATTTTTTTGGTACAGTAATTTTAGTAGGGAATATGGAAAAACCAAATAAACCTATTGAGATAATAGATGGACAGCAAAGAATTACTACAATTACAATATTTTTATCTGTTTTATCTGATATAATGTACAATCACGATGATAATTTATCTACATTATTGTGGAGATATATAATTGCTCAGGATAATGACGGGAATTTCTATAATGTTTTGGAAAATGAAACTGCATCTCCTTATTTTCAAAAGAAAATTCAGATGAGAGGTATAAAAGAAGATGACGATAAAAAGAAGGATAGTTATCCAAGAATTGATATTGACGATATTGCAGATTTAGAGAAAGAACTTTCTACAGAGGCAAAGCTTATTAAGGAAGCTCATGATTTCTTTAGGAAAAAACTAGAAGATGAAAATCTATCAACCCCTGTTTTCAAGAACTCTAAACTTAGCAAAGTAGATAAGTTAAAATTAGTTCGTAATCAGCTTCTAGATAGCACATTTGTTTATATTATTTCTGAAAATATTAATGACGTAAATGTTATATTTGAGAATATTAACTCAAAGGGCCTTCAACTTTCACCTCTAGATTTAATTAAGAATGAAATTTTTTCTGTTCAAAATGAAACTGTTCCTCTTGATGAAGCAAAAAGGATATGGTCAAACATTAAGATGAATTTAAGAAATGATGGGGAGTACATATCAGTACAAAAATTTTATAGATATTTTTGGCTATCTAGATATACGTATAGTAAGGATAGAGATTTATATAAAAAATTTAAGAATAAAATTAAAAAGGAAGACTATTTAACTTTTTTGAAGGAATTAGAAACCGCATCAAAAAATTATGCGCGTATAATAAAACCAAAGAATGATTATTTTCGAACTAGTTCAAAGGGAAATAATGTAGGTAAAGAGGATTTAGAAAGTTTTGTTAAATCTTTAGATATTTTACAGAATACATTAAGCATTGAACAGGTCCAAGTATTGCTTATTACGCTAATTGATAGATATAATTTGGGATTGCTTAGCTTTAAAAATATGAAGTCAATAGTTAAGTTTTTAGAAGAGTTTCATTTTATTTACAATGGAATTATGACAGAAAGAACCAACACATTAGTAAATAAATATGGAACAGCGGCTAGGGAAATTTACAACTCAAAAAATCAAAATCAAATAATGATTGCATATGAAAAACTTAAGAAAGAATTTATTTCGTTACTTCCAGAAGATAACCGAAAATTTATATCTAAGTTTGTACAAATCAAATATTCATCAAAAACAAATAATATGGATAAGAATCAACTTAGAAAAAATGCCATTACTAAGTATGCAATTTACAAATTAGAAGAAAAAATGTCAGAAGAAAATAAGACAAGCTTTGATACTATATCGGCAACGATAGAACATATAATTCCAGAATCAAAAGAAGAAAACGAATCAATTTTAAATATTGGTAATTTAATAATATTGGAAAAGAATTTAAATGAAGAATGTGAAGATTACAATTTTCAAAAAAAGCGCACTATATATAAAAACTCTAAATATCATTCTGCAAGATTATTTGTTGAAAAATATTCTGATGAAACGGAGTTTTCTATTGAAGCTAGATCTAGAGATATTGGGGATGAGCTTTATGGATATATCACTAATAAATGGTTAAAAATATAGAAATAGAGGTTTACTGTATCTTGATAATAGGCGTAACAGGGACTGAAACGGGTAAATAAGCTAAAAATGAGCTTAAATTAAATGAATTTTCCCGTTCACAGCAAATGAAAAGCCTTTGTTTCTGGTTGGGGTTTGATGAAGTGAACGATAGAAAAAGAAGAGTGGAAATGATATAACTACACGGGAAATTGGTAATGCACAAGATGTGGGTAATCAAAGTTTTTAGGGTTTGCCGAAGTTTTTAGGGGCGAATTTTAGGGTCTTACGAAATGTAAATGGATTGGGCAGTTTGCCCAATCCATTTTGCATGGGAAAGCATTAGTGGTTTGATTATTATCCTTTGTAAATTGGATTCTTGCGAGTAGCAAAAAGGGACCGATTTCTCATGTGTTCAAAGTTTCGAAATCCTCTACCTAGTCGCTTTAGGTCTTTTACTTTGCGATTTAAAGATTCAATTGGACCATTAGAAAGACGGCTGTTATATATGCCATCTGGTCCGAGCCTATCCACCATTATGAATGAGTTAATAATGGGATTCTTGTATTTACGTAGTAAATTCCCGAATTCAACGAATATCTGATATTCACTACTGCAGTATTTGTGTATTAGGGAATCTATTTCTTCAGCAGCTTTTCAAGGGTTACCAGCATTTCTAGAATTAAATCTTACGTACTCTTCTTTTAAATCTCTGAAATCTTTGATATATGGATGAAGAGCGAGAAATTTTTCCTCATATCCAAAAGTGTTTATGAAATACCTAAAGTGCCTGTCATACCTAGGTTCCAAGTGATATTCTAAATGTTCTTGATTTGCAAGAAGCAGCCAGCGATACTTTTTATAAGATATACTTCATCTGAAACAGGGGTTCTTTGCTGATACCCACATTTAGAATAATGTATTTGCTTCTTGGTTTCATCTCGTGCGCTGTATTCTTTTTGTAAACTTCTAAGAAGCATGTCAAGAGAATGAATGAGCCATTGCATTACATGAAAAGAATCTACTACAGATACAGCATTTGGGAAGTATCTTTTAACATAATTTAAATAAGGGTTATACATATATGAAATTAGATACTTAACATTAGCACGTTCTTTTAAGGGAATATTTGAGAATATGGTTCAGTAACTTTCTCTAATCTGCTGTGAATAATATCTATAGGATCACCAGTGTAAAAATCTTGAATAACTAGGGCGTATTTACAACTTTTATCCATATCTAGGTATACTTCGTCGACAGAAATAGCATCTGTAAGTGGAAGACAATCCATTTGTATATATCTGTCGAAAACATTAAGAACATGCATATCTGAAGTATGAAATTGCCTAGCTATATCTACAGCTGAACAATTAAAATTTCTAAACTGATTAATAATTAGTAGGTCAGAAGCGTTAGTATTACGCCTGTAGCGGTTAACAAGTTTGAAATGCTCATTTGATTCGTAAAGGCAATTGCAGTTTGTACACATCCAGCGTCTTTGCCGGAGCTTTATTACTAGCTGATAGCCGTCCTGAAGAACATGGTGAGAAGTTCTGTGATTGCAGACGATGGCGCACAACCTTCGTAATCCAGAGAGCCGTTATATTTACAGCTTTTGCATTATATTAAGCAGTGGAAATACCGCCTACATTGCTTCTTTATAAGATCCACATGTATTGGAATAAGTGCATATTTATGATAGATTACTTATATAGTGGGCTCAGAATTATTTGGTTTGAGAACCATTCTAATTTTTATAATTAAGTTAATTAAACTTAATTGATTAAATATGTACTTAACAAACAAAAAGCCTTTTAGCGTTTTTTGGGGAGGCTTTTGTGGATAATAGCTAATGGTATAGTTGAAGTTGTGGAGGAGTTGTAAAATATGGGATTTTGGATATTTATGTTCATCATCACATTATTAATACCTGCTGCGTTATTATTAACTTGGTATTTATGCCCGAAGCTCAAAACGATTAATAATGCAAGTGGATATAGAACGAAGCAGTCTATGAAAAATCAAGATACATGGGATTTTGCACAAAAACATTGTGCAAAAATATCGTTATATATGTTTTTTCCTTCGTTTATATTGGCAGTTGTAATTATGCCTAGAGTTATTAATATGTCAATGGATAGAATAGGCTGGATAGGGCTTGGTATTACAATAATTCAAATGATTAGTTTTGTTGTAATTATTATATCTACTGAAAAAGCTTTAAAGAATACCTTTGATAAAAGTGGAAACAGAGTGTAAAGAACTGCCTATTTAAAGGTAGAGATAAATTTCAGTTTTGTTTTAAATTATGGAACAGTATAAAAGATAAAGCACATGACTTGAAGATAATAAATTGCGACATCAAAGTTTTTAAGAGTCTAGTTTTAGGGCTTATGAAATATGCTTACATAAGCCTTCCATTATTTTGGTGGGAGGCTTTTAGGCAATAGTGGATGACAAATACGAAGTTGTAGAGAAATAAAATGAAATCTTGGGGTAAAATTCAAATACAAATATTATATTAAAGCTCAAGCGAGGTATTATGGAAACATATAAAATTGCACATTTTGGAACTTTTGATGGATCTCAGTTGGATTTGGGGATAATAGCAATTTATAACAACGATTTAGAAACATTGAAAAAACTGCTAGGGAAAAGAATTAATAAGATTATTAAAATAAATGGAGCATATCCCGAACCTTTTACTCCGCTTGAAGTAGCACTGTACTTAAACAAAAAAGATATTATCAAATATTTATTTGATAACAATGCATCACACAAAGGAAAATTCCACCCGAAGCCGATTGAAATTGCGGTAAGGTGTTGTGATGCCGAAACAGTGCGGATGTTTCAAAATGATTTGGAAAGTTTGGACGAAGAGAAAAAAGCTGAGCTTTTAAAAATAGCTTTTTGGGGAGATCATACAGCTGAAAATATAGACGCTTTAGAGAGTCTCGGTATCACCATCGCCAAATACGGCGGCCTTATGTTAAGATATTCAGCTTTTAATAATGATATTGAAACGGTGAGACTTTTCTTAGAAAAGGGCGCCGATGTAAATTATCACAAAGCGGACTCGGTATTTAACGATACAAGTACACCTATATTGGAAGCTGTGAGATGCAGTAATCTTGAAATTGTTCGTTTGCTTATCGAACATGGAGCAGACATTAGTATCAAAAATAAGTGCGGAGAAAGACCATATTCTCTTGCCGTTAAGAATGACAACAGAGAAATAATAGAGTTTTTAGCAAGATACGAATCAGAAGATTTACATAATATAGATAGTAAGAATACAGCACTGCAAAAGTATAACTTACCGAATAGTCTGGTCGATTTTCTTAAAGGCGACAAACTCACGATAAAATTTACCAATGGCAAGTATTGCAAGTTTATACGTTTTTACTCATATCTCGATACGGTAGAAACTAAATGGAAAAGAAAAAAAGTACTGTCATTGGTCGCGGAAGTAGATAATTACAGCGCTGTGGATATCGTTTGGCAACCTGATAAACAACTGATTTGCGCTATTGACGAGGAACATAGTACATTTACTCCGCTTGCATCTTGGGAGGAGTTTAGTCTAAATATGGAAAAAATTGTTTTGGCATACTTAAACGGAGAATATGAATAATGACATCAGAAATAGCCTTTGTAAAATCGATTAAACGAGCAAAATAAATACAAAACGCTGTGGGTTTAATCCCATAACTTTTCTAAAATAAACCAAAATTTTGCACCTCAAAAATACAAATAAAATTGTTTATATTTTAATGCAAGTGAGTATAGCAGATGCTATACTTTCCTTGCGGACTAATGTTGCTATTTTAGTAAATGTAACGTCAAACGCACATATTTACTGAAATAGCGCATTATTTTTTTGAAAAAATCGCATAAAAAAATAGCCGCATAAGCGACTAGTATTTACAAGAAAATGCTCCCAATGGAGGCAATCAGATACGGATAAATCCTTATTTGAACTCACCTTGTAAATCACCTATATATTATCACAATTTCTTTTGAGGTCAAGAGCTAATATAAATTTATTTAGAAAGGTGAAACTTATGGATAACAAAAAGGAATACTACATCGGCTTGGACATGGGAACTAACTCTGTAGGATGGGCAGTTACCGATACAGAATACAACCTCATGCGTGCAAAGGGTAAAGACCTGTGGGGTGTACGCCTATTTACAGAAGCTCAGCCAGCGGTGAATCGTAGAACTAAGAGAGTACAGCGTCGTAGAATTGAAAGAGAAAAAGCCAGAAAAGCAATGCTCAGGTTGTTCTTCTCAGATGCGATTGATGCTGTTGATCCAGGTTTCTTCCAGCGCCTTGACGAGAGCTTCCTGCAATATGAGGATAGGTCAGATTCTAACAAGCAGATGAATGCTTTGTTCAATGATGGTGGCTATACAGATCTCGATTACTATAATGAATATCCAACAATATTCCACCTTAGAAAAGCGTTACTTCACGAAGACAGAGAGTTCGACGTGAGACTAGTTTACCTTGCTATTCTAAATATGTTTTCGCACAGAGGTCATTTTCTAAATACCAATATGTCCTCGGATGACGACAGAGATAATAATTTCGATAGTGCATGGAGAGAGCTAATAGATGCATTTGAGACTTCACAGTTAAGCAACAACAAAGAAATTAACAATATATCGGCCTTACTCGATACGACAAAGTATCCAGAGATTAAACAGATAATAGGAGATAGAGGTAAGACAAGGTCCTCTAAATTTGATGCGCTCCGAGATCTACTTGATGTGCCTAAGAGTGAGAAACATATTTGTGCTGTGCTTAAGTTAGTATGCGGACTAAAGGTTACTGTAAAAGAAATTTTATCGAACATTGAAAATCCTTCGGTTGAACCAGAAGGGCTTAAAGTGTCGATTAGCTTTACCGATTCGAATCTCGAAGAGAATTTAGATAAGATTCAAGAAGTTCTGGAAGATGAGTATTTTGATGTGATTCTAAAGGCTAAGAGCGCATATGAGATTTGCCTATTATCATCTATACTCGGCAATAACAAGTATCTATCAGACTCTAGAGTTGAGATGTATGAGCGTCACAGACAGGACTTGCAAGACCTAAAAGCACTACTCGCTGAGTATGATAAGGATGCTTATGAAAAGATATTCAGGACAATGGATGTCGGCTCATATAGTGTTTACGTTGGAAGTGTGAACAGTCACGGTAATAAAATTAGAAGACTAGGTACAACTAGTGCTAATTCCGGAACAGCAAAGGAGGACCTATATAAACTTGTAAAAAAAGTGCTCAATAACTCAGTGCCTGAGGATAATGAGGTAAAAGCAAAAATCTTGGATAAGATTGATAAAGAGTGCTTCTTAGAGAAACAGCTAACTAGCAATAATGGGGTAATCCCAAACCAGGTACACACAATAGAGCTTAAGCGCATACTTTCCAATGCAGAGAGGTATCTAAAGTTCCTTCAAGATATAGATGAAGAAGGCTTGTCCATTAAGGAAAAAATCATTCAGTTGTTTGAATTCCAGATTCCATACTACGTAGGACCGCTAGGTAGAGAGTTTAATGGCGTAAAAGGCTATAACAACTGGGCAGTTAGAACTGAAGAGGGATTAAAACCTGGTGTTAAAGTTATGCCTTGGAACTTTGATAAATACATAGATAGAACAGCATCCGCAGAAGAATTTATAAAGCGTATGCTTAGAAAATGCTCGTATATGGCAGATGAATACACACTACCTAAGCATTCTTTATCATATGAAAAATTCATGGTTCTAAATGAAATTAACAATATCAAGATAGATAACGAAAGAATCAGTGTTGAAGCTAAGCAAGGTATATATAATGACTTGTTCACTTCCGGGAATAAAGTGTCAAAGAAGAAAATAAAAGAATATCTAGTTAAACACAATTATGCTCGTGGTGGTGTTGAAATTACAGGATTATCTGATGAAACATGCACAACAAAACTTGCATCACTTGGTAAGTTTAGAGCTATATTTGGCGATGATGTGCTTAAGCAATCCAATAAGGACATCATAGAGGACATCATCTACTGGAGCACGATATACAGTGGTGATAGAAAAATCATCCGAGAAAAAATCGAAGACAAATACCCTAATACATTCGATAAGAAACAGCTAAATAAGATATTAGGTTTTAAATTCGAAGGATGGGGGAATCTATCTAAGAAATTCCTTGAGCTACAAGGAACTTCGAAAGTAACTGGTGAGATAGATAGTATCATCGGCTTCATGTGGAATGGACAAGAAAATCTAATGGAACTCCTCAGTGACAACTATACATTTACTAGCCAGCTGAATAGAATGATGGATGATACAATCAAACCTCTTTCTAGCTGGAAGATAGAAGACCTTGAGGATATGTATCTATCGCCATCTGTAAAAAGAATGGTGTGGCAGACAATGAAGATTGTAGATGAATTACAATCTGTAATTGGTTATGCTCCAAAACGAGTATTTGTCGAAGTTACACGAGGAGATGGCGAGAAGGAAAGAACTACATCTAGAAAGCAGAAGCTCATAGATTTATATAAGAGCATAAAGGGTGAGGCTAAAGAATGGATTAAAGAGATTGAGAATCGAGATGAATCTGCATTCAAGAGCAGAAAACTCTTCCTTTACTATATGCAGCAAGGCATGTGTATGTACTCTGGAGAAAAGATTGATTTACAGAATCTGATGAATGATAACCTATATGATTTGGATCACATATATCCTCAGCACTTTACAAAGGACGATAGCATTCATAATAATTTAGTCCTTGTAAAGAAAGAGTTCAATGCTCGTAAGAGTGACATGCCAATCACTAAAGGAATCCAAGCAAAAATGCATGGTAAATGGAAAGCCTTACTGGAAGGCAAGTTCATCACTAGCGAGAAATATGCAAGACTTACTAGACATAGTTATGTTTTCTCAGATGATGAAAAAGCAGGGTTTATAAATAGACAGCTTGTTGAGACAAGCCAAGCAACTAAAGCTATAACAAGAATCTTCTCACAAGCATTTGATAACAATACAAAGATAGTATTCTCTAAAGCTAGACTAGTTTCTGACTTTAGGCAGAAGTTTGAATTGCCAAAATCCAGAGTTTTAAACTGCTATCACCATGCTAACGACGCATACCTAAATATCGTCGTTGGAAATTCGTATTACGTGAAGTTTGAGGGCAATCCTGCAAGATTTATAAAAGAATCCAAGGGAAAAGAAAATGACAAGAAATACAAGTATCATTTAAGTAAGTTTTTTGAGAACACAGTGCAGAATAAGAATGAGATTGCATGGAGTGTGGAAGAAGGTAACAATACTATTAATACCGTCAAGCGAACAATGGCAAAATATTCTCCTCTGGTAACATATAAGACTGAAGAGGGCAAAGGAGAATATTTTAAGGAAACCATTTATCCTAAGTCAAAGGCAAAGCCACTTGTATATACAGGACTTAAAACTAAGAGTACCCCGCTTAACGACGTTACGAAATATGGCGGAAAAACTGCTATTGGAACATCGGGGTACTGCTTCGTAAAATACACTGAAAAGAACAAAGAAGTTAGGAAATTCGAAACACTACCAATATATCTAGGAAGTAGCAGAACACTCACTGTTGAGAGAATTCAGGAATATCTAAAAGAGTCGTACATGGAAAAAGGTATGATTCAGGCAGCTGAAACTATTGAGGTGCTTATTAAATTTGTGCCACAGAAGACGGAGATTGTACTGGATGGATATACATATACTATTGGTGGAAGTACTGGAGATATGATGTATATAAATGGAATTGTACAAGTTAAATTATCAAAAGATTATGTAAAGTATTTTCAAAAATTAGAGAAAGCAAAAGAGACAAATGATTATTCAGAAATAGATAAGCTTGGTAACAGGGTTATAACCCAACAAAAAAACGCAGAGCTTATTGAGATAATTCTTGATAAGATGGAGAAAGAAATATTCCAGAATAGAAAATGCAGTACTTATGAGACTATTAATGAAGGCAGAGATAAATTTAAAACTTTAGATATTAATAAACAAGTAACCATATTAATAGATGTCATTAACAATATATACGGCAGTAAACAATCAGTGGATTTAACTTTAATTGGTGGCAAATCTAATGTAGGAATGTGTAGAGCAGGGCGTAAAATGTCAAATTGTAATGAAGCCAAATTGCGTTTTTTCTCATGCACAGGAATATATGTTAAAGAAATTGATCTTCTAAAGATATGAGCTGGCGTACTGTAGTAATATCACAAAGCTCTAAGCTTGATTATCAGCTTGGTTATATGGTTGTGAGGCAAGAGAAGATTCACAAGATTTATATAAGTGAAATTCATACATTGGTTATAGAAACAACTGCTGTTTCTATAACCGCCTCGCTTCTTGCGGAATTAATTAAGCAAAGGGTAAAAGTAATATTTTGCGATGAGAAAAGAAATCCTTCATCTGAGCTAATACCCTATTATGGTTCACATGATTCAAGTGCTAAGATTAGAAGTCAAGTGAAATGGGATGATAGTATCAAGGGTGAAATCTGGACTGAAATTATTAAAGAGAAAATAAGTCAGCAGAAATTGCACCTGCAAGATTTGAGACTCCCCGAGGCTGGTCTATTAGAATCATACATTGGGCAAGTAGAATTTGCAGATAAGACAAATAGAGAAGGGCATGCAGCTAAAGTTTATTTTAATGCTTTGTTTGGACTCGATTTTACTCGTGGCTCTGATATTCCGATAAATGCTGCACTAAACTATGGTTATGCACTGATACTCTCTTCGTTTACGAGGCATATTGCAGCAAATGGATATCTAACTCAGCTTGGCTTATTCCATGACAACATGTTTAACCCTTTTAATCTAGCATCAGACTTAATGGAGCCTTTTAGAGTTATCGTAGATAGGAAGGTTAAAAGCCTTAAGCTAGAGGTGTTTGATAAAGAAGAAAAAAGAATCATGATAGATATTCTTAATGAAGTCGTAAGTATTAATTACAGGCAAGAGACAGTGAATAATGCTATAAAAATTTATTGCAAGAGCGTATTTGATGCCATTGAGAATAGGGATATATCAGATCTGAGATTTTACCAATATGGGATATAGATATATGCGGATTATCGTACTATTTGATTTGCCTGTGGAAACTGCAGAAGATAGGTCTGAGTATGCTAAATTCCGAAAGAGTCTTATAAAAGCAGGATTCTTAATGATGCAGGAATCCATATATTGTAAGCTTGCGGTTAATTCAACAATGGCTGAAAGCATTGTGGCAAATGTTAAGAAATTCAAACCGCCTAGAGGATTAGTACAGATACTCAAAATCACAGAGAAGCAATACTCTAAGATAGAGTTTGTAGTGGGAGAAAGTGAGTCTGAAACTATCGACTCAGATGAAACGTTGGTGATACTTTGAAACTTGTAATCAAATCATTTAACCTAGTAGTGGAGCTTGAAGAAAATATCGTAGATATATTTGTTATAGAGAATCCACGAGTGATGACTGATGTCATATTAAATACTATTAATGATGCAAAATCAGATATCAAAATACTATTAATAGAGAATGATGGTGAAGATATTCCAAGTGCTAAGTATGAACTTATAACCTCTCCATTTATAATTAGTTTGAACAGCAAGAAAATATTGGGGAGTGCTCTAAAAGATATAGAAGCAAGCATCTGCGAAAATTACTTCGATAAATTTCAAGAGATAAACACGGATATTTTAAACCTACTCGATCAAGCTATTCTGGATTTGCCATATGACATATCTTTTGATTGCATTAAGGACATAAAAGATGTAATTAAGATATGTGATATCACTTTTGAAGAAAAGCAGCTAAGCATACTTGAAAAGATAACAGATTATATAAAATTAGAGTCTAAAATCTTAAAGCTAAAGTGCATCATCTTTGTAAACTTGCATGACTTTCTTGATGATGATGAAATTATGTTATTATACAAAGAAGCCTTTTACCAAAAGGTGCAATTAATAATGATCGAGTCACATGAGATAACTAAAAAATCATGTGAGAGAATACATGTAATCGACCAATCACAATGTATAATAGAGTACTGATTTACATATATGCCAGTATGCCGGGTTCTGTGATAACCAAAATTTGAGGTTTGAGAACCTTGTAAATCAGTAAAGTAACTAAGCTCTCACGAGAAGTACTGCAGCTAATGCATCGTTTGAGAACCTTGTAAATCAGTAAAGTAACTAAGCTTTTTCGTCAATAAACTTTTGAGCATTATCGTTTGAGAACCTTGTAAATCAGTAAAGTAACTAAGCCGAAATTGAATTAAGCAATTATTGTACAGTGTTTGAGAACCTTGTAAATCAGTAAAGTAACTAAGCGATAAGGTGGCTACAGACAGAGACGGTATAGTTTGAGAACCTTGTAAATCAGTAAAGTAACTAAGCTTGGTCGAATGAAGTAAAACCAAAGTATCTGTTTGAGAACCTTGTAAATCAGTAAAGTAACTAAGCCTTCGATTTCTTGAATACACCAGCGACGATGTTTGAGAACCTTGTAAATCAGTAAAGTAACTAAGCGACAGAATCGCAAAGAATAACAAGGTAATGTTTGAGAACCTTGTAAATCAGTAAAGTAACTAAGCGCTGTAGGCAATTTGAGTGCGGAAAGGAAGGTTTGAGAACCTTGTAAATCAGTAAAGTAACTAAGCATGCAAGCATACGAAATCGCCATTCGCTGGGTTTGAGAACCTTGTAAATCAGTAAAGTAACTAAGCATAACTATTAATTAAAAAAGAACCAACAGGGTTTGAGAACCTTGTAAATCAGTAAAGTAACTAAGCGAATTATGTAATAGGGCAGTAAATAAGTTAGTTTGAGAACCTTGTAAATCAGTAAAGTAACTAAGCGAGAGCCCTGCACTCTGAGCTCTGTTTTCTGTTTGAGAACCTTGTAAATCAGTAAAGTAACTAAGCGCAAAAATCCGACTTTCAATCTTCTAACAGGTTTGAGAACCTTGTAAATCAGTAAAGTAACTAAGCGACTTTTACACCGTTTCCTCTTGCAACAGAGTTTGAGAACCTTGTAAATCAGTAAAGTAACTAAGCTCGGCGGGGAAGGTCAAACAATATGCACAAGTTTGAGAACCTTGTAAATCAGTAAAGTAACTAAGCCGGTTAATTCAACATTACCACCAATCATTTGTTTGAGAACCTTGTAAATCAGTAAAGTAACTAAGCATAAATCAGCCGAACCACTAATGTAATCAAGTTTGAGAACCTTGTAAATCAGTAAAGTAACTAAGCAGCTTTTAATTTTAGGAGGTATTAATGAACGTTTGAGAACCTTGTAAATCAGTAAAGTAACTAAGCCCTCACCCATTGCTGCGTGTTCGTTATAGTGTTTGAGAACCTTGTAAATCAGTAAAGTAACTAAGCCAGCATTAAGTGGATGTACAGTGATTACATGTTTGAGAACCTTGTAAATCAGTAAAGTAACTAAGCTTCCATCTGTATGGAGTTTGTTTTCCCCTAGTTTGAGAACCTTGTAAATCAGTAAAGTAACTAAGCCAGAACTTACAGGTAATTACGAGAGGGCGGTTTGAGAACCTTGTAAATCAGTAAAGTAACTAAGCATGTCATCTTGTAGGAACTGAGGAAGAGCGGTTTGAGAACCTTGTAAATCAGTAAAGTAACTAAGCTTCATGTTATGAGACTGTGTAGTACACCTCGTTTGAGAACCTTGTAAATCAGTAAAGTAACTAAGCGAGTGCTCCTCAGGTAAGTTCTTGGGCGACGTTTGAGAACCTTGTAAATCAGTAAAGTAACTAAGCCCGAGATCGTCCATAGTCAATCCTGTTTCAGTTTGAGAACCTTGTAAATCAGTAAAGTAACTAAGCAGACTCGAAGAAAGAAAGGTCAAATTGCTTGTTTGAGAACCTTGTAAATCAGTAAAGTAACTAAGCATCTTGAACCGCTAAATAATATCACTTTGGGTTTGAGAACCTTGTAAATCAGTAAAGTAACTAAGCTAGATGGGAAAAATACACAGGTAAAACTGCGTTTGAGAACCTTGTAAATCAGTAAAGTAACTAAGCTAGGATTATTTGTGTGTCTATCAAACCTAGTTTGAGAACCTTGTAAATCAGTAAAGTAACTAAGCGCCTCAGTACTTTACAAACCTATCGAACCAGTTTGAGAACCTTGTAAATCAGTAAAGTAACTAAGCCCTGAGAATGGTAAAGGCGACATATCAATAGTTTGAGAACCTTGTAAATCAGTAAAGTAACTAAGCTGGCATTGAATATTACGAAGAAATTGATAGTTTGAGAACCTTGAAAATCAGTAAAGTAACTAAGCATTGTTGAAAATGAAAAGTGGTGGCAGTTGTTTGAGAACCTTGAAAATCAGTAAAGTAACTAAGCAAGGAATACTTGAAGAAATGACAACAGGGGGTTTGAGAACCTTGTAAATAAGTAAAGCAACTAAGCAAGAACTGATGGCAGACTATAATCCTGAAAGTTTGAGAAAACTGTAAACTAGCATATCAACCACATTGTTGTTTTATCTGTCTATTCATAGTTATTAATAATTCAAAGAAACAACCAGAAAAGGAGCTGCAATTATGCCAAAAGGAGCCCCTAATGCTCAGACAAAAGCAACTGAGAAGTATCAAAAGAAAGCAGGGCTAATCAATAAGTCATTTAAGTTAAAAAAGGAATTAGTTGAAGAATTCAAAGAAACTTGTGATGCACTAGGAGTAAGTCAAGCGTCAGCTCTTACTGGTTTAATGAAACAGTTTATTTCAGAAAACAGGTCATTTTTGAAATAAGCAATGAATAATGTGTCATTTGTTTCAAAAACTATCACTTTTTTGAAATAAGGCACGCATATTATCAGAACTGTTACAATTTCTCAAAGTCACAAAAAAATCAGGCCCATGCCTGATTTTTTCCTTACCCTATATAGTTCTGTGCATCTCCAAACCTACTCACACATCGCCATCTCAACGCTATCGAGATACTGACATAGCGACTTATTAAACTTCTCATAATCAGCATATGCAAATTCCTCAGTAGCCTGCGCGATATTGACATACACAGTCTTATTCTGGTTATAAAAAGTAATCATCAGTGGCAGCTTGAACACCGTCGAAAATCCCCTAACCGTTAGACGACCGGCTTCCTCGATATTCATGATGTCATCCTTCGAATGAGCACCTGTTAGATGATCATCCGTTAATATCTCAACTGGCATCTCCTTGCTATCGTAGTAGTCGTACATCTTAGCAGCAGCCTTGCAGATGCCCTCCCAGCCTGTAGCATACGTAAGATTCCACTGCGATAGTAGCCAGTTTCCATCCGCTCTTACTCCGATTAATAGCATCTTAACCTCCTGACCCATACCACTAGGTATGTATCCAATATTTTCTGACTATAGAGTAAACCCATTATCATTAATTTTCAACCATCTAGTGCAAATAACTCTTCGCATGCATATATACACGACAATCCGCATAGTTTCACTTTAACCCGTAATTTTAGTATAATACTCTGTAATAGACATAGAGATTACAGAAGATAGGATATTAACTACTTAAAGATACTAGTGATATTCGCCAGAAATTGCATAGCATTTGCACATAACAGAGCGAGCACCAAAAGGAGGAAAACCATGAATACCAAGATGAAGCTAAGATCAGCGATTGCGATTTTACTATCCGCATTGCTCATCTTATCTATCGCAGGCTGCAGCAAGAAGGTGCCTAAGAAAGAGGAGAAGAAGGCGTCAAAGCCGAAAGTCACTGAGCAGCAAGAGAAGAATAGGGAAGCTGCGTATAGCGCGTATAAGAACGTCATCGAACAAAACGCTACTGCGATAAAAGCGTACTCTTGGCAGACAGTTCCAGGTAAGGATACATATAATGCTAGAGGTATAGATAGACCTATTGCACTGTGCGATATTGATGGTGACAATGTACCAGAACTGTTTTTCTTCACCGCGAATAATAAATTCGATGCACAGATGCACATCTACACCTTTAATGGCAAGGAAGCAGTGGAGCTCAACTACGACGGCTTTAATGAAGGTGCATATAGTGGCAAATTCGCGGATCAACAAGCAGCTGCGGGTACTTCTTATGTCGTGTATAAGGGCAAGGATGCAAATACCCTATACATTTACTATTCGAACGGCGATGATTATATGCAGTATAATGTCCACAAGTATGTGATGAAGAATTCTAAGCTTGAGCTTGTTGAATCTCTATCTAACCGCGTTGGACAAGATGATTCGGGAAATACTTCGGATATATATAAGAGAAATGGTAAAACCGTGCCAAATGCACAGGGCGGGAAGTCTTTTACAAGTTCATTTGCCCAGCTCGATAAGGCAATTATCTTCAGCGCAAATAGAGAAGAAAACAACGTATCGCTCTGGAAGAAGTTCAGCTTTGATGGGGCACTCTGCATCTCTTATGACCAGGCGATAGCCAAGCTGAGCAAGAAGTAATATGATCAAAAACGGAGCGATTTTCATAATGCTTTCCGGCACCCTCTGGGGCACGACCGGAATTTATTCACATCTATATAGAGCATACGGCATCCCACCAGTGACGATGTCAATCCTGAGAGTGTCATGTGCGATGCTAGTCATCCTTCCATTCATGCTCATGAAAGGGCGAAAGAGTTTCAAACTCAGTAGGCGTGGTTTCAAGATAGCCTGCGTGCAGGGCGTAATCACACAGGCCGTATTCAACGTGGCGTACTTCACAGCGATTGGTAAACTCGGCATGGCGAGCGCAGTCGTGCTCGTCTACACATCCCCGATAATCGTGGCGATTATGTCGTACTTTATATTTAAGGAAAAGCCTACCCTGAGAAAAGTCTTCGCCATGTGCGTGACCATCATAGGAGTTACATTCACGGCGACCGGGGGAGTGTTCGACCTAGGGAAGCTGTCTCTTTATGGCATATTCATGGGACTCATATGCGGATTCTGCTTTGCAAGTTTAGCGATTACAAGTAGACTTGGCGGACAGTCGGAAGATACGACAGCGATGACATTCTATACGATGGTATTTGGGCTCATCGCGCTCGCGATATACGGCTCCATAGTCGGCATCGGTGAATTCCATGCGGACGGAAAGCTGGCGCTGATAAGTATAATCAATGGCTCGACGTCTGTTGCCCTCCCATACTTCATGTACGGCTTCGCGATAACGAGGCTTAAGCACGTGTCGTACGCACCGATATTATCATCGGTGGAAAATGTCGCAGCGACGCTATTTGGTACATTCCTCTTCGGAGAAGAGTTCGGCCCATGGAGGGTTGTTGGTATCGTGCTGGTTATCACATCGATAGTGATGATTAACATGCCAGAATGCTCAAAGTGCGCCCTAAAATCACCTGGATGCGAATAACGCAAGGCAAAAAAGTACCAAAAAACGGAAAAATTTGCACAATTTTTGACCTAATATACACTATTTTTGAAAACATAGAGACAAAGCATAAAAATAAGGTTATACTACCTACATGAGAACAATAAATAATATCAAGCAGCAAACTTCTCGTAGCTAATAGCTAGTATAGCAGCAAGCTGAGAAGGAATAAGGAGAACTTATGATTAGCATATTTGATACCGATATTGTGACTTTCGAAAAGCCTAAGTACACATTAGAGATTCGTAGTGACGGCTTCACCTACACGCATAAGAAGAAGGGTGTGCTGAACGTTAGTTTCGACGATATACTGACCATTATCACGACGAACTATTTCAGTTCCAACGGTAGCTACAACATTAATCTGGTTAGTGTAGATCCTAAGCAGAAGATGATAGATATAACCTTGGATGAGGATTATGGCTATGAGACTCATAATATCAAAGAGACTAAGACTCTTCTTACTGCCTTTGCTGCACACAAGCTCACCAAGGACTTTCCTAATAACATCGGTGAGTTAGACCTCACACTTGGCACATCTCTCAGGGAGAAGCAGATAAAGCTCCGCGGTAACAAGATTATCGGTGCTAAGCACGAGATAGATATCAATGATATTAAGCGAGTTGTATGTGCAGTTAGTGCAATAGGAACTTTCGGCATATACACTAGCGAGACCAAGAAGGGATTGTTCGATAAGGCGGACATGGTTGTACCAATCAATTCCGTCACTGCTCCACTCCTAGAGGCGATAGTTACTAAGAATACAGGTAAAGGAATAGATTTCAGCAGGGGTAATAACTGGGATCAGAAGAACTCTGAATTTATAATTATTCGCTTTATGGAGCCAGGCTTCTTCCTTACAGATAGGGATTCTATCAAGGAAGAGTGGCAGAAGATTGCCTTTGATAGAGTAGTCATGTATGGATATTTCATCAATGGCGATATGTAATTAATTTGCTATTTTCATTCTTTCAGATACACACTGTTAAAGGGGCGAGCCACAGGCTCGTCCCTTTAATTGCTCTATTATTTTGTTCTAAAACCCTATAAATATCCTTAAATAAGTAAAATTATTGGTTCAAAAAAATATTGCATATTTGTGCAAATTGCATTAAAATACAATATACATTAGTTCAATTTAACTAACTTTTGTAAAATATATCTAACTTATTAAAAATTTTCACACTCATTAATAGGAGGAAAGATGAAGACAACTGGTTTCAAGGGAGTGCTGTCCTTTGTCGTAGCCGTGGCTGTTACCGCCGCTATGGCTTATTCGGCTGTTACGGTCGTAGAGAAGAACAACGCTGCCAAAGAAAAGGCTGCCAAGGAAGCTCAGGCAATTGGTTCAGAGGTTTCCACTGAAGGTCTTAAGGATGGAGAATACGAGGGTACTGCAACCGGTTACGGTGGACCCCTTACTGTTCGCATCACCGTTAAGGGTGGAAAGCTGACAGATATCAAGGTTGTATCCCAGACAGAAACGCCAGAGTATTTTAACAGGGCGAAAGCTGTCATAGGCAAGATACTGAGCAGTGGCAATGTAAACGTTGACTCTGTTTCAGGAGCGACTATCTCTTCGAATGCGATTAAGAAGGCGGTTGCTGATGCTCTAAGCAAAGCTGGATCAAAGCAAAAGGCGAAGGTGACGCCAGTCAAGAAAGACGCTAGATCTGCGAAGGGAAGAAAGGGCAATGCAGCTGGAACTTTTTCAATCGGAAGTGCTAACCTGAACGACGGTGTGTACACTGGTTCGGGTCAGGGCTACAATGGTCCAATAAGAGTTCGCGTAACCGTTTCAGGCGGTAACATTACTAATGTTGAAATACTTTCAAATAGTGATGATGCCCCATTCTTTAACCGTGCAAAGGCGGTAATCGGTAGATTGCTCGGAAGCCCAGGCAAGAGCGTAGATACCGTTTCTGGTGCTACATACTCTAGCCGCGGTATTATCGACGCCGTAAGAAATGCACTTTCAGGTGCAGGCAAGACTAGTGTTACTAACACCAGCAGTAGCACAAACACACCTGCTACGCCGGACAATAAACCAAGCGAGGACAATGTATCTCCAGCGGTTAACCCTGAGACAGGAGATCCAGCATATGTAGATGCAGCCCTACGCAAGCATTATCCAGGAGATAAGCTGAAGGATGGAGACTATACTGGAATCGGTATCGGATACCTCAATCCAGGTGGAATCAAGACCTATATAACGGTAAAGGATGGCGAGATATCGTCTCTAAGGGTCGGCGTAGGTGACGATTACCGCGATGACATGGGACCATTTAGAAGTCAGGCGGAGAACGTGATACCGTTCTTGCAGGGTAAAGACGGTCGCTGGAATATCGCTAAGCTGGGATTATACCGTGAGTACTTTGAAGCTATAAGGAAGAGCACTGATCCTAAAGTTAAGGTCAAGGAGCTCCTTGGCGATAAGTATGTCGGCATGCTAAGTGGTCTATCGGGAAATAACACAGTGTCAGACCTAACGCTCATGTCGCGCGCTGTAAAGGCTTACATGAACGACCGCTATGAAGGCAAGAAGATGTTCGATAGCGTGAGTGGCGCAACGATTAGTGCGAGCGGAATTTCGGCTGCTACCAAGGAAGCTAGCAACAAATCAGCAAACGATTACAAGACTAACTCTGGGATTAAGGAGATTTCAATCGTATCGCCTAAGTCGAAAGCGGTAGAGGTAAACATTGGTAGCCCAGTCGACTTCTCGAATCTCAAGGTTAAGGTCGTTAAGCGAGACGGAACAGAAGCGGAAGTAGCATGGAATGATTTTGAGGCAAACGGGCTCAGTATCACAGATGAGGACGGAAATGCAATCGAGAATGGTAGCGACCTCAAGGCTTACGGTGATAAGAAGGTCATCAAGGCAAAGGTTATTCATAAACAGTCGCTCTCATACGATAACTTCAGAATCCTCGTTGGTCGCTATAGCAAGGACTACATCGTTGGACTCGAGTACAGCAAGGACGGAACAAAGTGGTATAAGGCTGATACCTTAAATAAGGACTCTATAGATAGCAACAAGATCGATGATCAGCAGGTTATCGAAGCACCTACTTCGTTTGAGTTTGAGAATGTAAAGGTGCGCCTAGTATCCAAGGAAGGTCATCGCTACGAGTACACAGCGGATCAAACACCTGTCAGCAAAAAGGTAAGATACACAGTGGTTAAGGATGAGAATCCTAATGCACCGCAGTCACTGTTCGTAACGTTCAAGCTATCTGGTACAGAAGCAGATAAGCAGCTCGTAGAGAATAATAGTGGAAATACTGAAAACCCAGTAACTCCAGGAACTACTGAGCCTACTGAGAATCTTCCAGAGGTTAATGTAGACAGCAAGGTTATCGAGACTGTACTCGACGAGCCAGGTAGACCTAAGTGGACACAGGGTGTTCCTATTAAGCCAGCTACAGTTACAAGCCTCGACAAGGATGCAGAGATGGTAGCTTCAATCGAGGGACTTCCTAAGGGTCTATCCTTTGACGGAACTACAATCACTGGCACACCAGTAGTGGATGATGATAACTGGGATGGCGATGACGGAATGTTTAAGACAGTAACTATGAAGTTCAAAGCCAAGAAGAACGGCAAACTTCTAGTTAGAGAATACAAGTACTGGATTTATAGAGATAAAGACCACGACGGAATCGCGGATGATGACGAGGACGGCGGAACAGCATTTACACCGCAGAGGGTTAATACAAAACCTATCGACGTAGATGGAACTGAACCTACCCTCGAAGATTACAAGGCTAAGTTCAGTAACATTCCTGCGGACGGTTCTGTGAAGGTTAAGCTGATTCAGAAGCCTGATTTGTCGAAGAAGGGTATGACCAAAGCGGTGCTCGAGTTCTCAGTTGATGGAATCGACAAGAAGACGAAGACACCAGTTATGGTGAATGTTAAAACACCAGTTGCTAATGCGGCAACATCAGCCGTTACGAGTGGAACAACTAGCACGAGAAGTGCAGTAACTGCTGCGATCTCTGGAAATTCTAGTGCAGAGACTAGAGATAGCGGAAAGGCTAACAAGAGAGAAGATATACAGAAGCCAGCAGAGAGCAAGGTAGTAGCAGAAAACTCTGCTGCGGCTGAGACGGAAAGGACGGTATCGTGAACTTAATATTTGGAATCGCAGTGACTGTCATATTCTATATTCTGACAGCAGATGCAATTAAGAAGCACCCAGGGGCTTTTTATCTAGGCATATACGTATGGTGCGGAGCAGTTGTTATGTACTTCAACCTCGGATATGACCAGAAATTCCCAGAGTGGTTCAACGTATACTTTATGAACATGTTCAGTAGAGGCATCTTTACGACAGCTACCTTTATGGTGGTAATGTATCTGGGTGTCATCACTAAGCACAACAAACTATCTCGTAAGCTGATGAGCGTGCGCGGAGAGATATCAATCATAGGAAGCTTGCTGACTTTAAGCCACAACGTGGTGTTCGGAGTTAAGTACTTCCCGATGCTGTTTACAAATCCAAAGGCTATGCCTACTAGAGAGCTGATCGCATCGTCAATCACTCTGTGCCTGCTAGCTATGCTTATTCCTCTCTTCATCACCTCATTTAAGGTGGTTCGTCGCAAGATGAGTGGTAAGACTTGGAAAAAGATTCAGCGCATGGCATATCCGTTCTTCATCGGAATCTATGTACATGTAATGGTGCTGTACTCGGCAGATGTGAAGTCTCATATAACCGGAATAGTCGTTTATACATTGATTTACGGCAGTTACGTAGTACTAAGGCTCAGAAAGGCAGCGCTAAAGAGCAGAAAGCTCAAGGCGGCTACAGCATAAACACGACAGCTTTCATAGTCTATACATAAAATAAAGTAGCAAACAGGGGCTGGTCTCATTTGAGACCAGCCCCTGTGATGTTTCATATTATTAATACTTGTAACTAGGCACAAGCTCCTTAAGCGTAGGCATGATACCTATATTGCCAGGAGTCTGCCCTGGTAGCTGCCAGAAATCGTGAGCGCAGTACACGTTGCCTTCGATGATAGCAGGCCCAGTAGGAGTAACAGCGACGTCCCAGCCGACGTATCTGATCTGTGGAACCTCCATAGCTGCTTTAAGAATCATTTCCTTGGCCTCCTTGAAAAGAGGTGTCTTAAAACCTACTAGCTTCTCATGTGTGTTAGGATGCTCAGTGTATAGACCCTCAGCCTTAGTATCGCCAGAGTGTGCAGGGAATAGGAACTCACCAGTCTCTAGGTCAACTGGTCCATGAACTCCGTAGTTATCTACAACTCTGCCGTTGATACCGAACTTCTGTACTGCGTAAATAAGATGTGGCTTGCCGTCATCACCGATAATCGTGATCATACGCATCGTATTGGCACTGCCGGAATATACCTTGTCGAGATCAGGATGGTTCTCGATTACGCCCTCGAGAGTACCAAATCCCTTTTCCTTGATATATGAATAGAATGCGTCGAAATTCTCAAAGTCAGAAGTCACAAGTCTCTCGCAGCCTATGCCGCATTCGAGATCCTTCATCTTGCAGAAAACCTTGTCTTTTCTGTTGAAATACGCCTCGACCTCGTCCTTAGTCGCAGTCTCGAGTTCGATAAAGTCACGACCGATGTATTCCTTGAACTTCTCATTAAATTCATCCTTGTTATCAAAGAAATGTGCGTAAGCAGGGTCATTCATCTGAGATACAAGCTTCTTGCTTCTGAATCTTGTGAGATAAGTGTCTCTCTCTGCATCGGTTTTGTCCCAGAACTGGAAGATTACATAATCATAATAACCAGCATCGAATTTTCTCATGCAGTGTACGATGTCCATTGCGCACGCAAGCTTGCTCTTCCCAGAAATTCTGTGTGCTTCGTTGACACAGTCTGTGAACTTCTTGAAGCTCGCATTCTTTAGTACTCTTAGTCCGTACTTTAGTTTGCTTTCGCCCATATAAATTCCTCGTTTCATAAATCGTAAATTTTCAGTTTATCTTTAATATTTTATATCAGGTAATAGTTATAAATCAAATGTTTATTGGGCAAATTCAAGAACCGCAAAATGTCCAATGCCTATCGGTCTATGGTATCATAAGCATATTGAATTTAAGAAAAAGAAGTTAATAGGATTATGCAGCAAAAAGATAATTATAACGGCACTGCAATCGATAGCAGCACTGCGAGAGTCGTGGGCATCATGACTTTACAACATAATAGATAGATGAAAAGGGCTTAGGAGATATGACTAGACAGAGATACTCGGGACAAGGATACAGGGGATATAGTAGAGTGAATAAGAAGATGGAGAAAATGGTTGCGACATTAGTGATCGCTGCGGCTGTTTTCGTCCTTAATCAGATGGGAATAGATATAGGGGGTTCAGGTAGCTCAGGCAGCAAAGTAAAGCCGCTAAAGGAAAAGAGTGTAGAGCAGCTACTCGATGAAGTGAGGGTGGCTTCGCCAGATGAATACGCTGATTATGACAGAGACTCCTATACAGAGCCATATAAGAAAATCGAGTATAAAGGCAGAAAGTATTCGCTGAGAAAATTTGCCTTTGTGACGAGTAAGCACTACAAGGATGGCGATTATACAGACCCATATACGGGCGATGAACTCTCTCTTGATGACAGCAATTTCGACCATATCATTCCGCTTAACTATGTGAATAAGCATGGGGGTGCCAAATGGAGCCATTCGAAGAAGCATCAGTACGCGACAGATGTACGTGTTGGAGTAGATGTAGATGGGGCGGTAAATCGCGATAAGTCAGATAAGGGACCGAGCGAGTGGCTGCCAGAGGCGAACGTTGATGACTACTGCTATACTTGGCTGGTCATCGCTGTGAGCTACGATATACCGCTTTCGCCAGAAGACGTCAAAGTTATTAGGGACAATATCGGAAATAATCCAAAGCTGATAAATCCATATAATTAAAGGAGTGCTACTATGTACGTGTATTATTACGACTCACCGATGGGTGTTATGAACCTTTGCGCTGATGAAGAGGGCCTTCTCGGTGTATGGTTCGATGAAGAGCGGATAGCAGCGGCTTCTTTAGAGATCGAAGCAATCGATAATCTCCATGATAATAAACATATAAGCGATGCAGCTTGCTGGCTTGACGAATACTTTGCAGGAAATGTTCCAAGCTTTACTCCGAAGCTAAAGCTACAGGGGTCAGAATTCAGAAAGACCGTATCAGAGATAATGCTCAAGATTCCTTATGGCGAGCTTAGCACATATGGTGAAATCGCAAGGGAAGCCATGATAAGACTTGGCAAAGAGCGCATGTCAGCTCAGGCTGTGGGAGGAGCAGTCGGTAGCAATGAGTTTTCAATAATAGTGCCGTGTCACCGGGTGGTGGGTAAGGACGGAAAACTCACGGGCTACGCAGGAGGCATGGATAAGAAGGTTTATTTGCTTCACCATGAGGGGGTTGATTTCGAAGGGCATAATTTAAGGATATAATACTTGTATTTCACCTCATAGTATCATATTATGATACTATGAGGTGTAGATATGATAAAAACATACAATATGATTATTCATGAGTTACATGATTACAGAAACCCTAAGACAAAACTTGGAAGATTAGTTAAGGAAGGCGTGTACACGCCTGTTATCAGGGGGCTTTACGAAACAAATCCTAATACGGCAGGGTATCTTTTGGCTGGAAGCATCTATGGTCCATCCTATTTGTCGTTTGATTTTGCTCTTTCATATTACGGAATGATTCCAGAAATTGTTCATACAGTGACATGTGCAACATATAATAAAAAGAAAAAGCGTATATATGAAACTGAATTTGGCAACTTTATATACAGAGATGTTCCAGTTAAAGCATATCCAATAGGAATAATTATTAAGAATGAAAGTGATTACTCATTCCAAATTGCAACGAAAGAAAAGGCTTTGAGCGATAAGCTTTATTCAATGAAACCTATTTCTAATCAAAAAGAACTAGAGACCGTACTTGTTGATGATCTTAGAATTGATATGGATGAAGTAATAAAGTTGGATGAGAATGATCTTCGTGAAATTTCAGAAGCATATCATTCAACGAATGTGACTCTTTTGTATAGGCTGGTTAAGAGAAGGACGATAAAAAATGAAAAACGTGATTGAACAGATGCTTGCAAAATATGAATTGAACTCCGATTATGATAGGGTTAACGCTCTTAAAGAGATTATTCAGGAGATTACTTTAAGTGGACTTAGCCGTGGCGGTTTTTTTAAGAAAGCTGCATTTTATGGTGGTACCGCTCTGAGAGTTTTTTATGGGTTAGATAGGTTCTCAGAAGATTTAGATTTTTCGCTCATAGAAAAAGATGAGAAGTTTGACTTATCAAAATGGTTTGCAGCAATTGAAAATGAAGCCGCTGCTTATGGGCTTAAATTATCCGTAGAACAGAAAGTTAAGACGACTGATTCGGCAATAAAGTCAGCATTTTTAAAAGGTAATACTAGGGAGCATCTTCTCATTTTTTATGATGATTCTGGTATGTTAAATCATTTTCATGGAAATGAATTAATTAAGATAAAGTTTGAAATTGATACAGATCCACCTAAAGGAGCGTTTTTCGAAAAGAAGTATCGATTACTTCCTGCACCATATGAAGTCAATATATATGATGAAGCTTCGTTGTTTGCTGGGAAAATACATGCAGTTATATGTAGAAAGTGGAAAAACAGAATTAAAGGAAGAGATCTTTACGATTATGTGTTTTATTTAGGCAGAGAAACCAAAGTCAATATGACACATTTAAGAGCTAGACTTATAGAGTCAGGAGTTATTAGAGAGAATGAAGTTTGCGAAATAAATGATATTAAAAAATTGTTGAATGATAGGTTTGAGAATATAGATTATAAACAAGCCAAAGAAGATGTTATTCCATTTATAAAAGAACCTTCAAAAATGGATATGTGGAGTACAGAGTTTTTTAAGCAAATCACAGAAGGCTTAACGGACTTAAAATAGCGATTTAATCTGAAAATACAAATTAGCACAAAGGAGCTATAATCAATATTGATATTTTGGTTAATACTAATCAATAGGATTATCCCCTGATAGATTAACAATAACAGCAGGCAGAGCTACGCTCTTTGCCTGCTGTTTTCGTTTGATTTTAGAATTACTTTTCCGCCTACCGTCCAGTTGATAGCGCTTGTAGGGCATATGCTCCTGCACTTGCCACAGCGAATGCATTCAGCGCTGTTGATGTTATCCAGAACCTTGACCTGCATATCGCAGTTGATTTCGCATTTCATGCAGTTAATACATGTACCCCTATCCACTTCCATCTGAAGCACACTAAAGCGGTTAAAAAACGAATATATCGCGCCTAGAGGGCATATGTATTTACAGAAAGGTCTGTAGATCATCGTCGAAAGTATGACCGTGATAATCAGAAGAATCATCTTCCAGTCGAACAAGATGCCCATCATAGCTCGGAGGGATTCGTTCTTAATGAGAAGCGGGATGCCGGCTTCGATAGTGCCAGCAGGACAGATGTACTTGCAGAAGAAAGGCTCTCCAATCCCAAACTCATTCGATATTGCGATTGGAAGTACAAATACAAATACCGCAAGTATAACGTATTTGAGATATCTGAGCGCTTTATCTAACTTCGTAGGTATCCTTCGCTTCTTCACTCTGATCTTATATAGCAAGTCCTGAAAGAATCCAAACGGGCACAGAAATCCGCATACGAACCTACCGAGAAATGCTCCAGTAATAAGCAAAAACCCCATCACGTAGTATGAAACGTGGTATTTGTTACCGTTTTCGACCGACTGAAGTGCTCCGATAGGGCACGCTGCGCCGGCTGCCGGACAAGAATAACAGTTTAGACCAGGTGAGCAAAAACTCTTACTCTTTCCTTTGTGTATGGTGCCGTCGGTAAAATTCGAGACATGCGGATTGGTCATGAACGTCGCTAGGAGCTGAACTAAATGACGCCTCGGGTTGTTAGTCTTCATGGCGCCTCCTATCCGATTCCTATGCACTCGAGACAGACGGTGGCAGCCTTGCTGAAGACCGTCATCATCTCACCTCTACTGATACCTATTATTAACATAACGATACCAGCCGCGATGAGCGCAGCCGGTATCAGCCTTTTATACTTCTTAGACATAAACTATTCCTGACAATCCCTACCTATGACAATTTCTTAAGACGCGAATTTACTTCCTTCATGTAGAGTTCAGTAATCGCATCAGTGTCATGCGTTGAGAAAGCTCCAACCTTTGGATCGCCAATTTGCTTTCCGTTCTTATCAAAGAACACGGTGGTAGGAGTGCCACTTACGTACTGAAGGAGTCCTTCGTTCAAAGAGTCACTTGGAATGAGCGTCTTTGCCGTCAATCCCTGCTTGGAAAGAATCTCCTTTGCAGTGTCTGGTGAGGCTTCTCCATCGAGACAAATAGATACAAACTGTACGTTGGAAGGAAGCTGGTTCTTGAGCTTCTCAAGTGCAGGCATCTCATCGATGCAGTAGCCACAAGTCGTCGACCATACGTTAACCACGGTGAGGTCGTAATCCTTTAGGTTATCCTGTGTGAATTTTTCACCGTCAAGCGTAGTTGTTTCGAAGTTCTTAAGGCTAGCCTTTGGGCCATGAGAACCTTTTGACTCTGAATTTGAACTATCCTTACCGCAGCCTGTAAGTGCTATTGCGAGTGCTAGCAAAACTGTCGCTAGCAGTGTAAACCTTTTAATGTGTAGTTTTCTCTTCATAATACTCCCCAATATTCCTTATTTATCGTGATTATACGAAACATAATGTATTATAATCTTACGATATGGGTTTAGTATAACATCTAAGTGACGGATTTAATCATTATAAAAATCTTAATTTAAATTGTGCACTATCAAAAATATTGATGAAAGCGATATATTGACCGAAAGGTCCAATGATACTAAAATGTTACGATACGGAAAAGGAGAAGAAGGATATGAATATTACAGTTTACTGCGGATCTCGCTTCGGTGAGAAGTCCGTATTTAAGGATAGAGCAGTTGAGCTCGGAAACTGGATTGTAGAGAGCGGTCACAATCTTGTATACGGCGGTGGAAATGTAGGGCTCATGGGAACCGTTGCAAATACAGTTTTAGAAGGCGGTGCCAAGGTCTACGGTATCATCCCAGAATTTCTGCTCGACCAGGAGAAGGGACACGAGGGCCTCTATACACTTGAGATCGTAAAGTCTATGCCAGAGCGCAAGACTCGCATGATCAACCTTGGTGATGCATTTATCGCTCTCCCAGGTGGACCTGGCACATTAGAAGAGATTTCAGAGATAATCTCGCTTAGAAGACTGAACAGAACTGAGAAACCGTGCATTCTATACAATATCGAAGGCTTTTATGAGTCGTTGAAAAAGCTGCTCGAGGAGATGGTAGCTGCCGACTTCCTGCCAGCTGAAGATCTAAATAAGGTTGTCTTCGCGAGCAATCTTGATGAGATTAAGGCGGCGCTGGGCGAGAATTAAAAGTAATAAGGGAAGATAATATTGCTTATGAGAGAACCCTGCAAGTGATGGAATTCATGCTTGCAGGGTTTTTAGTACATAAATTTACATATAATTCGTTATAAGGATTATCTATACAAATGGAAGAAGTATAGATAAAAGCAATTGTTAGAATTTTGATAGACTAGCTAGAATAATAAGGAATGTTATTCCCCAAAACATAAAATATAAAAGGAGGAACTATGAAGTTCAAGAGCAAGAACTCAAGAAGTCTAGTAAAGGTCCTAGCACTATCGATGATACTATCGACAGCACCATTGTTTGCCTTTGCAGACGATTCTGCAGTTAATGAAAAAACAGAAACTGCAAGTGTTTTAACCGAAGCGAAAGCTGAAAAAAGTGATGCTACATCGGCTACAGGTGGCGTATCGCAGCCAGCTAACCCAAGACACGGATCAGGATTCCGTGCAGCAGAGCCTTCCAAGACTGGTCCTTATAAGGAGTCGGATTTTGCACTCCTATATAAGACTGAGAAGGCAACACTTAGGAATATGCCTGTAATTGACAAGGCAACAGGTAAAGCGCTAACTAAACCAATTAAGTTCAAGGTTTGGAATGCAACACTTCAGAGATTTGAAAAGGAAGTTACTTCATCTAACGGTGTGCTTCCAGATGTTGAATTAATCAAAGATCATCATTACATCATTTTTGCACAGGACAAAGAGTATAACTTCAAAAATAACGCATACATAATTATAAAGGAAACTGGAAGTGTCGTATATAATGACAGAACTCCAATTACAACGAGCCATCCAGGGCAAGATGAAAAAATCACCTCATTCGTTCTAGAGAAGAGGGCTACACCGATTACGGATGCTACAAAGGCAAATCGCGTAAAGATTGATCTACAGCTCTTCTATATGGAGAAAGTTGGCAGAAACTATCTACCGAGTGACGATAGTTTTGACTGGGAGGGAACTAATTCAACCCTAGTTCTGACAAGCCCGTTCGAGACAATTAGAGTTCCAATCAAGGACAGCACAGTTGAAGTTGAACTCATGGAAGACGATGTGTACACAGTAAGTGTTGAGAGTGAGAAGCTTGGCATGTATACGTATCCGCTAACTGTAAAAGATCACTCAGAGCGTGGTGCTGACAAGCTTGCGTATAACCATCTCAGCTGCACAAATAAGGATACTATCATGCTTTTTGACAAAGATGGCCAGATTGAGAAGAAGTATCTTGATGCACTAACAAGCGTAAGTGGAAAGACTAAAGTAGAAGGACTAAACTTCAACAGCAGAATTTTGCCAAGATGGTTCGAACAGTATAACGATAGCGTAAGATACACTATGAATGAAAAGCTTCTCGATAAGGCTGTTGCAAAAGGTCTAAAGGGAGATTTTGACGTAATAGATATTCACTCTATCAATATGGCTAGAACTGAGCGTTCACGTCTCATGCTTGCTGAAGGTCAATTCTTTAATTACACAACTGAAGTTCAGTCTGGTAAAAACGTGGGAAAGGTTTCCTACATAGGCAGCGATGGCAAGCTAAAGTCGTTATCGTTCACTCAGACTGGTAATAAAATCAAGTTCAATATGAATTCCCTATCCGTATATCCGATAGTGGTTCAGTACGTATCAGATAGCAGCGTTCAGTATGTATCAACTGAAGGTGATGGATTATCACTTGAGAAAGGTGATGATGTTGATGTAAAAGCTGTATTTAAGGCTACCTCTTCAGTGGACAAGAGCTTCGAAAACTTTAGCGGAGTTGAAGTTGATAACGTAAGGCTCGAGGATTCTGACTATACTGTCACTAAGGGAAGTACAGTTATCAAACTTAATAAGAGTTTTGTGGACAGACTATCTGCTGGTAGACACACACTTACTGCATACTTCGATGCTGACACAAAGTCATCGTCGATTACATTTACAATAAAGCCTGCAGCAGTACGTAGCAACAATAGTGCTGTAAATAATACAAGTCCAAATAGTAGCGCACCGAGAGTTACTAATTCTACAGCTCGTAGGAGCGCTATGACACATAGCAATACTGCTAAGGTAAGAGCAGGTAGAGTTGTAAAGACTGGTGATTCAGGAAATTATGCTCTATATGCTGTGCTATTAATTTCGTCAATATCCGTACTATCTATCTTACTTAAGAGACGTAAGGAGAATTAGAGGGAAGATACTGGAAAGGAATATGAGAGAGATTAATAAGCTATTTATGTTAAAAAAGCTTTCTTTGGTGATAATAATAGTTGTTTCTCTATCAGTGATTTTATCAGGCTGTACTGAACAGACAAGAAAACAAGCGCTTGAAACAGTCAAGGGCATTAAGATAGAATCATACATGGTAGAGGAACAGCCAATCGTCAAAGACCTTAAGAAGGAATTCTCGAAAGAAATTGATAAGGCTAAAGATGACAAATCTATCAAAAAACTGCTAAAAGATTTTAAGTCTCAGATTAAGTCTATCTCAACTAGAGAGGATAAAATAAAGGCTTTTAAAAGGCTTCTGAAAAAGCAGATTGATGCAATGGATGGGAGCAAAGCTGAAGAAGCACGTAAAATCCTGAAGTCATATGAGAAGAAATTCAATAAGGTAAAGAGTGACAGTGATCTTACTCTGTTAACAAATGAAATAGGTCAGAAGATTGCAGAGAAAAGTGGTATGTCGTTTGACGCAAGTGCAACGACAAATCTAATCGAAAAGGAAAATGAGAAGAGCGAAAAGCTGTCTAAGCAAAAGAGTCTATCTAACAGTAGTTCTACAAAAAGCAGCTCATCGAGTACAAGCACAACTAGTCAGAGCAGTAGCGATGGTGGCAAGAAAAAACGCTGGGTACCTGCAGTTACTAAGACTATAACGCATCCGGAAACTACTAAAGAGAAACGATATATTGTTAGCTATGTATGTCAATGCGGAAGATCATTCCCAAATCTTTCAGCATGGCAAGCTCATAAGCCAAATCCTTGAGATGGGAACCATGTGTACTATAATCCAGTCTGGGGGACTAAGACTGTAAAAGTACCTGCATGGACTGAAACCGTGGTTGTTTCAGAAGGTCACTGGGAATAGGTGAAAAGATGAAAAGAAAGATATTACCGATTATTATGATTTTGGCTATAAGCACAGCGCTATTAGCCGGCTGCACTAAGAAGGGTGCAGATGACAAGAAGAATAAGGATGGATATACGCACATCTCTGGTAAGGAGGCTGCTAAATTCGTTGAAAATGCTGAGAAGGATGACGCTAAAATCATCGACGTACGAGGCAAGGTTGCTTGGGGAATGGGCCATATTCCGAAGTCTATACCTGTATGGTACGAAGACTTCGATAAGGGTGAAGTAAAGGAACTCCCTGATAAGAACCAGAAAATCCTACTTTATTGCGATTACGGTGGTCTGAGCAAGAGGGTTGCAAAGCGTCTTGTGAAGCAGGGTTATACCAACGTATATGAGTTTAATGGACTCAAGGTATGGAAGGGCAAGGTTATAGTTGAGGAGGAGTACAAAGACCTCCAAGAAGGTGAGAGCAACTAAGCCTATGCCGTACAGGCAATATTCTATAAAACAATAACAGCGAGGGTTTACGCCCTCGCTGCTTTATTGCAGTAATACTATTGTCTAATATTCTTCCTGTTCAACACCTACGATGTTGTAACGACCATCTCATGTGTTACCCTGTGATAACCATACCTGCCTTGCAGCTGCAATCTGACCAGTTGAGTAGTAGCGACCCGCTCTAGTGATGTACACAGTTCTCGTTCTCTTGGCAGCAGGTTGCTGCGGATGAGAGTGCGATGCTGAACCAGAAGAACTGCTCGAGCCTGAAGACGAATGAGATGAGGATGAGCTTGATCCTGATGAAGAGGAAGAGCTCTTGCTACTTGACGAATCTTTCTTGCTCTTGTCATCCTTCTTATCCTTCTTGTTGTCGCTTTCTTTGCTCGTTTCGGATGAAGCCACCGCAGAATCTCCGGATTCGGAGCTGCAGCTGTCTGATGCGGCTTCTATTTGCTTTTCATTTTTTGTTTTTGCTTTCTTATCCTTACTGGACTTTGAGCTTCCGCTCATGTTTAAACTCACAACAACTATTAGTGCAGCAACAGCTATTACAAGCAGTAGCCCGAGCACCTTTTGCATGAGACTCATTTGTTTTATTCTGTTCATCGATAAATTAATCCTGTTTCCCTATTCCCAAGTTTTTTAAATTTTACTTTCGTTTCTAGTTCCCCGTATGTTACTTCTTGACGGTGAGCTTCCACGATTTGTTATCCTGCTTGTCGAAGTCTAGAACTTCATGATTGTGCTCTTCGCAGTAACCGGGTAGATTTACCACTGCATCAGGGCAAGTGAACTCAACCTCTATTATCTGTCCATCTTCAGCATCACCTAAAGCTTTCTTGAGCTCTATAAGTGGCAGCGGGCAGTCCATTCCCTTTGTATCTAGTTTGATATTTTCCATCGTCGTTTCTCCTGATGATAGATTAATGTTTTATACCTATTGGTTTCATAAAATTCTATACTCTCGATAATCCTTTATAGCCTCGATTAACCTCTTGCACTCTTGGAGCCACGTACGTACATAAACCATGCGCCAAACCAGATTCCAAGTGCGATGAATAGCAGTGCTAGCCAGGCTCTTGTCGCAAGCTGTGAAGTTGCGACCAACCCGTTCCCGATAAGGCAGCCCTTCGCCCATACAGCACCTATTCCCATGAGAATGCTTCCAATTACAGTTTTTATTACGATTCTCTTATCCGTCTTGACTATCGAAAATTCTTTACTAGTGAAAGCTGTGAAGAATGAACCTATGATTATTCCTACGATCACCAAATTATCCCAACCGACACCGTCGGTTCTGTTATAGACAACTCATCCGATAGGTTCTGAGTGAGTGCCTGTTATCATGTTGAACCACGATAATACCGGGTCTGAAATTGAGATTCCACCATTTCTGCCGGTGAGGTTGCTGAAGTAGAATGCAGCAGCCATCAGCACGCCGATTAGTATGACAGTTACCTCGCGACTCCAAATCTTTTCGCAGAAGACGTGGCGCAGCCCTGTGTAGGTTTGCGGCAACTTGTATTTGGGTCTGTGCGCTCGGTAATGACGAAACATGAGGATGTATAGCAGCACAGCCACTGGTGCAAATATTATTATCGGGGAGAAAGGCATATCGAACAAATCGATGTCGTATACCTCCTGTAGTCCCATAACCTTTTGCGTAAATGGCTTAAAAATCCACTTGTTTGTAAAGTATTCAGTCGTTGCAAAAACTATAAGCGATAATATTCCGATGATTCGCCCATCTCCGACCTTGACGAGAGTGCTCGTAACGCAGCCATTGGTGAGCACCGCTCCGATTCCGAAGATGAATCCACCTATAGGAACTGCAACCATTGAATAGCAGCCGAAGTATGGTGATGGAATTACAGTGCTTCCAACCATTATGTGATAAAAGAGTCCTTCAGTTGCGATTATCGCCAAGATGAGGACTGCATTATAGTATTTCTTCTCAAGATAGATATCTCGTATCGTTCCAGTAGGACAGAATCGTCCGCGCTTAAGTAGAAAGCCGAACAGCAATCCTATAAACAAACCAGATATGTTAAGTAGCAAAATAGCCTCCTTTTATATGAATTCCAATTGATAATTATATTTCTTTATGTAAAGTCTTAAAATATGTATACGGATAATCAATACAGAATTATTCTAAATAGAGATTATCAATGCATTAAAATACGTGTAACCGTTGTAATGTACGGGGAATAAGAAAATAAGAAGATCGGATTAATGGGAAAATGTTGACTAGCACGATGGATAAGAATATAATCATTAACATTAAGAATAGTTAACAATGTTAATTGATTTGCTTTAAAGAACATTTGATTAATTTTGAGGTTAGTAACGTATAGTGCAATTCCGTTAATAAACGTTTTTTGCTGAAAAGGAGTTTTAAGTGAAAGAATATCAATCTAAATTTTTGCTTCAGATGCATAACTTCCATAAGATTAAGTTTTGGAGTCTAGTCCCAGAGCTTAACCCAAGCGAGCACATGCTCGTTTTCGCTTTATGTAAATGTGAATCTGGTAAGTGTGGAGAATATGACTATGATCTCGATATAAAGCTGCCTGAGATGAAGGGGGTTAAGGTCTCTGATTTAGCCAAAGCGGTACGCATGACGATGCCAGGTGTATCCAGGGCATTAGCAGGTCTGGAAGAAAAAGGCATCATAGAGCGGAGAATCGACAAGAGTGATAGGCGTAATACCTTGGTGTTTCTAACTGAAGATGGGTATAGCAAGATAAGAGAATATAAAAAAAGAATAAATAAATATTTCGAAACCGTCTTCGAGAGATTTGGGGAAGATAGAGTAGCCGAGGTTATAGAGCTTATCGGAGAGCTATCTGAGATTGCCCAAGAAGAATTACAGAAGGAACTAATTGGTAGCGAAAGCATGCAAGATGGTAGGGCTGTGAGAGAAGATAAGATTAAGGATTTACATCAACAGGGAGATGAGAAGTAACAGATGATAAAAATGATTAAGAACTTAAAGCCATACAAAATGGCTGTTCTGACACTTCTCGTAGTACTTGTGGTTCAGGCATTTGGAGACATTTCGATTCCAAGCTATATGCAGAAGATTATAGACACTGGTATTCAGAACAAAGGTGTTGAGCACATAATGCCGAGCAAGGTTAAGGGAAACGAGTATAGGGAAGCGCAGATTTTTATGAACGACGAAGAGAAGGCGCTTTGGTCGTCCTCGTACAAGAAGGATGGCGAGAATTACACTCTCGTGGTTAAGGATGAAAAAAAGCTAAAGAGGCTTGATAGAAAACTACTAAAACCGATAGTTCTTAGTTATCAGCTTGGTCACATGACTGTTAAGCAGTTTAAGAATACTGTAAAGGAGCAGCTCGGTGCTAGACCAGAAACTAGAGCGATGGCTTCTCGCATAGATGACATGTCTATTTCTGAAATTTCGAATCTGATGAAGGTGGATGTCAAGTCGTTTAGAGCAAAGGACCAGAGCGGTAAAGCGCATACTTACGTTGACATGCGTCCCCTGATTCAGTCGCAAATTGCTAGCGGAGAGATGGATGAATCGAAGATTAATAGATCAAAGAGTGATATGGATAAGACTATATCGTCCGTTGGCGATAAGACGCTTAGATCTATGGGTATTGCTTATGCAACTAGCGCATCTCAGGAAGCCGGAGTAGATATAGATGGCGTACAAAAGACATATCTGCGTCACACTGCTTTTAAGATGATGCTCGTCACATTTTTGATGATTTCTGCTGCTATTGTAGCGTCTTATATAGCTTCTAAGGTCGGAGCTAAGATAGGCATGACGCTCAGAAGAGAGGTCTTTGAAAAAGTCATGAGCTTTTCAAGCGCTGAGATGGATAGATTTCAGACATCTTCTTTGATTACGAGAGCTACCAATGATATTCAGCAGGTGCAGATGACAACGACATTCATGCTTCGTATGGTGCTTTATGCGCCCATTTTAGCAATATGGGGAATCATCAAGGTGATTGAGACGGGGGCACATATGAGCTACGTGATTGCGCTCGGTGTAGCTACTGTAGTTGTTATAGTATTAATACTTATGATTATTGCCCTGCCAAAATTTCGCATTATGCAGGAGCTGGTGGATGCTCTAAATAGTGTTTCACGATCGATACTCACCGGCATCCCGGTAATTCGTGCCTTCGGAAGGGAGCAATCGGCGGAAAAACGCTTCGATAAGGCGAGCCTTGATCTTATGAAGACTCAGTTATTTACCAATAGGATTATGACCTTCATGCCACCGATGCTAATGATGCTGATGAATTTGCTCGGCGTGGCAATTGTATGGGTTGCCTCACACCGAATTAACGCGGGTAATATGCAGGTTGGATCCATGACTGCATTTCTAACTTACTCGATGATGATAGTAATGTCATTTATGATTCTAACTGTTATGTCTATACTAATTCCGAGAGCTGGGGTTGCAGCTAATAGGATAGATGAGGTGATTATGTCTGAATCATCGGTGGTCGATAGTTTTGATGCAATTGCTATTAATGAATGTTCAGGCCGATTGGAATTTGATAACGTTTCATTTAGATATGAAGGCTCTGATGAGGATGCTCTATCAGGTATAAGCTTCACGGTAAATCCAGGTGAAACTACTGCGATAATCGGAAGCACAGGTTCAGGCAAGAGCACGATAGTTAATCTGATACCGAGATTCTTTGACGTAACCGCTGGATGCATTAGACTAGATGGTAGGGATATACGTGACATCAGCATGAAGTCGCTCAGAGATCAAGTCGGGCTAGTGCCTCAAAAGGGTATTCTGTTCTCGGGCACTATCGATTCAAATATTAGATTTGGAAACGAAGCTGCTACACCAGAGGAGGTCCGTGAAGCTGCGGAGATAGCACAGGCTCTCGAGTTCATCGAGGAAAAGGAAGATAAATTTGAAAGTGCAATTGCACAAGGTGGCTCAAATGTGTCTGGTGGACAGAAGCAGAGACTTTCCATCGCAAGAGCGATTGCCAAGAGGCCAAAGATTCTAGTGTTTGATGATAGTTTTTCAGCACTCGATATGAAGACGGATGCGAAGCTCAGAAGAGTTCTTGCAAAGCATGAGAAGGAAGCGACTAAAATCATAGTCGCACAGCGAGTTGGCACGATTATTGATGCGGAGCAGATTATCGTTCTCGATGAAGGAGAAATCGTTGGGAAGGGTAGACATAGAGATTTGCTTCGGACATGTGAAACCTATAGACAAATAGCTGAATCGCAGCTTTCAAAGAGCGAATTGGAGGTGGAATAATGGCAGAAAATACGAATAAGAAACCAGCTCCAGTTAAGAGGGGGCATGGCCCAGGAGTCGGAACACCTTCTGAGAAGCCAAAAAATTTCAGCAAGTCTATGAAGCAGCTAGTTAGATATAGTGGAAATTATAAATATGCATTTGTAGTAGTTATATTGTTTGCGATTGCGGGTACAGTGTTTCAGGTAATCGGACCAAAGGTGATGGGACGGGCGACTACAGTTCTTGCAGAAGGGCTAATGCATAAGATTAAAGGGACTGGGACTATCGACTTTACGACAATCGGTAGGATTTTGGCCTTTACCACTGCTTTATATGCTCTTAGTGCGGTGCTGACCTTTGTGCAGGGGTGGATAATGACCGCTATCACCCAGAAAATCGTATATAACTTACGCCGAGATATATCTGAAAAGATTAACCGCATGCCGATGAAGTATTTTGAGAGTCACCAGTACGGTGATGTGCTGTCGAGGATTACAAACGATGTAGACACTTTGGGGACGGGGCTAAACCAGAGTGTAACTACGATTATTACCTCCGTGGCAACTGTTATAGGGGTGCTAGTAATGATGATGACCATATCACCGCTTATGACATTGATATCATTTGTCACGATTCCAGTGTCTATTTTTCTGCTCGGCTTAATAATCAAGATGTCGCAGAAACACTTCAAAGCTCAGCAGGAGTACCTCGGCAATATAAACGGACAGATAGAAGAAAATTTTGCAGGGCAGCTCGTGATAAAAGCATTCAATAAAGAGGAAACTATAGAAAAGACATTTAATGAGACCAATGAGATTCTCTATGAGTCGGCTTGGAAATCACAGTTTATATCAGGCATAATGCAGCCCGTGATGATGTTCGTAGGAAATCTCGGATATGTGGGGGTAGCTATTTCAGGAGCCATGCTGGCAATTAAAAATGTGATTGGAATCGGAGATGTACAGGCATTTATACAATATGTTCGTAGTCTTACGCAGCCACTTTCGCAGGCTGCTCAGGTTATGAATCAGGTGCAGTCGATGGGAGCAGCAGGAGAGCGTGTATTTGAGTTTCTAGCAGAGGAGGAGGAGACTAGGGATACCGATGATGCCATTAGTACGCTTGATGTTGAAGGGTTTGTAGAATTTGATCATGTGAAATTCGGTTACAATCCAGATCAGATTATCATAAATGACTTTAGTGCGAGCGTTAAGCCGGGACAGAAAATCGCTATCGTCGGACCGACAGGTGCGGGTAAAACCACAATAGTGAAGCTATTGATGCGTTTCTACGATGTAAATGGTGGGTCGATAAAAATTGACGGTAATGATATTCGTACGATGAGCCGTCATGGTCTGAGGAATAATATCGCTATGGTTCTTCAGGACACTTGGCTGTACTCAGATACTATTATGGAGAATATCAGATATGGAAATAAGAATGCGAGCGATGAAGAGGTCGTGGCTGCTGCTAAGGCAGCAAGGGCGGACCGATTCATCAAGACTCTCCCTGGCGGATACAATATGGTTTTAAACGAAGATGCAACCAACATATCAGAAGGACAGAAGCAGCTTCTAACCATCGCGAGAGCGATACTTGCAGACCGCAAGATTTTGATTCTTGATGAGGCCACATCTTCGGTTGATACGAGAACAGAGGTTAGGATTCAGGAAGCCATGGATCAGCTGATGAAGGGACGCACAACTTTTGTCATAGCTCACCGATTATCGACAATTAAAAACGCCGACCTTATACTCGTGATGAACCACGGTGATATAATAGAGCAAGGTTCGCATGATGAGCTCCTCGCAAAGGGTGGGGCATATGCAGATTTATATAACTCGCAATTTGACGAAGTGGAGGCATCTTAATGAACAAAGCTAGACTTAGCACACTGTGTTATATCGAAAATGATGATAAGTATCTTATGCTACATCGCATCATCAAAGCAAATGATATAAACCATAATAAATGGATTGGTGTCGGAGGTCATTTCGAAGATAGAGAGAGTCCCGATGACTGCCTACTTCGTGAAGTACGTGAAGAGACGGGGTACACGCTTACAGACTACAAGTTTCGAGGCATAGTTACCTTTATCTACGGAAGCGGTGAAAAAGAGATGATCGAGTACATGCATCTCTTTACGGCGACTGGTTTTAAAGGGGAGCCGATTCCTTGTGATGAAGGCATTCTCGAGTGGGTGCCAAAGGATAAGCTGTTAGACCTCGAGCTGTGGGAAGGAGATAAGATATTTCTCAGACTCCTAAGAGAGCGAGATGATTTCTTTTCACTTAAGCTCGTATATAACGAGAGCGATGAACTGATAGAAGCTTTGCTCGATGGAAAGGCGATATAGTGCTCGCTTAGGAAAACAACTCAAAACAAAAGACCTAGGAACTGGAACTATGTGATTCCAAATCCTAGGTCTTGTTTATACATTTGTAGTCAAATAATATGGATTAAATTCTTATCTTAGCGATGTAATGAGCATTTTCAGGAAGCTTTAGATCTCTACCTGCATCATCGAAACTCCACATCTTTACACCAGCTCTGGTTGAATCAAGAACTGCATAGAAATTGAACATAGCAATTCCGTAGTTGAGTAGCTGGTCCTCAGCAGTTGTGAGCTCGTCGTCTAGACCAATTAGCGATACAATATCGTCATCAACGATTACTCTGTATGGCTGACGATTGAAGAATGACTGTGCAACAGCGATTGATAGAAGTGCATCCTCAAGCTCAGTGTACAGAAGCTCCATGTTAACTGGCTCTCCGTATACCTTGTAAGATAGAAGGTCCTGCATGCTAATCTTAGGTGCAACCTTCTTCTCGCAAGAAACCATCGTAACGTTGGATGGGCTCTTGATATCGAGACGAACGTCCTTTTTAGCCTTGTTACCGTGTCCGAATGCGATAAATACCGCAAGAGTCTTATCTGTATCAACGCCGAGTGCACCCTTAGCTGCTTCTGCATCGTTTACAGTTAGCCAGCAAGCATCTAATCCAAGCTGTGTGAGCTTAAGTGTTAGACCCTGTGCGATGAATCCTGCATTCTCTAGATAATGAGGTGCTTCCTCTGAGTAAAGCGCTAAGTAGTTAGGCGCCTTTACAGTAAAGCCGTTATATCCTACGCTGCTTCCAAGGAAATCCGCCACATCGCCACCGAAGAAATGAAGCTCGGTAGAAATCTCAGGAAGTAGCTTTGGCACTACTTCGTTATAAGCTTTAATTTCCTTAACTGAAGCAGCATCAACTACTGTATCTGCGAAATCGCGGCACGACTGGCGGCGAGAAACAATCTCATCATAGTATCTTAAATATTCCATAAAGTTCTCCTTTCAAGTCCATACATAAGACAATAATATCAATTTTGCACAATTAGTACAAGACGGATAATCGATATATTTTTTAAATACTATAAAAAAACAATAGCTCTGACAGGGCATACGGGTGCGCAGTAGCCGCATCGCACGCACTTTTCAACGCTGATTTCGGCTAGGCCACTATCATTCCAGGATATAGCTTCACTGACGCAGCGGGCCTTACATGCTCCGCAGCCTTCGCAGTCACTTTGGTCGACCATCATGCGTTTCTTGCTGATATCGGGTCTGTAATCGCTGCTGAGATTTCCTTCAAAGTAACTGACTGCAGTGTCGACTTCATCCAGACTTCCCATGCCTAGCATCACAGCATCAACACCATCTAATGAAGTGACATAATCGAGACACTCAGCGTAATCTTCGATGATATTCCCCCCACCGAAGGCCTTCATAGTGAACACGCCAATTCCTTGATCTGAGCAAAGCTTTATCGCTTCCACCATATCCTCTCGTGTTCCAGGGTTTTCTCCGTTTCTTATGCCCATGCCAGCTTTATTTATCAGTGGGAAGACCACATCACACGAATCTAAGTTCGATGCTGCACGGCATGCATCCACATGATGCGTCGATATACCAATCGCCCTAATTAATCCGGAGGCTTTTTTGTCCCTAAGCGCCCTCCAAGCCTCGCTTCGTATTTGGAGGTCGATGACTCCACGAACCTCGTGAAGTAGAAAGATATCTATCTGTTTGAGATTAAGCTCAGAAAGGCATTCATCGACTGCGGCTGATGCACCCCTGTAATCAGTCTCGAGGGTCTTGCTACAGACAACAGGCATCTCTATGTTTTCATCGGATTTAATTGTATCGAGTGCTGGCCTAAGATATCTGTAGGTGTCATAATACTGAGCGGTATCGAGAAAATTAATTCCGCTCTTCACAGCATGCACGATGATGCGAGCACCTTCGCCTGTGGAAAGATTTTTTTGCGAGAAACCCATCGTAAGCGTTCCCATGCCTACTGGTGAAACCTCTATATTCGTTAATCCTAATCTAATTCTTTTCATATCATAATTTTAACACGCAACTGATGTATAATACACATTAAAGTTTATGATGAAGGCTTGTGTTCTGTTATAAAGTGACGCATGCAACAGGGGAGATAGATGTCACTAAAAGGGTATGATTTGCATTTTTTGAAAAAAGATATTCCTGCCGGAATCATCGTTGCGCTGGTGTCTATCCCGATTTCCATCGGATATGCATTAGTTGCAGGGCTTCCGCCAATTTATGGTTTGTATGGATCACTGCTACCTATATTGGTCTATGGATTGATAACGAGTTCTCCGAGATTCGTTTTCGGGGTAGATGCCGCACCAGCTGCGCTTGTTGGTGGCATGCTGTATTCGATGGGCATTGCATATCAATCGCAAGATGCAGTGAGGATAATACCTGTAATAACACTATTTACTGCTGCCTGGATACTGATAGCACGCTTAGTCGGACTCGGTAGGCTGGTCAAATTCATTTCGTCGCCAGTAATGGGAGGCTTCATAACAGGCATTTGTTGTACAATTATATTGATGCAAATTCCTAAGCTGTATGGCGGAGTTTCAGGGCGTGGAGAACTACACGAGCTCTTAATTCATATCTACAAAACAGCAAGCGCTGGAGTCCATATTCCGTCACTTGCGCTTGGGCTTGGTACGATTATCATAATTTTGGGTTCTAAGAGATTTATACCAGCGATTCCAATGAGTGCAGTTATGATGTTCATTGGAGCTGGACTGAACTATGCTATGGATCTTGGACAGTATGGAGTTAAAATGCTTCCGGAGGTGAAGGCAGGGCTGCCGCCTCTATCTATACCAGACGTTTCACTGGTTCATGGAAACGTTAGAACCATGATGCTTCAGACGCTCATAATAGCGATTGTAATCATCTCTGAGACTCTTCTCGCAACCAATAATTTCGCACTTAAGTACGATGATAAAATCGACAATAACAGGGAAATTCTCGCCTATGCGATGAGTAATCTCGCTGGCGGACTCGTTGGCTGCTGCCCTGTAAACGGAAGTGTCTCGAGGAGCAATATCGCAGATCAGTTCGGTGTGAAGTCGCAGGTGATGTCGATATCTGCGGCAGCTACAATGATGATAATTCTAGTCTTCGGTACGGGATTTATACACATGCTTCCAGTACCGGTTCTCACTGCAATAGTAATTTCTGCACTCATCAGCAGCACTGAATTTGACCTCGCGGTTAAGCTGCGCAAGGTTGACAGAACTGAATGGAAGATATTCTATGTGGTGATGTTCACAGTCTTAATCTTTGGAACGATTTACGGCGTGCTTATCGGAATTATCCTCTCGTTTGTGACCGTAATCATCAGAGCATCAAATCCTCCTAGAAGTAGACTCGGATATATACCTGAGAAAGATCAGTTCTATCCTGTAGGCAGGACTACGGGTACTCGTGAGATTAAAGGGGTGCTTATATACAGATTCGGTGGAGCATTGTTCTTTGCGAATGCTAATACGATCAAGGACGAGATTGATGATTTGGTAACCGACGACATGAAGGCTGTAATCATTGATGCCAGCGGCATCACAAGCATTGATGTCACAGCTGTAGAGCGTTTGATGATTTTATACACTAAGTATAAAGAGCGCGGCATAAAGCTATTTCTTACCGAACACTCTGGAGATTTAAACGATCAATTGCGTGCCTTTGGAGCAGAGCAGATGTTCAAAGACTATGCGGTAGTTCCACATATCTATCAGGCTCTAAAGTCGGTGGGTATAAACAAACCATACGAACTAGGTGATTGCGAGGGCGATGTCTGTTACATCTCCATCAATGGTTCGGCTGGCAGCTCTCAGATTGCTGAGTTTGAATGGGCATATGGTGATCAAGCAGAAGCTAGGATGGAAGAGGTTGCTAATTCGCTCGCAGATAAACTTATTAGTCTTGAAAGAGTAGATGAGGATATGATTCGCGAGGCTGAGCGAAATGCGCTTGGCAGTAACTGGAGTGAGATTGACGAGGAGAAGTTCTTAGATTTCCTAGAATTCCAACTTGCGCATCTTCTCGAACTCGGCAAGATAGATCTCGAAAAATTTCAACGAGTACGAGAGAAGATTCTGCTATATCACGCAAAGCTCGACATGCAGATTAACGATAGAAATTCCGAGGAACTCGATGAAATCATCAGGACGAGAATTGTCCGTGAAGAACAGTTTAGAAGTAGATTCCCTGATGCATATAATGCTTTTGCAGAAGAGAGAGCTAGACACAGAGAAATTCTGAAGAATGATTACCCTGAGATCTGGGAGAGAATCATGAAGATTCGCCGAGAGGGAGAAGATAAGGACAAGCTCCGAGATAAGGTTCGGGATAAGATTCATGATAAGCATTTATTCCCAGGGCTTGATGAGATTGAACATCTAGTTGATGGTGTAAAGGACTATTTCCATAGGAAGAAATAATCTAGATTGTAATAGTGCTAAGTGTCATGGAGATACTGTACTTAAAGAAGCCGTTTGGCTGCATATTATTAATATATTAAAATAGAAAGGTCAATTCGTTATGAGGCTATATATTCTTAGACATGGGCAGACCGATTTAAATAGCGAGAAACGGTTTCAGGGTCACATGCAAACAGAACTGAACGATATTGGGATTGCTCAGTCAGAGAAGGTTGGAGAGCTGCTACGCGAACGTGGCATTAAGTTCGACAAGATTTATTGTAGCCCTCTAGAGAGAGCGATCAAAACAGCAGAAATCGCTACCTCGGAGACTAGAGACAAGTTTATAATAGACGATGATCTTACGGAAATCGACTTCGGGATAAATGAAGGACGAAAGTATGAGGAGCTTCAGGGTAGTAAGAATAACATATTTTTATCCCCTGGCAATTACATGCCCCCAGAAGGTGGCGAGTCATTAGAGACTCTTAAATTCAGGGTAAAGAGGTTCTTTGAGAGGGTGCGAGATGAGAACAATGAAGGAAATATACTGGCGGTATCTCACGGAACGGCAATTCACATGATGCTTCTATATATAAGAGGTATGGAATTCAGTAATTTATGGACGGAACACGTCGGAAACTGTAATGTAACAGTAGTCGATATAGAAGGATGGGAGCTTAATATCAGGGATGACCTTCAGATCGAAACTGATAAATATGTAAAATAGAGAACTTTTTATAAAAAAGGGGGTAAGACATGAGAGGCGTTATAGATGTTGGTGGCGGTACACGCGATATATTTGGAGCAGGAGTGTTCGATTATTTTTTAGAGCACGGAATAACTTTTGATAAGTGCTACGGTGTATCGGCAGGCTGTGCGAATATATCTTCCTTCCTTGCTGGACAGCAGCATAGGAATTATGAGTTTTATACGGAGTATTCGATGCGTAAGCAATATATGAGCTTTGATAATTTCTTCAAGACGGGTTCATATGTGGATCTCGATTACGTTTCGGATGAACTTTCAAACAGTAGCGGTGAGTATCCGCTTGACTACGAGAAGCTGAAGGCTAATCCTGCAGACTTTACATTAGTGGCTGCAGAAGCAAACACAGGTAAGACTAAGTACTTTACGAAAGATGATCTGAGTTTGAATAACTATGATCCGATAAATGCTTCTAGCTCGGTGCCTGTTGTCAATAAACCGTATGAAATAGATGGAGTTGAATATTTTGATGGAGGGCTTGCGGACCCTATTCCTTACCAGAAGGCATTAGACGATGGATGCGATGAGCTTGTGATAATACTCACTAGACCTAAGGATGGATATCGAGTGGATACTAATGACAAGCGGATGGCACAGATACTTGCCAGGCAATATCCTAAGGCGGCGGAGCTTCTCGAGCATAGAGCTGAAACCTACAATGCTCAGCTAGATGCTATCAAAAAGCTTGAGGAAGAAGGCGTCGCAAAAATCATTGCACCTGAGAGCATTGGGAAACTCAAGACTCTGACTAGAGATGTGGATATGCTTAAGTCACTATATAGAAAGGGTCTTGTTGCGGCAAAAAATGCTGACATAAAGTAGCAAAATTATATTAATTGATATTAGATTAAGTGGACCAAAGTCAAGGCATCACGATTATAGATATATACGCGAAAATTAGCTGATTATGAAAATAGGCAGGAGCATTCGCTCCTGCCTGTTTCTTTGATGTTGTTCAATGTAATCGCCTGAACTCGCTCTTACTGCTCGATTGTATTCATGAAATTATGAAGTAGTTTGAACAGTGCTGCAGCTTCGTCGTCAGTAAGACTAATACATGAACGAATCTCCTGTGGTACGGCAAGCGCTTCCTCACGGAGAGCCATACCCTTGTCCGTAATCTTGATGATTAGATTGCGTTCATCCTTTACCGAACGATTTCTAGTTAGATAACCCTTAGATTCAAGCTTCTTGAGAAGTGGAGTTAGAGTGCCGGAATCAAGGAAAAGTTTATCTCCGAGTTCCTTAACACTCAGCTCGCGAGTCTCCCATAGTACCATCATAGTGATGTACTGTGTATATGTGAGATCCAGCTTGCTCAGAAATGGCTTATATCTGCGAGTTATCTCCTTAGAGCATGCGTACAGCGGAAAGCATAGTTGATTTTCTAGCTTTAGGCTATCGTACTTGTCCATCAGTTTTCCTCCCAATTGTGCAGATACTGTATGCAATTCTCTAAATATATATCTTGTTGCATACAATTTAATTTGATTTTAGCCTAACGCAATATATGTGTCAACAATTGTTTGTACAAACGTTCAAAGAATCACGCATTTTCTTTTGTTGTTATAATATTTCATTGTGTTAAAATATCTAGTGGGGGATTAGAAAAATGACTGAAGTTATGCGACTAGCATGCAAGCTTGTTGAAGACGGGCTTTTGGAACATAACGAATATGTGGAGCTACTTGCAGATAGAGATGATGAGGTTCGTGAGTATCTACGCAGTACAGCACAGGGCATCGCAGTTAGTAACTATGGTCACGATATATTTTTGCGAGGACTCATAGAGTATTCCAACACGTGCAAAAATGACTGCTATTACTGCGGTATTAGACGGAGTAATGATAACGTTGAGAGATATAGGCTTAGTCTTGAAGAAATTCTAAGCTGCTGTGAGATAGGATATCAGATAGGGCTTAGAACATTCGTGCTACAAGGTGGAGAGGATCCTTATTTTACGGATGATATGATGTGTGAAATTATCTCTTCGATTAAGTCGCACTATCCCGACTGTGCGTTAACTCTTTCGATTGGAGAAAAGGGGCGCGAGAGCTACGAGCGATATTTTGCGGCCGGTGCAGATAGATACCTGCTGAGACATGAAACTGCTGATAGTGCTCATTATAGACGCCTTCATCCAGAGTCACTTTCGTTAGAGAATCGCATGAGATGTCTCGAAGCACTGAAGGATATTGGGTTTCAAATCGGAGCTGGCTTCATGGTTGGTTCACCGGGGCAGACATATGATACAATGGCAAGCGACTTTGAGTATTTAAAGAAGATGAATCCTCATATGATAGGAATCGGACCATTTATACATCATAAGGATACACCGTTTAGGAACGAAGCTGACGGAACACTTGAACTGACGCTTTATTGCCTTAGTATACTGAGGATAATGTTCCCTAAAGCGTTATTGCCAGCGACAACAGCTCTAGGTACAATCGACAAAACGGGCCGTGAAAAGGGTGTGCTTGCAGGCGCGAATGTTATAATGCCGAGTCTCTCCCCGGATAATGCCAGGAGTAAATACCTTCTGTATGAGGGCAAGGTAGGGGTCAAGGACAAAGCAGCAGAAGGCCGTCAGTTGCTCGATGAGAGATTAGCGGAGATCGGGTACAGGACGGTGACAGCGCGTGGAGACTACAAAGGTTGGGATAGAACGTAATTTTCGTATCAACTCAGCTGGTTTGTGTTAATTTATAAAGAATGAAATTATAAAGAATGAAATCAGGCGTTATCATATGATTATCGACTGATTCACAATATATTGCAGTATGTTTTATTCATTGTGGAGGTGCTTAATGGATAAAGAAACTCGTCCGTATATAGCTTGGGATGTTGTGCAGGATTTTATGGTAAAGGCATTCACAGAACTCGGAGTTCCTGAGACTGATGCTGAGATTTGCGCTGAAGTTCTAATGGAGAGCGACAGGAGAGGAATCGAAAGTCACGGGGTAAATAGATTCAAACCCATTTACGTTGACCGCATCAACAAAGGTATATTAAATCCTGTCACAGAGGTTGATATTATCAGAGAGTCGCCGACGACAGCAGTACTCGATGCTAACGATGGTATGGGTATGGTTGCTAGTAAGATGGCTATGGATATGGCTATCGAGAAGGCGAAGAAGTATGGAACTGCTTGCGTTGCAGTTCGTAATTCATCGCACTACGGGATCGCTGGATACTGGACCTCAATGGCGACAGATGAAGGCATGATAGGGATTACAGGAACTAATGCAAGGCCTTCAATCGCACCGACATTCGGTGTTGAAAATATGCTCGGAACAAATCCGCTTACGATCGGAATTCCTACGGATGAAGGATATCCATTCTTAATTGACTGTGCGACATCTATAACACAGAGAGGAAAGCTAGAGTTTTACGAACGTATCGGCAAGGACACTCCTGCAGGAATGGTTATCGGAAGAGACGGTTCAGCGCTCACCGATACTTCCTACATTTTGAAAGCACTAAACAATAGAGAAGCTGCGCTAGCTCCACTCGGTGGAATAGGCGAGGAGCTTGGCGGATATAAAGGTTACAGCTATGCGACAGCCGTTGAACTGCTATCAGCAGCTCTTTCTGGAGGAATGTTCCTCAAGAATTTGACGTGCATAGGGGAAAATGGGGAACTAAGACCTTATCACCTAGGCCATTTCTTCATAGTAATTGATCCTGAAGCGATGATTGGTAGAGAGGTGTGTGAGAAGACTGCAGGCGATATACTTAGAGCTCTTAGGGCATCTCAGAAGGCACCTGGTCATGACAGAATATACACTGCTGGAGAGAAGGAGTGGGATATAAAAGAATTCCGCAAAGACAAAGGTGTTCCAATGGGAGAGGATGTACAGCGTGAGTTTATCGAGGTGCGTGACTCGCTCGGCATGGATTTCAAATTCCCGTTTGAATAGATAAATTACAACTAAATACGTGTTAAGGGGGCTATATATGATTAGATTAGCTATCAATGGATTTGGTCGTATAGGTAGACTAGCATTCAGACGTGTCATGGAGATGGAAGAATTCGAAGTTGTTGCAATCAACGATCTAACATCTCCCGATATGCTGGCATACCTGCTAAAATACGATAGTGTACAGGGAACTTATATGGGACATACTGTGGAAAATGACGAAGATTCAATCACAGTCGACGGTAAGAAAATTACTATTTACAAGGAGTCAGATGCTAGGAATCTACCTTGGGGAGAATTAGAAATAGATGTCGTGCTTGAATGCACAGGCTTCTATACGTCTAAGGAGAAGTCGCAGGCACATCTGGATGCAGGTGCCAAGAAGGTCCTGATTTCAGCACCTGCTGGAAATGATCTAAAGACCATCGTATATGGCGTTAATCACGAGACTCTGACTTCTGAAGATAGAATAGTGTCAGGGGCGTCTTGTACGACGAACTGCCTCGCTCCAATGGCAAAGGCGCTCGCTGATTATAGAGAATTGCGCACAGGATTTATGACGACCATCCATGCTTATACTGGCAATCAGAAGATACTCGATGCACCGGATAAGGGGTCTAAATTCAGGAGGTCGAGAGCAGCGGCAATCAATATCGTTCCTACTACCACAGGGGCGGCGCAAGCGATTGGAAATGTAATTCCAGAGCTTGCAGGAAAGCTAATTGGATCTGCGCAGAGAGTTCCAGTAGCTACTGGATCCATTACAATCCTAGATGCTACTCTCAAGGACGAGACTGATTCGGTGTCAGTAGAGGGAATCAATGCAGCAATGAAAGCTGCGCAGGATGCATCGTTTGGTTACAACGATGATGAAATAGTATCGACAGACGTTATCGGGATGAGCTATGGCTCACTGTTTGATGCAACGCAGACGCTAGCTCAGAAGTGCGGAACGCATATCTATGAAGCTAGAGTAGTTGCATGGTATGATAATGAGATGAGCTATGTAAGCCAGCTGATAAGAACTCTAAGCTACATGGCGAAGCTATAAGGTTATTTCAAAGCAGGAGGAGATTATTAAAATGGAAGTAAAGGAAGCAAGACAATACGTCGTTGACAAACTAGAGTACGCATTTAAGCCAAACTCAATCGCTGTAATAGGAGCTAGCCGTAATGAGACTAAGGTTGGGTTTAAGGTAATCCAGGGACTTAGAAAGTGCGGATATGAGGGAGAGCTTTACCCTATCAATGTTAAAGCCACAGAAGTTGCAGGAATACCGGCATATCAGAATATAAAGGATGTTACTGGTGATGTTGACTTAGCCTTCGTATCGCTACCAGCAACGGGTGTTTTCGATGCGCTCAAAGACTGCGTTGAGAAAAAGGTTAAGATAGCGGTAGTTTCATCATCTGGATTTAAAGAAGTTGGAAACGGTGACCTGCAAAATGAGATAACCGAGTTCTGCCGTGAACACGAGCTTCCGCTGATCGGTCCAAACCTAGTAGGTATTGGAACTCCATACCATGATTTCAACTGTGGATTTATACCATATCTACCTAACAAGGGGCCAGTTGCACTGATCTCGCAGTCAGGGTCTAACCTTCTAGCTGCACTTGGTTCATCTCAGATTGATCACTTTGGCATCAGTATGTTCGTAGGACTTGGCAACAAGGCTGATGTTGATTTCTGCGAGATGATTAAGTACGCAGACAAAGAGCCTAATACGAAATGCATCGCAGTTTATATCGAAGCTCTAGATAGCCCTGAAGCATTTAAAAAAGCTTGCCTTGAGTGCGAAAAGCCGATTACTGCAATAAAGGTTGGTTCTTCTGAAATAGGTGTTAAAGCTGCTTTTGCTCATACTGCGTCTGAGAATCAGGGTCATTCAAATGCTGAGTACGATAAGTTATTCGAGGAATCAGGTGTTCTCCGCGAGAAGACATGGCAGGAGTTCTTAGATACTTCACTCGCTTTAGGTAACTGCCCTCCGCTGAGAGGTGACAATGTAGTTATCATCACAAATGGAGGTGGTGCAGGACTTCTAGCAGCTGACCATTTTGAGAGACTGGGCATGCCTTTAAAGGAACTCAAGGATATCTCACCAGACCTTAGAGAGAATATCAGAAATTACATGCCTGCATTCGGTTCGCCTCTCAACCCTGTTGATATCAGTGGAACAGCAACCTCTGATATGTATGGTGGTGCACTTAAAACGGCATATAGAGATGAACACGTTGATGGAATTTTGATTTCCGTTTGCCCAACTGCAGTAACTGACGTTGAGGCTATTACTGAGACTGTAATTAATATTCACAGACAGTACAAGAATCTCGGAAAGCCATTTATCATGGAGTGCCAGGGTGGAAATGAGTGCAGAGAAGCTATCATGAAACTCAGAGACAAGGGAATCCCTGCTTACTCTACACCTGAACAGGCTGTAAATGCTATGGTTGCACTAAGAAGATATAGCCATATCATGAACAAAAAAGAGAAGCTAATCAAAAATATTTAATGGCGATATACAGTTAATTTTAAAAGTGAGATAATGCGTTGTGTTTGAGTGATGCAGGTATTCCTGCATCACTCTTATAAGGAATGAGTATGAACGGAGACAAACTTTTCAGACTTCTAATGGCCCTATGCCTGGCTATGGGTATTATGGGAATCACCGTCGGGAAATTTATTTTAGGTGGTATTTTCGTCGGACTTGCAGTGGCAATATGGCTGACGACAGGCGGAAAGCACTACAATGATCGTAACCTATATGACAAAATCGTTGAGGGCTGTGAAGATATCACTATAGAGCATATCTATGAATGTCTAAGAACTGTTGACACATGTTTAGGATGTCCGTGGATGGGGAGCAACACTTTTACGAGTGGAGATGCTATCATGTTTGGACCAAGTCCATTCAAAGACTATATTACGATTTATAAGGATAAAAAAAATAATATCGTCGTTAAGAGTGGCACGGAACTCAGTCATATCGTGAGAAATGCAGAAAATGAAGCTCACTTTAAAGATGTCCTGGACACGAAGAATATGACGGTTAATCCGAAAACCTATTCGCATTTTGCTAGCTGGAAGCTGATGAGCGCCGTTTTGGTTGACGATTTAACGGAAATCATTAAAAGGGTAAAAGCTGGTGATAACTCGGATATTAAGTCACTGGATATATTTAAATTTTTCTATGCAAATAGCACAGATTGTTTGTATAAAGATATTGATGATAACGAGTATACCTATGTTAGAACGACAAATGAGCCTCTCGATGTGAAAATCTATGAGATACCAGAAGGCGATGAATCAATTGAAGAAGCTGGAGAGGTGCTCGCTCAAGTTACGGGATCTGCAAAAGCCGAGAAGAATGGATTTAAGTTCTATATGTCAGGCGAAGAATACGGAACTCTATATAGGGATACCGAAAGTGATAGTGATTCATACTTCCTTGAGACGAGCGATGGCAGAGTTTATGTAAAGGGATTTAGAGCCGTGAGAAAGGCAAATCTTAGCTGTAATTACATCATCACGATAGATGGTGTGAGGAAGGC
>ERZ773027.87-NODE-87-length-58701-cov-4.923916_pt1 | contig 58701 bp, 51 predicted proteins | sample MGYA00511032_ERZ773027 | MGnify/ENA primary metagenome ERZ773027 (study PRJEB29015, sample SAMEA2738138) | human oral metagenome | biome: human oral; feature: human-associated habitat; material: saliva | place: China | collected 2190 ... | reverse complement strand
AAGCTATTTAGCCCAGCTGATAATGACGCTCGCGATGCTGAGCCGAATAGCAAGACGCATCAGATTGACTTTGGTTTGCCGGGGACGTTACCAGTTTTGAACAAGCACGCCGTTGAGCTGGCGGTTCGCGCTGGAAAAGCCTTGAATTCGCCGATTGCGCACGTTAGCCGATTTGATCGAAAGCATTATTTTTATCCAGATTTACCAAAGGGCTATCAGACTTCACAGATGTATAATCCGATTATTTTGGCTGGATATGTCGATGCGCCGCTGGAAGATGGTTCTTTGAAACGCGTGCGAATTGATCATGCTCACATGGAGGAGGATGCTGGTAAATTGACGCATCATGACGGCTATTCGTTGGTCGATCTTAACCGTGCTGGCACGCCGCTGATTGAGATTGTTTCTGAGCCAGATATACATTCGGCTGAGGAGGCTAAAGCTTACGTTTCGGAACTTCATAAATTGATGGTTTATGCGGGTGTGACTTATGGTAATTTGTATCACGGAAATATGCGATTTGACGTTAATATTTCAGTAGCAAAGAAGGGCGCGACGGAGCTTGGAAAGCGCGCTGAAATTAAGAATCTAAATTCCTTCCGCAGTGTCGAGCGAGCCGCTGAGTATGAGTTCAAGCGTCAAGTCGATATCTTGGAACGTGGCGAAGAAGTTGTTCAGGAAACCAGAGGCTGGAATGATGACAAGCAGATAACTATTTCTCAGAGGTCAAAGGAGGACGCTCAGGATTATCGCTATATGCCAGACCCAGATATTCCGCCAGTTGTGTTGACTGACGAGGTGATTGCTGAAATTCAGTCCAAAGTGCCGATGCTTCCTGGTGAATATAGGGAAAAATGGAGCGCGCTGAACTTGGACAAATCTGTTATCAATTCGCTTTTGTCTAATCAGGATTATGCCCAGATTACATTGGAAGTTCAGGAAAAGTCGGGCGAGGCTTCCGCTAAGCGAGTCGCGCATTGGTTTGCGAGCGCATTGACGGCTTCTGACGAAAGTGACGCGCAAACAGACAATGAATCTATACGCGTGGCAGTTGATGATTTGATAGAATTGGCTGAAATGACAGAGAAGTCTGAAGTTTCCAGCACGAATGCGAAGGAGTTATTCAATGAGCTTTTGGCTGGCGCGAAAAATCCGCGTAAGCTTGCCGAGGAGAAGAATTTGTTGCAGGTTTCTGATGAATCGGCGATTGCTGCAATCGTTGATGAGGTTTTGAATGATCCAGCTTCGGCGGCGTCAATTGCCGACATTAAGGCTGGAAAAGATAAGGCTATCGGCTATTTGGTTGGGCAAGTCATGAAGAAGTCTAAGGGTCAAGCTAATCCAAGCCTTGCGCAAAAACTGATTCGCGAAAGACTTTAGAATTGCTGAAAACAATAGGGAATAGGAGCTGAAATATGAGAAAACCAACTAAAGCTATCATCGCCGCTGCCGGTTTTGGTACGCGATTTTTGCCACAAACCAAAGCCATGCCAAAGGAAATGTTGCCGCTGATTGATAAGCCGATTATTCAATATGTCGTCGAGGAATTAGTTGAGGCTGGCATTAAAGATATCATTATTATCGGTAGCGCGAATAAGCGGGCAATTGAGGACCATTTTGATGAGCCGAATGAGGAACTTTTGGCTAATTTGCGCGCTGGTGGTCCTAAAAAACAACCGTTCATTGACGCGGTGCAGAATTTAGCTGATATGGCGAACTTTATTTATATCCGCCAGAAGGGTCCGTACGGCAACGCAACGCCTTTGGCTTGCGCTTCGCATTTGATTCATCATGACGAGCCTGTGATTTACACGTTTGCGGATGACTTTATTGCGGCTAGTCCAAGTCGTTTCAAGCAGATGATTGAGGCGTCAGAAAGCCTAGATGGAGCGGTTCTGTCATGTAAGAAAATCACCGATGACGCGGAGTTTGATCGTTATGGAGTTATCAACGGTCAAGGAGTGAAAGACGGCGTTATAAAAATGACGAATATCGTTGAAAAGCCAGGTAAGGAGAACGCGCCTTCTGATTTGGCTAGCGTCAGTAGCTATTTACTTCCGGGCGAGATTTTCGGCTATCTAGACAAAGCCAAGGAAGAATTTGACGGCAACGGCGAGTTTACAATTCAGCCAATTATGCAGCAAATGATTGACGATGGTTTTGATTTTTATGGCGTAGAGATTACGAACGGCACTTATTATGATACTGGCGACAAATTGGAATATCTAAAAACGGTGATTGACTTTGGGCTGCGTGATCCTAACTTCGGCGATAAATTGCGTGCTCATCTGACGGATCGCCTAAAATAATGTATAATAAATAGCATGAACGGATTGCTTATTATTCTAGTGGTTTTGATGGTGATTTTTGTCATCATGATGGTCGCTATGACAATTTCTATCATCAAATTAACGCGCCAAATTCGCCAAACCCAGCAGAACGTGGAGGCGATAAGTCAGCGAATTGCTAACTTAAATGGAATTGTAAGTACGGTTTCAATTGGCGTGGAACTAGCCAAAAACTTCGCTTCAAAAAGTGGATTTTTCTCGAAATTTTTCTCAAAGAAGAAGGTAAAAAAGAGTGAAAAAGTCAGCCAAAGAACAGTCAAATAAGTTGGCAAAAAAAGTCGTTCGTGATAACGAAAATGGTGCCCGCAAGGCGATTTTGGAGGATTTGTTCTTTGATTTTCATAAATCTCGCCACCAAGTTTACTGGGTGAATTTTGTTCGCGGAATTTTCTTTGGTCTTGGAAGTGCTTTGGGTGCGACGTTATTGATTGCAATATTGATTTGGATTTTGGGACAATTTGCCGACATTTTCCCGCCGTTGGCTGATTTCATCAACCACTTAATTGAGACGATGCAACGACGCCAGTAGCGTGCTATAATTATTATCAATGACTGAGGGGACGAACACGCAATCATCGTCGGCGGCTTTGAAACCGTCGGATTTTGTACACCTTCATAATCATACTTTTCACTCGGTGTTAGACGGATTGACTAAGATTCATGACTTAGTCGATAAGGTTAAAGAGCTTGGAATGGAAGCTGCGGCCGTGACCGATCATGGCACGATGAGCGGAATTCTGGACTACTATAAAACTGCCAAGAAAGCTGGAATTAAGCCGATTATCGGAATTGAAACTTACGTGGCGACTCGTTCTCGATTTGACCGCGATCCGGGCAAAGACAAGCAACGTTTTCACTTGACTGTACTTGCTATGAATAATACGGGCTTCCATAACTTGATGAAGTTGTCGACGCGCGCTAATTTGGAGGGAATGTATTATAAGCCGCGAATTGACCATGAACTTTTGGAGGAATTGAACGAGGGATTGATTGTCCTGAGTGGTTGTGCAAGTGGTGAAATTGGTGTTGCCCTGAAAGAGGACTATTATGATCGTGCTCGTGAGATTGCTAAATGGTATAAGTCGATTTTGGGAGATCGTTATTATTTGGAGCTGCAGGATCACGGACACCCGAAGTCGAACACACACTGGGACGTGCAGGCGAAGATCAACGAGGGCTTAATTAAGCTTTCAAAAGAGCTTGATATTGAAATGGTGGTGACTTGTGATGGTCACTATTTGACGCACGAATATCAAGACGCGCATGAAATTTTACTTTGCGTTGGGACGGGATCGTATCTTAGCGATGAAAAGCGAATGAGCTTGAAGGATTTTGAGCTTCACTTGACGGATCCGCGCGACATTATTGATCACTGGGGCGAGGATTTTCCTGAAGTTATTCGCAACACGAAAAAAATAGCCGATCGCTGCGATGTTGAAATTGAGCTTGGGCGAATTCTTATTCCAAAATATCCATTGCCAGATGGCGAGAATGAACATTCGTATCTGCTTAGATTGACGTATCAAGGTTTGTTGCAGCGTTACAATGGAGCCTCGAAAGAGGAGGCTGAAAAATTAGACCCTGACGAGATTATTCCGAAGCTGTCTGATGAGGTTCGTGAGCGCGCTAAGATGGAGCTTGGTGTGATGGGAAATATGGGCTATGAAGGATATTTCTTGATCGTCCAGGATTTTATCAACTGGGGAAAATCTCAAGGAATTGTTTTTGGGCCTGGGCGCGGTAGTGCGGCTGGTTCGATTATTGCGTATGCGCTGAATATTACAGATCTTGATCCGCTGAAATATGGACTACTGTTTGAGCGATTCCTGAATCCTGATCGTATTTCTATGCCCGACATCGACGTTGATATTCAGGATACGCGTCGCGATGAAGTGATTGAATATTGTGCGAAAAAATATGGCGAGGATCACGTCAGTAATATCGCAACGTTTGGTAAGATGTTTGGCCGTATGGCAGTGCGTGACGTGGCTAGGGTTTTGGAAGTTCCGTACGCTGAGAGCGACCGCTTGGCGAAGTTAGTTCCGCCGCCAAACCAGGGGCGGCATATTCCATTGTCGGTAAGTATTAAAGAAGATGCGGACCTTCGGAATGAATATGAAAATAATCCGACTGCGAAGGAAGTTCTGGACTATGCAATTCAGCTGGAGGGGACGATTCGTAGCCACGGCGTTCATGCTTGTGGTGTGGTGATCGCGCCAGATACGTTGGTCAATTATATCCCGCTTGAAATGGCACAAAAGGGCGTGGTGGCAACTCAGTTCCCGATGGGCGAAGTTGAAGAGTTGGGCCTATTGAAGATGGACTTTTTGGGTCTTTCTAACCTTACGATTATTAATAACGCCATGAGGATTATCCGAAAAGCTTACAAGAAAGAGATTAATCTTTCGGAGCTGCCTCTTGATGACAAAAAGACCTATGAGCTGTTTCAGCGCGGCGACACGACTGGTGTGTTCCAGTTGGAATCGGCGGGAATGAAGCGATATTTGCGCGGACTGAAGCCGACTACGTTTGAAGATATTATTGCTATGGTGGCTCTTTATCGTCCGGGCCCGATGCAGTTTATTGACAGCTTTATTAGGCGCAAACACGGCGAGGAAGAAATAACTTATTTGCATTCCGGAATGAAAAACTCGCTGAAAAATACTTACGGAATTTTGGTCTATCAGGAACAGTTTATGCAGATTTCTAAGGAATGGTGTGGATTTACTGGCGGTCAGGCCGACACATTGCGTAAGGCTGTTGGTAAGAAGAAAATTGACTTGATGAAAAAGGTCAAGCCTGAATTTGTCGAGGGTGCGGTTAAAGTTGGTGGCGCAACTAAGGAAATTGCGGAAACTTTCTGGACTCAGCTGGAAGAATTCGCCAACTATTGTTTCAATAAGTCGCACGCCGCTTGTTATGGTTTGATTGCTTATTGGACGGCTTATTTGAAAGCACATTATCCTGACGCGTTTATGGCGGCACTTATGACTAGCGACCATGATGATACCGATCGTTTGGCAATTGAAATTACTGAATGTAAACACATGGGAATTAGCGTGCTGAGCCCTAATGTAAACGAGTCGTTCGTTGAGTTTGCTGTGGTGCCGAATGAGAATAAAATTCGTTTCGGAATGTCGGCAGTGAAGGGCGTTGGCGTTGGTGCGGTCGAGGAGGTTCTGCGGGCGCGCGAAGATGGGCCGTTTACGTCGGTTGAGGATTTTGCTAGGCGCGTTTCAACCAGCAAGTTCAATAGAAAAGCCTGGGAGTCGCTTATTAAATCTGGTGCGTTTGATGATATGGGAGATCGATCTGATTTGCTTTTCAATCTGGATTCTATTACGTCGTTTGCGTCCAAGCTCCAAAAAGAAGCCGCCAGCGGGCAGACCAATTTGTTTGGAATGCTGGGCGGCGATGATGCGGCGAGTGTCCAATCGACTCTTCATCTCCAGAAGGCTCCTGTGAAACACGACGATAAAGAGCGCTTGATGTGGGAGCGGGAACTGCTGGGGTTGTATATCTCGGCGCATCCGCTTGATAGATATGAAACGTATTTGAGCGAGCAAACTCAACCATTGACGCAATTAGTTCCTGAGTACGACAGTCGGATGATGACGGTCGGGGGAATTATTAGCACCGTTCGTACAATTGTCACAAAAAGCGGTTCGAAAATGGCGTTCGTGGGAATTGAGGATAAATTCGGCGAGGGCGAAATAATTGTCTTTCCAAATCTGTATGAGAAAGTTGGCGCCAAGCTGGTTCAAGACGCAGTGATTCGAGTTTCTGGTAAAAATTCAGCTCGAGATCGTGACGGAAATTTGGGCAATGAAAGTAAACTAATTGCCGATGATATTATTGTGATTACAGATAACGATATTAATGGCTATGAGTCTACTGGTCGTAAAATGGATGCGCCAAAAATTAGCTCTGCTGTAAAAAAAGAGCGCCGGGAAGCTTATCGTAATCAGAAAAATGGAGCTTCTCCGAAGTCTGCTGTGAAGAATGACGCCGCCAAACCGCAGCCAAAAACTCATTCGGCGCCTGTTAATGTTGTGCCAGAAATTCCCGCTTCAAAGTTATTTGTGTATATTAAAGATCCGAATGACCATTCGCGGTTGGTGAAAATGAAGTCTGTTTGTGGTGAGAATGCCGGCACGACTGACGTGGTTTTGGTGCTGGGCGAGAAAGAAAAATCAGCCATGCGTCTGCCGTTTAAGGTGGATGCTAATGATAACCTATTAAGCCAATTAAAAAACACTCTAGGTGAAGAGTGTGTAGTTCTAAAGTGATAGTTAGCCCGCTGACAGAGGCCTCAGCCGGAGCTGATTGCTCTGGCGGGCTAACTATGTCAGCGGGGCTTATTGCCCCTCTTAGACGGGCATAAAGCCCTGTTCTCGTTAGAGAGCGATAGACTTGTCGTCTGATTCGTGCAGCTTGCGTAGGCAAGCTGCCGCGACATACAGAGAGCCTAACTGGAATGACCCTAACGCTAGGTTAACGCCAAGGCTGTTCATGATTGGCCAAAACCTCAGCCAGAAATAAACGTATGCAGCTAAGATAAGCACTAATGCCGCTAGGCCTAAGTTTAGCTTATCGCCCTTGTTGAAACGACGATCAATCTTTTCCGCAATTGATACCAGTTCGGGCGATAGCCATACTAATAGCATTTGTCCCATGATAGCGAAGGCGAATAAACTGCTGTTAGACATGGTGCTCCTCTCTTTTCTATCTAGAGCTGTAAGGGGCTGCTTTTGCATTGGGGTAATCCCTAGCAAAAGCTATATATAAATCTACAATATTTATTTAATAAAGTCAAGCGATCTAATAAAAATAGATTACCTTCAAATGAAAATAGCCCGCCAAGAGAGCTCTGGCCGAGACCGAGAGTGTCAAGGCGAGCTATTTTCTGGCAGGGAAGATTAGCCCAAATAGCGCAATTCCTGTTGCGACCGACACGTTGAATGATTCTTTTTGGCCAAACATCGGGATTTCTACAGTGAAATCGCAGTTATCCAAAAGCTCTGGCGTGATTCCGTGGACTTCTTCTCCGAGTAGCAGCGCAAATTTTTCAGGCGGTTGAAATTCTGGTAGCATCACGCTGTCTTTTGATTGCTCCAGCGCGATGATTGGCAAGTTTTCTGTTCGCTGATTTTCTTTAATCCAATCATTGATATCTTCATAAAACTCAAACGGCACCAAACTTTCCGCGCCTAAGGCTGTTTTATGAATTTGGCTAGTGATTTTTTCGCGAATGTGTGGCAATCGGGGGTCTTCAGATCGAATTTCTCCATCGACAAGCGCACAAGCAGGCGCCTTGCTACATAAACTCAATTCTGGATATGGCGTGTAACCACTAAGAATAATCTTCTTCACGCCAAATCCTTCGGCTGTGCGAAAAATTGCCCCAACATTATGCGTTGAGCGAATATTGTGGACTAACAGAGTAATTTCTGGATTCATATTACTATTATATCACTCGTAAAACCGTAAGCTTTTTGGTATAATTTTCATATGGACGAAGATAAAATTCAGGCGCGACGCCGTGAGCAAGATGAGGAAGCGACTCGTCGTCGAGCGTCAATTTTAGGACTTCAATATCTTGATGGGCGGGAATTTGAAGAGACTTTACCTTTGCTTAAGGGTGTTTTAACGATAGAAGAGATGTATAAGGGTCGGCTGGTTCCGTTAGCCTTTAACGAGGAAGATCAATCTTATCGATTTGGTGTTACGTCGCAAACTTCTGAATCGTTGATGAAGCGGATGCGAGATCAGTATGTTGAAAACGGCAAGCGAATCTTCTTCTTCTTAATTTCTGGTTCGGCGTTTCGGTCAATTATGCTTAGGTTTGATCCGCCAAAAAAAGTGATTTACGACAATATTGAAATTGCTAAGGAGGGCGATAGCGATACTCTGGCGCAGGTTACTCAGACTTTGGCTTCCGTGGGTACGAATGACGTGTTTAATTATTTGATTGACCAAGCGGATTTGTTGGGTGCGTCAGACATTCACATCGAAAATCAGCGTGAGTCGATTCGAATTCGTATGCGTGTTGACGGAGCCTTGCACACGGTGGCGGAGCTTAGCAGGGACAGATATCGAGTTATTATGGCAACTTTGGCGTCGCGTGCGAATATTTCTACCGCCTCCAGAGAGCCTCAATCTGGGCATATGCAGCAGGAAATTCATAGAGATGGCGCATCGCATGTGCTGAATTTGCGTGTGGAAGCCGTGATGACGGTGTATGGTTTGGATCTGGTGCTTCGATTGTTTAATTTTGACGAGTCAATGTTGAACTTGGATCTATTGAGTATTTCAAAGAAAGAGCGCGAGCAAATCGATGAAGTTATTTCTCATCCGCGTGGGATGTTGTTGATGGTTGGTCCAACTGGTTCGGGAAAGTCTACGACGTTATATAGCATTCTTAATGCCCTTAATACGCCAGATCGAAAGATTATTACATTGGAAGATCCTGTAGAAAATACGATTCCTGGGATTGCTCAGATTCCAATTGATACGACAAATGGACAGAGGTTTGCAGATGGGCTACGTAGTGTTTTGCGTCTTGACCCAGATGTGGTGATGGTTGGTGAGATTCGTGACAATGAAACTGCGAAGACTGCAATTCAGGCTTCAATTACGGGGCACTTGGTGTTGTCCAGTTTTCACGCCAATTCGACTGCGGCGGCGTTTAGTCGTATGATCGATATGATTGGGCAAAATCCGATTTTTAGCTCGGCGGTTCGGCTGGTGATTGCTCAGCGACTGGTGAGGAGATTGTGGGATGATAGCAAGGAAGAATATGAGCCAGATGAGGCGACTCGCAAGTGGGTGAAAGAAGTCTTGAAGGATTTGCCGGAGAATGTTGATTGCCCAGATTTGGATACGTTTAAGCTTTGGCGTGCGGTGCCAACGGACGACGTGCCATTCGGTTATAAGGGGCGAATTCCAGTAATGGAGCAACTGGTCGTGAGTGAAAATATTCAGAAATTCTTGCGCGGCGATGTTGAGGATGTTCACACGGAAGCGATTGAGAAGGCTGCAAAAGAAGATGGCATGGTGACGCTACTTCAGGCTGGCGTGTTAGCGGCTCTTCGCGGCGAAACTACATTAGAAGAAGTTAACAGAGTAATATAATTGACTTTATAGCTATAAACTGATAGAATATTAGTTTATGAGCGAAATTCCGGAATATCCTTATCACGATGGTGAATCTTCAGCGTCTGAAAAAGACTCTGTCTATGATTTTTTTGGTACTTTCATTAATTTTTTTGAACTTATATATGAAAAAGTGCCCAAAGATTTACCCAAATTTAAGGACTTGATTGAGAAACATAAGGATGTAATTAGTACGCTTAAGCAGGCTAAGGATGCATATGACCAGTCTCCTAAATATTTGGAGATCCGCTACGATTTTGGCGAAGTAAGTTCTCGATTGACAGAGGAATTTAATAAGGAATACGAAGCCTCATTAAACGCTTTTATGTCGTCATTGGATAAGATTTTTCCTGCTAATATAGCAGAAGTTAATGTTCCGAAATACTGCAATTTTGAGGGGTGCAAAATTCCTAAAGTAAAGAAATTTCAGAGGAATAATAATCTTAACCCAGATGTTGCCGACTCTGAATATATACGACTCGCATTAGGGACTAAGAAGGCTGTGATTGATGGTGTCTATGAGGAAGACGATACTTCTTCATCTATAGAATTTGAAATAAGTCAGCCTGAATATAATCCAGTTCGTGAAAATACGGACAGATTGGTTAAGCTGTTGGCGAATTTTTCGGCGCTTAAAAGCAACGAGTTTGATGCAATGCGCGAGAGCAAGGTTGGTGTACGCATGGAACGTGTTGAAGATTTTTTTAATTATGAAAGAGACCTGAAGTGGGCGAACGCCATACTTGACTGTGTAAACGAGATGAAAGACCTGAATGAGGAGTCATGGGCTTGTAAATATACAGAGATTGTATTCGAGGAAAATTGTTCGAATGTACAAACTTTTGCTAAATCTATGGTGGAAGAAAAAGCTAAGTTAATTTTAGAGAGGGAGCTGAGGGTTCTTTCTGAAAAATTCACAACTTACAAAGTGGCACCTGAAATTGCGCGTAACTCTTTGGGTAAAGCTACCAAGAAGAAAAGGTCAAATAAACCGGAGTCGAGAGCTGAAGAAAGCTCTCGGCCGGTAGAGATTGGGTTAAAGGCGGGAGATGTTGTAGAGCTTGATAATGAGACGTTTCCGTGGCTTAAAGAAGATTATATTGTGAATATACTGCATATTGAGCAAGGCAACGGCGGCACTGTGGTTGCCGTAGTCGACGCGCGTACTAAAGAGGCTAAAGGGATTGAGCATGAAATGACTGGATATGAAAACAACGAGAAGAAGCAGGATATTCTGCCCATTATTAAGGAAAAATTAATTATGGCCGCCAAATGTGTGGCAACCTCAAGAAATAAGTCTGTCGGTTTGCCGGTTGGCTTAAAAAATAACAAATCAAAAGAGCTTTATCCGTTTATAATTTACGCCTGGAAAGATCGGGCGCATGATGCTAAGAGGGTTTATATGTCAAAAGTCAGCGTTGAGAATATGTCTGATAAAAGTGAGACTAAAAGATCTCTTCAGGAAACTGGAGTGACTGAAGTCATTTTATTCTTAGGAGCTTGCGACAAACAGAATCAGAAATCGTTAGTAGCTCTGTTTATGGATGGAGACGCTCGCGATGCAGCTAAGTACGGTGCTGGTGCCTAGATTTATTTAATAACGTTAGCAACAGCCTCAACAACACCTTCGTCGAATGCGGTTGGGACGACTTTATCGACGGTTGGATTTTCGACCAGGTTAGCCAATGCTTCAGCGGCCGCCAATTTGTGCTGATCGGTGATTTTCTTAACTCCGTGATCTAATGCGCCGCGGAAAATTCCAGGGAAGGCTAGGGAGTTGTTGACCTGATTTGGGAAGTCGCTACGACCTGTACCGATGATTGCGACGCCGGCTTGTTTGGCGACATCTGGCATAATTTCTGGAACAGGATTTGCTAGTGCGAATACGATTGGGTCTTTCGCCATTTTTTGGACTAATTCTGGAGTGAGAAGTCCTGCGCGCGATACGCCGATGAATACGTCTGCATCGGTGATGGCGTCTTCAATTGATCCAGATTGCGATGCGTCGACATATTCCAATAGCGCGGTTTTTTCAGCGTTCAAATCTGTGCGTGATTTTCCGACAATTCCTCGGCTATCCACCGCTACGATGTTTTTTGCTCCGTAAAGATTTAACAATTTGATGATTGCTGTGCCAGCCGCGCCCGCGCCGATGACTACGAATTTGCAATCTGCCAGGTTTCGTCCTGTCAATTTGGCGGCGTTAATTAAGCCCGCCAACACAACGACAGCCGTGCCGTGTTGGTCGTCGTGGAAGACTGGAATATCTAATTCTGCCTTCAATCGCTCTTCAATTTCAAAGCATTTTGGTGCGGCAATGTCTTCGAGATTGATGGCTCCGAAACTTGGTGCGATGGCTTTAACTGTGGCAATAATTTCTTCTGGTTCGTGAACGTCTAACACAATTGGCACTGCGTCGACATCGGCAAAATGCTTAAATAGCAAAGCTTTTCCTTCCATGACTGGCATGGCGGCTTTTGGTCCCAAATTACCTAAGCCCAAAATTGCTGAGCCGTCTGAGATTACGGCGACTAGATTGTTTGTCCAAGTGTATTTTGGTAAATCGGCTGGATTTTCGGCAATTGCTTGGCTGACTGCGCCGACGCCAGGGCTGTAATAAGCGCTAAGCTTGTCGCGATTAAGCTCCTCTTTATCTCTGAGGCTAGTCGTAATTTTACCTTTGTATTTTTCGTGTAGTTCGAGTGCTAATTTATTGTAATCCATAGCTATATTATACTCCAATTTTATTTAATTGATATTTCTTCAGATTTGTGTTATTATCTTAGGTAATTGTACGAGAGTTAAATATTCGAGCTTTGTTTGACGTGGAGCCGCAGAGGTACAACTGCGTGGCCAGTCGGAGCGAGTTCGGAAGATAGGAAAAATTATGAGTTTTGAGTTAATCAACAAAATCAACCAAGCACAAAAAAAGCAAGCAGTTGTCGATGCTCGCAGTGGTGACACAGTTCGCGTTTACCAGAAAATTAAGGAAGGCAACAAAGAGCGTATTCAGATGTTCGAGGGTGTTGTTATCCGCACCGATAATAAAGAATCACACACATCACGCATTACGGTTCGAAAGATCGCTTCGGGTGTTGGTGTTGAGAAGTCATTCTTGATACACAGTCCGCTAATTGAGAAGATTGAAATTGTTCGACGCGCTAAGGTTCGCCGCAAGTTCTTGAGCTTCCTACGTAAGCGTAGTGGTAAATCAGCTCGCTTGACAGCTAAGAATTTCGATCGCGCCGCTGTTAATGACATTCATGACGCTAAGGCAGAAGCGGAAGCTGAACGCTTGAAGGAAGAAACTGCTCAGGCTGCTGCTGCAAAACAAGCTGAAAAAGATGCCGCTCAGGCTGAACTTGACGCTAAGGCTGCTGAAGTTGCAGCTCGCCATAAAGACGCGTAATTGTCAATTGGTTAATCATTAAAAACCGTCTCTTAATCTGAGGCGGTTTTCTCATGTTATAATCTCAATATGGCAATATTTCATTATATATCCGTCCTTGTTCCGACGACTTTGGCTGTGGCGACTCCTTATGTTTTGAAGAAAAACGGCTTTGATAATGAGAAAAAATATCGCTGGCTACTTTACGTAGCGTGTTTGTTGTTTTTCATATCTTGGTATTTGCCATCGCCGTTAATTGACGGACAGGATACTAGTTTTACGACGCACTTTGTGGGCGGTGGGCTATTTGCGGGGCTATTCTGGACGTATTTGGTTTCGTCGATGAAATGGCGGGCGCATTGGCTGGTGACAGTGTTTTCAGTCTTCGCTTTAGTTTCAGCGCTGGGCTGCATTAATGAATTGGCGGAATTATTTATGGTCAAGGTGGGCTTGGCGAGCATAAAATTAGACGACACGAATTGGGATATTTTGGCGAATACATTAGGCGCGGCAACAGTTTGGATTGGCTGGATTATTACTGATTTTATGACGAAAAAGGGAAGATTGTCGGGTGATTCTGGGAATTGATGAAGTCGGGCGCGGCGCGTGGGCTGGACCGTTGGTGATTGGTGCGGTGGTTTTGGGCGGCGCTGAAATTGAAGGGCTTGATGATAGTAAAAAATTGACCAAAAAACGACGTGAATTGCTTGATGAGGAAATTCGCGAGCAAGCGTCGGCTTGGGCATTGGGCTGGGTTTCTGCTGAGGAGCTGGATGAAATAGGGATGAGCGAGGCGCTTAAGCTGGCAACGCGGCGCGCAGTTAAAGAAATTCAAGCGAAATGTCGGAAAAATGGCTCGACGTTTGATGAGATTATTATCGATGGGACGGTCAATTTTTTGGCGGGTACACCGCTAGAAAAGTATGTAACAATTATAGCGAAAGCCGACGGTCTGATTCCGAGCGTTTCGGCGGCGTCGATTATTGCTAAGGTGGCTCGTGATAAATTTATGGCGGAGCAGGATAATATTTATCCGGGATATGATTTTTCTTCGCACGTTGGCTATGGCGTGGCGAAGCATCGAGCGGCTATTGATAATCTGGGCGTAACTCCGCTACATCGGCTGAGTTTTGCGCCGTTGGCTAAATACGCTAATACTGGGGCGAATTCGCAAAATGCGTCTGACGACGGAAAGTCTAAAAACCAGCAAAAAGACACGACGCGTCAAATTGGTGATAAAGGTGAGCAAGCGGCGGCGGATTGGTTGGTGGCTGATGGCCATGAGATTATAGAACGGAATTGGCGAACGCGGTATTGCGAAATTGATATTGTTAGTAAAAAAGACAAAGTTTTATATTTTACAGAGGTCAAATATCGTAAAAATGACAATTTCGGCGATGGCTTGGCGGCAATTACAAATAAAAAACAGCACCAAATGCGTTTTGCTGCAGAGATGTTCATTGCCAAAAATGCGCAGTATGAAAGCTGCGATATGCAAATGCTGGCAATTTCTGTTGATGGAGATCCGCCCGTAGTTGAAGAGTGTGTGGTGTTGGAATAAATTGTTCGCTTTCGTCGTTTCCGACTCATCAGCATAGACACGCATCTATGGAGCGAATATGATAAGTGAGAAAAAGGTATGGTTCTACTACCATATTCGCTAGCGGTGGTCTATTCTAGATCTGCATCAGCTCGATCGCGCCGCGCTTGTGTGCGCTCTCGAGAATGGCGATCAGCTGGAAGCTGATCAGATGTCCCTGATTGTACTGACCGAAGAACTCGTTAAACTCGCTCTCCTTGTCTACACAGACTGCATACGACCCCATGAGATCACTACACAGGGCGTATAAGTGATACCTGTGTGGTAGCTGGCGAATAGCATCAATAGCATCATTGTAGTTGTAGGTGTCGAGGTATTCGACGGCTACGATACCATTGGTGATATCGGTGACGGGGTTGTAGTAGACGCCCATGATGGGCCTCCTTCTCTCGAACTTATCAAAGAACTGCTTTTGGACAAAACATTTGTTCTATCGACAAAAGCTGTATTCATTTATATCACTAATATAATAAAATGTCAATAGATTTTGTCAAAAATGTGGCATAATATATCACAGTGTTGTTTGCAAAGCAGAGAGCACGTCCGCCTTATCTCGCTCAATCAACTCGACGCGTGCTGATATTTCGGTAAATCCCAGCTTAATTGTTCTGGCTAGGGCTGGAATATCCATCATCGGTTCAAAGAATTGTCGGAAATCGTTAAGTTCGTCGGTTGTCAGTAGGGCCGTGGCGGCATAGCGGATGAAATCGTCGTAGCTTTTATCATCGCCAAATGTATCTTCGACCCATGCCCAGTTTTCTTTCAGCCAATTCCAAGCAATTTGGCGGCTTTCTCTGGTCCGAATCAAATACACAAACCAACGGCTGGCGTCTTGCGGGCGGATAATATTGGAATCTTTAATATTGGCAAGAATTTTTTCTGCTGTTTCAGGGTTTTTGGTGGAAGTTAGTCCAATTGCAATATCATTCTGCAGGTCATTTGACGGCGTGTTTTTATATGCGGCAAAGAGATTTTCAGTTATCTCCGGCGTCTCGAAATGCCTCACGTTTGCGCTGATAATTAAAGCTCGAATTTCTGTCGGCAAGTCTTCCAGTTTATTGTTATCAAATCGCGTTTTCGCCTCATTCAAAACTTCTTTATCTTCGCTATACATCATCAAACCCAAAGCCGTGGTGCGCCGTTCGCGGTCGTCGTCAGATTCTCCATCTTTTTCATCCCAGCCCAATTCCTCAAATGTGGCGCGCGCAAATTCTCCAGAAATTTTCTTTAATGAATCTCTGGCGGCGTCATTATCATCGACGAATTTTCGCAGTTCCGTCAAAGCACTAGCCGCCATCCCGAAGACTTTTTCGTTGGTTTCGGTTTTTAGCGACAATGCCAATGGAAGTAGCGACGCCGAGTTTTCAAATCCAGCGCGGGCGAGTATTGTCGCGTCTTGTAAGATGCAAATCTTGTCCAAAGTTGGCAATTCTGTAATGTTTTTCAATAAATATTCGCGAGTGGATTCGTCATATTTGGTGACGAAGTGGGCGCTTAAGCCGCAGTTTAATTGCAATGGCTTTTCAATAGAAACGGTGGTTTCTTTTTGATTCAAGATTTTTACGTCAAGCGGCTGGTTTGCGAATAATGGAATCGGCCATAATGTGTCAGATGGTTGGTGTTCGCCGATGAAGAATCGCTCCTGACTTAAAATCGCCGCGTCGTGACTGTTTGAAACTGATACGACAGGAAGGCCAGGTTGGGAAATCCAAGCGTTCATTAGATTGACAATTGGCTGACCGCTCGCCGACTCTAATTCTTGCCATAAATCATTTCCGACGGTATTTTTATACGCGAATTTTTCAAAATATGATTTAAGTCCAGCGCGAAATGCCTCTTCGCCGATAAGTTTTCTAACCATAACAAGCAGTCGTCCGCCCTTGGCATAAACAATTGCTGGGTCGAACAAAGTGCTGATTTCATCTGGATGATTGACGTCGGCCTGAACGGATTGAACGCCGTCCAAACTGTCGCGCCTGAGTGCGGCCGTCACTTCATTCGTGGCAAAATCTTCCCACATGCGCCATTCGGGGTGTAACGTATCAATCGCCACGTATTCCATCATATTGGCGAAGCTTTCGTTGAGCCACAAGTCGTTCCACCACTGCATGGTAACCAAATTGCCAAACCATTGATGGCTAAGTTCGTGCGCAATCACAGTCGCGATAAATCGTCTGGATGATTCTGGGGTCAATTCTGGGTCCGCAAGCAAACAACTTTCGCGGTAAGTAATCAATCCCCAGTTTTCCATGGCGCCAGAGGAAAAGTCGGGAAGAGCAACGTGGTCGGATTTTGGCAATGGATATTTGACGCCGAAATATTCGTCATAAAAATCGATTGAACGAGTGGCGATGTCTAACGCAAAATCTAAGGTAGTTTCATTCTGAGCTGGTGTTGCCCAGACATTAACTTCGACGCCAGATTTGGTGCGGGCAGTTTTTTTGTGCAATTCACCGATGACGAAAGCCAGAAGATAACTGCTCATTCGCGGTGTTTTCTCAAATGTTGTCGTGCGAGAATCGCCATTTTCTCCTTCGCTTTTTACGGGCATATTTCCCAAAACTGTTATTCCTGGGCGAGTTATTAGCGTCAAATCATATTCAGCTTTGGCGGCTGGCTCGTCAACGCAAGGGAAAACTTCACGCGCGTGATGTGATTCAAATTGAGTTGCGAAAAGCTGTTTTTTAACGCCGTTATGAGTAAAATAACAAGGATATAAACCGTGCATGGCGTCGGTGATGGTTCCGGAAAAATTGATGTGAATCGTGTGGTTGCCGCTTTTAAGTTCAGGCTGGGATAATTTCAATTCGTCAAACTCACCAAATGAAACGTCGGCGGGCTGATTATCGATTGTGGCTGATTGAATTGTTAAGCCTTTGGAATGTAGCGAAATTGATTCGCTGGTGGAATCGCCAGAAATGATAACTGTGCCATAAAATTCTTTTTCCTCGGCGCGTGTTAAATCGAGAGTTAGGTTGTAATGATTTGGTGTGAATGTGTCGAGTAAGCGTGGAACTTTAGTCATAATTTAATTATAATACAGTCATGAGGGTGAATAAAATACGACGTCGGCAAGTGGTGATTGCGCTGGTAATTCTAGTGGCTGGCGTGGCGGTTTGGGCTTCGCAAATTTCACAACTCGAGCCTCAGACGATTCAAACTTCAACACAACGAGAATTATTTGGCAATTCGAACGCCAAATCGGAATTGGAAAAAATAGAAGTTAAAGGACGCGCGCCAAAGACTGGTTATTCCAGAAAGCAATTCGGTAATGGCTGGGGTAAAATTAACGGCTGCTCTGTGCGGGAAGTGATTCTGGCGCGAGATTTGACGAATGAGAAAATTGACGAAAAATGTCGAGTTTTGTCGGGTGTGCTGAATGATCCATACACTGGACAAATAATTCAATTTCAGCGTGGCGAAAAAACCAGTTCTAAGGTTCAGATTGATCACGTCGTGGCTTTGAGCGATGCTTGGCAAAAGGGTGCGCAGCAAATTTCTCCAGAGGAGCGAGAGAAATTAGCGAATGATCCGTTAAATCTGTTAGCAGTTGACGGTCCGGCAAATCAGGCTAAAGGTGACGGCGACGCAGCAACTTGGTTACCGAGCAATAAATCTTTTAGGTGTCAATATATTGCGCGACAAGTGGCTGTGAAACGAAAATATCACTTGTGGGTAACGGAAGCGGAAAAGGGTGCGATGTCGGGAATCCTGGAAAAATGCATGGAAGTAAATTGACAGAATAGAATCTTTCCGCTACAATAGAAAAGTACTCATCCGGCCGGCAGGTCGGAGTTTTTCGTTTATGGAAGTTTGAGACGGAAAAAGATATAATTAATAAGAAGGAGATAATATAATGGAAGACTTGAATATCAAGCAGTTGACGTTGGCGGTTCGTACGATTGCTGAGGAAAAAAACTTGCCAGAAGAAACAGTTTTGAGCGTGATTGAGCAGGCGATTGCGGCAGCTTGGCGTCGTGACAATGGTACGCGCGATCAATTGGTTCGCGCAAGCTTGAATATCAATAACGGTACAGCTGTCGTGTCGGTTGTGAAAACTGTTGTTGAAGAAGTTGAGAATGACGCCAATCAAATCGACCTAGAGGAAGCTAAGGAGATAGATCCTGCGGCTGAACTTGGCGGTGAAGTTGTGATGGAAACTCATAACGTGACGACTTTTGGTCGAGTTGCTGCTCAGACCGCTAAACAAGTGATCTTGCAGCGTTTGCGCGAAGCTGAGCGTGAAGTTGTTTTGGCGGAATTTGAGGATAAAATCGGTACGGTTGTTATCGGTACGGTTCAGCGAGTTGAGCCACGCGTTGTGCGAATTGAGCTTGGCAAGGCTGTCGGAATTATGCCTCAGAGTGAGCAAATTCCTGGTGAATATTATGGTGTTGGTCGTCGAATTAAAGTTTACATTAAGGACATTGAACGCGAAGGTCGCGGTCCGCAATTGATTCTTAGCCGCGGCAATGAAGAGTTTGTGCGATTCTTGTTCAATCAAGAAGTTCCAGAGATGGAAACTGGTGCAGTTGAGATTAAGGCAATCGCTCGCGAAGCTGGTCGCCGAACCAAATTGGCGGTTTCTTCAGCGCTACCTGGCGTTGATCCAGTTGGTACGTTTGTTGGTGGTCATGGCGCCCGTGTTCAGGCTGTGATGAATGAAATTGGTGAGCAGGAAAAGATTGACATTATTCCATACGAGGAAGATGCGGCTGGATTTATTGCCAATGCAATGAGCCCGGCAGAGGTTTTGAGTGTGACTGTCAATGAAGATGAGAAGCGTGCGACGGTTTACGTTAGCGAAGATCAGCAGTCAATAGCAATTGGACGCGCTGGACAGAACGTTCGCTTGGCAAGTCGATTGACTGGCTATGAATTAGACATCGAAGCAAAAGCTCCTGTTAAGACAGAGCCAAAACCTCGAAAGAATATTGAGGATAGTTTGATGAGCGTAGTTGAGGAGGTGGCAGAATAAGCTGCCTTCTGCAAATCGCCGAAAACGAAAGGAGGGCGATATGTCAGAAGATTTTTCTGAATTAGAACCTCGGCTGACGGAAACGGCTCGGGCCAGTTTGGGGCGGGCTGGTTTTCTGGCGCATAATGAGGGGAGTGAATATGTTGGCACGGAGCATATTCTGCTTGGGGTGTTGGCTCAGAATTCGTCATTGGGTGCAAAGATTTTAGCTGAAAACGGCGTAACTTTGGATCGGGCGGAAATGGCGTTGAACCTGACCGCAAAGCCGCTGGTGATTACTATTGTAAGTAAGGGTTTGAGCGCTGAAGTTGTTGAATTGATAAGAATTGCTTGGCAATTAGCGGTTGAATTTGGACAGGAAAAAATTGGCACGGAACACATCGTTTATGGAATGCTGCAGCAGCACGAGGCGCGAGCGACTAAATTGCTGCGGGATATGAACGTTGACATTGAGAATCTGCGTGGAAGTTTGGAAGATGTGTTTGATAAACAACAATTTGAATCTCTGCAGAGTGAGCGCAGTACGGCACGCAAAAATTCTGGCGATTTGCGAGCTTTGGAGAAATTCGGTGTCGATTTGACGCGGCGTGCTAGCGAAGGATTTTTGGATCCGGTGATTGGTCGAGCGTCGGAAATTCAGCGAATGATCACGATCTTAGGTCGGCGTAGTAAGAATAATCCAGCGCTAATTGGCGAACCTGGCGTCGGTAAAACTGCGGTCGTTGAGGGCTTGGCGCAAAGGATTGCTGATAATAAAGTTCCCGAATTTTTGAAGGGTAAGCGACTTTTTCAATTGGATCTGACGGCGATGATTGCTGGGACGAAATATCGCGGGCAATTTGAGGAGCGATTGCAAAAAGTTCTGGCGGTCGCCAAAAAACATCAAGAAGTTATTTTGTTTATTGATGAGTTGCATCTGTTGGTCGGCGCTGGTTCGGCTGAAGGTTCGATGGATGCGGCGAATGTATTGAAGCCGGCATTGTCGCGAGGCGAGGTGCGACTGATTGGTGCGACGACATTTGATGAATATCGAAAACATATCGAAAAAGATGCTGCGTTGTCGCGACGCTTCCAATCGGTGACAGTCAATGAACCATCATCGGAAGAGGCGGTGGAGATGATGCGAGGATTGAGAGAAAAATTAGCCAAACATCATCAAGTTCAAATTCCTGACGAGATGCTGACTGAGGCGGTGGATTTGAGTCAGCGTTACGTGACGGAGCGATTTTTACCAGATAAAGCGATCGACGTGATTGACGAGGCGGCGAGTTTATTGAAGTCTAGCTCACCGATAAAATTGTCGCGCAAGGATAAGTTGGCTCGCCAAATTAAGCGATTGGCTGGGAAAATTGACGCCGCGGTCGAGGCTGAAAATTACGAAAAGGCTGCAGAATTTAAGATGCAAATGAGACAATTGGAATTGCAAGCCGAAGCGCTGAAAGATGAAGCCAGTGATGAGCCGGTGTTGACCGATGAATATTTGCGTCGAGCGGTTTCGGCGATGACGAATATTCCGATTGACAGATTATCGTTAAATCAGATGAAAGATTTGATTCGCTTGGAAAAACGACTGAGCCAGAGCGTTCTTGGTCAGAATGAAGCAATTGAGCAGCTGGCGCGCGCGATTCGTCGCAATAAAGCTGGACTAAATCGTCAGAGTGGGCCGCTTGGGTCGTTTATCTTTCTGGGTCCGACTGGCGTTGGTAAGACAGAATTGGCGCGAGTTCTGGCGCGGGAAGTTTTTGGCGGTGATGATAGCTTGATTAAAATTGACATGAGTGAGTTTTCCGAGCGTCACACGGCTAGTCGTCTTGTCGGTGCGCCGGCTGGTTATGTTGGCTATGAGGATGGCGGGAAATTAACGGATAGAGTTCGTCGTCGACCGTATAGTGTGGTATTGTTCGATGAAATTGAAAAGGCACATCCCGACGTTCTGAATCTGCTTTTGCAGATTTTGGAGGACGGCAAGTTGAGTGATTCTCATGGGCGAACGGTGAGTTTTCGGCAGACGATTATCATCTTGACGAGCAACGTCGGCGCCGAGCAAATGATTCAGGATTCGGAGCTGGGGTTTGGTGTGTCTGGTCAGAAAAAGTCGGCTAGTGAAAATCGTCACGAGAAAAATTCGCGTGCCGCTCTGCGTGAGCTTGAGGAATTTTTGCGGCCAGAATTGATTGGTAGATTTGATAACGTGATTACATTTAGGCCACTCTCTCGTTCGGTCGTGCGAAAGATTTTCGACAATCTCACGTCTGACTTGATCGAAGCTGTTGGTCGACATGGAATTACGCTTGATATTACTTCTTCGGCGAAGCGTTGGTTGATTGATCGGGGATTTGACGAGCAGCGCGGCGTGCGAGTTTTAAGACGAACAATTCAGTCGGAATTGGCGGATCCACTGAGCGATGTTTTACTGTCCAATAAAGCAAAACCTGGCGACACGCTGGAGGCTAAAATTGATAATGATAAGGTGGTGATCAATGTCAATCGTGCGTAGAATATTCAGCGTCCTCACGCCGATAATTGTACTTTCTGCTGCGGTTTTTGTGATGGCGAATCGTCAGCAAATTATTGACGAGATTACGCTGTGGCAATATAAGCCGAGTGCGGAAATTGTCGCTATTGCTGACCGCGTGAAAATGTCAGACACTGGCAGGAAAATGTTCTATGTTTCTAATCCGCAAATCAAATCGGCAAATGAGTTTAACGAAGATTGTCGGCGTGTGGAAAAGGGAAATGCAATTTTGGGTTGTTACAATCCATCGTCTAGAGATATTTATATTTATAACGTGACCAATTCTGAGCTTGACGGCGTGAAGGAAGTGACGGCGGCGCATGAGATGTTGCACGCTGCTTGGGAAAGGCTGAGTGAGTCGGAAAAATCTCATTTGAGCGAGCTTTTGGAACAGGCTTATAATAATGTGAAAAATAAGAAATTGTCCGAGCGAATGGAGTATTATGATCGTGCGCAACCTGGAACGAGAGCCAATGAGCTGCACTCAATTTTAGGGACGGAATTTGCCGATTTGGGCGACGAGCTGGAAGAATATTACCGACGATATTTTACCGATAGATCCGAAGTTGTGAAATTGCACGCGCAATATCAAGAAAAATTTGAGTTCAGAGAAAATGAAGCACAGAAATTGAGTGAGTCGTTGAAGGTTCGGAAGGAAAAATTGAACAGAGAATTATCGCAATATTCAACTGATTTGGCGGATTATAATGGCCGCGTGGCGGACTTTAATCGGCGAGCGGGCATTAGTGGCGGATTCTTGTCACAGAGTGATTTTTATAGTCAACGTCAAGCTTTGAAAGCGGAGCTCTCGGAGTTGAACGAAAGGCGTGCCAATTTGAATTCTGAGATCAATTCTTACAATTCCGATGTTTTGCGACTCAGGGAATTGGGTGTGCAAATTGATGAATTGAATAAAAGTTTGGATAGTTTGGAGGGGGCGAAATAATGGCGAAAGCTAGAAGTCAATTTGTTTGTCAGCAGTGCGGGGCTAGTTTTTCGAAGTGGGCTGGCAGGTGTGAAAATTGCGGGGAATGGAATTCGCTAGTCGAGCAGGTCGTTTCTTCTGGCGGGTCATCTGTTGTCGATAAATCTGCTGGGCGCGGCAAGGTCTTAAAAACTTCCAGCATTCGCGAAGCCGTCTCTGAGTCTGGGCTAGAAAGATTGAGTACGGGAATTGACGATTTGGACACTGTTTTGGGCGGTGGATTTTTGGTTGGCGGCGTGGTGCTGGTAGCGGGTCAGCCAGGAATTGGGAAAAGTACGCTGCTGGCGCAAGTTGCTGCTCATATTGCCAAGTCAAAATCGGTTCTATATGTAAGTGGTGAGGAGTCGGTTTCTCAGGTGAAGCTTCGTGCGGAGCGTTTGGGTGCGGCTGATTCGGAAAAAATGCAGCTGGCGTCCAGTAATAGTGCGGAAGATATTGCGGCGTCGATTCAGCAAGGCGGATATGATCTGGCGATTGTCGATTCGGTTCAGACAATTTCTCTCAGTGAGATTTCCTCTGCTCCGGGGTCGGTTAGTCAGATCACCAACTCGTCAAATGTAATTATTCGTGCCGCCAAAGCTTCGGGTACGGCGGTGATTTTGGTTGGTCACGTCACCAAAGAGGGCTCAATTGCTGGTCCGAAGATATTGGAGCATTTGGTGGATGTTGTACTGAATTTTGAGGGCGATCGATATGGCGGTTTTCGAGTTGTTCGGGCACAGAAGAATCGATACGGCTCAACTAATGAAGCGGCCATTTTTGAGATGGACGAGCAGGGGTTAAGAATCGTGAAGAATCCGTCGGCGGAACTTCTGGCGGAGCGGCAGAATCTGGATGGATCAATTGTGTTGGCGACCATGGAAGGCGCGCGTCCGCTGCTTGTTGAGATTCAAGCGCTAGTTAATCCGACGAATTTTGGCTATCCTAAGCGCACGGCGAGCGGTTTTGATCTGAATCGATTGAATCTGTTGGTGGCGGTTTTGGAAAAGCGAACAAAGTTGAAATTGGCGGACAAAGATATTTATGTCAATGTGGTTGGCGGTCTGAAACTAAATGATCCAGCGGCTGATTTGGCGGTGGCAATGGCGATTGCTAGCGCTAGCGCTGGGCGAAGTCTGGACGAAGGTGCCGTAGTGTTTGGCGAGATTGGTTTGGGTGGCGAGGTTCGCTCGGCGACGAATTGGCAAGCTCGAATTAAAGAGGCGAAGAAGCTGGGCTTCACTTATGCGATTGCGCCAAAAGTTCATAAAGATAAATTTATAAAAGGCGTCAGCGATATGCGGCAGGCGCTGATTGACTATTTACAATAGAAAGGGAAAAAATGAAAGATTTTTACGGATTGATAATAATTATAATGTTGCTTGGTTTGGCGGCCGAAGTTTATTTCTTGGCAAAACCGCGACGAAATTCATCTGTGGGCGCGGCGCCGATTTTGGTCGACACGTCAGTGCTTATGGACGGACGAGTGACTGAGCTAGCGAAGACCGGATTTTTACTGGGAAAAATTATCGTACCAAGGAGTGTATTGACGGAATTGCAATTATTAGCCGACGGCGCAGACCATGACAAGCGTGAAAGGGCGCGATTCGGCATGGATGTCGTGAAGGAGCTTAAGGATATTTTGAAGTCTTCATTTGAGCTTTACGATGACAATATTCGCGTGCCGGAAGGCGTGGATTCTCGCTTGTTGAAATTGGCAAAGGAAATGGATGCGGCAGTGTTGACGCTTGACTATAATTTGAATAAGGTGGCGCAAGTTGACGGCGTTAAGGTTTTGAATATCAATGAGCTGGCGAAAAGTTTGAGGATGAGTTATTTGCCTGGTGACGAGCTGGATTTGGAGCTGTCGCAGAAGGGGCAAGATTCTCATCAGGCAGTTGGCTATTTGAAAGATGGAACGATGGTGGTTGTTGAGAACGCCAAGCGCTACATTGGGCAAACGAAGAAAATTGAGATTATCCGAAGTTTGCAGACCGACGCTGGAAAAATGATGTTTGCGAAGCTTGTTGTTGAACAGAAAAAACCTGTAAAGCAGAAGACTAGCGTTCCTAAAAAGCGCACAAATGGCCGCTCAAAAACATCAGCTCAACACGAGGCTGAGCTGATTAATTTGGTAAATAAACAATAGTTTATTTAGTGAACTTGAATGCTGCCGCTTGAAGTGGCGGTGTAATATGCAGAGTCTCTTACGGTTACAGAAACTGTGTGCGATCCTGCCGTATCAAGTTCTACTGTGGCGGTCTGCTTGCCGCTTGAAGTAATTTCTGAACTCTTAATGCTCTTTCCATCCACGGTAATTTCGATTGCCGATAAGCCCCAAGTTCCTGCTGTAACATCAACACTTATCGTATATTTCTTACCACTGTTGGTGTATGATATTGCTCCAATTTGCGGCTTAGTGTCGTCGCACTTGTGAACGTCATCTTCTGCGTTTGCGTCGTAGCCTGAAGGGACGGTAATTGATTCTTTTTTAGTCAAAGGATCGATAATCTTTGTTACCTCAATCTCTTCCTTCGCGCCATCCGGAGTACAGTTTGTTGCCTTTTTCTTGGAGACTTTATCGAAGGTGATTTTCTCTGTAGATTGACTTTGTCTCTTATTCCACCATGACGGGTAGAGCTCGCCGTTGACAGTCTGGATTCCGCTTGGTCGCTCATACCATTGACCTGACTTCCATTTGCCTTCTTTGGCGTAAACTTGGGTGTGTGCAAATTCCATAACGCTTCTAATTACTGGCATGCCGTAGTTGGAGGCTGATGTACCAATCACGCTAGTGTCGGAGTTTCCGAGCCACATTCCCATGACCAGAGCTGGGCTGTAATTAACAATCCAGAGGTCTTTTGGCTGTGAACCCTTGTCGGATGTACCAGTCTTTGCGGAGGTTCGAACGCCATTGACGCCCATCCAGCCGTGAAGTCCAGGAGTTCGGTCGGACAAGATGTCGTTCACAATGTATGCTGATTGCGAATCGATAACTTGCTTACCCTCATCTTTCCATTTTTTCAGAGTTTCGCCTTGGCTGTTCTTTACCTCGATAACACTTGAAATGTCTTTTTGGACTCCCATTCGCGCCAATGTTGAGTAAGCGTTCACCAATTCTGTCTGCTTTGTTCCACATGCGCCGATTGCTGCACCGAGTCCGTAACCACCGGCATTTTCTTCCTGTCGGCAATAGTTAGTATCGCCCATTCTGCGGATTCCCTCAACGACAGGCTTTGCAGATCCGTCACCTATAATATAAGCTGCTTTAACTGCAGGAATGTTTCGTGACAAGGCTAGGGCTCTTCGAATGTTGATGGCGCCCATGAACTTATTATCCCAGTTTCGTAGGGTTGCTCCATATATTCTATCTATATTTTCATCGGTTAGTACTGTGCCGCTACCGTATGCTTGCTTACTGTCGTGTTTGTCAAATAATTGAACAAAGACAAGTGACTTAATTGTGGAACCTGGCTGGATATAGGAAACTGCGGCGTTATCCTGACCAAAGCCGGTGTAGTTAAAGTCACGGCTACCAACAAGTGCTACGATTTGTCCAGTCTGAACGTCTTCGACTGTTGCGGCGCCGTTACTAATTCGCACAGAATCTGGTCGACCCGTTGCAAAGAATGACTTCATCTCATTTTCAAGTTTTTCCTGAATACGCCAGTCGAGGGTGGTCTTAATCGTCAATCCACCGCGTCCAACGACTGATTCGCCAAGCTCTTTACTCAACTGATTGCGAACCATCAATAGGAAGTGGGGAGCCTTAATATTCTCCAAGTGCTCGGTCTGTGGCTTAAGCGTGCTTAAGATATCAATCTTTTTAGCTTTTTCAGCCTCATCCTTGGTAATAACGCCTTGCTCGGCCATGTAATCCAGAACTGTATGTTGTCGGGCAATTAAAGCCTTATTTCCAGCGGTGTTATATGGATTATAGTAAGTTGGATTCTGTGGAATACTAGCAATTAGCGCCGCTTCCGCCAGCGTCAGATCTTTAGCGTGCTTGCCAAAGTATGTCTGAGCTGCAGACTCTGCGCCGTTACGACGACCGCCGTACGGAGATTCATTCAGGTATAATGACAGAATTTGATCCTTACTATACATACGCTCAACTTCGATTGCGAGGATGATTTCCTTGATCTTTCGAGGAATACCGCTAATCGATCGGTCGCCGGCCTCATCTGCGAAGAAGACTTGCTTGACTAGCTGCTGTGTCAGAGTTGATCCACCCTGAACTTGGCGTCGTGAAGCAGTTGAGAGCATTGCGCGCAACATACCGCTAATACTGATGCCGTGGTGATTATAGAAGTTTCGGTCTTCAATTGCGACAGTGGCTTTTTTCAAATAGTCGCTAATCTGGTCAGATTCGACAACCAATTGATAATTACCTGTGCCTTTATCCTCCCAAAGCAAATTGTCGTTGCGGTCGTAATATTTAGTGACAGTCGTTTGAACACGCTTAGCAAGCTCGCCAGGGCGAATTTTATCGAGGTCTTTACGGAAGTAAGCGAACATTCCGCCGATAAGTAGCAACATCAACAAAATACTGACGCCAAGAATTTTCAGAGCCATCAGTCCGCCGCGCTTGGAGAACCAATATTTCGCTAGTCGCTTCGGATGTAATCGATAAAAGAATCGCTTTACGGGATGTTTCGGCAAAGTCGCCAAATATTCCGCTCGTTCGCGCGCGTCCTTGTCTTTTTTAGTCTTATGTTTCTGCGCCAAATTGGCATATAAGTTCATCCGTTTCGACGGAGATTTCTTATCGCTTGAGCCGTGTCCGGCGGTGCTTATCGTAGTCTTTTTCTTCACAATTCTATTATATCACGCATATGTTTCGCTTCAATTGTAAAATTGCTATACTAATTATATAGAAAAGGAGTGATATGAAATTATCAGAAGAATTACAATGGCGTGGATTCTGGAATCAGACCACATTTACTGACGACAAACTTATCGATTCGGAGAATTTCACGCTCTATTTGGGGACGGATCCTTCGGCGGACAGCTTGCATGTCGGGCATTTGGCAGTTTATATGATGGTTCGGCATTTTTTGGAGCGCGGACATAAAGTGTTTTTGCTCGTTGGCGGCGGTACGGGAATGATTGGCGATATGCGCGACACGGAAGAGCGAAATTTGCTTCCGTACGAGGAAATTGAGCATAATAAACAAGCCTTAAAATCCCAAGTTTCTAGGATTTTTGCTGGACGAGATTTTACTTTGGTCGACAACGCTGACTGGCTGGCTGAGTTGGAATTGCTGCCGTTTCTTCGCGATATCGGTAAGAATTTCAATATGGCAGATTTGGTGAGCCGCGAATTTTTCAAGGCGCGCATTAACAACGGCAAAGGTTTGAGTTTTGCGGAGTTCACTTACACTTTACTTCAGGGCTATGATTTTTGGCATCTATTTAATCAATACGGCGTGAATTTGCAAATTGGTGGATCAGATCAATGGGGTAATTTATTGTCAGGCGTGGATCTGATTCGTAAAAAAGAAAATACTGAAGTTTACGCAATGACTGCGCCGCTACTTATCAATAAGTCGACTGGTCGTAAATTCGGCAAATCTGAAGGTGGCGCGGTTTGGCTTGATGAAAATAAAACCAGCGTCTATAAATTCTACCAATTCTGGCTGAATGTCGATGATGAGAGCGCAATTGAATATATGAAGATATTTACGATGTTGGATCGCGATACAATCGAAGCCATCGCCGAAAATCACGCTGTTAATCCAGGTGCGCGTTCGGCGCAGAAGGTTTTGGCTCGTGAAGTTACTGACATTGTTCACGGTAGCGCGCGCCGTGAATCTGTTGAGCGCGTAACTGAAGTTTTGTTTGGTGGCGGCGATTTTAAGAAATTGTCGGACGATGATTTAGGCGCTTTGGCCGAAGAAATTCCTTGCGTTGATACTGGAATTGATGTGATTGAAGCGTTGGTAGAATCTGGGGCGGTTGGCTCTAACGGCGAAGCGAAGCGATTATTGAAATCTGGCGCCATTAGTTTAAATGGCGAAAAGCTTGCCGAGAATACAATCGTCAACGACACATCACTACTGAAGAAGGGTAAAAACACATTTGTATTAATTATGGGGGAGAATGAATAATGAAAAAAATTATCGGTTTTGATTTGGACGATACGTTAGCAATTACAAAATCGCCAATTAGCGACCGTATGGCGGGGATTCTCAGTCGATTGCTTGAGAACTATGACGTTTGCGTGATTACTGGCGGCACGTTTCAACAGATAAAGAAGCAGGTGATTGATAGGTTGAACGTTACTCCAGAGTTGCTTCAGAAGTTCCACGCGATGCCGACTTGCGGAACTCGATATTATCGATTTGACGCCGCCGATGATGAATGGAAAATTCAGTATGCGAATGATTTATCTGATGAGCAAAAAACTCAGATAACTGCGGCATTGGAAGAAGTTGCGAAGGAAATGGGTATTTGGTGTGAGAATCCTGCGGGTGAAATAATTGAAGATCGACATAGCCAAATTACTATGTCGGCTTTGGGCCAGCAAGCTACACCTGAAGATAAATATGCGTGGGCTGAAAAATATAAGGATGTCCGTCCGATATATCGCGACAAGGTGGCGGAGAAGCTGCCTGGGCTTGAAGTACGAATTGGTGGTACGACCAGCACTGACATCACGCTTCCGGGAATTGATAAGGCCTATGGAATTGGCAGGTTGCTTGAATTGAATGGCTGGTCGAAAGAAGAAACGCTGTTCTTTGGTGATAAAATTGAAGAAGGTGGCAATGATTTTCCAGTGAAGCAAATGGGTGTAGATTCAATCGGCGTGAGAGGTTGGGAAGATACGGCCTATGCCTTAGAAGGAATCAACGCCGTTTCTTAGATGAAACTAGCAACTCCTCTCGAGCAAATTAAAGGCGTCGGGCCAAAAACCGCTCAGGCTCTAGCAGCGGCCGGTCTTAAAACTATTTCTGACGCTTTGGATTTTTTGCCGCGAGCATATGACGACTATTCGACCGCGGTTAATATCGCAGATCTTCAGCCGGGAAAAGTTACTGTTAAGGCGCGCTGCGAGTCGGTTTCGACGCGTATTGTTCGGCGTGGACTTAGGATCACGACCGCGGTTTTGGCGGATAAATCGGGCAAAGTTAAGGCGGTTTGGTTCAACCAGTCGTACCGCGAAACACAATTAAAATCTGATGCGGAATTTATTTTTTCTGGCCAATTTGGTATGCAATATAATCGCTATCAAATCAATAATCCGTCCGTCGAGTTAGCAAAAGAAGTTGCCAAAGAAGTGGTGGAAAATGCGTCTGGAATTCAGCCAGTTTATAAATCGATCAAAAATATCCGCCCAAAAACCGTGCAAGATTTGATGAAAAATATTCGTCCAATTATGGATTTTTTGCCCGAGACTTTGCCGGAAAACATTATTCGGCGCCAAAAATTGGTTAGTCGCTCTGAGGCGGTTAAATTTCTTCACGCGCCAAAAACTCACGAGGAAATTTCTCGCGGTCGTGAGCGCCTGGCGTTTGAGGAGCTGTTCGAAATGATATTGGCGGCACAATTTAATAAGCAAGAACAGACCAGATTAACAGGCTGGAAGATTCCGTTTAATAAGTCGGTCGTGAAGAGTTTTGTTGATCAATTGCCGTTTCCTTTGACGAACGCTCAGCGCCGAGCTGCGTGGCAAATTCTGCAAGATTTGGAGTCTGATCATCCGATGAATCGGTTATTGCAAGGAGATGTCGGCTCGGGAAAAACTGTCGTTGCGGGATTGGTGGCTGCGGAAGTGGCGAAGGCTGGTTTTCAGACGGCAATTATGGCGCCGACGGAGATTTTGGCGCAGCAACATGCGAAAACGCTTGACGAGCTATTGTCGCCATTTGGTGTGTCTGTTGCGCTTCTGACGGGACATGTAAAAGGTTCGGCGCGCAGTCAATTGTTGGATAATTTAGCTAGCGGTAACATTGACGTTGTGGTCGGCACACACGCGTTAATTCAGGAAAAGGTTGCGTATCATAAATTGGGGTTTGCAGTGATCGACGAGCAGCACCGATTTGGCGTGAAGCAACGACAAGCTTTGTTAGAAAAGTCTGATTTTATGCCACATCTTTTAAGTATGACAGCCACGCCAATTCCGCGCAGCTTGGCGCTTACATTGTACGGAGAATTGGATATTTCTATTCTGGACGAGTTGCCGTCTGGTCGCCAGCCGATTCAGACTAAGATTTGGTCGCCAGCATCAGCTCCGAAGCTTTACGAATCGATTGAAAATGAACTAGCCAAAGGTCGCCAAGCTTACGTTATTTGTCCGTTGATTGATGATAATCCAGACAATGATAAGAAATCGGTGGAGGCGGAATATAATAAATTATCCAAGACTATTTTCAACCATCGTCGAGTTGGGTTGTTGCACGGAAAGCTTCCTGCCGAAGAAAAAGCTGAAGTGATGCAGAAATTTGCAGACGGCGAGCTGGATATGTTGGTTAGTACGACTGTGGTTGAGGTTGGTGTGAATGTGCCGAATGCGACAGTGATGCTGATTGAGAATGCGGACAATTTTGGATTGAGTCAGTTGCATCAATTGCGCGGACGAGTTGGGCGCGGGAAATATCAGAGTTTTTGTCATTTGATGATGAGCGGCCACGATAAGCCAAGTCAGCGTCTTCGGGAGATTGAGAAGTCTCAGGATGGGTTTTATTTGGCCGAGGTTGATCTGAAGTTGCGCGGACCTGGCGAGATTTACGGAAAAATGCAACACGGGGATTTGAATCTGAAAATTGCCTCGCTGGCAGATACGGCGCTAATTGCTCGCGCTCAAGTCGAAGCTGAGCATTTTGTCAAAGAGGGGCAAGATTTGCTACAATATAATCATCTGGCGCACGCCGTCAGTCGCTATCAGCGATTAACTGTTTTAAATTAATATGTATGCAGGAACAACAATTAGGGATGGCTCTGGTCGATTTATTGGCGTCCACCAAAAAATAGATCGAGTCGCAAGGAGAAATATAAAACCAATTCTTCCTGATTGGTGTGATTTTCCTGACATTAAAAACATTCTTCATTTTGAGGGCAAGAATGGTCCTGATGGTGTCAAGCGAAAGAGTCCAGCGGTGGATGAACCGTGGCATTTTATAAATCCGGACGATCTGAACGATACTGCACTTTTGGAGATGATTGACGGACATATTGGCAATTTAGCCCGAGCACTACGAACAAATAATTCCGAGCGAGCAGCGTTTGAGGCGGCTTGGATGGCACACGCGATTACCGACGGTTTGACTCCAGCTCATCATTTTCCTCTGGAGCAGGCTATGGCGGAACTTCGTGGCGGCGAAGGGCTGGAGACTCGAACTTCAATTTTGAAGAAAAATCTCATGAAGGGCGATAACGGAATTGAACTGATTAAGAACAACTGGAAATTCTGGGGCGCCAAAGGTATGATGACGACACACGTGGCGTTTGAGGCTGGCGTAGCTAGCGTGGTGGCATATCCGCGTTTTAAGGACGCAATTCCGAGTGGCGATGAGATATTGCAAGTGAAAAATCACGGCTATCGTGAGTATTATTTGGACCAAGTTCACGCCGTGGCATCGATGAAGATGTATGACAATTTTATTAAGAGCGGTTGGACGACGGACCTTGCTCGGCAGACAAATCACGAGCTAATGCCGATTATTATAAAGTCGGTGATGTTGGGTTGGCTGGCGTCTATTTGGAAACTTGAGGCAGAAAAAAGTGAGAGTTAGGATTATCTCTGGCGAATTTGGCGGACGATTCATAAAAACTCCGCCCGGCTCAACGACACATCCTATGGGCGAGCGAGTACGTTCAGCTATGTTCAATTCTTTGGGCGAATCGATACGCGGTGCGCGGGTTTTGGATGCTTTTGCGGGGTCTGGTGCTGTTGGACTAGAGGCATTAAGTCGCGGCGCAGAGTCGGCGGTCTTCGTGGAGCGAGATCGAGTCGCTCAGCGAGTAATTGCTGAAAACATAAGCATTTTGGGCGTCGAAGAAAAATCTATTGTAATAAAAACAACGATAGTAAATTGGTTGGAAAGTGCGAGTTCAACAGGGGAGTTCGATATTATTTTTGCCGATCCGCCGTATCATAATCCACAGTTTTCCACAGTTTCTAAGCTAATGAGGCTACTCAAACCGGGTGGATTTATGATATTATCACATCCAGGAATAGGTGAGGTGCCAGTTCAAGACAAAACTGTTGTGGTGGACAGTCGTAGTTATGGGGAGGCGCACCTCACCAAGTTCCTACGATTGGAAAATTAAATTCTTATAAGTCGTTCTGATAAATATCAGAGCGTTTTTAATAGAAAAAAGTAGGTAAATTATGAATGAATTTATTTTAGTAGCAATAAAATTATTGATCGGATTTTTTGCGCTGACGATAATAATTAACGTTACAGGAAAAGGTAATTTGGCGCCATCTTCCGCTAGTGATCAAGTTCAGAATTACGTACTTGGTGGTATTATCGGCGGCGTTATTTATAACAATGATATTAAGATTTTGGACTATGTTGGGATTTTGTGTATATGGTGCGTGCTGGTGTTAACACTGAAGTGGATAAAGAAACATAGCGTTAAGGCTAAACAGCTGATCGACGGGAAGGCTTTGATAATTATAGATAATGGAAAGATAAATATCGAAAATTGCGAGAAGGTCGGCTTAAGTGCTCATGATGTTTCTTTCAAGCTTCGAACCCATAATATTTACTCGACGAAAGACGTGAAAAGGGCTGTTGTTGAGCAGGATGGCGAGCTTATTATTTCGCACAAAGGCGAGGAAAATCCGAAATTCCCGTTAATAACGGACGGTCAATTGCAAGCTGATATCTTGGATGTAATCGGAAAAGACGAAAAGTGGCTGCTTGGTCAGCTTAAAAAACGAGGCTTAGAATCTTACGGAGATGTATTTTTGGGCGAGTATGTCGACGGTGATTTGATTCTGACTGCTTATAATTAAAGATGAATTAACTGGAAGGGATGACCACTCCTGACGGGGAAGAGCTGTCGTTAATTTCTGCTAAGGGCTGTAGAGATATAGGAAAAGTGGCGATATCGGATACGTATATCAACGACGTGTCTGCTGCGAACGAGAAAGGTGAACTATCCCCAGAAATCTGGATTACCGGACAATAAGTAAAACTCCGCAATATCCTGGAATTGTCATTTGGAGATTTTCTGCGGTAATTAAATTGACAGAGTGAGTTGAGGTGATAATCTTGGCGTTTTCCGGAATGGAGAAGCTTTGTTCTGCGTCGGCGAAATTGATGAAAATGTAAGCACGTTGACCAGCCAACTTTCTTTTTAATCCGAGAATAAAGCCGTTGCCAGTGTTTTGCACGATGTTCAAATTGCCATTTTTAAGAATTGGGAAGGCTTGGCGCAATTTTAGCAGCTTTCGGTGCATGTTAAGTAGGGAATCGTTTGTGATTTTTTCACTATCAACGTTGACTCTTGTGTAATTATCATTAATAGGAAGCCAAGGTTTTGCACTTGAAAAGCCCGCAAATTGCGAATCATTCCATTGCATTGGCGTGCGTTCCAAGTCTCGGCTATCAACAACAGAATTGGCTGGGCTAAAATTATCTTGAATGTCATCAGCGGTCAATTCTCCATTCATCATGCCAATTTCGTCGCCGTAATATACTACGCTAATTCCTGGCGTAAGGAGATTTAAGAAGCTGAGGGCGCGGGCGCGTTCTTCGCCCAATCTGGAGGCAACTCGCGGCTGGTCATGATTTCCGATGCAGAAAAATGGCGTGGTTGAGTTTGCTGATTGCAAATAATTTTCGATTTTTTTCTCAATATTTTTAGCGTGCCATTCGTTATCGCGATATTCCATAAAAAACGCCGAGGCTTTTGGGTGAACTGTCAGGATTTGGCTGTATTGATGATAAATATCGCCCAGCTTATCATCTGGATAAAATTCAAACACCATTTGCTTGTCATCATATTCATCGCAGATTGACGCTAATTCTTGCAGATATTCCTGAAAATGCGGCCCCATTTTACATTGATCGTGGATAAACGCTCCGTAATCGTTTGGATTGCCATAAAAATCAGGGTTCGGAGAGTCGTCTTTAAAGTCGGGATCTTTGGAAATTCCCCAAATTGCATCGACGCGCATTCCATCAACGCCCACATTAAACCAAAATCGCACTATGTTCTTCATTTCAGCACGCACGGCGGGATTATCCCAATTCAGATCTGGCTGCGTTTTCAGGAACGAATGCAGGTAAAATTGCCCAGTGCGCTCGTCAAATTCCCATGAACTGCCGCCAGACAAACTTCGCCAATTGTTAGGCTTGCTATTATCTTTTCCGTCGCGCCAAATATAGTAATCTCGCTTGGGGTTGTCGCGTGAAGATCTGGATTCTTGAAACCACGGATGTTGGTCTGAAGTGTGGCAGGGAACGAGATCGATCATAACTTTAATGTCGAGGTCGTGGGCTTTTTTAAGGAGCGCTTGGAAATCGTACATTTTTCCGAAAGTCGGATCAATTGCTCGATAATTTGAGATATCATAACCAAAGTCAGTCAGCGGTGATACGAAGAATGGGGAAATCCAAATAGAATCGATGCCCAGCCATGATAAATAATCCAGCTTCTCGGTAATACCGTTCAAATCGCCAATTCCATCGCCATTGGTATCTAGAAAGCTGCGCGGATAAATTTGATAAAGAGAGGCTACATCTTGCCAAGTTTTCATAGTTTAAGTATAAGCGAGATAACAGGGAAAATCAAAACAAATAAATTACATGTGATGATAATGATGAGTCAATGCGTGACCTTTACCTCGACGTAACAAATATAGATTGACGGGATATGATACAGCAAACACGGCGAACATACAAATTAGCCGGCTAACCCAATAAATCGGATGAGCTAAGTTCTTATCTATGGCGCCCGGAATGATTAGCATAATTATGTTGTCTACGACAGTCATTGACAGTATGGATAGTGTGTCAGTGGCGAAAACTAACTTTAAGGATTTTATAAGCGATAATTTGGCGCGTACTAATGGTATGATTGACGCGGTGTAGCCGGAGATGAAAGCTAAGACTGATGCTAGAATAACCGTAGTATGTGGCGCAAGTCCAGCGTGCGTGCCGATGGTAACGCCGATCATCTCGCCAATCATACATCCCGCCAGGCAGTGTAAACTTGCCGCTAGCGCCATACGTTTGATTGAATTTTTTGTATTGCAATGGTTATGAGATTCGTGATTCATTATTTTGTCCTTATATTATTTAATTCATATAGATTGAGTAATTCTTCTATAGCTTTACTTTGTTGAGCTTTGTCACCGGACGCCATTTTATCAGCAATGTGTGTGCGGAGATGTCGCTCCAGAATAAGTTTATTAAGCGACGCTAATGACTTTTGTATTGCTAGACTTTGGGTCAAAACATCCATGCAATACGCGTCGTCGGCAATTTGCTTCTCGAGTCCGCGCATTTGTCCTAATATGATCTTTGTACGATGCAGGGCTCGTCGTTTGATGTCTGCTGTATCCATAAAATAATCATATACCCACTGGGGGTATTATGTCAAATGTAATTAGCTATCTAAGGATTAACATACGAAAAAACCACCCGTTCGGATGGCTAAATATCTAATTGGTGCGGGTAAGGAGACTCTAACTCCTGGCCTCTTCCATGGCAAGGAAGCGCTCTAACAACTGAGCTATACCCGCATGTTGTTCACGATTTATTGTAGCAAAGTCGTGAATGAAATGCAATATTTGGTGGCTCCTCCCAGACTTGAACTGGGGACACAAGGCTCTTCAGGCCTCTGCTCTACCAACTGAGCTAAAGAGCCACAAACTTGCTATTTAATTGTACTAAAGTTGTCGCCATCTGACAAGGGTGTTATAATTTTATCGAGCGCGGGTGTCGTATAGCGGCTATTATGTGACCTTCCCAAGGTTGAGATGGGAGTTCGACTCTCCCCATCCGCACCAGGAATTATAAAAGCACCCTGTAAAATTGCAGAGTGCTTATTTTATTGATAAATGTTCTATTTTTTACCGCCACGAATTGCGTCGATGAGTTCGATAGGGAATAACATCATTGTCTTTTGGCTTGGCTCTGTGGAGATTCGCTCTAAGGTGTTCAATGTTCGCAGATTGATAGCGCCTTGAGTTTTTGCTAGGATTTCTGCGGCCTGGGCTAATGTTTCGGCTGCAGCCTTTTCACCGTCAGCGTTGATGATATTGGCGCGGCGCTCGCGTTCTGCCTCGGCCTGTTTGGCCATGGCGCGCTTCATATCGCCAGGAAGTTCGATATTCTGAATCTTAACATTCTCGACATCGATACCCCATTTGTCAGTTTCGGCATCAACGATTTCCTTGATTTGCTGGGAAATCTCTTCGCGCTTGGCAAGCAAATCGTCCATATCAACGTTACCGGTGACGTCACGCAGTGCCGCTTGGGCAAATTGGCTAGTCGCGTAAATATAGTTCGTGGTTTCCAGCACGGCTTTTGGCGCGTTGATGACTCGGAAATAAACCACCGCATCAACGCCGACTGTGACGTTGTCTTTGGTGATGACTTCTTGTTTCGGAACGTCAATTGGAGTTGAACGAATATCGACCAACATCATTGTCTGCAATCCTGGAATGACGACTCTTAATCCTGGCTCGCGAACGCCAGTAAATCGGCCAAGTGTTAAAACCACGCCGCGCTGATATTGATTGACAATTTTAATGCCGCTTAGTACATAAAGACCGATAAACGACAAGATTATTATTACGAATGCTCCCATTTTTCCTCCTATTTATATAGATCTATTGTAGCATTTTGTGTGAGGAAAGTGTAAACGGCGGACGACTTTTTGGCTTTATAGATTTCGCGATATAATGGGAGTATGAGTGATAGTAGGCAGCCACTGGCTGAGCAGATGAGGCCACAAACGCTGGATGAGGTGATAGGGCAGAGTCATTTGCTTGGTGAGGGCGAGTTGTTGAGGCGAATCGTTAAGAATGGCGAGCCGGTTAGTTTGATATTGTGGGGTCCGCCGGGAACTGGAAAAACGACATTGGCGCGAATTATTGCGCGTGAAGTGAAGGCGGAGTTCATTGAATTATCGGCAGTTACAAGCGGAAAAAAGGACGTTGAACAAGTGATTGAACATGCCCGCCAAAACTGGAATTTAGGACTTAGAACAATTCTATTCGTTGACGAAATTCATCGTTTCAATAAGGCTCAACAAGACGCGTTTTTGCCGCACGTTGAGAGTGGGCTAATTACGTTAATCGGTGCGACGACCGAGAATCCGAGCTTTGAAGTCATCACGCCGCTACTGTCACGTTCGCGGGTTTTGGTTCTTCAGCGATTGACAAAAGATGAAATCATATCCGTATTAAAAAGAGCACTGAAAGTTCTGAAAAAGTCCAAGCAAGTTTCGCCCAAAGCTCTGGACTATTTGGCGGAATTATCGGATGGCGATGCAAGGGTGGCGCTGGGCAATTTGGAATTGGCGCTGAGTTTTAACGAAAAAGTAACGCCGGAAGTGGTTAAAGCGGCGGCTCAGAAGCGACTTCCAGGTTATGATAAAAAAGGCGATTCGCATTACGACGTGATTTCCGCTTTTATCAAGTCGCTAAGAGGTAGTGACGCGACGGCTACGACGTATTATTTGGCGCGAATGATTGACGCGGGCGAGGATCCGAAGTTTATTGCTCGGCGAATGGTGATTTTTGCATCGGAAGATATCGGGCTGGCGGGTAATGGTGCGCTGAGCTTGGCAATTGCAACATTTGAGGCTGTCGAGCGCGTCGGTCTTCCGGAGGCGAAGTATAATTTGTTCCATTGCGCTATTGCGTTGGCTCGCAGCCAGAAATCGCGTGAAATTACCGATTTAATGCACAGCGCTTTTGAGCTGGCGCGCAAATATCCGAATTCTCCCGTGCCTTTACATCTCAGAAACGCTCCGACCAAATTGATGAAAGATTTGGGCTATAACAAGGATTACAAATGGCAAGCTGGTTTTAAGCATGACAAAGGATTTTTACCAGAGGAAATTAAGGATGTGGTATAATTGGCATATCAATATGCTTAAAAGGAGAAGTTAATATGTCAAAACAAGAACCTCAGCAGCCGCAATATGCGCCACAGCCTGATCCAAACGCACAGTACGGTCCCGCACCACAACCGCAGAATACACCGTATGAGCAGCAGCCAGTCAGCCAGCAATATTTTGCACAGCCTCAAGCAGCGCCAGTGCAATATGTCGTGATGGCGGAATCCCTGAAGGGCGTTAAGGGTTGGTTAATGTTCTTTGTGGTTTGTTTCGTTATCGGTAGCCTTGTCAATACAGCAGTGTTTTTCCAGGCAATAATAAATCTTAGCCAGCCAGAGAACGTCATTTCTTTGATATTTTCACCTATACTAGTGGTCTTAGCTATTTGTGCAGTTGTGTTTATAACTATGCAGAAGCGTCTTGGTAAATGGCTAGCTGTTGCTACGATCGCCACAGCTGGATTGGGCAACGTTGCAAATGCGGTAGTTATATATGCATCTGGAAGATCAGGAGTAGACGTTCCAGCATTTATTACCGGAATCGTTACAATGCTAATAGTAGAAGGATTGGTAATCTTGTACTTCTTTGCTTCTCGCCGAGTCAAAGAAACTCTTGTCAACTAATTCCTGTCTGCATATAAAAATAAACCGCCTCATTACGGGGCGGTTATTTTTGTGCTTGACGCAACTATTGTTTCGCGGCGCGTTTTCGTTCGTTTGCGTCCAGATATCGCTTGCGAAGTCGTAATGATTTTGGTGTAACTTCCAAAAGTTCATCGTCTTCAATAAAATCTATACATTGTTCCAAGCTAAACTGCGTAAATGGCGTCAATTGCACAGTTCCATCTGACGATTTGGAGCGCATGTTAGTCAAATGCTTGGCCTTACAAACGTTGATTTCGATATCTTCTTGGCGATTGTAAATCCCGACAATCATTCCGGCGTAAACTTCCGTACCTGGTCCGACCAGTAATTCGCCACGGGCTTCGGCTGCTTGCAATGCGTAAGGTGTTGTCGTGCCAGCTTCAAATGCAATCAAAACTCCATTGCGGGTTTTTGGCAGTTTTCCGCCAAGCGGTTGATATCCGTGAGGCAGGGAATTCATAATCACCGTACCTCTGGTGGCGGTCAATAAAATGTTGCGCAGACCAATCAGCGCCCTCGTCGGCAAAATGTAAGTCAAACGAGTAGCACCAGCGGCAGTAGTTTCCTGAGATTTCATTTCGGCGTGTCGCGCGCCAAGCTCTTGGCTAATCGCGCCAATAAATTCACTTCCGACTTCAATTTGCAATTCTTCAATCGGTTCTTTTTCGACGCCGTCCTCGGTAATTGTAACGACTTGCGGTCGTCCAACCTCAAACTCAAATCCCTCGCGTCGCATAGTTTCAATCAAAACGCTCAAATGTAACTCGCCGCGTCCAGAAATCGTAAAGCCAATTCCGTTTTCCTCGACTCGTAACGCGACATTGGTCTCAAGCTCTCGCTTCAATCGGTCGCCAATTTGCCTAGATGTCGTAAATTCGCCTTCGCGTCCCTTCATTGGGCTAGTGTTTGGGCCAAGGTACATGCTCAAAGTTGGAGCTTCAATGTCAATTGTTGGCAGTGCTTCAGGCTGTTCTTTGTCGGCAATCGTATCGCCAATATGCGCGTCAGCTACTCCAACCAGCGCCACAATGTCGCCAGCAAAAGCTTCGTCAAGTTCTTCACGATTCAAGCCGCGATAGCCAAAAACTTTCTCAATTCGTGCCGAGCCCGCGACTTCGCCATTTTTCATCAAACTGACTTGCAAGCCGCGCTTAACAGATCCGCGAGCAATTCGCCCAATCGCGTATTTTCCTTGGAATGTGTCGTATTGCAGGCTGGTAACAAGCAATTGAAACGCGCCATCTTCTGTCACGTCTGGCGCTGGAATATCGTTAATGATTGCGTCAAAAATTGGCGTCAAATCCGCATCTTCGTCTGTGTTTGCAGGAATTTCTTTCCATGATTTTCCGTCGCGTCCGATTGCGTAATAAATTGGATATTGCAATTGGGAATCGTCGGTTGCTAGCTCTAAGAATAGATCGCTCAACTCGTCTTCAACTTCGGCAATTCGTCTGGCTGGCTTGTCAATCTTATTGATAATCACAACAGGCTTCAGTCCCAGTTCAAGCGCCTTCGCTAATACGAATTTGGTCTGCGGCATCGGACCTTCCTGCGCATCCACGATCAGCAGAACGCCGTCAGCCATATTCAAGGTTCGCTCAACTTCGCCAGAGAAATCGGCGTGTCCTGGCGTGTCAATGATGTTTATTTTGTAGTCGCCGTAAAAAATTGACGTTTGTTTGGCGGTGATGGTGATGCCGCGCTCGTGCTCTTGATCGCCGGAATCCATAATCAATTCCTGGCTCATCTCGGCTTGGTTGTCGCGGAATGTTCGCGACTGCTTTAATAGTCCGTCAACCATGGTCGTTTTGCCGTGATCGACGTGGGCAATAATGGCAATGTTTCGAATCTTGCTAGCGTCCTTCATAAAAATATGGTCTGATATTAGCACAGACCTTCCTTTAAGGTAATTATATCACGAAATAATAGAGGTGAAAAGTTTTTAGAAGATGGCGCTAAGAAATGTATCTAATTATAGTTTGTGTTATTTTTTCGGTTGACATTAAATAAATAAAAAGTCAATCTGGCGGCGGCTGTGTTGATTTTTTTATGTCCATGTGATATAAATAATAAACCAGTTTCATCAATGAACTTATTGATATAAGAGATGACTATTCAGGAGAGGATAATTTATGTTTGGCGAGCTACAGCCTTTGGATACTGAAAGATATGTTGAAGAACTGAGTTGTATAATTAGGAAGCTTGGAGACATCGCAACTAGAGGGTCAGGGTTGGGTACCGAAGTGGAAAAGCTTACATCGGAGGCTGAAGATATTCTTGGAATATTGTGGTGCGCTACTTGTCCTGACCGCGAAGAAGTGTTATCTGATGAGGATGCAGCGAGCGAACTGGTAGTGCAGAACTGTGTTGAGGAAATTGAATCTTTGCCAGAAAATAGAGAATATTAGTTCGTTTGTCAATTTATAGCACAAGTTTCATGCTTGTTCCAATTATTAAAAATTGTCAAAAATGGTGGGAAATACAGGGCTTGAACCTGTGACCTCACGAATGTGAATCGTGCGCTCTAGCCAACTGAGCTAATTTCCCGTAATTACATCTGTCGTTCTATTTAACGAATTCGTGATGTGAGCTAATTATAGTTCAGGTTTTAAGTCCTGACAAGTTACGCCGAGTATATCCTATTTACTTTTTATACAAGTGTGATATAAACAAAAGTAGCTTTTGTTGACAAGTTGAGTAAACAAGGAGACTATACGAACGGTGATAATAGGCGCAGAAAAGGTGCTTCCTGAGGGGTCGGAATATCCAGATATGAGTCTATTGTCCCTCGTTGCTGATACGACCATGGTCTGTTCCAATACTAATTCCTGTACTAGTGGTAATGAAGAATGTTTTTTATGTAAGAGCTGCATGGCAAAGAAAAGAATAATTCAATAAAGGAGGGGCTTTATGAATATAACCTACGCCACAACCAACAAATATAAATTAGCTGGAGCAAACCAGGCATTATTGGGGGCGGGTCTAACACTCACAGCTCCCGACAGGGAGCTACTTGATGTACCGGAAATTCAATCAGATAGCCAAGAAGAAGTATCCATTGATAAAGCTCAAAAATACTACGAACTACTAAATAGCCCACTGGTTGTTATGGATTCTGGACTGTTCATCAAAAGTCTCAAAGGTTTTCCAGGGGTTTACACGAAGTACGCACTTGATACTATCGGCATAGAAAACATAGTAAAATTGCTCAAAGATGACAGAGGGGCATACACTCAGCGTACGGTTACGTATATAGATGGACTAGAAATCAAGACGTTTACGTACAAAGTGCATGGTGAATTACTCAGCGAACCACGCGGCGAGAATGGTCGCGACTACGATAAATATTTCAAAGTTGATGGCGCGAACAAGACGATAGCTGAGATGAGTGACGATGAAAAGACCGACATGATAGCTGTAGTGTGGAAGGAGTTAGCGCAGTGGCTGCAGCAAAAATAAGTTCAGCAGAGGCGAAACTGATCGACGCCATAAAAGATTATTTATCAGAGAAGGGTGAAGACATTAACAGAGATGGCTTAATTGATACGCCAGAGAGGTTTGTTAAACAATCTAGACCCTAATAATATTGACTTTTTTACGCAAGTGTGGTATAAGTGAAGGTAGCTTTCGTTGACGAGTTAAGTAAATCTTTATCTGAAAGCGTACTTTGACAAGCAGCCAAAACACGAGATGAGGTTTTATTTCTTTTTCTGGAAGAAATTGGAAAGAGGAATGAGATCTCATCTCGTGCATTAAAGAATAATGCATATATCACGCCCCAGTGAGGATGAGAAGAAAGATGGAAAAGTGGACCCTGAAACGTTCTCTCTCGAGATTCCTAAATCTCTCTTACATGATCTTAACTGCATCGAGTCGCAGCTTGCTATTCTTAGCGGTAAGCTACGGGATGATGAGTCCCGTACTCTCGCTAACGGAGCTCATGATGCTCTATACAGCATCATCCTGTATCTGGAAAAGCAGGTGCAGAAGGTCAGGTCGCAGAAGAGCTGACCTTTCCGGATGTGTGATATAGTAATCATATTCTTTGTGACTGCTTGTCACACATCCCTTGAAATATGAACTTATGACATAAAAAATCACCCTGAGCATGGGTGATTTTCTTATGATGAAAAATTGCCAAATATTGGTGCGGATGAAAGGACTTGAACCTTCACGCCGTGAGGCACATGCTCCTAAGGCATGCGTGTCTACCAATTCCACCACATCCGCATAACCCGATTATATCAAAACAAATTCTACTTATCAACTGTCCGCGCTTATGTTAAAATTGAAGTAACATACTAAGGAGGATTGATGAATAAAGTTGCGAAATATTTGAATGAGCATCTTAGCGGCGAAGTCTCGTCGCAGGATTTTGCATTGAGTCAAGTTGAAGTTGACAATGGACTTTTGGCGCGCCGACCAGAAATGATTGTTCGTGCGGCTAATATGAACGACATCAGGAAAGTGATGCGATTTTGTTCTCAATTGGCAGAGAAAGGTCATGTTTTACCTGTGTTTGTTCGTGGTTGTGGCAATGATGAAACTGGCGCGGCGACGAATAAAGGCATTGCGATTGATGAAAAAACGTATATGAATCGTGTGGTTGGTATTGATCCTCGCCAGCAACTGATTCATGCTCAAGCGGGAATTTCTCTTTCGGCGATCAACGCGACTTTGTCTACTCATAAAGGCTTGGGCTTGCCGCGAACCTCATATGTGGCAGAAGGAGGCACGATTGGTGGCGCAATTAACACAGCTCCGTCTGGAATGTTATCTGGCGCACATGGCCGTTTTGCTGACGCGATTCAGCAGCTTGAGATTGTCCTAAGTAACGGCGACGTGATTCAGACTGGTCGCATATCTCGACGCGAATTGAGTAAGAAAAAAGGTTTATCGACGTTTGAGGGCGAGATTTATCGAGAGATTGACAATTTAATCTCAGATAACGCCGAGCTGATTTCGCAAATGGATCCAGCTTTGCCGGATACGGTTGGTTATAGCGGGATTTCTCGGGTGAAGCAAAAAGACGGGTCGTTCGATTTGACGCCGTTGTTCATTGGCAGTCAGGGAAGTCTGGGTGTGATTTGTGAAGTTATTATGAAGGCGCAATTTATTCATCCGGAATATTCAGTTGTTGCCGCATCGTATAAAAAGTTGTCAGACGCGCAATCAGCCGTGGAATTAGCGATGAAAAATAAGGCGTCGGCGGTGGAAATAATCGACGGGCGATTCTTCCGTCAGGCTGCGGTCGTCGGCAAGGTAGTTGAGTGGGTGCCGAAAGAGTGCTTTAAGGGCGCGGTGGTCTTAGCTATCTTTGACGACTTTTCTGACAGAGCACGTAATAAAGCCGCGAAGAAATTGACTCGAAAATTGGAATCATCAGAAGCAATTGACATAAAAACTCTACATTTGGAAGAGCAGGATTTGTTCAGTTTGCATTCTGTTTTGGCTTTGGCGGAAACTCCAAGCGAGCCGCATATGATTACGCCACGCGTTTTCTCTGGGATTTTAATGGCGCCAGAAAAGATTGACAGCTTCCTTAGCGAGTTGAAGTCGCTGGAATCTAAGTACGGCGTAGATTTGCCAGTTTTCGTTGATTTTTCAAGCGATTATATTTCTCTACATCCGACGTTTGATAGTAAAAAGGTGAGTGAACGCCAGAAGATTCTTCAATTGTTGGCGGAAATTTCTCAGATTGTTGATAAGTATGAAGGTTCTTTTGCAGGCTTTGGTGGTGACGGAAGATTGAAGGCCAACTTTATCTATAAAAATCTGCCAGATGACGAAAAACAATTATACGCAAAGGTGAAAAAAATATTTGATCCAGCTGGAATTTTTAATCCAGGAATTAAAGCGGAGGCTCAGCCGAAGGAGTTGGCGGCGGAATTAAACGCGTGGTGCAAGCTTCGTAATCAAGCTTGATACTGGGTGAAAATTGGGCTATAATTGACGCGTAGCCCATGCGGATGTGGCGGAATTGGTAGACGCGCTAGCTTCAGGTGCTAGTGTACGCAAGTACGTGAAGGTTCAAGTCCTTTCATCCGCACCAAGAATTGAAATTTTTCACTATAAAGAAAATCACCCGTAGTTAGGGTGATTTTTAATGTCATAAGTTCAGAGTCTACATGACAGGCAATCGTAAAAGAACAATCACCTGCCATGTAGACGGACCTTGTTAACCTGCAAGGGATTTTTTTAAGGTCTCTTTCATATCGGTGATGCAGGTGTCAATATATCGCACACCCTCCATGATTGAGTCCTTACAATCTCCACTCATGGGAAGATCGTAAACGGCGCAGCACAAGGATGAAAAAGTTCCGGAGTATTGTGCTAGCGCGCCCTCAAGCTCGGTGAGTAGTTTTACACTAGGGGGCTGATCATCCTTAGGGAGATAGCCCATAAGCTTTTCAACCTTCTTGAGTAACCTCTCAACGTTTTTTAGCGCTCGAGTTATGTGAGCCTTTGCGGGTCGTTGAAGCGATTAGTGCGTGGATCTCTTTCCAAGCGGTCCACACCTCGTTGTAATCCGTCTTCAGCTGCTCGGTGTAGTAGTCGTACATTAGTACGATCCTTTCATCTTCTCATCTGCGGAATTGCGGTTGTTCTCTTAACAACACAAGATGAGATTTCATTCCTCTCAATGATTCTTAAAAAGAAATAAAAACTCGCCTTGTGTTTCGGCTACTTGTCAATGAACGTTTTCGGATGAGGAGCAATCTCAACTCATTAACGAAAACCAATATTACTTATACCATTCTATGGTGATTAAGTCAATAGAAGGCTCTCAACTTTTGTTATTTGCTCAGGAACTTTGATAAAATAACAGAGATGGAAGATAAAAGAAACGTAATTGATAAGTTTAAGGGTCGGAGCGAATCGGAGATTATAAGTGAGTTGGATTCTGAAGACCACGGTTTGGTGATTGCGCTGGAAAATACCGAGCGGGATTTTAATATGGGGACAATTGTCAGGAGTGCTAATGCGTTTGGTGTGCGGCAGATTTATGTGATTGGGCGCAGGCAGTGGAATAAACGCGGCGCCATGATGACGGATAAATATCTTCACATTACGTATTTGGCGACGACGGAAGAGTTTGTTGAGAAAATGCGGACTGAAGGTAGGGAAATTATTGCGATTGATAATATTCCAGGAAGTGTTAATATGTCGCAGACGAGTTTACCGAAGCGTGCGGTTTTGGTATTTGGGCAAGAAGGGCCAGGGATTTCTGCGGAGCTGGCCGTCGCTGCGGATCAAATTGTGGCGATTGAGCAATTCGGCTCGACTCGTTCTATAAACGTCGGTGCGGCAGCAACTGTGGCGATGTATTGTTGGTTGCAGCAGAATGTGCTGGCGGAAAATAGCTAATTGATTTCTACGCCTTGTTGGCTTAAAAAATCACGAGTTTCATCATCTAATTTGCAATTTATGAAACGCGATCGTGCTGCTAATTTCCCGCTGCCATAGACAAATTGCGTTTCCTCGTCATATTTCATACCACGGAAGTTGCAATCTTTTGCTTCAATAATAGCTTTTACACCGCGAAAATCCACATTCCGAACCGACGAATTGGTGAAATAAATCGGTTGTCCGTAGATGTGCTTTGCGTCGTCCAGATTGCAATTCTGAAACACGAAAAAGCCCATGACAAACTGGTCGAAATCAACGCCATGAAAATCCTCATCCGTAAAGCGAACAAACTCGCCTTCTTGAATGGCGGGATAGCGCTCGTGTTGGCAGGTGGAAAAATCGTTAGCGCGAATGGATTCTGCGATACGATGCGTGATGTTGTCATTGTTCCGTAAAGATGTTTTAATAATCACTCCGTCCAATCCGGCTTGTATGTTACTTCTGCTAAATAATAGCTCCAGCCTCCATGGGGATCTCGTATATCGTAGACTTCCTCCATGTCATCATGAGGGCGAAGTTCTATGAACTCATTGTTTCTATATGGAGCGACAATACGCGTAAAATCAAACTCATATCTACCTGTTATCTCTTTCAACTCATAACTTTGGTCGAGTGGATCGGAATAATCCGTAGTAACAAGGACAAATGAATGCGGCGAATCGTGACCTATACTTTGGAATAAATGGAATTGAGTGTCTGGATACAATATAAAAAGCGTTGCAAATGAACGTATATACTCTGCATCTTTAAGAACGGGGAAAGCCTCGGTTATAAACTCTGGCAAGGATAATTTGAGGTTATTTTTCATATTGCTATAATTGTACTATTTTAAGCGGGAAATTGTTAAGCTTATGGTGCTAGTTTATATAGGCAGTAATTGAAATTTCCGTCAAATAATATAAATTTATCTGATTGATTATGCAGTGTAAAACAGGAGTTAACAATTTTGCCCGATCCGTCTTCCGCGCCAATTATCGGAGAGACTTCACTTGAGCGGCTCATTGGATTGTATAGCGCGGAGCGTGTTTTGAATAGGCAAACTTCACCCGCAAAGCGACCATTGTTAGTCACGATATAGAAGAAATCGTATGAACCCATGGGTAAATTGGTGGATTCAAAATGCCCAAGCGAGATATATTCACGAAGCTCGCCAGTAAACTTCTCGATGACATTGCGATTGTCGTCCATAAATTAATGATACATCATTATTTCTCGCGATAACTCTGTCAGCTCCTACTTTACAAAAAGCATGAAATTTACTACAATAGGCGTATGATTTTACCTAAATTCCATCATTCACACGTGTTGCCGAGGTAGGACTCTGATTTTTGATTGTACGCGCCGAGTTCTGCCTCGGCGTTTTTGATTGCTATAAATAAGAAATAATGACATAATGGAGCTAACATGAGCAGTTTATCTACACAAAGTTACAAAGGTTCGCGAGACTATTTTCCAGAGGAAAAGCGTCTGCAGAATTATATTTTTAATGTTTGGCACAAGACGGTTGAGAGTTTTGGCTATGAAGAATATGGCGCGCCGCTGCTGGAGCCGTTGGATATTTATTTGGCGAAGTCGGGTCAGGAATTGGCGGGCGAGCAAACATACGCCTTTGAAGATCGTGGTGGTCGAATGGTGGCAATCCGCCCTGAGATGACGCCGTCGATTTCTCGAATGGTGGCGGCTAAGCGTCAGGAATTGGCGATGCCTGCGCGGCTGTATTCAATTGCTAATTTTATGCGCTACGAAAGACCGCAACGTGGGCGTGAGCGTGAGTTTTGGCAATTAAACGCGGATTTGTTTGGCGTGGATGGCGCGGCGGCGGACGCGGAGATTATTGAGCTGAGCCACGCTAGCGTGATGAATTTTGGCGCCAAACAAGAAATGTTTACGGTTAGAGTTAATAATCGCCAATTGATAAATCGTTTGATGAGCCAATTTTTGAAGCTTGATATTGTTGGTTCGACGATGATGATGAAATTGCTTGATAGGAAAAATAAGATTCCTGCCGAAGAATTTAAGCGTCAGGCGATTGAGATTTTTGGAAGTCAAGCATCAGAGGGTTTGCCGAAGTTAGCAAAAATGATCAGCATGAAGTCTGTTGATGATTTGCCGAGCGAATTGATGGAAGATGAAAGCGTCAAGCAGCTTCGCGAAGTGATGAAATTGCTTAGCCAAAAAGGCATTACGAATGCAGTGTTTGATGTTACTTTGATGCGCGGACTGGACTATTACACGGGCATGGTTTTTGAGCTGTTTGATAATTCGCCAGAGAATAACCGAGCGTTGTTTGGCGGAGGACGATATGACGGATTAGTTGGGTTATTTGGCGTTGAGCCGATTGCTACAGTCGGCGTTGGCATGGGCGCGACAACGATGGAGCAATTTTTGGAAGTGCACAATTTGTTGCCTAAATTGGCATCTAAAACAGATGTGTACATAATTCCAGTGTCAAAAGAATCTATGGCTGGCGCGGACGATTTGGCGCGAAAATTGCGCAGCGAAGGCGTGCGAGCAGAGCTGGATATCACTGGTAGAAAGATTGACAAGCAGATAAAAGCGGCGCTAAAAAAGCAAATTCCGTTTGCGGTGTTCGTGGGTGAGGATGAAATTGCTAGCGGCGCATACACGGTTCGAAACTTGGTGGAATCTGATGAGCAGAAGGTTGGTGCTGAACGAATCGTGACAATTGTCAAAGATCGTCGATATGATGGCGATGAGGATGCTCTGTTTGAGATATAGTCTGATATCTGTTATAATTAGTCTTTATGAAGACTACTGTAAAAAAACTATCAGATACTAAAGTTCAATTGACGATTTCTTTGGGTGCTAGCGAATTAGCTGACGCGGAGCAGGTCTCCTTGACAAAGTTGGCGCGCGACATCAAAGTTCCAGGTTTCCGCAAAGGAAAAGTTCCCGCAAGTATAGCTGCTAAGCATGTTGACCCTAATGCTTTACAGGAGCAGATTTTAGAGAATGCTTTGTCGAAGGCTGTAGCTGAGGCATTTTTGCAGGAAAAATTGCAAGCTTTGGACCGACCAAGCGTTGAGGTGAAGAAGTTTGTTCCTGGTTCTGAGTTGGAGTTTACGGCTGAAGTTGAAGTTATTCCGCCAGTAAAATTGGGCGATTATAAAAAATTGACAGCGAAAAAAGAAGTAGCCAAAGTCGAAGATAAAGATGTCGACGAGGTTATTGAGCGAATTCGTAAAAACTATTCTGAAAAATCAGAGGTCAAGCGTGCCGCTAAGCTCGGCGACGAGGCTGTGATTGACTTTACGGGAAAGAAAGACGGCGTGGCGTTTGACGGCGGTTCGGCTAAGGAATATGGCTTGAAGCTTGGCGAAGGTCAATTCATTCCTGGATTTGAAGAAGGTGTGATTGGTCATAAGGCTGGCGAAGAATTTGATTTGAAACTGAAATTCCCAGAGGATTATCACGCTGAGAATTTGGCGGGTCAAGACGTTGTATTTACTGTGAAGCTTCACAAGGTTAATGAATTGAAATTGCCAGAACTAAACGATGAATTTGCTGCAAAATGCGGTCCATTTACAGAGATGAAAGAAGTAAAAGCGGACGTTAAGCGTGAACTTACCGCACAAAAAGAGCGTGAAGCTGATGAGAAATTTAAGGACGCGCTGGTTGGTGAGTTGACGGAAAAAAGTAAAGCCGCGCTGCCAGAACTTTTGGTTGAGGATCAATTGCGATCAATCGAGCGTGATTTGACTCAGAATTTGATGTATAGCGGACTGAGTTTGGACAGCTATTTGAAGACTCAGGGCTTCAAAGATAAAGAGGAGTGGGTAAAGAAAGAGGCTCGTCCAGCGGCTGAAAAGCGCGTTAAGGCCGGCTTGGTGTTGGCGGAATTGTCGAAGGAATTGAAGATTGAGGCTTCTCGTGATGAGATCCAAGAACAGATTAATTTCTTTAAGCAGCAATACGGCAAAGATAAGAAAATATTAGAGCAATTTGATAATCCAAACGTCCACCGCGACATTGCCAACCGAATGATTACAGATAAGACCGTTGCTAAATTGGTTGAATTAAACACGAAGAAATAGGGTAAATATGCCAAAATCATATCTCATTCCAACTGTCGTTGAAAAGTCGGCTGACGGCGAGCGTGCTTTTGATATCTATTCGAGATTGTTGAATGAGAGAATTATTTTCCTTGGCGAAGATGTTAACGAACATACTGCGAACAGCGTAGTGGCGCAATTGTTGCATTTGGCGTATGTTGACCCGCAGGCTGATATATCGCTATATATCAATAGTCCAGGCGGCAGCGTTTATGACGGAATGGCAATTTACGATACGATGAATTTTATAAAGCCCGATGTGGCGACGTATGGAATTGGTTTGCAGGCGAGTATGGGTGCGTTTTTACTCAGCTCTGGCGCTAAGGGCAAGAGGTTTTGCTTGCCGCACGCTAAGGTGATGATTCATCAGCCGTCTTCTGGAACGCACGGAAAAGTGACCGACATGGAAATTGACATGAAGGAAACTTTGGAAGTTAAGGAAATGCTAGCGAAGATTATGGCAAAAAACACCGGTCAGAAATTAGCTAAGGTTAAATCTGATATGGAGCGTGATTATTGGATGACGCCGGATGAAGCTGTAAAGTACGGACTGATTGATAAAGTCCTGACTAAATTGTCGTAAAAAATTGCGTGTTTGTTGTTAAAACTACTAGTGATTCTGCTTGTGGTTTTTGATGGATATTGTCATAATTTGAGTTAGGCAAGGAGGGGTTATGAGGCAATATTTAGACGCATTGAAATACATTCGTGATAATGGTGTGCAAAAAGGCGACCGTACGGGAACGGGGACGACAGAAGTTTTTGGTATTCAGACGCGATATAATTTGGCGGATGGTTTTTCGGCTATGACCACGAAGAAGCTATATTTCAAAAGCGTCGCTCATGAGCTTTTATGGTTTCTTAAGGGTACGGGCAATATTGAATATTTGGCGCAAAACGGCGTTCATATTTGGGATGAGTGGCCATATAAAAATTACCTAGAAAAAACTGGTCAGAAAATACCGGAAATTAACGGCGATGAATGGCGCGCTGGAATGAAGGAATTTATTGATAAGATTGCGACGGATCACGCGTTTGCTGAAGAATGGGGAAATTTGGGTCCTGTTTATGGTGTTCAATGGCGAAAATGGCCGGACGGGGAGGGTGGAACTATTGACCAGATTCAGAACGCCATTGACACGATAAAGACAAATCCAGAGTCGCGTCGGAATATTGTGAGCGCGTGGAATGTGGCGGAAATTGATGATATTGTCCAAGCTGGCGGGCTGCCTCCGTGCCATACGATGTTTCAATTTAACGTAAGACCTGGCAAGAACGGCGAGAAGGACAAACTGGATTTGGCACTGACTCAGCGCTCGGCGGATATGTTCCTTGGGGTGCCGTTTAATATTGCCAGTTATGCATTACTACTGTCGATGATCGCTCAAGTGACAGATAAACAGCCCGGTGAATTTATTCACACCTTAAATAGCGCACATATTTACAATAATCACCGCGCGCAAGTTGACGAGCAATTATCGCGCCGTCCGTTGCCGCTACCAAAGCTGTGGTTGAATCCAGACATCAAGAATATTGATGATTTCACGATTGATGATATTCGCCTGGAGGACTATGAATGCCATCCAGCAATAAAAGCGCCGATCACCGTGTAGCGTGATTCTCGCGGTCAGTGATTTACACTTATAGCCTGAGCAGCTAAGGTTTATTTTTTACGGAGATTTTTCTTCGGCAGAATCTTATATTGTCTGGTGTCGGGATTAAGCTGTATATCTCTATACATTCCTTTTGCTGTAAAGCTACCATCTTCTTCGGACGTTCCTCTTTCTAGCAAGAGTGCTTTGCTGTTGACCGTTCCGTCCTCATTATAGGTAGGACTATCGACAAGTATCGCGAGGAGAGTGTGCACTGAATTCTTATATTCTGGCATATCTGCAATTTTAAGATCGCCACTCTCTTTGAGAGTTTTGAGATCTGTGATACATAGATTATATTGCTCATTCATGAGCTTTATCATACCACAAATATCAAATACTGTCAACTTAAGAAGGCTATTTTCTTTTATACGTCACAAAATCAAAATTGTAACTATTTTCATTATCTGCCGAATGATGTACGCGACCTACTTCTTCCCACGCGTCCATATCTATCTCTGGGAAAAAAGTATCAGCATCGGGGAATTCGGCGTCAATTTCCGTGGCGTAAATGGTGTCAATTTCTGGAATATCTAGCGCGTCTTTATAAACTCGTGAGCCGCCAATAATAAAAGTCGGATATCGCGATAAAGCCAGGGCGCTTCGTAAATTCATAGCCGTCAGGACTTTTTTGACGCCAGTCGGCTTGGATGAAATGACAATATTTTCTCTATCTGGAAGTGGTCGCGAACCAATTGACTCAAACGTTTTTCTGCCCATAATGACATTGCTGTTTCTCGTCAAACGCTTAAAATTCGCCAAATCGGCCGGTAAACTTCGCCCCCACGGCATATCGCCATTTTGACCGATGGCGCGATTTTTATCGTAAGCTACAATAATGGCTTTTTCCATAATTTCAGTTTAGCATGCTGTAAAATTTACGGAAAGCTTGATGGAAAAGCATAAACTTGCCATAATAAGATTTGGTAGAAAAATCACGCAATGGGAGGTGTTTAGTGAGCGTGTACTCAAATAAAGATATTTTGGCGGCGATTGAAGACGGGACAATTGTCTGTACGCCGTTCAACCCAAAAAACGTATCGGAAGCCAGCTTAGATTTTACGCTAGGCTTTAATTTTTATAAGCAGGAATATGACGATATTTCGCGAGTTTATAATCCGTTTGACGAGTCTGATGTCAATCGATACTTCAAGGGTCCGCTTAAGGCTATGCCGCATGCCGAATGGTGTGAGCGACACGGTTTTCGGGAATTTAAGAATATTCCGCCAGATCATCCGATTATTGTTCTGAAGCCTGGTGAGCGAATTTTGGCGCATACGCACGAATTTGTTGGGATTCGAACACATGGCGGCGCGGCTGAGGTGAAAAGTCGTAGCTCTTGGGGGCGAAACGGCGTGGCGGTGTGTTTTGATGCTGGCTGGGTTGATCCGGGATATATCAATCGGATTACGCTTGAGATTTACAATTTGAATAAGCACGAGAGCGTAGTTTTGCCTGTCGGTGAGAGAATTGGGCAATTGATTTTTCATCACACTGGTCAGGTTGACGGCGGATATGCTAGTGGACGCGGCGGAATGAGCGGCAAATATCAGCACACTGACGATTTGGATGAATTGATAAAAACTTGGCGTCCAGAAATGATGTTGCCGCGGGCGTTTAAGGATCGTCGACATAAACCGATGGAAATTTCGGGTCTAAGCGAGGGGGTTTTATAATGATGACTGGTTCAATTTTCCGTTGGCGGACAAAAGAAAAAGAATATAAGAATCATAAGAAAAGTAATAGATCTGAAAGTTGCGACTTCTGTCAATTGGTAAAACAGCATACTAGTCAAGTCGTAGAAGAAACGCAGCATTGCCTAATCATTAAAAATCGATTTGGATATGATTTTTGGGATGGCTGCGGCGTGGACGACCATTTGATGGTGATACCGAAACGGCACGTCGATTCGCTGGCGAATTTGAGCGGTGAGGAAAAAATTGACTACATGAATCAGGTTGCTAGGTTTGAATCTAGTGGCTATTCAATTTACGCTCGAGCCCAAGGCAGCAAAACCAAGTCGATGATACATCAGCATACTCACTTGATAAAAATTGATGGAAAAACGAAAAAATGGCTGGTATTTCTACGGAAGCCGCACATTGTGATTACGAGGTGATGATGGGCGACGCTGGAAAATATATAGTTATCGAGGGTAATGACGGGACAGGAAAGTCGACGCAGGTCGCTAAATTGGCGGAATATTTTCAGTCAATCGGGCGAACGGTTTGTGTGATTGAAGAGCCAGGAAGTGACGATCCGGAAAAATCAACTCCGATAGCAAATGAACTTCGAAAAGTGATTAAAAATGGTGATCTGGCGCGTTCTGCGGCGGTGAATGTGGCGCTATTTTCTGCGGCTCGGCGTGAATTGTGGCGGGAAAAAATTCAGCCTGCGTTGGAACGTGGGGAAATTGTTTTGAGCGCAAGGAATTATATTTCAACGCTGGTTTATCAGGGGCGAGGCGAAGGTTATGACGAGTCGGAGATTCTGCGATTGACGGAATTATTCACCGATGAAAAATACTTGAGGCCAGATGTTATGGTTATTTTGAGTTTGAGTCGTGATAAGCGGGAAGAGCGAATTTCTATGCGCGGCGAGCTGAAAAATCCTGACACTTTTGAGTCGCGTGGGCAAGATTTTCAGAAAAAAGTCGACGATGGATATTTGGAGATTGCTGAGGCGTACGGAATTCCGGTAGTTTCGGCGGACGGGACGATTGACGAAGTTCACGATATGTTGATTGATAATATTGAAAAACACTAGTAAAACCCCTTGATTTTATTGACGTTTTTCGTCATAATGAGTAGTTATAGAAGTAGTGTATTCATGGCGGGTGAAAATTGCGAGTAGGCAAATCGTGATTTTGGGCTATGAATTAGAGATCTTCACGGCCGTCTATTAACCACTAATTAAAGCGAGGAGTGTTTACGCCTGTGGCAAAAAAACCAACCACAAGTAGCGAGCGCGTCTATTTCACCTCTGGTGATAATGCCCTGCCGCTACCAAACTTAATCGCTCACCAAAAAGATTCTTGGCGCTGGTTCGTCGAAGAAGGTTTGAGTGAGATATTTTCAGAAATTAACCCAATTGACGACTACACTGGTCAGAAGTTGTCATTAAAGTTCGGCAAATATTATTTTGGCGAGCCAAAAAACACTGACCAATTTGCCAAAGAAAACAACTTGACATTTGAAGCTCCATTGCACGCAACAGTTGAATTGACAAACAAGACAACCGGTGTAGTTGAAGAGCAGGAAATTTACCTCGGTGAATATCCATGGATGACCGATCGCGGTACGTTCGTTATCAACGGTACGGAGCGTGTGGTTGTTAGCCAGTTGATTCGCTCTGCTGGTGTTTTCTTTACTGCTGAAACAATAGCGGGACGTAATTACTACGGTGCAAAAATCATTCCAGGACGTGGAGCTTGGATGGAATTTGAGACGGCTTCTAACGGCGCAATTTACGTAAAAATTGACCGCCGCCGCAAGATGCCAGCAACGACTTTGTTGCGCGCTTTGGGCTATCCAAAGACTAGCGAAATTAAGGAATTGTTCGCTGATATTGATACTGGCGACGTAAAATACATTGACGAGACTTTGGACAAGGATACTTCTCGTGGTGCAAATGAGGCGTTGATTGAGGTTTATCGTCGATTGCGCCCAGGTGATTTGGCGACAGTTGATAATGCTCGTCAGATGATTGAGCGAATGTTCTTTGACTTCAAGCGGTTTGATTATTCGCGGGTTGGTCGTTATAAATTGAACCAACGCTTGGGTCTGGATGTTGCAAATACAGCAGAAAATCGTACATTGCAGATGAGCGATTTGGTGGCGATTTTGCGTGAAGTTATTCGCTTGAACAATACGCAAGAGCCAGCTGACGACATTGACGCATTGAGCAACCGCCGAGTTCGCTTGGTTGGCGAATTGATTGCTCGACAATTCCGTGTTGGTATGCTTCGAATGCAACGCAATGCGATGGATCGTATGAGCGTGGCTGATTTGGAAAGTGTTAGCCCAAGTCAATTGATCAACGCTCGTCCAATTGTTGCAGCTGTTCGTGAATTCTTTACTTCAAGCCAGTTGTCGCAGTTGCTTGACGAGGTTAACCCATTGTCAGAATTGAGCCACAAGCGACGCTTGAGCTCGACTGGTCCTGGCGGTTTGACTCGTGAGCGCGCTGGATTTGAGGTTCGCGACGCCCACCCAACTCACTATGGTCGTATTTGTTCAGTGGAAACACCGGAAGGTGCGAACATTGGTTTGGTGCTGAACTTGGCGGCTTACGCACGTGTTAACGAATATGGATTTATTGAAACTCCATATCTTCGCGTAAAAGACGGAAAAGTCACTGACGAACTTGTTTATTTGGATGCTTCACAGGAAATTGGCGAGGTTATCGCTGACGCGGGTGAGGCGCTTAATGAAGACGGAACTTTCCGCGACGAGCGCGTTAACGCCCGTAGTAACATGCAGCCATCACAAGTTGATGCCAGCCAAGTTACATTCATGGACGCAGCTCACCGTCAGATCTTAGGTTCGACTGCGGCGTTGGTTCCGTTTATTGAAAAGACTCGCGTTGACCGTGCTTTGACTGGTTCAAACATGCAACGCCAGGCGGTTCCTCTATTGTGTCCAGAATCCGCAACTGTCGGTACTGGAATTGAGAAGGCTGTGGCTGAGAATAGTGGTCACTTGATTCAGGCTAGTGGCGACGGCGAAGTTGTTCGTGCTGATGCTGACGAAGTTCACGTTAAATATGCTGATGGTGTAAAGATTTACACATTGAAACATTTCGTGAAGAACAATGACGATCGTTGCTACAACCAAAAAGTCCGCGTTGAGCGTGGCGACAAGGTGAAGAAGGGCGACATTCTGATTGAAGGCGCCTCAATTGCCGGCGGTGAAATTGCCCTAGGTAAAAACCTTCTGGTTGCCTTCATGCCATGGGGTGGCTACAACATGGAAGACGCGATTATTATGAGTCGTCGTTTGGTTGAAGATGATCGATTGACAAGCATTAACATTAAAGATTACACCGTTGAGGTTCGCGAAACGAAGCTTGGTCCAGAGATTGTGACACGTGATATTCCAAATGTTTCTGAGGAAAGTTTGCGTCATTTGGACGAGAACGGAATTGTTCAAATTGGCTCAGAGGTTAAGGCTGGCGATGTCTTGGTTGGTAAGATTACACCAAAGGGCGAGCAGGAATTGAGTTCTGAGGAGCGTTTGCTTCGCGCAATCTTCGGTGAAAAGGCTAAGGATGTTCGCGATACATCACAGCGAATGAACAACGCGGGCGGCGGTAAAGTCGTTGGCGTTAAGATCTTTAGTCGTGAAAATGGTCACGAATTGAAGGCTGGCGTTTTGATGCAAATTCAGATCTTCGTTGCGCAATTGCGAAAGATTGGCGTTGGTGATAAGATGGCTGGACGCTTCGGTAACAAGGGTGTTGTGGCGAAAGTTCTTCCTGTTGAAGATATGCCATTCCTAGAGGATGGTACGCCAGTTGACGTGGTTTTGAACCCACTTGGTGTGCCAAGCCGCATGAACCTTGGTCAGATTTTTGAAACTCACCTTGGTATGGCGGCACGAGCATTGGGCTACCGTGTAGCAACTCCGTCATTTAACGGTGTTCCGAGTGAGAAGATTTCTGATGAGCTAGAAAAAGCTGGTTTGGCGCGTGACGGTAAGAGTCAATTGTTTGACGGTCGCACCGGTGAACCATTTGAGGAGCGAACAACAGTTGGTGTGATGCACATGATTAAGTTGCACCACATGGTTTCTGACAAGATTCACGCCCGTTCAACTGGTCCATACACGATGGTTACTCAGCAGCCGCTTGGTGGTAAAGCACAAAACGGTGGTCAGCGCTTCGGTGAGATGGAGGTTTGGGCACTGGAAGCTTACGGTGCTGCTGCAACCTTGCAGGAAATGCTG
>ERZ773027.84-NODE-84-length-60446-cov-4.746055_pt1 | contig 60446 bp, 80 predicted proteins | sample MGYA00511032_ERZ773027 | MGnify/ENA primary metagenome ERZ773027 (study PRJEB29015, sample SAMEA2738138) | human oral metagenome | biome: human oral; feature: human-associated habitat; material: saliva | place: China | collected 2190 ... | reverse complement strand
GGGTCGGTTGTAGTAACAACACGGATTTTGAACGCATCTAATTGACCTAGTTTGTAGATCTCGTTACCTACTTCTGTTTGTCCTACACGTTTCGCAGAAAGTGCCGCGAGTGCGTTTAAGTTAGTTAATGTACCAGAACCAGTCCAAGCACGACCTAAGTGTTGACCTTGCCACTCTGCTGCCACTGCGTCATTAATACGGTCTTCAATTCCGCGAGACTCATCTAAATAGAAAGTATCGCCAACCATATTTGACTTAGTTTTAATGTCAGACGCTTTACCCATTGTCGGAGTAAAGAATGGGTTTTCATTTAACGGGCCAGTTAAATCGTGACCTAAGTTGTCGTACTGGTATTTGTAGAACGACTTAGCGATGTCAACATACTTGTTGATCATCGGTGATAAGAACCCGTCAACTTTGAGCTTGTCATAACTTAACTCGTAGTTTTTAGTCTTATCTGCGAAGCAAACGTCTTTCGTAAAACCAATGTCGCGAATGTAGTCTAACCACGGTTTACCATCGTATGTAATGTCTAACTTGCCTTGCTCAACCGCTTTTGTGATCGCGTTATACGCGTCAGCGTTTGTCATACCATTGTGACCACGCCAGTTTTTACGTTGTACCAACGCATCTTCGTGAGATAATCCAGCTTCGTTTAAGAGTTCATTTTTGTTCTGGTCGAACGTGTTGAGGATTTCCTCGTACTCTTTTACTTTCGCTAACATATCGGACAAGCGTTTCATTTGGTATGGAGTATATACGTTAGCTTGTTGGTTAACAGGGTCGTACCCATACGCCGCCAATTCTTCGCGAAGACCATTTTTGTGGTACACGTTACCGTGTTGGTCGGTGTAATCATACCCGTCTAGTAAGCGAATGTATTTATCTTTGATCGCTTCATTGGAAGACATCGCGTGTGTAGACTTCGTCACCGCTGAAAGTGCGGTAGTCGCAACCATAACGTCAGTGTCGATGGCGTGTAGGTTTTTACGTGTGTACAAGTCAGGTCTGCTCTTAGCTGCTTTACGCATTTCGTCGCTAAAGGCGAAGATACGTTTTTGGAACTCACGTTGTTTGTGTGCGATAGCATTAACCGTTGTTTTAAGTTTGTGCGCGAGAGCAGTGTTGTATCCACCGACAAATTTAATCGCTGAATATTGTGAGTCAGCGAAGGCTTCAAATAAACGCTCACGTAAGCTCAAGTCACCTTTTACTTTTTGTTTTTGTACGGTCGTGGTATCGATAGAGTTAGGGTTAAAACCTGCTGTCTCTGCAACTTCACTGGTGTGTTTTTCACCTGTCAACTTATCTGTTAATACTTCAGCGTAATGCTCTACATAGTCACCAATCGCTTTCTGTGCGGACTTGATCGAGTAGTCAACATTAAGATTAACGCCTGCTTCTACATTATGTGATAGTTCGTTCAGTCTCGCTGTAACGGCAACAGACTCAGGTGCAGCGTGTTTAGCAATCGCTTCGTCTAACCCTGCGAATAAGTTACGCACCTGTTCATTTGTCATAACAGGTTTACCTAGCACTCTACGCACTACGTTGCGGATACGGTCGAATAAGTTATCCGTTGCTTTCTCGGCTTGGCTACGAAGTCCTTTAGGAATTGTTACCCCGTAACGGTCTTCCAACGCTTTCACGTTGTCAGTTTTAAGTGCTGCGTTAAGTTCAGCCAAGGCTTCTTCTACGGCCATAGCGTCGTTAACTGATACTTCTTCACCACGGTTTACACGCTCTAACTGGATCTTCTCAGCAAGCTCTGCGATTGTGCTATTCGCTGACGCGGTTTCTAAAATACCACGCAGTTCATCACCGTATTTAGTGTCTAACCCTAAGTGTGTGAGTTCGTGCCAAGCGACGAAACCTACACGGTCTTCTGCTGATAGTCCATTTTGACTATGCACACCGTCTGCGACGATAAACACTGCTCCGGTTGATGGGTCGTAGAAACCTTCAATGCCGTTTTTCAAAATGTAATGTTGCGCCTGTACAGAATTAAAGTCCGCACGAGAAATCACAGTTACATTTTTAGCGTGTTCACCTAATACTTTTTTCAGCGTAGATTTAACTTTTTCAGCGGTTAGACTGGTATCAAGTGCGTTGAAATCCGCTGTACTGAACTTAACTTTAGAAATACCAAACTTACCTTGTTTTGTAGGCGTAGTTTTGGTGGATTCTGACGAAGTATTAGTACTAGGCTTCGCTACTTTTTGCGTAGCGTTACTTGATTTAGGTGCATCTTTGTTATCTAAGATATACACCATCGCACCGTCAAGGTTATCCACGGCTGAGTTATAGAACGCAGTCGGTACGTTAATACATCCGGCAGACATATAGTTGTCTGTCGCAGTCGCTGAGTTGATCGCTTTAACTCGTTCAGGTTTATTCCATAGGCGATGCATAGCGATAACACCACCGTCAGCTTTAGTAATATCCTTACCTGTAAATGTGTCAGTGAGTGTTAATACGTCCGAACCAAAGATTTTCTTATCGGCAGCTTTCGTAGTTAATGCTTTCTGAAGTTTAAAGCGCCCGCTTGGCGTAGAGTTAGCGACGTTATCATTTGATTTATTACGACCAAAGATAGCGTTCTGTGTGTCGATAACTTTACCGTTGTTATCTACGACGTGGATTTTACCTTCGTTTTTGTCTGCGACAACAAACACTTTACCATTGTTATCGTGAGTTGCTTTAACCCAGTTGATCGTGTTGCTTGCTTCTTGGGAAACACCTGCAATTTGTGGGCCACTTTCATATGTAGCAAATCCTGCTTGTGCGTGGGCGTCCTGTGGAATAGTCATCGCACTTACGCCTACTACCGCAACAACCGCAGACAATAAAGCATTTAGACGTTTTAGGAAACGACCTAATAGAGACTTAACGTCAATACGTTTTTTGGCTTCTTCGTCGATAGCGAGAGCAACTAAGTCTCCGTCTGTAACTTTTGCTGTATCAGTAATTGGTTTACCGTCTGCGTCTTTAAGATGTGGTAGTGCTTCTGTTAGTACACGCTCACGTTTACCTTCAAGGTATTTCACGTTGAACGCGTCGTCCACTGCTTTCTTATGAAACGCAGTAATATCTTCAACCAAGTCTGGGTTAGCGAGAAGCTCTGTCACTTTATCTTCAATCGCAGTCGATTTCTTAATGTCGTTATATACAACCTCTTGGTCTTTATAGACTGGGTTGTCATTGAAGTCAAAACCAACTAAGTCAACTTTACTACCTGCGAACGCTTGGTGTTTAGGGTTACGCGCGTTAGGACGTAAGTAACCACGTTTAGCTGCTTCAAACGACGCTGTTGACGCAGTAGGTGAGTTTTTAAAGAACGCTTCACGGATTTCTTCCGCGGTTTTTTCGTCCGCACCTTTCAGTAATTCGTACGCTTTACGTTGGTTAGTGCGAAGGTCATTACCTTTAAATTCTTTAGTAAAACGTGATTCAGGCTCGATTCGCTCTTTCTCACTCGCAACCGCTTCTTCAATCGCACGGCGTTTGGCATTTTCTTTCTCTACCTTACTATCTGCAACTGAAGGTTTTTGTTCAGCATTACCGGTCTTAGTAGCATCTGTTTTGCGTGAAGAATTAAGGTCAGACGCGCTAATCTTTGTTGTTTTGTTAGGTATAGCAGATTGTTCTGTGGGCTGTTCAGTAGCCACAGTATCTCGTTTACTTTCTGATTTTGTTTCATTTTTACCCTGTTCAATACGGTGTTCTTTCTCCGCTGTACCTATAACGTTAGATAACGACATTTTTGCACCGTGCGGTAGCGATATGTCTGCACTCTTACCACCCCAGCCTTTTCTTCCTTTGTGTTGGTTGGCTAAGTAAGACGCGTGTTTAAATAACTCAGCGTTTGTTTCAGCGTCGTCTAAATGCTCTTGCATTGCGCGTTGCATAGCAGAAACCATTTCAGCCTTAGATCTATACGTACCCTTATCAGCCTTTAAGAACTCACGAGTATTTGCGTCTTTCTTGGCTTCTTCCCAAAACGCTTTTAGTCTATTTTTGGACGCAATTATTTCCTCGTCAGACATAAATGAAGGGTATGCTAGTCTTTCACTCGGCGTTAATGTTTCTCCCACGCTATCGCTTTGCGCGCGTTCGAGTACTCCGCTGTCTGTGCTTCCAGTGACTGACGTTTGCGAAGGTTCGATACCTTGTTGGCTTCCTTCTTGCCCCAGTTCTCTCTGTTCTCGTCGTCCACTGACTGTTTCTCCGGTGCGTCCGTCAGACCCAACTGGATTGCTTTCTGGCGTGTTATTGTTCGGTTGTTCAGTAATATCCGTAACAATCCCCGTGTTGGACTGGCTATTTCCTGCGGTAGTGGTTTTGGTTTCAACTGGCGAAACTGGTTCGCCAGTTTCACTACTGCGTTTCTCTCCGACGGTGTCAGAGATAACAGTTCCTTGTTCATTAGGCTGCCCGTTAACATCTTCCTGGCCATCTCGATTACTTTTTCTATTTTCATTTTCCGTGTCCTGTTGTTTTGCAAACTCACCCGTGCCAGTCTGCCACGCTCTATACACTTCATTGAAGTTATTACGTGTTACAGTCTGACCTTTTTCGTTTTTGGTCGTGGTGGTGAACTCACTTTCAATATCTTGAATACGTTGCGCGTCTTCTGCACTCGCCACTCCGTCACCAATTTTACGTGTTAATGCGTCATACTCAGCGAGTAACTGTTCTCGCGAAGGTGTTTCTTCCTGTGGTGCTACCGTATTTTCTACCGCACTTTGTTCAGGTTCTTCGCGAGCTTCTTCAAACGCACGGTTAGCTTCGTCCACGTCGTTAGTTGGTTGTTCGACCGCACTTTCTTCTTGTGGTTCTACCGCACTTTGTTCAGGCTGTTCAGACGAGGCCTCAGTGCCTTCATCTTTCTGTTGCGCTTTTTGTTTCTCAACGAATTTGTTACCAATGCTACCTGCGTGTTGTGCTACGTTCTCAAGTGAGAATGTACCTTGGATAAAGGATTGTGCAGTGTTTTCGTTCCACGGTTTACCGTTACTTACGTTCTCTACGATCTGGGACGCTACTTCTTGCCAACCTTCGTCAGTTGTTTTTAAACCCACCGCTGCACCACCAGCAGCTAATCTACCAGCTAAAGTCTTCGCTGACATTCCTGCGAGTTGTGAACCTAATTTACCAACCACACCAGCCGCTGCTTGTTCAGCTAAAGTCATTCCTAGACCGGTCTTGAAACCGTCTGCTAGGACAGGAGACACTTTACCTTCATCAGCGAGTTTATCTACGAACGCAAGATAATCCACAGCAGATAAGTCTGTTGCGTTAGCGTCTTCACCGTTGACTTTTTTATACTCTTTGTCGATAAGATCTTGTACACCTTGTAACTGTTGATCGGTAATGTTGCTACTGTTCATCACAGCGAACCCAACGAAAGGATTAAATAACATCGTCGCTGTACCTGCAATAGTCGTAGGTAAGTTCTGAGCGGTAGATCTAAATGCTGCGCCAACAAGATGGCTAAAACCGTCTCCAGTAAAGAGTGCGCCCCACGGATCCTTTTCAAAGTTCTCCGCCGCTTCTTTCTCACCCGCGAGAGAAGACAGTGCTTTGTTGTAATAATCAGCAGCCTGTAAGTTAGACATTTTCTTAACAGTACCATCTTGCATTACAACTTCTTCACCTTCTTTGTCTGTACGTGCTAGTGCGTCGTGTATACGAAGATCGGATAGCGTATTGAGTAATTCTGTACCTAACTCGCGTTCTTCTTCGGACGTACCGAACAGCGTTCCGCTACCGACGCCAGATAAGTCGTCTTCACGTGTATTTTCTGCGATACCAATATTACGTACTTGGCGTATCCCACCAGCTTTCTTAACACGCTCTAATAACTCAGGATTATATTTAGCGAGTAGTTCTTCATCTGATAGACCTAAGTAACTAGACGCAGTATTTTTAACACCTTCCGCAACTGCTTCTGTACCAACAATACCTCTAGTCCAGTTCTCTTTTGCTTGGTTCTTCAACGTGTTCTCTTTGTACGTAGCAGGGATTTCCATTAGCTTCACCAAGTGTTCTTGGTGGGCTTTTTTCTCGTTCTCGTCGATCAAGCTATCAATGTATTTTTGATACCCTTTGAACCAAGACTGTTGGATTTCGCGACGTGTATTTGTATCTACTCCGTCTGCTTCCATTTTAGCGTTCAAGTCGTTATACGAAATTGTGTTACCTTTGTCTTCTGAAACACCGTAAGCGGTTAAGTAATCCGCGGGTGTAGTCGTAGGTAGTTGCTGCGTTTGTACAGAATTTTCCTGTGTTTCAGATACGACTTCGCCAGCAGGTTCTTCTGCTGGCTGTTGTGTTGTTCCGAATAAGATGTCGTCGTACTTTGTTTTATATTCAGGTAGTGTGTTTTGCTCCCCGAATAGGATCGTGTCGTATTTTCCCATAACTATACTTCTCTAATCATTCGTCTTAAAGGTTCGTCCAACTCAGTAGGGAGTTGCGCGCGTTTCTGTTCGGTAAAGTCAACGTCAAACTTATCTGGGCCTAAAAACATCCCCATCTTCGCAATACGTTCTTTTTCTTCATCTGTCCGTGTTGGGTTATTCGCTACGTGTTGTAGGAACGCGCTTTCCGCTTGGTTCTCCGGTACAATTTGCGTACCGTCGTTTAACTGTGCTACCGCTTCAGGAACAAATCCAAGATCTTCTGTACGATGAACAGGATTTTGTTTTTCGGTTTGCTGCTTACCTTCTGGGTTGTGACGTTCGTTACTGGCGAACTCGACGTTGTCTGTGTTTGCACCGGAGTCACTGGCGAAGTCGATACCGTCGTCGACGCTGTCTGAGCCGGTGCTTTCTGCTTTACGTTCTCATTACCTTTAGGCATATTGTACTTCGCAAGATCTACGTCTTCACCTAAGTGTTTAGCTAACGAATTAGCTACGTATTCATTACTGCGAGTGTGTTGTGCATAAGGTGAACCAGGTAAGCTCGCCCACGTACGATTTGCTTTTTTAACCGCAGTATCAAAATCGCCTTTTAAAATAGCGTCAAGTGCGCCGGACTGTTTAAGTAAGGCTATCGCACCTAAGTCTTGTGAACGTGGTGAGAAGTCTGTTAGACCGTGTTGTTTAGCTAAACCGTTCCACGTGCGTTCTAAGAACTGATATGCACCACTTGCTGACGACGTGTTTTTCTTACCGTCAGTCTGTGTGAAACCCCAACGTTTGAAGTCGGGTTTTGAAAGGTCTTTGATTTGGTTCTTCGCACTACCGCCATAAACGCGATAAGGGTCTGCACCTTTTGCTGTCCCTTCCGTGTCACGAATTAAACCTAAAAATGCTTGGACGTTTTTATTATCCAAGTAGCTTTCTAATTCTTTCGCCATTGTTAATTACTCACCTTTTTTCTTATATTGTTCTACGTTATTCATCATATCATAGTTCGCATACTGTTTCACTACTTTCGCCATATCTATACCTTCAGGGAAAGTAATCATTTGCCCGTTTGCGAAGTATAGCGTGTTACCACTTCTAATGGCGTTTGTTGATACATACTCGTGCGGAGTAGCGTTCTTAAACGCTTCAAAACTTTCACCCATCTTATATGATTTTTGTATCGGTTTACCTACCTTAGTAGTCTGCGTAGAAGTAGAACTAGATCCACCACGTGAGCCATAACGAGGGTTTACTGGGTCACCGTTTTGGTCAGTATAATACCCGTTACTTAGGTTGTGTTGGTTCTGTGCTTGCGACAACATTTGTTGATACTCTGCGTACCCTTGTTTGATAACTTCTGGGTCAGAACTTAGCTGACGTTTTACTTCAACTGGGTCTAGCACTTCCCCACGTTGTCTTGCTTCTTCTACCAAAGATAACGCTTGTGAATCAATAAGGCCGTCAATATATGGCTCATAGCCTTTTTCTCCGCCGTATGTAGATAACCAACTTGTTGCGTCAAGTCCTAACGATCCTTTCTGTTTACTAAACTGGTTAGCTGTAATGCCAGACTCTAATTTAGTTTCACGTTCTTTCGCTTCCAACGGTTGTTGCTCAACATAAGACTGAGCTTTATTCGCTTTATACGCAGCCGTATTTTCGTTAGCGTTCTGCGTTGCTTTAACTTGTGTAGCCTGTGACTCACCTAATTGTTGGATTGTCTCTGGGTTACGTAAATTAGCATTTTTCACGAAATTAATATCGGTCGCAGTTAGTGCGTCATCGATCTTGCCACTGTCTGTGATGAAGTCATAAATTTCATCACGCGCGCCACTCCGCATTTTGTTTTGTAACGCGTAGTTGTTAGCTGCGCGTTGTACATTCATTTGGTTTTCCGCATTTGTCGCAGCGTCTGCCTTCAATGCGAAGTTATAATTGTCAATATAATCGCGATATGCGTCTTGACGACCTTGGCGAAATCCGCTATTTACTACGTCACCGCGATAACCACCTTTGGTTGGAGATACAATAAACATTTAATTATCCTTTTACGACTGATGAAACTGTACGTGGAGTGGTTGACGCTCCACGTGAATATGCTGGTTTTGCTTCTACGATTGGTGCAGCTTTTGTACGACTAGGCCCCGAAATCAAGCCACCTATTGTGTACGACGCTACCCCTAACAACTGACTTAATGCTGCGCCAGGGTCTGCCCCGAAACTACTAAACGCTCGTGCTGCGTCACCAATACCAGTAATGGATTGGCCAGAAAGCCCCCGCCCTGTTTGAATAAATGCAAGTCTTGCTCGTAACCATCTGTCTTCCATTTTTTGCTCACGTAAGTTCTCGAATTTAACCGCACTATTCATTGCGTTACCTACAATATTGGCTTCGTACATCGCAATATCTCGTAGAGCAGTTTTTACAGAACCAGTACAGTATTGACTCGCACACATAAGCACTTCACGTCGCTTACCTGTTACTTTCGCTCTTGCATTTACTGCGAAACGGCCGGCAGTTGTATTATACTGTTGTCTATACGGATTAGCAAAATAACTACTAATTTGACTACCAGTCGCAGCCTCTTGTGGCTGGAAGGTTGACTTATAGTGGGCATACATCTCCTCCGCAATCTTTTGCTGTCTATCAGCAATTTCATAGGTTCTGTCAGCAATCTCTTTTTGTTGCTTGTATTGTTCTACTAACGCCCATAGTTGAATGCCATTCAATGCGAACAGGATAAGGTTTTTCCACCACGCATTTTCTTCTTCGTAGACTTGTTTGTAGAACTCTCTCCATTTGTCTTCCTGATCGCGTCGAGCTTTCTCTGCGGCTTCAAACTTCGCACCCCACTTCTTGTAGTTCTCACGTTTTTTCTCTAATTCGTAATCTACGTGTTCGTGGGCGAGTTCTTTGTAATTCGTTACTACTACACTTGTCGCCATTTGCTACCCCGTATAAGTAATTTTTTGTGTTTTCGCACGATGAATATCACCAGACTGCATAACATTAGCGATATAAGGTTGGTATAACCAGTTACTCTTATTGTAATCTGGGATTTGACCGTTAGGCGATGTAGGTGACGAAATCATTTGTCCGACTGTGTTAGACAATGTACCGAGTAATTGGCTTAATGCTGCACCTGGGTCAGCACCGAAACTACTAAATGTACTAAACGCTGCCATAACCCCTTTCTGTCCGTCAGAAGATATTTCTCTACCAACTTGGATAAACTTAAGTCTATAATCAAGCCATTTGCCGTCTTTATAGTCTTTAAGTGTTTCTTCGTGGCGATAAGCATTGTTGCGTGCATTACATACAGACTGTGCTTGCTCAATAGCCCAAGATAGCGCGTCATTGTCAGTAAAAGGTGCGCAGATAGAACTTGTGCAACGAGTAAGCGAAGATCTTGCTACACGAAATGCAGTTCGCATATTATCTTCTGCTCTTTTTCCAGATACGTCATAGTTAACACACTGTGCGCCACCGAAGTACCCACTTATCTGTCCACCGAACGCCATTTCCTGCGGTTGATAAACACCTTTGTAAAAGGCATAGAGTTCTTCCGCAATTACTTGTACACGGTTGGCTAAGTCGTATGTTTTATCGGCTAGGTCTTTTTGCTGTTCAAACTGCTTCCATAAAGCCCATAGCTGAACACCATTTAGTGCAAAAAGAATTATCTTCTTCCACCAGCTCATATCGTCTTCGTAGACTGACTTGTAATATTTGAACCAACGATCATTTTCTTTAACACGTTCAGATTCTGCTGCGTCGAAAAGTGCTTCCCATACAGAAAAGTCTTTCACAGCCCACTGGAAATAATCGTGCCACCCAGCGTTTAATGCACCGGGGTAGTCGTTAACCTCTTTAGTTTCTACCGTAGGTATCGAAGGTAAGGCTGCTGCCGCACCTGGTACGATATTAGAAAATGATGTTGAAGCAGGCATTTATTACAACTCCGATCTGTATGTCTTAATATGAACTTCCCCGAACCAACTTAAATCAATGTCGTCAAAGACCGGTATATCTAACACCGTGATATTTCTCGCACGATAAATAATTCGTGCTAACTCGATCATCTTTCTGAATAACCCTTGTTTACGGTATTCTTCGTCTATGTATGCAACCATTACTGTAGCACCGCGAGTCCCATCACCTTTCGTGTAGATACTAACCATCATAACACCTACGCGATTGTCTTCGTCGTCAAGTGCTTCAATGAAATCTAACTGCGCTGAGTGCCACATTACCGCAATCATTTCTGCCGGTAACATCTCCGCTGTGTTAAAACGCTCAATGTTGTATTTGTCGATAAAAACTTTTAATTTCTTGACTTCTTCTAACGTTGCTTCAGGGGTTTGTGGGAATTTTACTGTTTGTACTTTCATACCGTGCCTAACTCTATGTAACTTGTAGAAATCTCAACTTGGTACACTTCGGCTGTACCTTTAAGATCTACTTGGAACTCAATGTCTCTGCGACCACTAGGAAGTCTAAACTTCTCTGTTTGCAGAGGGCTATACTCTTTGATCAAGATGTCGTCACCAATAAACTTAAAAGTAACGTCACCGTTATTATATCTACTTACTTTCGCCCCAGCAAAGTTTATCTGCGTAGGGGATATTTCTTTCCTACTAACCCAGTGGTATGGGCGGTATGTATCACCTCTATCCCAACGATACACCGCTCCTTTCTCAACAAGATAAAGCTCATCGTTTTCACCAAACGCATACTCAGGTCTGTCTGATAATTCAATCAAGTGTGAGTTTTCCCACTCCGTTAAACTAACTGGGAACTGCAAACAATACCCGGCCACGTCACTGAAAAAATACACGCTATCTCGGTTATATGCCACACTCATACGATCAGGGTGTAATGCTTGCCAATCGTCTCTGGCGAAGTACGGTGAAGTGATATTAGTCGCTTGTACTCCGTCAGTTAGGATCAACCCGTCAATCGACGCAAACACGACGCCTTTAGGTGTAAGTGCATATCCGTTACCGCCACAACAACTGATCAAAGGGTAGTCTTCCAAGGTTTTAGTTACCTTTCTACAACCTACTGTCTTACAGTCTTCGATTGGCTCTACCTTATATAATGCACCACACGTAAGAACAATAATATCGCTCTTGAACTCAACTAAGGCTTGTATCTGATCAGGTACGGTTAGTTCGTCAGCTTCTTGCCAAGCGTGAGGGAAGTTAGGTGTAGAGAATCTAATCTTATTTCCACCAGTTATACCTGCGAGTTGTGTACCGTCTACGCTTATTACACCACGTAAATCTTTCGGTGGTGCGACATACTCTTGCGTTTCCATCGCATACCCTAGCTCGTAATCAAGCTTATCGTCGATGTATGCTGCTGTACCAACCGGTATTTCGTCCACTAAATAGTAATCACTCAACGCATTAGTTTCGTCAATGTTGAAATTCTCAATCGACGTGTTGTTTATATCGAATCCACTAGCTAAGCGATAAATACGAATACTCTTTACGTCGTACTCTGCTGACGGGGTATTAAACCCACTAAGCATTACTCGTCCACCGTCGTCAACGTCCAACGTTTCAGTAGGATAGCTAGGTGGGCCTTCGTCGCAACAACTATTAACATACGTATAAACGTAGGTTCTCGTTGCTCGTTTGTACTCAATGGAGTCAATTAAATTCGGTGAGTAACAGCTTTTCTTACCTTCAAGCGGATCTAGTCGCTCTACTGACGGCGCAGTACCAGGCGAAGGTAGCCCTAACCTAATCCAACGTGGGTTACACTCGTCAGAACAAGATGTTGCGGGATAGTCAAATAACCCTGTAACAACTTGTCTTGCACACGACGTATTAAGTCTTGTGAACTCAACGCACTTGTCAAACTCTTTCCAACAACAGTTATCATAAAATACAGACTTTGTAGTCTTCTTAATCTCACGGCATAATTTCTTTTCGCGAAACGGACGCAGCGTGCCGTGCCAAAGATTTACGTCTTTCGCAGTTGTGGCAAAACCATCTCCAAGGAGATGGCTGTCATATCTAGGTGCTAAACCTTTGAAGTTCTTATAGAGGATATTCATTCTATAATCCTAACGCTGCTTTCAATTTAGCGAGTAGTTTTTCGTCTTTAAGAATGTTATTTACCACGTCTTCGTAGCTTTCTTCACGTAAACGTAAAAGTCCTTCATCAACAAACACTTTTGTCTCGAACCCTGTTTTTACAATGGTGAACGCACTGCTACTAAACGACAAGTTAGTCGTGAACTCTACACCTTCAGCGACTTTCATTAACCCTTGCTCAGATACAGAATACCCAATACCTTCAACTGCTTTGCTGTTAATTTTAGGTAGGGTTAACTTCTCTAATTTACTGTTAAACTTGTACGGACTTTCAGTTGTACCGTCACCGCTTACAGTCACTGTGTCAGAATCTGCGAATACTAATTCTACTTTAAGACCTTGTTCTGTCGATGTGATACGGTTAGCTGTTGGGTGAAGTTTAACGCTCGCTTCCCAAGGTTTAGCTGTACTACCATTACCACCTACGTGAATTGACTTAGTATCTTTCCAGAAAGGGTTTACTGTGAGTGTGTTGTTCTCGATAACTGCTAGGTTGCCAACTTCCTGTGAGACTTTAAGCTCAGGTGTACGCTCTACAACCGTAGTAGTTTCTCCATCACAACACGCTTGCGGAGTATATACAGGTAATGGTGCTGTACCAACACCTACTACACAACCACCTTGGAAGGTAATTGATGTATATGTACCGTCTGGGATCTGAAACTTTCTGTCCGTTACATACAAACAGTCCCCGTCATAATGTAGTGATTTGTTTCCTACACATAACGAGAACTTCTTGCACTTTCTTTTTTCATTTGGTAACGGACTACTACACGGTTTGCAACCACAATTAGCCATATATTCCACCTGCTCTTAATCTAATTTTACCACGTCTCGCTCCGAGGAGTCTGTCTGCTCCTGCGAGTGTTACTGCTTGTTTATAATCACGTTCGTGAATCGTTGCGAGATTTAAGTCGAACCAACGTGCCTGTTTAACTTTATACAGCATAGCGAGTGCTTTATCAATGATCGCTTCTCGGTAGTTCTGGTATAAGAGTTCGTCTAACTCACAACAATCTTGTTTAGGTGCAACGGCCACCACGACCCGTAGCTTGCCCCCACTAACGGCAGGCACAGGGCTAACTTTTAAGCTATTTGGCGACACGTACCATACGTAGTGTCCGCTGCAATTCAGTCCGTTACAAGGCTCTTTATTAAGTACCTCGTAACCGCAGGCTTCTTGAATACTAACCACTCTGTCGCAGTCTTCAAGATCCAATAAATATTCGTCCGCACAAGCTATTAAATCAATTTCTAACGTTCTACGGATAATCTGTGTCTTTGTGCAGAAGTCAATCGCTGCTTTGCGAATGTAGTCTTCTGCCATTGGTTGCTCAATGCCGTCAAGCAACATAAGTTCGTCAATGAAGTAAGATAAAGGTACGGTTTCAACTTGGTCTAACATTATTTAATCCCCAACTGGTATCTTGCCACCTCACGTGCGACTAGCGGTTTTAATACACTTGGTAAACTTTCCAAGTTGTAGTTGCTGTCTTTATCTTGTTCGATCTTAACTTCGAGTAATTTGAAGAACAAGTTTAAGTGCTGACTGGCAAGCGACGTTGACGACTGGCTTTCTTCATCTACCATTAACGCTCGAAATAACACCCAGTGTACGCCCATTGTCGCGTCGATACAGTTGGATTGCTCTATGTCAGCACTTAAATTGTTCATCTTAAATTCACGTGGCGGTGTCTCGCACATAAACTTAAGATGAACGTCCATACCATAAGGTACGGCTGGTTTAACCATAACCGAGCCGTCCTTATCTGTCAAAATACGATAGCTTGTTAACTTAAAATCACGATTGTGTGTGAACGTAGTACAATGGCGAGGTCTAAAACCACCCCATTTTAACTTCTTATCTTGGTCGTCCTGCTCGATTTCGTACAGAACATTACCGTCTTTATCGCTCACACCAATAACTGATAATACGCGTTTACACTCGTCAAATACTTGGTTAATACCAGGTTTTAACTTCGCAACTTTAGCACACTTAAACTTATTCGGGTTAAGCGTGTACATAACACACAGTGCTTCATTCCAGTATCCAAGTAGTTGTTCTTGCGTCCAACGTTGGAACTGACGATTAGGTACACCGTCTGTATAGTCATTTAAGTCGCGCGCAGCGCGTACAATCAAGTCACTAATCGTAGTCATTAGTCATCCAATTCGTCAAAGTTGATTTCTTCTTTCACTTCTTCAGCAGGAACTTCTACCGCTTGTTCTTCTACTACAAGTTCTTCCGCAACGGTTTCTTTTTTCTTCGCTTTAGGTTTCGCTTTTTTAGCAGTAACTACGCTTTCTTCTGCTTGTTGCTTAGCCATAGCGTCAATCTTAGCTTGTAGTTCAGCAATTTGTTTAGCGTGTGCTTCTTCTGCTGCAACTAACTGTTCACGTGCGAGTGCTAGATTACGTTTGTCCGCTTTTGAGACTTCTTCTAACTCTGCACGTTTTTGTGCTTCTTCTTCCGCGCGTTTCTGTGCTTCAAGTCGTGCCACTTCTTCTGCGTCAGCTCGCTCTTTCGCGATTTCTAGTTCGCGGTTTAACGCAATTTGTGCTTGGTCATCAGCATACATATCCGGTTTGTCTGGATCATACGCTGCTACTAAGTCACCACGAGCCGCTAATTCTGGAACCCACGGGTAAATGTTTCCATCTGCGTCACGTAAAAATTTTGCTTTTTTTGCCATTGGTGGGGCAACATTCATTGTATCTTGAGCCATTTCAAGGTCTCCATCTGTTTGTTGGTTGTATCGCTCTCTCGCTTGGCGAGCGAGGGCTTCATATTTTCGTGCCATAAGATAAGAGCGTGGGTGTTACCCCACGCTTCTCCACTATACGTGGATCGGACATTCGTAGTCAAATACGTGACCTGTCACTTCAATTCGTGCAGTGATGTCAGATAATTTAACTTGTTTGTCAGCCGGTAAGCTCTCAATTTTTAAACCTAAAACTAAGAACTTATCGCTTTCGACCCAGTGACCGCCTTCGCCTGGTTTAACCGCACTACGTTTAAACGCGTCTTCGTTCGCAGGAATACCGTTTAACGCAGTTACTAAGTCAATAGTAGTACCAGTAGGTTGCAGAGTTTCTTGGTCGTATTCGTGTACTTCTACACCGACCACTAAACCATCTGAATTTAATTTAGACTGGTAGCCACGTGAAGACTGAACTGGGAACACGCGAACTGCTACGTCTAATAAAGTGTGGTTCGCTGGAATTTCAAATAAACCAACGAAATCACCTGCTGCAACTTTCGCTGCGTCTAACGCTTCTGCTTGACCTTCACTGTGCATAGGGTTTAATGAGTTACCCACAGTGAATAAACCGTGCATATACTCACCAGCGATACGTTCTGCCACGCCATTTGTGCTTTCGTCGTATACTGTGTTACGTCCTACTGAACAGTGATTGTAGCGGTATGGGCCACCTAATGTTAGCATTACATTTGCCATCTTTTAAACTCCTTACTCAAAAGTCCAGTAGCCAACTGCGATTGCATCACCGTAAATTGCTTTACCGCCCCACAACGCTGCCATTTGGTATTGACGACCCCAGTAGTCTTTATCTTCAATGATACGACCTTCGGTGATGTCACCATAAAAAGCGAACGCTTCTTTCCAGAACGCTAAGATGTAATACGCTTGTTTGTTTACTGTTGTGTCGAACGCACTGATTGTACGCATAGACTCGATTGTACGGAAACCAGCTAGTTTACCCGGTAATTCACCAGTTAATAACATAGATGGATCTTTACAACAAGAAATGTCTGCCGCTAAGCGGTACTCAGACTGGATAACCACGTTACCGAACTCAGGTGGAACGATTAAGAACATTTCGTCATTTTTCCAACGACTATTATGTACTAATACGTTACGTAAATTCATTAAGTTAACTGGTAAGTTAGCTGGGGTAACGCGAACTGGTGAACCTACTGTACCTAAGTTGATAGAGCGGTCACGACCTGCGTTAGCACCTTTGTTGCGACGGTCTGCTTCTAATACCATTGCTGATAATACGAAGCTGTGCCACATACCAGATAATTCGCGGTAGCAAGAATCTAAGAAACCTGCTTCAAATTTGCTCCAGAATTGGCAAAGATTGCGTTGTAAGTTGTTATCAATTTTGATCGCTTTGTACGCTTGGTTACAAAGAGTCATTTGCACCGAAGTGATTTGTACGGTGTCCGGTTTGATAACTTGGTTATCTTCATACTTACGCCACGGGCCTACGTCCGGTTGTAAGATAAATTCTACGACTTGGTTACAGTCGAACGCTTGCGCTACGATACGGGTATTAACGATCTCACCTAAGATGTCGTTTTCCCAACCGCGTTCAATAATACGGCTATGGTAACCTTTCGTTGCGAGAGGAGTATCGTGGATACTGCCATAACCGGACGCTGAACCTAAACCTGCTTGCGCCATTGTTAGCTCCTATTGTGTTATTTACCTAGACGATGTGCGTCCAGTTTTGATCGATATTCACTATACTCCTGTCGAGAGATCTCACGTAACTGATACGCTCTTAACATTTGTCTAGCTTCCTCATCGGTGTAAGAAAATCCACTTTCTTCTGCTTGAGCAGCATTTGTGTTTCCTGCACCATTTGTACCACTCACGTCTGCGATAGACGATAGAGGGTTTTCCTTACCACCCATAAAATTCTTAATCTCACGGACGATAAAATCAGAACGACCGTTCTCTAACGCTTCTTGTAAAGCGTGGCCATAAGTAGCCGTAGGGAAACGATCATCACCTGCACTTAACTTATCCTTAAACTCTTTTGAGTTAAAGATTGTGTCGAAGTCAGGGATTTGTTTTTTAACTTCATCAATTACGCGACGTTTCGTTTGCGCTAAAGTTTCTTCCGGTGTTGGTTCACGGAAGCGTTCTTCTGCTTTCATTAAACGTTGCTCCAACGCAGTAATTTTCTTCGCTGTTGGTGCTAAAAGTTTGTCGCGTACTTCAAGTAATACATCGTCGTCTAAGTTTTCACTATCGAAACCCTGTGCTTCTAACATAGCTCTGAACTCGTCTGCTGACGCAGCCACTTCTTTCTCTGCTAACTGCGCACGAAGGGCAGATAATTCATTTTCCAACTCTACTTCGCGAGTAGACTTGGCTGGTGCTTCGACAGGTTGTGATTGCTTAGCGCGTAGTTCTTCTAACTCACGACGTTGCATCTCAATTAATTTGTCACGCTCGTCTGCTGACGGTGCTTGTGATTCTGGTTTAGCCTGTGGCTCAGGTTGTTCTTCCGGTTTATTTTCAACTGGTTTTTCTACAACAGGATCTTGTTGCCCTGTCACAACCTGTGTGGGTTGTTGTACGAAGCCAGAGATACCATCTTCACCGATAGTAACACCGTTTTCTTCCAACTGTTTTCTCGCTTGTTCTGCGAATGGATACTTAGCCATAAATCCGTGTCCTATTTATTGACTTGTTTAACTAATTGCATTAAATCTAATGCAAACTCCGCTTTACCTTTGTACGATAAAGCCATAGCTCGGTTAGCCGGTTCGTCTGTCATTAAATACATTCTTGCCGCTTCACCTTGCAATCTTTCGTTTTCACGCTGTACCTTATTCAAAAAAGATACGAACTGCTGAGCTGTTAGCGGATCTGCGAACAACTTTGTCAGCATATTCATATCTTCTTCTGTTACAGCGTAACAACCAAATCTAATCTTAGCCACGTAAAGGGTTCTTAACGTTAAGTTTAGTTTGATTCATACTGCGCTGGTCTTTTAATTTAGGTTTAGCACCTGCCAAGTCAGCACTGGTAGTAACGGTACGCATTGTGCCGGTACGCATATCCTTCATAGGAATGTTATTTGGAATACCAGCAGATTTACCGCATTTTGCACATCTTGCCATTTTAAGCTCCGTGGAAAAAGTTTTGAGGGATTAATTTCGCATCTTCAGTAGTAATTTCTTCTACTTCAATCGCTACTTTACCTAAAGATTGTGGGTTACACAACTCATATACATAAAAACCCGGTACGGATAATACCGTTAAGTTCTGTCCGCAGTGTAGGGTAAGTGTTTCATTACACACCATCACAGGTTCTGACCCGACGATTTTCAGTTCTGATGATTGAAATGTACACGTGTGACAAGCGTTATCTGAACACCCATCTCCGTGTGGCATACTGCCTTGCTCGAATTTAAGTTTGTGCAGAACCGCACAGTCGCCTTCTTTCGTTACGTCACCGTATTTGTCAGTTACCGCACCTTGGAAGTTGAAAGATGAAACTACCATCGCGAATCCAGTTCGTACTTGGAACACGTCTGAAAACACTGAAGTAGATTGTGAGCCGATGATTTGTACTGGTTTTGCCATAATTAATTACCAATGATTAGTTTATTCGGTAGACAACAACATTCTGCTTTAGAGATTGTACAGAAGATTTTGCCGACTAGCGACGTATCGTTCATCTCTAACATAAATGTTCCAGGGATAGTTAGGAACAACGCACTGTTAGCGTTGGTGATTTTAACTACTTCGCCATTGATTTTGAACGGTTCGCTTAGTTCTACATTTGTGGGAGAACCTGGTTCAGCACTACAAATACAACCATATCCTTGCGGCATAACACCGGCTTTAGGATGTACCTTATGCAGAATCAAATACCCGTCGTCACCTAACCCGAATGTACAAATCTTTAATGGTACACACGGATCTACGTGAAAGATGTGAGATATAGTGTTACTAGAACGCGCATTGAATAGGACGTTTCTGTCTTCGGCTTGAACACTATTTCCGATCTTGCGACTTGTTGAAACTTCGCACGTCATAGTAACTCCATAATCTTAAATACTACCACGAACAATGCTGACGTAATGATTGACCCGACTAAAACGCCACGCCACCACCAGCAGTATTCACACTCTATTCTAAACAGATCTGCGAATGGGACAATTACCTTGCCCCATACGAAGTCTTGCCACTTATCTATTACCTTTCTCACGCATCACCAACTTTTCATAGATCGGTGTAAGTAAAGCAATAGCGTCGTCATACGCTTTGTCATCTGGGCCACGTGGCTCTAAAATATAAGGTGGTTTCCAGTATAAACGTTTACACCCTTGGAATGTACCGTCTTGAGCGTAAGATACTTCGTCACCTTCTTTGAAACGTACAACTACATTTAACATACCGCCACCGTCTTTGACAACCTGGCCCATACCTTTCAGTACGTCATAAACCACGTCGCCTAGCTTCATCTTGCGGCCATTAAGTGAACTCATAGTTCTTCCCCTATTTTGATATTACAATGTATTCTATTACATAAGTTAGTAAGTATCAACTAACTTGTATAATTTATTTTTACAGCACTTCTTCAGGTTGTGGCTGCTGTTGAACTTGTTGTTGTGCCATAGCCATAGGGTCGATTTGATTGCCTTCACCTACGACAGTCATAACGTCGTCCATATCGTAGTCAACCAAGTCCAACGCCTGCAACACTCTGTCAACCGCTTTGTCAATAGCTTCAGGTTTGACACGACCTGTTTGAGCAAGACTTGCAACGATTTGTGCAGCTTCGAGCATATCATTTTTCTTAAGCTCTTTCTCCATAAGACCACTCGCACCACGTGCAACAACTTTCGCATCACCTTTAATGTCGTCTCGGTTGTTATATTTGAGATTGTACATATAAAGTGCGGTAGCAAACGGTGAAACTACGTCGTCGTCAATGTTTGTAATCCCACTCTGTACACCTTTAAGTGCGTTACCGTATAACATAGACATACCACGGAACGTACGGTTAGCACCTGTACCTACCGGTTGACCGTGAATACTTGCTGGAATTTGCGTCATAATATCTGCGAGAGACATAAACCACTGGCACACGTTACTTAATGAAGCCGTATTATTCGGGAAGTTATGGAACATGTATGCAGGACGACCACCGCCAACTGGGTCTGGATCAACTGGGTTCACCGTAAACGGCTCAATATCACCTACTTGGTCGTCAGTAATCCACTGCTGAATACGACTAAAGTCAACCTCACCAATAGGGCCACTTGAATATTCCATATTCTTGATCATACCACGTAAGCAACTTTGGAACGCACGTTCAACTTCACGCACTTTCTGTGAGATACCGAACCCCATAATGCCATTACCGGTCTTCTCGTAGCTTGTTACATAGATAGGACGTTTATTCGCATACGGATTAGGGTTAATAATTACCTTCAACGTAAAGCAACCAAGCGTATGAATGATACACTCGTAATACTCACCGTTTTCCACATCAGTCAGTCCGTACTCTTTTAGCACCGAACCACGCACTGCACCATAATACTTCAACACCTCAAGTGACGTTTTACCATCCCACGGGATAATGTCGTTGCTATTTTCAGGGTTTCCACCTAACCAGTTATAGTGTGTGCTACCATCAGTGAAGTGTTCTAGTGCTGCCACCACGTTCTCCTTTATATAGGAGTCAAGTTTCGCCATTTTCACTAACTGTTTGCGAGAGTAACGCTTGCGCACAATTACATACGAGCCGTCTTGTGCGTCCGTACTATCAGAAGACCAGAAAAAGTCAAACGGACTCACGTGATTCACCGCATAGACAACTTCATCTTTCGCTTCAAGTGACTTGCCCTTCCATACAAAATTCGTCCGCACTTCTGGTACAGGCCCTTCTAACACAGCATACGGATAAATACAGAAGTCCTGTAAAAACTTCTTCATCGCCTTGTCATAGCCACCGTCAACGCACTGATCCCACATCACCGTTTCCATCGCTTTCGCTGCATTGTTAGCAGCTACTAACATAGCGTCACGCACGTGTTTCTTCTGGTCGCGGATAAGTTTCTGCATCTCGACTTTAGTAGACGGCACAACAGACTCAACGTCACCAAATATCACTTCTTTTACCCTGGCCAACGTTTCGTCTTCGATTTCTTTATTTAGCTCCGGAACGGGTGTAGGCTCAACCGTAAACGGTATGCCACCACTACCAAACAGCAAGTCTCTAATCCACGCATTAAGTGCGCTAACTTTTAACTGCGTTAAACTTGGCACGGGCATATTACCAAACGCTTCTCGGATCTCACACGGCACTTCACCGTAATACTGCGAGTAGCAGTTATTCAATACTTCTTCCGCGGTGTAATCACCAAATTTATAGCTGGCACGATGTCGCACTGCTGCGTCAAAGTCCTGCTTCACCATACGCGCTAGACTGTCTTTAAACTCCGTTGCTTTCTCGCCTTTACTCTCGCTAATTTTCTTAGCAAGACCAAGTCGTTCTTTAATTTCCATTACCTACCCCTTAGTACACACGCTTAGACGTTGCACGTCTAAATGAATGTTGGTTTTGTTGATTATCTGAGCCGTGACGTATGCCGTTACATAGATATTGTACTGCGTCCGCTAAGTGACTAAACTCGTTCTTCACTGGCTCACTTGAGTAGGTTTTCCCTACTCCACTGATGTTCAATGGTCGGTAGTGGTATCCGCCACGGAAGCCATTGATTATTTTCTCACAACGTTTGTCTATCAACAAGCCTTCACGTCTTTGCAAGAAGCTAATCACACTATCAAGTCGTGCCTTAAATTTATTCGTCGGTGCGTTCTGCGCTTGTATGCCATATTGCCGTAGCACCTGCACAGGTGTCTCCCCTCTGTTACTATCTCGTGGGTTGGCCGGGTCAGTGTAGGCGACCACTTGGCAACCTGGATAATGTTGTGCCAAGAACGGTTTTAGTACGTCACGCACAAATGGAATGAATGGCATATCGAGTGCCAACAACTCGTGCTTAATTTGCAACACACCCATTTCAATTTGTCCGAACGCCACCGCAGGATTAAGACCGGTGGTATCTATACCAAGAATAACAGGGTATCCAAACTTAGGTTCCAATGGGTATTTGCACACCATATCTTCGTGCCAGTATTCTTGGTAGACCGGTCTTCCGTCAAAGTTGCTACCATATTTACCCATAATCTCGGTGTCAATATAGTGCTTAGGCTTACCGTCTAACTGTCTGCGATAGTACGCATACCCGAACGCACGACGTTGTTCAAGTGTATACACCACTCCTTCCGGTGGTGGTTTCTGATTAAGATACTCCAAGTTCTCTGCTTCTGGGTTGTCGATATACTCAATCTCTCCATCCGCTCGTACTTTCTCAATAAATGGTGCAGGTTGGTGGAAAATCTTACTACTCTCCGTAGGATTAAAGTCAAGCTGCGCAATCCAATGATCTTCTGCCGGTGGGTTGCTATCGAATATCACACCACTATATGTACAACCACCCGTGTTAGTCCGCTCGTCATAAGGTGGAAATCGACCCACACGCTCCTTACAGGTATCAAAAACTTCAAAGGCCACTTCACGTGCCTCGTTTATGAAGATCATCGTGAACTCCATTGACTTAAGTTTCTGTACGTCTTGGGCATTTTCCAACGCAATAAACACAAACTCCATATCAAACCGAGTACCGTCTGGTAGTCCACCAATAAATCTTGAAGTCATTGGTGCTGTTTGTTTGACTGGAGCAAGTAGAGGTGGAATCCACTCACTAAACGTTTTAATTGTAGTCAGTCTTAAGTTAGGATAAGTAGAACGAACTAACCCCATCCGTGAGCGTCTTACTCCGTCTGGGCCAGGCGCTTGATTAAATCCTCGACGTAGTAACTCTTGGATCATCATTACCGATTTCCCCGTACCAACCCCTGCGATTACTCCTCGTACAAATTCGTCGCTTGTATGGAATTTTATCGCCGTAGGAGACGGCTTATAGGTCGGCATTACTATCTGTGACATCTATTACTCCTCTGTGTACCACGTTGTTAATAACCCTGTTACTAACCCCACCAAACCCATAATCGAGCCTACTAATAGTGGGTGTGCGTTCGACCCACCGGCAAACGACACAATGCCATACCAGAATATCCCAAACCCCACACCTGCGAGGATACTACTTTTAATCGCTTCTTTATTCTTCTCACTAATCTTCACTGATACTCTCCGCTTGTACGTCAATTATTGTATTGCTTGCGCCCTGAAACGCCTTCGGTGGCTCTAACCCAGGTGCGAAATTCACCACCAGTTGTACTCCACTTTGTACCACTTTATCATCTTTAAGTTTAGCTTGAATGGTCGGATCAAGGTTGGCCAGGCGAGTAACCGTCTCAAAGGCTTTGATTTGGTCTTTGCTATCGCCATAAGCAATAATGTTCTCCATTACCGTAAGACCTTGCTCTGCTATACGACGTGCCGCTAAATGGAACGCCCCACTCGCTGCCTGCGAAAGTACCGCACTTTCTGTCTCTTTATAGACTTGTTGGAACAGTTTGCTTGCTTTTAAGTTCTCGTACTGATACTTCGTCAACCCGTAGGCCTGTAAGATCGACTCCTCGTCCGCAGGATTGGCTATAAGCTCTAAAATTAACGCACCCCATTTCCCTACGTGGAAGCGACCTTGACTAGCCGTCTTACCATATTCCATATCCTTAGCATCAAAGTCTATCTGCGCTAAAATATCAGAGAGGTCTGGGATAGCTGGTTGGCTATCGCTAGATGACTGTTTGTCGTCTTCAGTTGATGTTGTGGAAATGGTCGTACCATCTGTCAAATTCGACATCGTTCACCTCTGTTAATTGTAGTGTGTCTATCATATAGCGAATTACGTCCGCTTTCGTCGCGCCATTGCGACTGCAAAATGCCAGTAGCTTATCGTGATAAGTGTCTTCCAACTTAACCTGTACTGTGTTCATTGCACCACCTTATAATAAATTAATCTTGTTAGTGAATATTAACACAAAAGTAGTTGACGTGGAATAGCGAATGTGTATAATAGCCATTGCAGTTGAAATGTTGTTTTTCAAAGTGCAATCCTTGATTCCTTTTTAAACAGTTTGGTTAATACCCACAGTTGAATGTCCTCGCTGGGGGCTTTTTTTATCCCGAAAATTTTCTGCGAAGTGTGTATACCCCTACCCCTAGGGTGACCTGTCCATCACGGGGGTGTATAAAGAAAGGTAGAGGTGGGTAAAGAAGTGCGGTCGATTTGGTGACTTGGTTTTTCGAGAACTACTTGGCTGACGTAGTGGACTCAGTATAACTTAGTACTGCTGAGATAGACTTGGCTGATGTTGAACGTGCAATACATTAAAAACAGTATACGTGACTTGAATTTGCGAAGTGTCGTGTGTAAAGTACTGTGTTTTTGCCATCCCCCGTGGTCACCTTACCGTCCAAACCCACGTGGGTATCAAGCGCGCACTACGGCATCCACGCCCCCAACGAGGTATGAGAAGGGGGAGCTATATCGGAGCGAGCGTAGCGAGCGACGTAGCGATAGCGATAGCCCTATTCAGTCAGTACATTAAGGAATGGTGATGAACAGATTTTTGTTGGGTGGGTGGGTGGCACGCCCGTGCGCTTTTTTATTTTTGCGTCATCGCTGGTTCCTTGTCTTATTCGGTGCGCCCTGCCTTTCTTTGTCGCTTGGCTGTACTTGGTCGCCTTGTCAATTCCCGTTCTCGGTGTGCATAGCTTACCCGAGTTCTACCACGCTTTTCTTTGTTTGCCTTACCTGTTTCTAGTATTCCTAGCATTTTCGCTTTGCTTGATTCATACCCAACAAAACACGCCTTGCATATTTATGCACTTTTTATTCACTTTGCTGCATAGTTATGCACTTTTTATTCATCGAGTTCGTTTCCGGTGTCACCCATTGCTATTTAAAACAGGCAAAAACAGCCAAATTTTTATGCTTTTCTACGTGTACCCTGAATTTCCTAAATAAAATCAATAACTTATAGCGATAGATTTTACAAATCGACGGTGTGCAGGAAGTAAAGATAAAACCTATCAATCAAAATTGACGTTTTTAACCATGCGATTGAATAAATATTCACGCCTGAAAAACCCGAAAACAGCCAAATTTTCATAGATTTTTCGGTTAAAGCTGGATTTAGCTTTATAAATCAACGACTTACAACGATAGATTTTAACGATTGACGGTGTGCAGGCGTGATAGGCAAAACCTTCAATGAATAATTATGCACTTTTCCGCACACCTCGTTGCATAAATATGCACTTTTCTGCACACCTCGTTGCATAAATATGCAATCGTCCAAAATTTAGACAATTTTTCACTATATATTTATACACCCCTGACCGTTTTTATACTGTTTCAATTCTACTGTACGATTTTTCAGCGAATCTTGTCACTTTTTTACTTCAAAAACAAGCCCGATCCCGTTTGATGTAGGTTTAAAACAGTAGAAAAAATCCACTTAATCAGCCATCAAAACGGGATCGCGATAATCCCCGAAGAAAATAATTAAAGACAGCGAAAAACAAAAGGCGAAAAGGCTAAAAATCCTTATATTATATATATTTATATATTTAATTAATATAGATCGACCATATCGCCAGAAAGGTGCATTTTCTTATGATTTTATCGCGATCCCGATGATCCCGCTATTTTTAGGGTATAGGGTCGTTGGTAAAATTTTCCTTTGTTTTGTCGCGATTTTCGGCGTGCAAAATTTACGTCACTTTTGTAAATCTTAGGATTTTATACATTCATCGCCTTTTTCTAAAGCTCTTCAATTTTTTTTAGCGGGATCAACGGGATCGCGATATTTCAATAAGAAAATAAGTTATTGAAATAAAACAAAAAACAGTCAGATTTTACCTTAAAAATCAACGCCCGACCGCGTGGCTAAACAGCCATAAATGACCGACCACAACACAAAAACAACGGGATCGGTGATTTTTCTACCTTTCGCAAAACTACTGTACATTAGAACAGGCGCAGATTTCGATCTAAAATTCGTTCATTACTGAAAATCACCCTGTAATTTAAAAACCACTTACAAAACTGTTTTATACGTGAATTCTGACTACCTTTTGCGTGGTGCTGGTCGCATTTTCACGCATATTTTACGTATCGAACGAAAAACAGCGTGATTTTAAATTTTATTCATAGTGGAATCTGGTTTACATTAATTTCATTCATAAAACTACCGTTTTTCGCCAGCTGGGTATCTAATTGTTCAAAAAATAATCAATCGAACAAAAATAAATAAATACTTTTAAAATATCATTTGACAGTATAAAGGAAACTGCTATAATGAAGCCATCAAGACGGGGGAACCTGGTTTGACTGGCTCTTTAACAATTAGGAATCATACGACCGCACTAACGTGCGGTCTATATCGTCACGTGAGTGACGATATATAAAAAAGCGTTAATGAAAAAGAAACAAAAAAGTTAAATTTTCAAAAGTCGTATTTTTACAGTCGTGCGGTTTAGTTATGAGATAGACCAGGCGCAAGTGATACGGCTTTTTATAAATTTAATTCATAGGAAAACTTTAGTTTGCCGTATTACACCGCCAAGCGGTGTAATACTTTAATCAACAGAAAGAGGACTTAAAAAATGAAAACTTACTACTACTTCAACGCAAATTGTGAACTAATCGCAGAAGCGCAATTTTTAACGGATGCGGAAGCATTTGATTTTTGTTTTAGCGACGCAAGAATTTGCGCTTGGAATGATAAACCTTATCTAGAAATTTAATAGGAGCTTAAAAATGAAAACATTTACTACTTACTTAAACGATTTTAGTTTTGACTATTTGGTCAATCTTTGGGACGAGTACGCAAGAGATAATTACCCTGATGCTTACATTTACGATGGCATAGAAGAATTTATAGAAACGTATGACACAGATGCAATAGAAGCGACCAGAATGGTCTTTTTTGGTGATGTTCGCAGTTTGGGCGATTACGTTTATTTAAACGGTTATGGTAATTTTCAATCTTGTTGGGATGTTGAAAGCAGCCCGATTGACTTGGACGAGTTGGCAAAATGGATGAAAGACACTAACCACTATGAATATAAAGAATGGTTAGACAACATCGAGGCTTACGACTTCGCCGACTGGTTAGGCGGTGAGTTAACCAATGAAGAATTAACCGAACTATGGAGCGAGTACATTCAAGAAGTGGATGAAGACGATTTAGACGGAAACGGCTTGCCACTTAATTTTGACATCGAAGACTTAGCACGGGAAATGATGGTAGATTGGCGTCAACACTTTGACGACTTTATAGAAGCGCATATCTAAAGCATAGTAAATAAATTGAAACCGCTTGGAACTTTAAAGACTAGGCGGTTTTTGTGTATTTATTTTTAACAAAAGAGGACTAAAACAATGTACGAAATTTTAAAAAATAGATTGAGCGAGCATAAATATATAACATTTACAGGCGAAACTATGCCTAGACGCTTGCTTATTGACCGCACTCAATTTTTACGCAAGGGTGGAAAATATAAATTTAAGGCTATGAGAATGAGCGATGGCAACGTGCATTTGTGGGTGCTTGATAAGTATTACGACCACAATATGCAGCTATTAAAAAGAATTGAACCAGGTGAGCCAGTGGGCGCGGAAGACTTTGAAAAAATCTATGCTATCGCGAATAACTGGCTTAATAGCTAACGAAACAGGAACTAACAATGATTAAACTAATTTCAAGCGTGGCAATCGTCGCGCTTTTAACTTTCTCGTGTGTTGAGACAATGGATCGCGAATGGTTGAACAATTACCAGACGCAAACGGGCTTTATTGCCCGTTTTGCCAATAGCGACGACGAGTGCAGATCAACTGAACACTTTGATGCACGGTGGGGAATTTGCGTAAAAATGAGAGAATTTACCGCAGATGATAATCTATAAGAAAGAGGGAACAATGAAACAACGTTTTATTTTAGCGGTTGAGCGTAAGAACTTAACCGAACAAGCCGAGATCCAATTATTGAACTTAGACCGCACATTATTTTTGAGTGAAAACTCTTTTAAAAGGATACTTAAAGACACCCTACAAGAAAGAGAAGGAAAAGTAAAGGTAGTTATTGGAACGTTTGCCGAATGGGTGCGCTATGCACGGGAAAACGTGGACTTTAAACCAGAAGACTACACCGTTATTGATATAGAAATTGAATATTAAACAAATTCATACAAGGACTAAAACATTATGAAAGCAATTAACTTTGAAAAATACAACATTAACAACGATTTAATTCTAGACCGTACAGGCGAGCTATTAAATGATCGCCTACCTGACGCAGTTGGGCAATACGGGTGCGATTTGCTCAACTTCCTATTTAATGAAGAAGAAGCCTTTATTTACGATATCGACGCAGAAGAAGCCGTAAACAGTGTGAACACCTGGAGCGCAATTCGTCTGGTGCAGAAGTATGAGCAAGATAACTTTGGGGAAACGAACACAGAACTAGAGCCTTGTAAGATCGCTAATATGTGCGTATATATTTATGGGGAGTTTTTATTAAATCAGGTTGAACACTTGCACGGTGAAGCGTGGGGTCGTGAATTGACCACGGAAGACTTGGATATTATCGCAGACCAGATGGCGAAATGGTTAGAACTAAATGCGCCTACAGATAGCGACAGATATAGCAAACGAGAAATTGACGGGCAGGTTTGGGACTATTTCGGAACTTATTAATAGTAGAGGTGAGAAAATGACAGAGATTGAGAAATTACAACAATTAGTAAATGTTTTCAAAGCAGCAATAAATGAAGGGATCGCTAGTGATAACTGGCTTAGACTTTTACGAGAAAAAATGCACGATTACGGGCGTGGATTTATGATAAGAGAATCAGAACTTATCCGAGAACGTAAATTTTTAGAATGGTTTGCAAGCCAAAAGAATGACCCGGTATCAATTTTCGGTGGGGCGTTTGTAGCAGAAGGTGAGATCTTGTTAGCACTACACGACAGAAGAAAATCAATAGATGACATAGAAGAAACGCTTTTAGAACATGCAGCCTATGAAGTAGCGGTGCAAAAAGCAAATGGGGTAGAAGTGTTCGCCGTAGAGGACGCCTATAATAAATTGTACGATCTAGTTATACAGACAAACAACGGGCGGAGAGAGTTAGCCAGTGCATTAAAAGATCTAGTGTTAGCAATCGAAAAGTGGTTAGACGGATGCGAAATGATCGATGTCAAAATTTGGTAGAGGTGCGATTATGAGTGAAGTAGAAAAATTTGTAAATAGAATCGGCTTACTTGAGAAAGAAGAAAACGTACAGCAACTAATTGCAGAAATCAAGGAAGAAATTGAGCAAGATCCTGTGTGTATAAAAGAATTTTATGACTGGTGGTTTAGCTCAAAATATGACGGTAAGGTAGTAGACGTCAATGTTTACTCCGACGAAGGCGAGACATTAAGTTTTGTTTTATATGAACTTGTCAAAGACAGTTTAGGGTTTTGGAGCGTGAACACGGATAAAGTGTTAGGGCGTGCCGAAATGAATGTTGAAGACATAGAAGAATTATTAGGAGCAGAGGTGGCGAAATGCGTATTGAACTTAATGAAGAACTAAAGGAGCGATTGGAAGCAATCGCCTTGCTTATGAAAACTGAAAAACGTGTACCACCGACGGCATACTTTCCCTTTATCGTGTGTTTTGAATGGGTAAATGCGGTAGGCTATGCAGTCAAACGGTCGGTACAAGCACGCAGAATTAAACTGTGTGAGGCGTATAACAGCTATTTACAGGCAGATGGTAGCGGTAGCTTTGAACAGGTGCAGAAGTGCCTAGACGAGCTGCTAAAAGAGCTTGACGACTATTTGTTTTTAGATATTGAAGAAGAAACAAAGTCAAAAATGAATACAAGTAAAGCACGATTAAGTGCATTTATGACAGCGAAGATGAAAAAGTAGAGGTGAGATTATGAGCAGCGACATTATAAGAGTTATTAGACGAGGAGCGGTTACAGTGGATGGGCGCAAGTATATAGCTGATGAGCTAAAGGTACTAGACGGTAGAAGTGTACGAATATCAATCAACGTGAAAACAATTATGGAAATAGCGGTATATACACTTAATGATAGATTTATCTGTAAGGCAAAAATGAAAAAGTAGAGGTGAATAATGAAATACCAAAAAGAACTTAACGAAATAAACGCAACCATTCGCCCGTATGGACTGAACGCAGAGTTTAGAAATGACGGATGGCAGATTTACATTCGGGTGCGCAACGGCGCAATTAACTATTATCCTTCAACAGATAGATGGCACACGGAACGACGAAAGTTATACAAAGGCAAAGAATATATGCTTGCCTATATCGTGGGAAACATTGATCGGCTGAAATTTAGACCACAGCCACAGGTACAATATAAACCAGTACAAAAGAAAGGAAAAGTGCGAGCGTTTCTCGATTGGATTAAATCAATCTTCAATAAGTAGAGGTAAGTAAAAATGGTTGAACGAGAGAACAGCAAATTGCCGCATCTATACAGAATGGTGCGCAACTTAATCACTATGACAGCGTGTGAAGGAATACCAGTAGCGGAGATTTCGACTATTTGGATGACGATTGATGATATAGATAGTCTTATGCACTTACTAAGTAAGACTGACTATAAATGCAGCTATGACGAAAAACATGCTTTAATTATGATAGATATGCGGTGAGAAAAAATGAATGGAAAAGTAACGCAAGAAGTAGCCACAGGCAAAGAAGGTATGATGAAAGTACTTGAAGTGGTGATGAAGTGCTTGGCAGAAGGTGCGCTGAGTATCAAGCTGACACAGGAAGCCACACGGGAGATGAATAAACGCTTTTCAGAGAAACCAACGGATGAAGAATATCTGAATACACCAGTTTTATTTACTTTGCCTAACGGCATTTCAACGGGTTCAATTCAACATATTGTGGACGAGTGGTTAGAGCCTGAAGTGTTGGACTATTTAGAGAAACAAGGAGAGTTTGTGCCGTACTCAGTAATTAAACATTTTGTCGCAGAGATAGACAAAATAAAAGTTGAGGTGATTTAAATGGAATGGAATAGACTAAAACGTAGACATATTCGAGTCTCAGCATTTACAAATATTCAAATAGAGCTGAATGTTTATATAGAAGGTAAGTATGCGGTTGCTATGGTTGATACATATAGCATAGGACAAAACGCATATTCCGTAGTGTCATTCCACGCGGAATATAAATCGCTAGAAGTAGCGGAAGACGCATATAGAAAGCTAGACAACATATTAGACACATTAGTTGAGCTAAAAGAAGCAGAGGTGATCTAAATGGCTAAAAGTAGCAACAAGCGCAAGAACGGGAAACGCGTGGTGAATAACCACGCGGAACGCTTAAAACGTTTGCAGGCGAGAGAGATTGCAGATCTTATGGTGTGTAATGCTGTCAGTAGAAGTGAGATTGAAACTGACGGGGATAGACTTGTTCCACGCACCTGTGTGTATAGTGTAACAAAACGCAACGTTACAACCATTACCACGCGACAAGCTGACGCACTAATGGATCAACGTTGGGCGTGGAATATCCAGTTTGGTATTATCTGTCGCCATAAAGACGGAGAAGTCGTATTAGAGAACGAGGAGAACGCGCAGCTTTTCACTGAAGTAAAATTGCGTGAAATGAACGAGTTTGTGACCGAAAAGCTGATGGAGCTATGGGAGCAGACTGACAAAGAAACCGCCTTGACAATGTTCTGGGTAGCATCGCCTTATAATATCTACAATAAGGGAGTAGATGTACCACTGGAAGCCGTACTTGCACCTGTTTGGGTGTTCAACGTGTTAGGTAGCGTACTAACACAATACGAGCAAGACAACAAAGACCATCAAGTTATGCACTATCGCACGGATAAACTTGAAGAATTTATGAAGTGGTTTACATCACAATCCGAGTACCGAGAAGAACTGAAACAGTTACGCACTTTGACGTATTGGTTTGAGTCTAGCGGTGAGAAAATGCAGAAAGGTGAGCTTGTAGCGTGGCGAGAAAAACTGATCAAAAACGGTGGTATAGAAACAATCACTAGAGACGGTGAGCCATTTAAACCACGTGCAACCGTAGAAGGCTTTGTCAATCGTGGCAGACGAACAGTAATCGCAGACGGCTTCGCAGCGAGTAAACTAATGGGTGTATTTGACGACGTACCGAAATGTTTAAAAGTGCGAGTAGATATAACAGACAACAAAGGAAACACATCAAGTGTAATGCTTTATAACGACAAGTAGAGGTGAATAAATATGGAATATGAAAACGAAATTAATTGGATTCATTATGAGGTCATAAATGATTTTATATTAGATCTTGGATACAGAGTGGCTTCAGAAAGCGTATTCAAAGATGGGCGAGTGCTTGAGTGGTTTATTCATATTGAAAGTAAGAAAGATGACGTATATACCGACATTCCAGTGTTGAATGAAAACACAGCATACAATGCGTACAACGAGCTAAAAGCGGTATTTAAAGTTAAGTAGAGGTAGGTAAAAATGAATATGGATTGGATGTTAGAACCGCCAGAGCCTTCTCGTAAGGAGCGGTGCATTGAAGCGCAAGTGGAAGCCTGGATGAAGAACCCATTACGCGGTGCGGAAGAAGCAGGGTTAGATCTCGAAGAATATCTTGATTGGGATAAACTTGAAGCTGACTTTGTAGAAGTGGCTGAAGATTATTATGACAGTTGTAACAGATAAAAAGCGGTTGACACCGTACAATAACAGTTTATACTTGCACTATAAATTTATAACGTGGTGCAAGTATAATGAAAGTAAAGTTTATGCTGACGATTGACAGCAGTCTTAGAACAATGATTAAACGTGAAGCACGTAAGCACGGTATCTCAATGAACGAGTATATCGAGACGGTGCTAACACAGTTTGTAAATATAGAACGAGGGCGAAATGGCACGAACACGCAAAAGCCTGACGGAGCGTATAAAGGCTAACACCACACAAGAAGGTGATTGCTTAATCTGGAACGGGGCGATGTCTGGAAATTCACCAGTCGTTTGCGAACGACTACCTAACGGCAAGTACACCAACATAAATATTCGCACTGCGAGAGGGATGAGACTGTTCCCCGATACCACAGTCAATACAAGATTTACAACGACGTGCGGTAATCCACGTTGTTTTTCCAAAGACCATATCGTTATTGGTACAGCCACTAAACAAGCTCCTCGTAGAGTGCGAAGAGGTGACACAAAGTCGGATATGGCAGCGAATAAGAAGTTATTTAGTTTAGTAGTACACACTGAAGCCACAATGGTTGGTGAACAACTAAACGTATCATACGCAACGGTGCTTAAAATGCTTAAAAATAACACCAGTATGTACCCATACTTCTTAATTAAGTTAAAAGAACACTGTAACTTGGACGACGTGCGAGACAGCGACCAGAACGAATATTGGTTGAAGCACACGTACAATATATCTACCTTCGCATTGAACTTTATTAGACAGTGCAAGGAAAATGAATTAGAAAAAGCATACAAGCGTGACGATACATACGATGCAGAAATGGAATATATTGATTTTCTCGACAACTGCGAAGTGCATAACGATCACCTAGTATTAAAAGACGGTGTAGATATTACACCAAAATATAAATGCACCTGTGGATATGAAGGGTGCGTTAATCCACTACATAGAGGTGAGTAATGGAGTTAACCGAAATAACACTTGACTTTGAAACATACTACTGTAATAAGTCTAAGTATTCGTTATCAGCGAAAGGGATGACGATAGAGAAATATATTCGTAACCCTAAGTTTGAGATTATCGGTCTCGCCGTAAAAGTCGGTAACAAGCCAACAGAATGGCTTGCACCTCACGAAATTGAAGACTGGATCAAGCATATTGAAATTGCTTACGGTTGGGATAACGTGAGAGTGATTGCGCACAACGCTCGCTTTGACGCAGCGATATTAGGTTGGAAATATAATATCTACCCTAAACAAATCGCAGACACAATGCTTATGAGTAGAGCTTGTCAATTATGGGACGGCCATTCTCTTGATAATGTAACGCGCGAGTTACGCAACCGTTACAACTGGGGAATAGTACGCGACGACAATGGTCAAACGATGTGGGGTAAATTTGAAACGAAAGACTTACCTGACACGTTAAATAAAGGTGACGAGGTTGTCAATGCAGACGGCAAACAGTTATTTGACTTCACAGAAGCCGAGTATGATGCTTATGCAGACTACTGTATCACCGACGTGGACTTAACTTGGTCAGCCTATAATTGGTTTATGAAAGTGCGTGAGTTTCCAGAGAAGGAAATCGAGATTATTACATTGACTATCGAGATGTTTACCTACCCTGTGATTGAGCTACATAAACCTGTATTACTTGAAGTGGAGAAAACAGTCAACGGTAAACGCCAAGCACTACTAGATAAAGTAGGTGCGACGGTAGAAGACTTGCGTTCGGACGTAAAATTCGCTGAATTATTGAGCCAATTAGGTGTAGAACCACCGACAAAACTCAACGCGAAAGGCGAAGTAAAATTTGCGTTCGCAAAGAAAGATCTTGGTTTCTTAAAACTGTTGGAACACGACGACCAATCCGTAGTAGAGTTAGTCGAAGCTCGTTTAGGAAATAAAAGCTCGCAAGCCGTAACGCGAGTTAAAACACTACTAGAGATGTCAGACCGAGGGTTGCTTCCTATACCGTTAGAGTATTACGCCGCGCATACGGGCAGATGGGGCGGGTCAGACGGGATTAACCTTCAGAACTTCAACCGAAACCAACTTGTCGATAAGTCCACACCGACTGGAACTAAAGTGTTCTACGCTGATAAGGCAGACGCAGTCGTTAAAGTGTTAGACGACGGAAAAGTGCAACTTGCCCGTGCAGGTGTAGTAGAAAACGACGAAGAAGAATTACATATTATGGGTCTTCGCGACGCACTGAAAGCACCAAAGGGCAAGAAGCTAGTGGTTTTCGATCTTTCGCAAGTCGAGCTTCGCGCGAACGCTTGGGAGTGGGGAGAACAATGGGTACTTGATACGCTAGTACAAGGTAAAGACATTTACAAAGTAACGGCAGCGAGTACATACGGAATACCTTACGAAGAAGTGAACAAATCGCAACGATTCGTTGGTAAATCACAGCAACTTGGTCTTGGCTATGGTGCAGGTGTGAACGGGCTTAAAGTGGTAATGGGTAAACGGTCTGAAGAATTTACTGACGACGAGTTACAAAGTTTCGTTAATGCCTATCGAAATGCTGCGAGCAATATTGTTCGTGGTTGGAGACAATGCAAGGCAGCACTTGGTGCGATGGTTAGCGGAGCATCGATAACGTTTTGCAAAGACGACATACTTTCCACAGACGGACACCGAATCGCATTACCGAATGGGTTACATCTAACCTACCGAGATATTCACGCTCGACCAGGTGAAATTGGTCCAGAGTTCTGGTTTTGGGGTAAGAATAAACAGACTAAAAAACCTGACTGGGAAAAGACGTTCCCCGGGAAATGCGATGAAAACATTACCCAGAGTTTATGTCGAATTATTATGGGTGACATTATGGTTGCAATTCGCGAAGACTTTGCTAAACGTAACTGGTCACGCGACGACGCGCATATTTGTTTGACCGTACACGATGAAGTGATCGTGTGTTGCAAAGACGAACTTGCGGAAGAAGTGTCAGAAATAATGCAGTATCAAATGAAGAAATCGAGAGACTGGTATCACGATTTACCGTTGGACTGTGCGGGTGATATTGCTAAACGATATGGGTGTGCTAAATAAAATTAAATAAGGAAAAGGATATGAGATTATAAGAAATGCGAGTTCAAATTAGTTTGTAATGAGGAACATTCTGCAACTATCAGTTTCAGATACAAAGAAAAGATTGTTTACAGCTCAGTAAAACGTAAGTTTTCAAACGGCGACGAGTATATTAAAGCACTTGAACTAATCATTAAAGTTTGGGAAAGCATTTATGGCGAAGAAATACCGTCACGAATCTACGTAAACGCGTGGAAGAAGTTTAACAGTGAGCGATAAAAATGATTAATAAAATATTTAATGAAGACTGTCTTAAGACGTTGGCCAGGCTGTCAGACGACAGCATAGACTTAGTGATCACCTCGCCACCGTACAATATGAACTTGCGTATTAGGAATGGGGAATACTGCTCACGACAAATTACGAAGGAGTTTTCAACCAAGTACGAAGGGTTCAGCGATAATTTACCGATCGCAGAGTATTATGAGTTCCACGCAAATGTATTACGTGAACTGTTACGAGTATCACCTATGGTGTTTTATAACGTACAAATCGTAACTGGCAGTAAGCGAGCGATCTTTAAGTTGCTTGGTGATTTTAACGAGTATGTCAAAGACATTATCGTGTGGGATAAAGTTAATGCTCAACCTGCGATGGGCGAAGGCGTACTAAACAGACAGTCAGAACTTATTATCGTGTTTGATAAACGCAACGCTATCAGTCGTAAATTTAATTACTGTAACTTCGCAAGAGGTACACTTAATGACGTGTGGCAAATAAAACGTGGTAAGAAAGTAACAGGTTCACACGGTGCTACATTTCCAGAAGAATTAGTAGAGAAAATATTACTTAATTTTTCAAGAGAAGGCGACGTTGTCTATGACCCATTTATGGGAACGGGTACAACTGCGGTTGTGTGTAAACGTCTAGGACGAAGATACATAGGTAGCGAATTACTTTCGCAGTACGTCGACACAGCGAATGAGAGGTTGAAGAATGATTAAGTTTATGTTGGAAAGAACAGATTACAAAGACGATGATGGTCTTGTACTTAAAATCAGAAAAGCACTTCGTATTAGTAAGGATGTACAACTTGCGGTGTTAGCGTCGCGTGATAGTTTCACTACATTTACATTGGTTATTGATGTACCACATTCAGAAAAGCGCGCGGAACTGTTACATCGGTTACTAAAAAACGCGTCGTTACCAATCACTAACGTATGGAGAATTAAGAATGATTAAACGAACAGGACGGAAATTTTACCGCCACAATAGCGGTATTAGATACGCAGGTGAGTATGAGTTATTAGAAACAGATGTCTCAGTTGATGTTCAACAGGAAGAATATACCAGTTATGGTTATCTACTAATAGATTTATTTACGAACCATATTATCGCAGTACCCGATTTTATTTTTAACAACACATTCAAAGAGGTGAATTAAATGGAAAATCAATCATTAAAAAATAACGTCGTGATAAACTTTTCGTCAAGACTAAACGTACGAGAAATATCACAAATTATTCCGGACGTACTAAAAGTTATGGGCTTGAGTGTGTTAAATCGCGAGATAGTTAAAATCAACGTTAGACCAAGCGACGGTGAGTATCAGCTAGTTATAAACACTGTGCTGACTACAACGCAAGAACAAGCAATTCGCAGTTTATTCGGTCAGTTCAAGTATAAGATTAACTGGAGTGACTTCGATAACTTCGACGATCAAATGATGTAAGGTTTTATACGATGGAACAACAAGGCAGAAATTTAGGTGGGTCTAACTTTAGCAAGACTGATCCTAAACACAAAGATTACTGGGCCACGCCACAGAAAATGGTAGACGGCTTATTCGCGTATGTAGAGCTAAAAGGAATAGTACCGAAAGGTTTACATAGATTGGACGTGTGTGCGTCAGAATTAAACAAGAAGTGCGAGGATTTTATTTCGGAAGAACAAAACACACTAACAACAGATTGGGGAGAGAATAAATTATGTTGGCTTAACCCACCATATTCAGACGTGCAACCGTTCTTATCGAAGGCCGTGCGTGAAGCAGAGAATGGGAACTACACCGTGGCGTTACTCAAAAACGACTGTTCAACGAAGTGGTTTCACTTCGCAGCAAAAAACGCAATCGCAGTGGCTTACATTATGTTAGGTCGTATCGGGTTCGTTTCAGCGATGACGGACAAAAGTGTAGGTGGAAATAACTTTAGTTCGGTGGCGTTTGTCTTCGGGCCGGGTCGTAAAGGTTTACGAAGTCTTTATGTTACAAAACAAAAACTAGAGGATCTAGCGCAATGCGACAAGCAATAGTGATAATTAATATAGTAGGGCTAGTAGTCTGTGGAATGTTGCTGATGCAAGGTATCGAAGGTAAAAGCTGGTTTAAAGTAACGATAGGTACGCTATGTTTATTAGCTAACGTAGTGAGCTTAATTAAGTATATGGAGAAATAAGATGGCGAGACTGATTGAGTTAACGAAGGTTAATGGGAGTAAACACTTAGTTAATGTAGATCATATAACCGACGTATGGCGTAACGAATATGTAGATAAAACGTATTTGTTTCTTAGCAACTGTATTGATGGAGAACACTCTCTAGAAGTCAAAGAAACACTTGAACAAATCAAAAACTTAGTGAACGGGTATTGATATGAGTATAAGGAAAGAAATAGAGACCGATATTGCGTCAGTTATAGAGGAAGATTACCGCTTAGTCAGAGAAATTGTTCGTAACAATTATGATAAAGACCCGAATTTTTTAAAACATATACGAAAAGATTCGCTACGTAACTACCCTGTAAAACTACCAGATATCACGATATGTCGTAGAATGGTAGTTCGTTACGTCCGCAAGGCTGCGAAGAAATATAAAGGTAAATGCGTAGTGTACAGCAATAAGGTAAAAGTAACTCTTTATGGAGATAGAATAAATGTGTAAATATCGTAAAAAACCAGTTGTCATTGACGCGCGGCAGTTAACGAAAGAAAACGTGGATACAGTTATACCAGAGTGGCTAGACTTAGACGCGGTACATATCTTTAATTCCGGACAGCTTTTCGCGGAAATCGTAACGCTTGAAGGTGTTATGCAAGCGAGTGAAGGCGACTATATAATTAAAGGGGTGCAAGGAGAATTTTATCCTTGTAAGCCAGATATTTTCGACGTAACGTATGAATTAGCGGAGTAGTTATGAAAGGCGTAATTAATGCACTTATATATGCCATTATAGGGTACATAAGTTTGGCGTCCATTGCAGCGTGTTTAGGTATCTTGATCGGTATCGCATATAAAACATTTCACTGGATAGTGTGAGGTTAGTATGAAACCATTTGATATAGAAAAAGCATTAGCAGGTGAACCAGTCCGCTTAAGAGACGGACATAAAGCGATTGTGTACTATTGTGTTCCAGACGAAATTAAGTTAGACGCGCAAGGTACACCTGTGTCGTTTCCAGTAAAAGGAATGACATTTAACAAAAACGGTTACTTAACAAATTCCACCATATCTTGGCGTAAAGATGGAAGATACAGATGTTCAGAATCTGATTATGACATCGTTGGGATGTGGGAAGAACCTAAATTTACCACAGAAGAAATTATGGAGAAGGCTTTTAGAGAAAAGTTGATCTTAAAACATTCGCGATTACTACCTGGATATAGAGGTTTTAGAGTAGTTGGAAAAACATTGGATAACGATTATATATTACAAGATTGCGATAATGGCAATATGTATTTTGCTTATGTATTCAATGAAAACATTGTATGGTCAATTAAGGATTAAAAAATGAAACACATAATGGTAGACATAGAAACATTATCCACTGCGGTCAACGCAGCGGTATTAAGTGTAGGTGCGGTAGAGTTCGATCCGATGACTGGTGCGATTTTACGTAAGTTCTATCACGAGTTAGACTTAACCGATCAAACAACTCGCCATATCGACGCGAGTACGGTACAGTGGTGGGCGAAGCAGTGTTTAGTTAATGTAGATAACATTGCGTTCCTAGCTAAAAATAACCGTGAGAAAGACGCTGTCACATACGTGCTACACGAACTAGGTACTTTCATTAACGGTGGTACAGAGTATTCTATGGTGCGTACAGAAGGATATGAGAAGGTTGCGTTATGGGCGTGTGATCCAGACTTTGACATTGCGATCTTAGCTGACCTTTACAAAGAGCATAACTTACCTACACCGTGGAAGTATAGTGAGCCTAAGTCAGTGCGTACCGTGCGTATGTTAACACAAATCGCGGGTATGGATATTCCAGCACAAGAAGCGACGCACAATGCGTTAAATGACTGTATTAGACAGGCGAAAGAAGTATCCTACTTTATCGCTAACCTACAACACGATGGAGCGTAATATGGGATACATCAACGCAAAGGACGAACTGCTTAAACACGTAGGAAGTATGGATAACGTAAAAGCGGTGCAGTTAAAATACGAACGACTTACACAGCACTCAACATCAGTACAGTTGTTTCATCTACCAGAAGGCTACTCGCCAGAAGTGTTAGAAGACTTCTTACACAACATTAATTTTTCGTACGATAAATGGTATGGCTGGCAAGAATTGTTTGGTTTTATCTGGTGGAAAGACGGTACGTGGTCAAGTCGCCACGAATACGACGGATCGGAAAAATGGGTACATAACGTCGTACCGCACTACCCGTTAAGCCGTAGCGAAATGATGGATTTAGATAGTGAAGGAATGATAGGGCTATGATGAAACTAATGCCACAGTCACCTACTTCCGTAAGTACCTTCAATACTTGTCCTAAACAGTATCAAGCGAAGTACATTACGAAGGAAGTGACATTTCAACCAACGGAAGCAACCGAGCGTGGTACACGTTGGCATAAGCAGTTAGAAGATAGGCTGCGTGATAAGCTTGCACTTCCTGAAGAAACCGCACATTTTGAGCCGTTAATACGACGACTTGAAATGATGAAAGGCGACAAGCTACCGGAAACTAAACTCGCTATCACAAAAGACTTTAAACCGTGTACGTATAGAGAGCGTTGGTACGGTGGTACGGCAGATGTTATCGTGTTAAACCACGAAGAACGCAAGGCCGTCATTTTCGACTATAAAACGGGGAAGACTAAGGACAACGAAGACTTCCGCAAACAGTTAACAACGTACGCACTTATGGCGTTTATGGCCTACCCGCATATCACACAGATACGTGTTGCGTATATCTTCTTAGACGCTATGGAATATAGCCCTATCGAGAAAGGCAAAAAAGGGTTGACGTTTTATCGCAAAGACATTGAAGAAATGAAAAGCGATCTTGCGTTCAACATAGAGAAAATAGCACGGGCAACCGAGCGAAACGAGTGGCTACCTAATCCAGGTGGATTATGTCGCCCAAATAAACCGACAGTCAACGGTGGACTACCGTGGTGTCAAGTTAAATCGTGTCCGTTTTGGAACAAAAGGTAAATTAAAATGAGCAAACAAACCGCAGAAGAATTTGTACAAGAAATTCGCAACAACTTTAACAAACATCTTGACGTTTTTATCAAAGGCGACGACGCATTAGGTAAGCAAAACTGGGGAGCGTTCCGTGATACTTATAAGTCAATGACGAAAGAACAGCTTGAAGAAATCGCAATGGCGCAGCACCTTAAAACAAATGAGATCTACCAAAATCAGAAGTTCATTGGTGACGCATACGAAGCCATTTTGCGAGACATCACTTACTGTAAAGACTTTGTGGCGTTCGGTGATTTAAAAACCAAAGCTGAAGCTGTACTACTCGCTCGCAGTATGATGGCGAAAGGGAAATCACCTGACGAAATTCGTCAAGCCGTGAGCAAAGCGACTGAAGGGTTAAGCACTTCAAACATTATTGTACAGTAGGTAGCACTATGTTTGGATTAGATAACTGGTTTATAACTGGATCGATTAGATTCGAGTGTGATTACTACGTTTATTTAGATGCCTTAAATGACCTAAGCTATGTAGTAGGACGTAATGGTACGGTTTCTGTACCAACTGGAGTAAAGGTACTAGGCGCGTTCGACGTATTCTATGATCTGAGTGGTACATTTTTATCCAGAGTGCTGGTAGAAATTAAAATACGACGGTTAATTAAAAAGCTAAATAAACAAGGCGTTAAAGCCAGACAACTGTGGAGTTTATAAAATGGCTAAAGCAACACCAGAAGGTAAAGTTAAAAAGAAACTTATTGACTTCTTAAAGTCGCTAGGTGGCGATTGTTTCTATTATATGCCAGTTCAAAATGGTATGGGTCAGACAGGCATTCCTGACATAATGGCGATTATTAAAGGTGTACCGTTCGCCTTTGAATGTAAGGCGACACCTAAACAGCACCCGACGGTGTTGCAGGCCTATGCTCTTGATCGTATTCATAAAGCGAGAGGGGTAGCGTGGGTGGTAGACTCTGATAACGTGGACTTAGTTAAGAACAGCGTAGAGATAATTGCGGAAAGTATCATTAATAATGCGGCAAGTTACGATGACTATGTTGAGCAGTTAGTTGATACAAACAAAGAATCACGTTTATATCGCTGGAAAGATAAATTAGAAGTAATGGAGTTTGAAGATGGCACTTGTAGTCAAGGATAAGAAAGCAATTTTCCTTAAAGTGCGAGACCCTAAAAAATACACTGACGTTTTAGACCAAGCAGGGATTAAGTATAAACAGGACGGCCACAAGTTGGCTGTCCGTCACAATGTTGATACATTTAAAATTCTATCTAACTTAGGCGCACGACTTGACAAGTTTGAGCCGATGCGCAGTTATTACGTATACCCTAAACTTCACGGGATTTATGATCCTATGAAGCACCAAGAAGAAACAGCCGTGTTTGTCTCGCAGAACCCTAAAGCGTTTGTGCTTAATACACAGCGAACAGGGAAAACGGCAAGCTGTCTTTGGGCAGCAGACTACCTTCTAAAAGAAGGTGTAATTGACAAGGTACTGATCTGTTGCACGGTGTCTAACTGTGCAACGTGGCACGACGAAGTGCGCGGTCTTTTCGCAAGCCGCTATTCTTTAGTGGCGCGCGGTACGCGTACAGTACGTAAGTCAATCCTAAGACAAAAGGCAGACTTCCATATTATCAACCACGACGGCATTAAAGTTGTCGCAGATATTTGGGAACACTACATTACAGATAAGACACTTTTAATCATTGACGAAGCTCGCTTATTCAGCGACCCTAACTCTGACCGTTGGAAAGTGATGAACGAGATGGCGACACGTTGTAAGTATGTCTGGGCGTTAACCGGAACCCCACTTTCCGGTGGCCCAGTTGCAGCGTACGGGTTCATTAAATTAGTCGCACCTCACCGTGTACCTAAGACCGTAGGGGCGTGGCAAGCGATGACAATGGTCAAGCTCGGAGAGCGTAAATGGATCCCGAAGCGTGGGTGGGAAGACACGGTGTTTAATGCACTCCAACCTGCGATTAGGTTTAATGCCGACGACGTGCTAGACTTACCGCCATTGCAAATGATGTACAACGAAGCAGAACTTACGGCTGACCAACAGAAAGCCTATAACAAGTTAAAGCACGAAGGTGCGATTCCGTTACGGGAAGGTAAAATCACAGCAGCGAACGCAGGGGTTTTAGTGTTTAAACTTCTTCAAACGGCAGCAGGTGTGGTGAAACTTGATCAAAACGGTGACGACGACACGGCGGTATTAAAACTACCACCTAAAGGTAGACTTAAAGTGTTGGACGAAATCATACAAGGTACGGATAACAAAGTAATTGTTTTCGCCAGTTACAAGGCAGTAGTTGATTTATTACAAGAGCATTGTAGTAAGAAGTATGGCTCAGTATGGATCGACGGACGAGTAACTGGTAAGAGACGTGACGAAGCGGTTAAGAAGTTTCAGACAGACCCTAATATTAAAGTGTTAGTGGCACACCCTAAAACGACATCACACGGGTTAGAGTTCGCAGTGGCAGACACGATTGTATGGTTCACGCCACATCACAGTCTGGAGTTATATGACCAAGCAAACAAACGAATACAGTCTAAGTTACAAAAGAACAATATGGGAATCTATCATATTTATGCGACACCGCTGGAGAAAGCAATCTACAATAAGCTCGCCAACGGTAGTGAAGCACAACAAAGTTTCTTAGAACTCTACAAACAAGAAATGCAAAATTAATTGAAAAAGATTATTGACAGTAGAGTAAAAGCAGTATAAAATTCGTATCAACTTAAACAACAAGAGAGGTGAATGATGGCAGGTAAAGGCAAATTTATCTACATTTACGAAGAAGACGGTGATAAACGTATTGTTGTTAAAGACAGTGCGTTTAATGCACCTGAAGACGCGAAGTATTTTCCACTTAGTCAGTTCAGCACTGACGATTTACTGAAAGTTAAAGCTCAAATCGCAACGGACTTAGAGAACCGTATGGACTTGGACGAAGTAACTGAGAGTAATTTGGAAAAACTTAGAGCGCAAATTCGTGGAGCGAAAGCAGAAACGATTGCACAACTCTATCGCCAAACGATTGACCGCTTAGAAGTAGTTGCAGCAGACGAAAAACGAGCGAAGACACGTCAAGCGATCCTAGAAGACGAATTAAAATATCGTATGCAGGAAGACAACGTATCGGAACTCAAATTCGCAGGACTACTTTCAGTGGCATATAAACCTGAGACGGTTTATTCAGTAGGCGAAGAAGGTTGGACACCAGTGTATAGCGACATTTTCGCAGAAACATTGGCAGGACAATTAGCTGACGGTGACACAGTTCACGAGTTAGCGAAAGAAAATAATCTTTCTAACGAAGAAGTGCAAGCGGTACTTAAAGGCTTAGAAGAAAAAGCACGTGCTGGTCTAAACAATACCGAAGCGTTTGCAATTTTACAAAAACGCTTAACCAGTACAACATTAAACGATTTAGCGAAACAAGGTTTAGAGTTACCGAGAGGTATTGAACAAGCTACGATTCGCAAAGTAAAAGTAAGAAAACTTAAATAAGACGGAGTGACTTATGTCAGAATTAATGGTTTTAGATATGGGCGAATTAGCCCTTCCTTATGACGAAACATTAGTAGCGGAGTTAACGAAAGACATCGCGCAAGGTTTCGGCGGTAATTTCAAACGTGCAGCACGTTTATCAATGGGTAACAGTGGGGATTGGGAACTTGTTGATAGCGAAGGTGAAATTCACGATATGGGTCGCGAAGTTGATCTTGTTATCGTTGACCAACGTACGTATAACTCTCGCATCCACTATGCGAAAACTTATGACGAGCAAAAAGCGGCTGGTGAGTTTGAAGCGCCAGACTGTTACTCAACCGACGGTCAGCACCCAGATACTTCGGTGGAAAACCCACTTTGCGATAGTTGTAAAGAATGTCCGTACAACAAAATCAGTAAAAACTGGGTTGACGGTAACGTAATGTGTAGCGTATATCGTCGCATTGTCGGTGTGTTAGTTAACGAAGACGGTTCATTCTCTGATCCATTCGTGCTTGAAATTAAATACAAATCTTTATCGGACGACGTAGTAGTAAACGGTCGCTATGGTAGCTACGGTTGGTATATGCGTTCATTGACTAACCAACGTCACCCACGAACAGGCGCACCTATGCCAGTGCCAACACAGTTTATCGTAACGCACTGTATGCCTAAACCAAAAATGGAAACAGCGACAATCAAATTCGGTATCGCTGCGAACAAAGCAGGTGGCTACTGGACGTTAACCGCTGAACAACGCGACGAAATCTTACGACTTAAAGACAGCAACGAAGTGAAAGAAATGTTAGAACCGTTTAATGCAGCGTTCAACAATCCTTCTTCAGCAGGTCGCATTGGAGTGAAAAACGTGGAAACTGAAGCACCTAAAGCAGAAGCTCCAGCTAAAAAACCTGCTCCAACTAAGAAAGAAGCTCCAGCTAAAAAACCTGCTCCAACTAAGAAAGTGAAAAAGGTTGTATTAGGTATGGAACACCCAGACGTGGTTAACACTACTGAGTATGACTACAACGAACTTAAAGAGTGGGCTGCTGAAGCAACACCTGAAGAAGTTAAAGAGTTCTTAGCTGACGCGTTCCCACAAGCGTTAGAGCCTGTGGAAGTACCTGACGACGAACCAGTCGCAGAAGAACCAAAACAAAAACCGGCACCGAAACGTAAAGCTCCGGTGAAAAAAGAAGAAGCGAAAGTTGAAAATGTCGTTGACACTTCTGGCGAAGAAGTTAGCGAAGCAGAAGCAACTGAAGCACAAAACTTAGCAAACGGATTAGACGATTTTGACGACTAGACAAATCTAATCTACTTATTATACAATACTGCACGGTGGTTTCAGAGCCACCGTGTTTTTCAGAATCGAGGTGAATAAAATGACAATTCAATCAACTAATTTAAGTATTCATAGTGTTGCATCTATTTGCAACTGCTTACCAGCTTTTCCATTCACCTCAAGCAGAGTAAGATCTGACATTTGTTTATAGGTGCAACATTATGAATACTCTCGAACATCTTTCTAAAATTCTACCGAGTAATGGCTTAAAAGTAATGGCAACTATGGTGCAACGCACCGACGCAGAAGGTAATCCTATTTTCAAAAACGACGGTGAACCGTCCATTACAACTAGACACAAAACATTCGGATCAATCGAACAGCTTGCCAAAGCAATTCAACTCAACGTTCGCAGTGGTAAACCTATCTATATGGCTATGGGTGGTTTCGACAGAGAACGCAGTTTCATTGATAAAGAATACGAAGGTAAACAATACAAAGGTTTCTCTCGCAGTGCTGACTTTACTACGCACTTTAGATCATTCTGGTTAGACTTAGACGTAGGCGAAGATAAAGCTGCGAGTGGAAAAGGTTACGCTACGCAAGAGATTGCGATTGAGAAACTCTGGCAGTTCGTCAATGACTTAGGTCTGCCTGATCCAATGGTTGTAAATAGTGGCCGTGGTGTTCACGCATACTGGCCTTTGAACGCAGACTTAGATGCTGCAAGTTGGTGGAAGTTAGCCAAAGTATTCGACGCAATTATTAAGTATTATGGACTTCTAGTTGATCCTTCGTGTACCGCAGATAAAGCACGTATTCTACGCCCGATTGGTACAATTAACCATAAGAACGGACATAAAGTGGAGCTTATTAGCGACGCAGATAGTATCTCTTATCTCGACTTCGCCAACGCTTTGAAACCTTACTACAAGGAACACAAAGAAGAAATCGAAGCTGTCAAGATTAAAGCTGTTGAGTATGTTAAGAAAGACCGTAGTGAGTTTAAAGACGATAAACCTAAACACGTTAAGTATTTCTTAAAACGCTGTCAAGTAGGTCAATATGTCTTAAACGGAGAAGAAGCAGTCGCAGAACCCGTATGGCGTGGCGTACTTGGTGTGATGAGATACTGCGAGAACGCAGACAAACATATCGAGACTTTACGTAAAAAATGTAAAGAACGTTTCCCAGAAACAACTCGCTTTGACGAAGACCGTACCGCGGAGAAATTACAACGTCTTGAAAGTATGGATATAGGCCCGACTACGTGCGGATATTTTAATCACGAGTGTGGAGAATTATGCGAAGGGTGTCCTTATCTCTACGACGAGACAGTTAAGACACCACTAAGATTAGCTGAGCATTATGAAGAAATCGAAATACCGCAGTACAACTTGGAGATCGGAGCGTTGGAATACCCAGCAGCAAAAGAGAACCAAGAAGAAGCAGATAGCGTCGGAGTTGACACAATCGCAGAACAAGGCGATAACAATGGCGGTGGTAGCAGCGATGATCCAACTGGCACAGCGACAACACCGCAACCACCTTTCCCTTATAGACGAACCGCAAAAGGATTAGTTGTAACGGAAAACGACGTAGAAAAAGTTTTCTTCAAAGGTGACTTGTTCCCGATTATGACTAAGTTCGTTGAAGTAATAGATGGCGAACAGAACATAATGGTGAAATACCAACTACGAGTTGGACTAAGTGGTAAGTACCAAGAAGTTTCTTTTCCAATGAAGGACTGGTACGCAACGGATAGATTGAAGCAACGTCTAGGTTCAGCCGGAGTTTCGATCTCTGAAAAGAATATGGCTACGCTTATTATGTATTTGCGAGCTTATCAAAATGAGGTGCAAGAAATGATGGACGAAGTTAGACAGCTACAACACTTCGGTTGGGATGGCAATAAGCCACAGTTCTTGTTAGGTAGTAGACTGTATCGCCCAGACGGTGTAGTGACGGTGCAACCACACGCAAACATTAAGAACTACTGCGGTTACTTTGACCAAGCAGGAACACTTGAAGGTTGGAAGGACTTAATGCGTCGATTAGGTGCAATTAATGCTGTTGAGCAACAGATCTGTTTATTAAGCAGTTTAGGTTCTTCGCTTATGCGGTTCACTAACTATAACGGTATCTGGCTACACCTAATGACTAAACCTGGTTACGGTAAAACAACAACACAGGAAATGATGAACGGTGTATGGGGAAACCCTAGTGACCTATTACTTAACGCAAAAGACACGGTTAATGCGATAGAAGAACGTTTCGGCCGCTGGACTAACATCGCTGTGACGATTGACGAGTTATCCAACCTTGACCCACGTGCGACATCTGACTTGTTGCTTGGTGTAACACAAGGTCGTACTAAACGTCGCTTGGACTCAAATATGCGTGAGCGTGTTGACAATCTGTCTTGGCAGTTAATGGTACTATCAAGTGGTAACTTCTCTTTAATCGACCGGATTAATACAGCGAAGGAAGACGTTGCAGCAGAAATCTCTCGTACGCTAGAGTTTAAATTACCTAAACCTACGTTGTCCGTACACGAAGGTGAGCTTTTAATTAAGAAACCTATTCGTGAGAATTACGGTGTGGCAGGTGCAGAGTGGCTACGTAAATTAGTTTGCATACCGCAGACGCAAATTCAAGAGATGATTGACCGTACTACCGAGACTTTCAGTACAACGTTAGAAGCGAAATCAGAAGAACGCTTCTGGGTGACAGGTTGCTCGGTGATTTATGTAGCAGGTGTACTCGCCAACAAAATGGGCTTAGTTGAGTGGGATATGAAAGCTATATTCGACAAGCTATGCGATATTGTGAAAGCGAACCGTAATAATAAAGACACCTACGAGTTTAGCCCTACGGATATATTAGCTGGCTTCTTGGCTGAGAACACACGTAATACAGTGGTAACTGACAAGGGTACGACAGAAGGTTCGATTATGATCCGACTATTCCCTCAAGGTGCATTAAACGTGCGATACGAGCAGGACAGTGGTAATGTTTATATCCGTACGGGAGCATTAAAAGAGTTCCTGGCCAAACGTGGTGTAGGTATAAACTCTGTGAAGGACGCATTGCACCAACGTGGACTATTGCTGGAGTCTGGTGTAAGACGAGTGCTATCGCAGGGACTACCACAAAACTCTGGTAGATCCTATTGCTGGGTAGTTAGAGCAGACGACTTAGTCAAATCAACCCTCGACCAAATTGTAGAGGATGGCAATGAGTAAGGACTGGTCTAAATTTAAAAAGAAACCGGAAAGTGCTGAAGAAACTTCAGCCTTTCCAACAATGAACCTTCGTGTAGTAGTTAGTGGTAGCTCACAAGTAATCGAACAGATGTATGAGCATAGAACTGCGAAGGGCGTTATAGTAGAAACAGAATGGGTAGCGATACCCGTAATATATTCACAGGGGTGAGTGATGACACAAATCGTTTATGACGGTCGCCATTTATTAGCAGACCGTAAATGTACCTACGGGTACTACACACCAGTCGACGCACCAAAGGTGTTTAAACTTCAAGTCGGAGACATTACCAGATACTTTGCATTTAGTGGGTCATTTAAAGAATGTGCGTTAGGCGAAGAAGTTGTAAGAAGTAACTTTGATCAAGAAGTGCGTAGTAAAGTGCGGACGATTTTAGGTGAAGACGTACTGGAACATTTCTTAGGGATTGTGGTTGACGTATCACCTACGGGAAAACGTGTTTGCCTTATTAACTATGCAGGTGACTTCTGTGAAATTAATCCAGATCAGTTTATCGCGATTGGCGCAATGCACTCAGAGTTGTCGGCAGCGTGGAAGGTGTGGAGTATGGCATTTGGTACGGGTGGTGATAGTGCGATTATGCAAGTACATAATCTAACTAAATTCGTGAGAGTAGTTACGGAAGGCACAGCCTTTGACCAAACTGGCAGAACATTTGATATTTATGATACAGAAACAGGAGAACTACGATGAGTTCAGAAGAAATGAAACAATGCTCGAAGTGCGGGGAAATTAAACCGCTAGACTTATTCGAGCGTCGCCACGGTGGTAAACCTGGCGCAAGATGTAAAGCGTGTATAGCTGAATATAAGCGAGCTGTTTATCGCAAAAATAAAATAGCGATACAGCTCGAGTCGCGAATGAATACGCTAAAAGCGTTCTGTAAAAAGAACGGTATCAAAATTAACATTGAGGTATTGAACGATGAAGTTGAGTGGGTTGAAGGCACTTCCGAGTGGTAATGTAATTGATTTTAATAATCTCAAAGGCTACGACTTTACTATAGAAGAAATCGCAGACCTACTTAGCCACGTCAAGCGATTTAATGGCTACGGTATGGACGTAGCGAGCCACAGTTTATGGGTTTCTGGAGCATTGTTTTACCTAACCGGTAACCCTCACATCGCATTACTTGGTTTAATGCACGACGCACAGGAAGCCTATATTGGCGATATTGCTACACCAGTTAAGGACGTAGCAGGTAACGACTGGGATCGCTTAGAAAACAACGTGCAACGTGCTATCTTGTGGCATTTAAACATTAAACACGAAAACAACTTAGGTGCAGATAAGTTGGTTAAGTTACTTGACCAAGTGTCACTTAAACTTGAATACCAACAAATGAAAGAAGCCGGAACTTATAAGTCAGACTCTGAAGGTATATGGGAAGCAGCACTGGCGAAAGTACCTAGTATTGAAGGACTAGAACTTCCGAAGGAAGATACTCATAGCGCAGTTGATTTTGTTTTCGCATACAACCACTACAAGGCATTGTGCGAGGAAGATATTACCTATACAAATTGCAGCTATCTATTTGAAGGTAAGAAGTATACTTGCGCAGTAAATGCAGAATATTTAGAAACATTCTTCAATAAATTATAGGAGTAATTATGGAACACGTAAAAAGCAACGTTAGACAGTGGAAACTCCCACCAAATGTTGGTTCTATTGATGAATCTAGAGTAGGGCAAATTAACCCTGTAACAGGTGCAGTTAGTGACTCAGCACTAAACAAACAAGTAGGTGGTAATCACTATAAGCAGTTTGCAATCCAACCGGTAGAGTTCATTAACGCAAATAACTTAAGCTATATGCAAGGTAATGTAATAAAATACGTTGTGCGTTATCCATTCAAAAATGGTATCGCAGATCTTGAAAAAGCGAAACATTATATTGAGATGTTAATCGAATTTGAACGAAACAAACAGCTAAACGAAGAATAGGAAAAACCCCAGTAGCAATACTGGGGTTTTTGTTTAATTAAACTTTGAGACCAAATTCTTTATAAATGATTTTGTAATTTCAGGTAACATCTGTAATACAACTTCTAACACCATCGCACCACCTGCTCCTGCGACAGCAGCTAGTAGGCCGTTAAGCCATATACTAAACTCTGCGCCAAAGTGGAACGCGGCTGCGTTACCGGCAAATATACCGATAAAAATATCGAGTAGTCGGTGACTTAGGGGCTTGCCTTTATCTAACTCAACACTCGCTTTTATAGAGCCTAATAAAGAACCAATCACAACTATAATTATATCAATGCGTTGTGCTAATTCATTCATTTATTCCCTCACACTTAAATACGTAGAAAACTGCTAACAGATACCAAATACTTAGCCCTGTGCATACAACCATCTGCATATCAAGTGGAGGATATTTAGAAACATAACCGTTGGCTAAAATCGCCTGTGCTAACGCACCTAGCATTAAACCAAAAGATTTAAATACTTGATGCGGTCTCCCACGGGTAACTAAACCTATTACTCCAAAGACCACAGTGGCGGTTGCTACTAGCAACAACGCAACGCTATGCGACTCTAATTTAGGTGGCATTTCTACTGGCATAATTCCAGTAGTGTGTAGGTAAAGTGCGATTGCCCATAGCCCACTTACCACCACGTTAATTACTTGTGCAGGGCGCGTATCGCGCCCATATATTAAGTACAAGATGCCACAAGACATAGATCACCCCCTCTATAAGTGGTCGTTGTTGTCGTTTGGTATACCTATGAAGTTACCTTCGCCACCTAAACCTTCTACCTTGTCACAAGAGTTACCACTAAACACAGTCTCGTCGCCTAACGATACTACGTCAACTTCAGGGCATTTGTCTTGCTGACATTCTTCAAGTTTACGTTTAAGCTCAGCGATTTCAGCGTCTTTCGCAGTTAACTCATTTTGCTTAGTAACAAGTTCAGCGAGAGCTTCGTTGAGATCTTCTTTCGCTTTGGCTGCTTCAGCTTTAGTGTTTTCAGCTTTAGCGATAGCGGCTGCTTCAGACTCCTGTGCTGCTTCTTTATCACGCTCAGCTTGGTCTTTTGCTGCATTAGCGTTAGCGGCTAACAAACGTGCAGACTCAGCTTCCGTTTCAGCCGCTTCTTTAGCTTGTTCTGCTTGTGCCTTTGCTTGCTCCGCAGCTTCTTTGTCCGCAGTTGCTTTCGCTTCTGCTTCTTTAGCTGCTTCTAAGGCCTTAGCTGCTTCCGTTGCTTTTTCTTCCGCCTGTGCTTTAACTTCTTCTGCTTTAGCTGCTTTCTCGTCAGCTTTCGCTTTGTCAGCTTGCGCTTGTTTCAACTGAGCTTCAACTTGCGAACAGTCGCCAGTCTTAGGTGCGGTCGCAGTCTTACCTTGTTTCCAAGTTTGCGTCACCATATCCCAGTATACACCGCCTTCGCACGAACAACCGCCACCGGTCATTGATGTAGGGTCGAACCCTTCATACGGATCGAATTTAGCGTCCATAGTTTCTCCTTATTTAATTAAAGATAATCGCCAATGTCTTTAGTGATCGGTTGAGTGGTTACCGATACATTACCGAAGAAAGAAGATACTTGGAACGGATCAACCGTGTACTCAACTTTCCAAATTCTTGTTTTATCGTAGTCAATATCGTCCGCAAGTGTTTCGCCAGTAACTCCATTACCAGTAAATGTCTTCGTACCTTCGTACACTTTACCGCTGTAACTATATAGTTTGTAATGAACTGTTTTAGTAACACTCTCTGCATCACTACTAATTGACTCATTGTCGTAGGTAATGCGCAAATCAGGGTTATAGCTAGATACATTAATTTTTGCGTTTTCAGTACCATCCTTATAAGGTAATTGCGGATAGTCTACTTCAACGGTGGTTGGTAGAATTTTGCCTTTGCCGCTATCCATTGCAAAACGTTCAGGTGTGGTGAATGTTAATTTCTTACCAACGTGTTTCTCGTTAAAGTCTTTAGCGTCCGTGTAATTAGCACGGTTAAACGCACCAACAGGCTCATTGTACTTGTAACCGTCAATCGCACTGGTAGCCTTAATGATGAAGTTGTCAGCCACATTGTCCAATTCTGCGACTGGTGTATCTAAGAAACGTTCTTGTTGAGGGGCTAGGCGCTCTTTCATCTTTAAAATAGATGCCGACCAAATTGCACCAGTTTCTACGTGTCTTAAATACTTGTCCTCTGTAGTTGCGAAGTGTGTGTCGGTGTCTGCCGGAGTTGGGTAGCTATCTAACACCTCAATCTCTGCACCAGGTGCTGTAACTTTACCGTCCACCACTTTAACCGTTTTAGCGTCTAAATCAGACTCGCGAATAATGATAATTGCCATATTAATCTCCAAAAAATCCAATTAAATCTACGGCATACACGTTGCCTGCTTTTAGGCCTTTACCGTAGATGTTTTTGTTGTTGCTGTTGTACCAAACTTTCCCACCGTCCCAAGTTTGTAAACTTGCTCCGTCTACAGGGTTAGGTGCGTCCGCTGGTAGTTTGAAAATAACCGAGCCATCTGGAATATCTTTCAGCACTTTAAATTCCAAATGCGTCTTACCAGTTCCGTCTAGAATAGACAACATTCTAAATTGAGGGTCAAGATAAGCTCTCGCATTTTCCGTTGTGATGGTATCTTTATCCAATGCGAACTCAGCCATATACCAGTTGTACTCTTTGAGTACTCGCACCTTATTCCCCTCAATGGTGAAGTCTGAGGTGTGTAGGTCTTCAGGTCTGATTACTTTCGTCATTCGAAATACCCACCTAAGTTGAGGATATACCGAGTGCCTGCTTTAAGCCCATTACCCATAACTGTGCGAGATCCAGCGTCAACCCAAATAGAACTACCATCAAACGTCTGCTCCTCAATAAGCTGCACCGGAGTTGGTGCTTCAGGCGGTAGCGTGTACAACGCACGACGAGGGCCAGAGTCGATAACCATCTTAAAATCAACGTGGATATTACCTTGAATACCTGCGACAGAAAGATAGTGTCGACCTGTTTTTGCGTAGTCCACTGCCATTTGCGTGGTAATAACGGTGTCCGGTGCTGCATATTTCAGATCGTAAATCTTAATGGTAGGTCTAACTCTAGCTTTATTATCTACAATGTCGAAGTCATCTTCGTGTAGGTCTTCTGGTCGAATGACCTTTTTCACTGCCATATAAACTCCAAAGGGGGATTACTCCCCCTGTGTTAATTAAGCTTCCGCAGCGGCTTCAGCTTTAGGTAATACGTAGCCAATGGTTGTACCATCTAAGCCTTGTAACTCGTCACCTTTAAGTAACGCAGCAAGATCTTTCACGGTTTCAGGATCTTTAACCGCTTCAACTACTTTCGCTTTGCCAACGTAGATACCGTCGTCTTTCACTTCTGCGATGTTGTCTGCTTCAGCAGAAACAACTAATAATTCAGCGAGTGTAGTTTCAACAGTTTTTTCGTTACCGCCCTCACCATCGTCCACAGTAATTTTTAATTTACCAGTCGCTTTATCGCCTTTAATCTTGGTAATACGTAAGTCAACCCCTGACTCAGGGATTTGTGCGACTAATTTGTTATCTACGATCTTGATGGTTACGTCGTCAACTACAACGTTTAATTTTTGGTCTGCGATTTCTAGTCCTTTACCGATGTCACGCTCGGTTACTACTTTGATTTTAGCCATTTAATTTCTCCTATTGTTGGCTTGCCACTACACGATGATATGTAGTGGCTATTGTTAAATTATCTACGCAAATACGTCGTAGTTCGCACTCCATCCAAACTGGCGTTTCGTCGCTGCATCATATGCAAGACCGAACTTATTCACAGGGATAGAGCGTAGATTACTACTCTGTAAAGTCCAGGTCGTGCCAAGTACATTAACTTGCATACCTGAGTGGTTATAACCGAACTGGAAGTACACGTTATTAAACACATCAGATAATATGGCATTAGGCCCTAAGTTAATCGTTGTACTCTCCGCATTTAGTTGCGTAGTACGGACGAAAATACCATTAAACACATCTACTACGCATCCACGCAAGATCATATCTCGTTCTAATAATGCGAAGTGTGATGTACCAGCAGGGTACGTTAAAGAACCATCTTCTAAAACAATGTTGAGACCTTCACCTACGAAGCGACGAAGATAAAGCGCCGTTGTCATTGTACCTACACGGACTCCCGCCACTGTGTTGTATTGGTACTCTGCCCATTGTGCGATAAGTTTAGGTTTGACGAACGACGTTGTGTTATAAACATAAACACCGTCTCCAAGATGAACATCTCCGTCTCTGTCATCACCATAATTAACCACGGTTAAATTTAAATCAAACAAACCGAATCGAGATTTACCGACGTAATATGTGCCACCATTTTTCAATAAGATCGTCGCATCACCACGACCACCGTTTTTTGAGGTAGCCAAACGACGTAGAGCGTGTTCAAATGTTTTCAACGGTTGTGCTTTTGTACCTGGGTTATCGTCGCTACCACCAACAGAGTCAACATATTGTCGTTGCAAGCTTTCTTCAATAACCTGCCAGTACCCGATACCGTTACTACGTAACTCTAATAAGTTACCAGCGTCAGGTGACAACTTAACACCTACTTCACCGTTCTCATTCATCACAAGACCGCTGGTTGGCCCTACATTAACGTCATAGGTTTTTGTTGCGTCCGTCCAGATCAGACCTTTCCCCATATTTGACGGTGCAACAACGTGAACGTCAGGTGCGTTCACTACGTTTTTTGCATTTTTATTTGCCATAATTAATTACCCTTATGGTTTAATTAAACCAATTTGTTCTGTACCACTTGCGTCTTTCAACGGAACGAAGCCTGCTAGGATTTCCTCTAACGCAGCAACACGTTTTGTAAGGTCGTTTACTTGCGCTTGTAAAGCGTTAGTCTGAACAACACTCGCAGCAACGTTAGTCTCACGTTTCCACATTGACCAACCGTTAGGATCTTTAAGTGAACCGTCACGGTTCATACCGCCTTCGTTAGTACGATGCCAAATCACATCGTCCGCACCAACTAAATACTGGTCTACTTGTTCAGGAGACGCAATTTGCCATCCATTGAAATCGTAAGCAGTGTTACCTGTTACTTCACCTAGCGAGGTGGTGGACGGTTGACTCACGTCTGTACTAACAACATTTGCCGGTACACCAGTAACATATTGGCCTTTATCTTTATTAACGAAACCGTAATAAACTGAGTAGCCTAACTGCGGATAACCTGTGTTCAAGTTGGTGATTTGCTCAACGTTCACAGGCTTGAGAGTAACTTCACCGGTAGCTGGGTTCACAATAAAGTCTTTATTGCTAAACTCAACTGTTAACGGATCTGCTTTTGTACCTTTACCAGTAATAGGTTTTTTAGCGTAGATCTCGCTCACTTGCAATGAACCGTCTTCACCAACTTTAAGACCGTCGCCAGCTTTGATACCAACACCGTCTCCAGTTGACTCTAAACCACCGTTTGGTTTAACTTTAACTGCGAGTCCGTCACCAGTAACAGATAAGCCACCACTGTCTTTAACTTTAACACCGACTCCGTCGCCAGTAGCTTCAAGTCCACCGTTCGATTTAGTTTTTACACCAAATTTACCGGATACATTCGCACCTTTTACTACGGTACTATCAAAGTCAGATTCTTTTAGGAAACCGTCAAAGTCACCGCACTGCACGACTTTACTTTTCGCTGGTAGGTCTACACCTTCACAGGTTTTCAAACCACCTTGGATTTTACCTTCATCAATCGCCTTCTGGATAATATTTTCCACTTGGTCTTTGGTTACAGGTACGAATGAATTACAACCACCACAAGCCATAATCTACCCCTTTTGTTTAATTGAACGCGCGATAAGGCCGATTACACCTAGCGCAGTTACGAAGTATGGTTTCCAGTTTTCCGGAAGGAAATCTGCAACCGCCTGTACGTTTGCATCTAATACAGGTACGACTGTAACTGCACCTAACACCCACGTACTCCAAGACTTAACATAGTCTTTAAATTTAAAAAATTGCATCTTAACCTCTAATCATAGTAAGGCACTTTTTTGCCGTTAACTAACATATACCCAGCAGGTTCGCCCAATAAAGAGTTCAACCCACCTGCGATTGTTGTTGGTAATTGTTCCACGTCAAGGCTGACAGGAGCGTCAGCTTGTTTACCGAAAGTATCGTCAGAACCGTTCTCACAGCAATCCGTGCCACATACCATAGCTTTAATCAATTCATCGCTAGGAACAAAGCTTACACACGCTCCTTTAGGGAAGCGACGAGGTGTAGTACCACTTAATCCACGTGTCATGGCGAGTGAACCTTGATGATTAATTAGCTTAACAACTTCGTACCCTACGGTGTCTTGGATCAACAGTGTCGTCCATTCATCGTGCGCCAAGCGGTTTAACGCGAAGCTAGGGTCTTTTAGTGGAATACTTGTGTCATCTGCTTCTAAAATTGCCGTAAGGCTTGTTGAAAAGCCAGGCATTGTTTTAGCAACCATATTTTCCCTCACAGCAATTATTTCTGTTGTCTGCTATAACGCCGGAAACTTTAACTGTTTCTCGCTTATCAATCTGGAAAGAATACACTTCGCAACCACACGCGACCACTTTTGCTACATAGCGACCACAATCCAGTTTGGTGAACTCTTTATCCAGTATAAAACATAAGCGACCTTCGTCGTCATAGTTGAACATATCATACACTAAAGTTAGTGGTTGTTCACGTTTTATTTCAATGGTTTCTATGCCACCGCAGGGGGTGCAACAATACACCCTTTCTGGCGGTTCTTCGCACTGGAGAGGTAGAATATGTAACTCTACCTCTTGGCAACAATCTGCGAAGTCATTTCTGCGAATACGTAAGCAAATCTGCTTAGTAAAATTGTTGGCTCTTAAAATCATTATTGATCCTCTAACTCGTGCATCTCTTTCAGATAGCGTAGGTTACTTTCATAATATTTCTCGTTCTTTTTGTCTGTACTTAACGCAGAACTTGAAATACGTTTTTGACGTTTCTGGTAGTCCAAGATAACTTTTATTTTAGCTTCTTGGTCTTTACTGAATGTACCGTCTTCGATACGTTTCTTCAACCAAGATTGCGTGTTCGCACTATCGCTACCTAACTTAAGTTCTTTACGCTCTGCTGCTACGTTGATTACTTTCGTAATTTTTTCATAACGAGCTAGGTTATTATTAACCTGTGCGTACGTACGTTGGCTTGGCGATTGTTGGTCTTTCAACGCTGTTTTCGTTCCAACCAATGCTTTCGCAACTTTAATCATTCTGGTTGCAGCAGGGTTATCTTTCTCAGCTTTTGTCGCTAACGGCTTATCTAACGCGTCAACAAGGTTAGCAAGTGGTGGAGCGAAACTCGCAGTCAAGTAACGAGCTTGTTCTGGGGTAATATTAATACCCGTTGCGTCAAACCCACGTGCTAACATAGTCCACGCATCCGCAGTAGTATTTTTACCGGCTGCCCACTTCTCTTTAAGGTTATCTGAACCTTGGCGAGAAAGTTTATTACCGAAGTCGTCTTTGTCACGTAACACGTTATACATAACCTGCACTACACGTGGTGTAACTGGTGCGGCTGCGATTTCAAAGATGTTTGACTCGCCTGGTGGTGTTGGTGCAACGTTAACGTTTTCAGACACTGCGTGTACCACGTGTTTCCAAGATGTACCTAGATCCCAGTTACCTTTCGCGTATTGGTATGCCGCTGTTCCAAGTGCGGCAGAAATCATATCTGCACCGTAGGCGATAGGCATACGTAATGTACCGAAACAACCTATTTTAATCGGTGTAGATCGCATTAATTCACCAGAGTTATAGTCACGTAGGGTTTCTTTCTCTCCACCGTCTTCGCACGGGAACATTTCCATAGCGAGTGCAGCTACTGCCATATACGCACTTCTGAAGATCGCTTGGCGAATAAAGTTAACCTGGCCATTCTTAGTTTCTAAACTGCGTACGGTAGATCTAGCACCTTGTGCGGTTGCGTTTGCGAAAGGTACTACGCTTCGCATAATACTTGAAAGTGCTGACGCACCTTTGTCGTTGAAGTTCATAAACCACAAGTTAGCTTCGATTGCTTTCTTCTGACTTAATCCCATTTCTTGCAAAGTATCAACCGTCGCGAGAGTAGAGACCATTTCCATCGCAGTAGTTAGCGTTAATGCTCTTGACTGTGCATTTGCTATGTTACGTGAAATAGCACCTGTGATACCGCCTTTTTCGTACGCGCGTTGTAATTCTTCCGTACTAAACTTAAACGAGTCCGCACGTGAGGAAATACCACCGGCATTAGCGATTTGTTTTAGTCTGTCGTAGGCTAACTTAGCGTCTGGTGATTTAACCAACCAGTTACGAAGTGAGGACGTTTTAGGGTTTTTATCTCCTTCTTCCAGTGCGAGTAGTAACGCGCCACGAAGATAACCTTTACCGAACATACCACTTAACGCATTTTTGTAGCTACGTGCAAACAAGTCTGCTGCGAACTGAAGTCTTAGTCCGTCGCTTTGGTCTTTCAAGTCGCTGAAGAAGTAGCCTACTTTGTTGTTGAGTGCGAACGCTTTTATTTGTGAGCGTTTTTCACCAAACCCTTTCCACGCATTGTAGAACGAGAACGCAGGCATCATCGTAATCATTACCGAGAAAATACTACGTACAGATCGAGCTACGTCTAATAGAGCGTTGTTTGGAGTCACTACGTTATCTAAGAATAACGCGTTGTTAGCTCTGTCATTATCTAATGATACTTTGATGTACTGCGAGTAACCGTTTTTATTCTTACGCGTAATTAAGTAACCTTTTGCTTCACCGAAGTTAGG